>Ga0055478_10000046_pt1 | contig 10728 bp, 6 predicted proteins | sample Muzzi_PWB_D1_FD_57934 | JGI IMG/M metagenome (GOLD analysis project Ga0055478, IMG submission 57934) | Wetland microbial communities from San Francisco Bay, California, USA, that impact long-term carbon sequestration - Muzzi_PWB_D1 | ecosystem: Environmental > Aquatic > Marine > Wetlands ... | reverse complement strand
AATTGCCGACCAAAATATGGGAACCCTTCCTGCGGGATTTGGCGAAGCCGGGACTTGTGGCCGGAACGCCAACTCCCTTATCAGCAGGCAGTTTCCGGCATGCGGTCACCCGTTATCGCCTGTTGGTCCAGGTTCATGTCCTGCGCCTTCCGAATGAAATGGTCCATCCCGGGGAACTATCTTGCCCGGATGGAGCCATCTCGGGGCCCTGTTTCTGCGGGATCCCCGACCCGGCCCGGCCGGTCTCCAGCCTGGTAAACAAAAGCCTGGCCGTTGTCCGCAAGAGCAGTGTTTGACAACAAACCCTCCATTGTCCTTTTTTACCGGGAACCATGGTCAAGAATCGGTCTCGTCAAGGAAAGGTCCCCGATGCTGCAGATAACCAGACAGACGGAATACGCCATTCGCGGACTTCAGGAACTCGCCCGCCGCAATGATGAGGCTCCGGTCCAACTCAAGGTCATCGCTTCCAGTTGCGAGGTGTCCGAGGCTTTCCTCGCCAAGATTTTCCAGATGCTGGCCCAGGCCGACGTGGTGGCATCCCATCGCGGGGTCAAGGGCGGTTTCAGCCTCGGCCGTCCCGCCGACCAGATCACGCTTCGTGAAATCGTGGAAATCTGCGAAGGGGGCATCGCCCTGAACCATTGCCTCCGCAAAGTCGATCCCTGTCAGGATGCGGATACCTGTGCCATCGCCAACGTATGGCGTGATGCCCAGGCCGCCCTGACCGGGGCCCTCGACAAGACGACCCTGGCCGACGTTCTTTGATCATTCCCCTGGTTCCGGGATAAGATGAAGGCCCCTCGAATCGAGGGGTCTTCTTTGTCATACCCCGTGCTCCCCGCTTCAGGTTCGCAGGCGCCGCCGCCTCAGCTGGCCACAGGCGGCGTCAATGTCCCGTCCGCCGCTGGCCCTGATGAACGCGGGAATGCCCGCATCGGTCAGGATCTTCTGGAAGACCTCGATGGCCAGGCGGGGCGGGGGGGCAAGGTCGGCATCGTCCAGCGGGTTCATGGGGATCAGATTGACTTTCAGGGGTTTGTGGCGAAGCAGGCTGGCCAGGCGTCGGGCCTGCTCGGGATCGTCCGTACGGCCGGCGATCAGGACCCAGGCCACGGTCGCCCGGCGCCCGGCGGCGCGGGCGTACTGGACAACCAGATCCAGGGCTTCGGCAATGGTGGTCCGACCCGGCACCGGCATGACGGCCTTGCGCTCGGCATCCGTGCTGCCGCCGATGCTGAGGGTCAGGCCGACGCCTGGGCAATCCTCGACCAGGCGCTTCAGGCCCGCTCCGGGCCCGCTGGTGGAAATCTGGATGCGCCGGCGGGACATGCCCATCCCCCTGGGATCCATCATGCTGGTCAGGCTTCCGGCCACGGCGGGCCAGTTGTCCAGCGGTTCTCCCATGCCCATGTAGACCACATTGAAGGCCCGGCCGCCAAGGCCGGGAAGCGGCGATGTTTCCAGATCGGCTCTCAGTCGAAGCACCTGCTCCAGGATTTCCCCGGTTTCCAGGTTCCGAACCAGTCCGCCCCGGGCGGTGGCGCAAAACCGGCAGGCCATGGCGCACCCGACCTGGGTGGAGATGCAGAAAGTGGCGTGTTCTTCCATGGGGATGATCACGCTCTCCACCGTGGATCCGTCACGCAGCCGGAAAAGGAACTTGCGGGTCCCGTCGGCCGATACCTGCCGCTCGGTATTCTCCAGCCCGGTCAAATCATATTGGTCGGCCAGATCGTCACGCAGGGCCCGGGGTACATTGGTCATCGCATCCCACGAAAGGGCGCCCCGATCGAACAGCCAGGAGGTCAATTGCTCGGACCGGTAACCGGGAAGATCACGCCTGGACAGCATGTCCTTCACGTCGTCCGGAACAAGGGACCGCAGCAGCGGTTTGAATTCCATCCTGTCATCCTCGTTCGGTTTCCGGACCGGGATAGGGCTGGTTCGCTCCCCGCTTGACACCCACCGGCGACCCGGTGCAAGTTATCCGGGCGGGAGCCTTCAATTACCTATCGGCGGGGACAACCCGCAAGCGGCGAATACAAAAAGGAAAGCCCATTGAAAACCGTCCTGGTCATCGACGATGAAATTGCCATCCGGGAAACCCTGGAACAGATCCTTTCCTATGAGGGCTACGATGTCAAAAAGGCGGGCTCCGGCACCGAGGGGCTGGCGGTGGTGGCCTCCTCGGGTCCGGATGTCATCCTTCTCGATGTCAAGATGCCCGGAATGGATGGTTTCGAGGTTCTGGAGCGCCTTGCCGCCGACGGGCACCGGATACCCGTGATCGTGATTTCCGGCCACGGCAACATCGAAACGGCCGTCGAGGCGGTCCGCAAGGGTGCTTATGATTTCCTGGAAAAGCCCCTGGACCGGTCTCGGCTGCTGGTGACCCTGACCAATTGTCTGGATCACCAGGAGGTGCTTGCCGACAAACGGATCCTGCAGGAACAGGTGGTTGCTTCGGACCCATTGGTGGGCGAAAGCCGGGGAATGCGCGAGGTTCGCTCCTTCATCGAAAAAGTCGGGCCGAGCGAGGCCACCGTGCTGATCACCGGGGAAAACGGAACGGGCAAGGAGCTGGTTGTCCGGGGCATCCATCGCGCCAGCGCCCGCAGGGACCGTCCCCTGGTCGAGGTCAACTGTGCCGCCATTCCCCGGGATCTGGTGGAAAGTGAACTTTTCGGCCATGAAAAGGGAAGTTTTACAGGGGCGGATCGTCAGCGGATCGGCAAATTCGAACTTGCGGACGGGGGCACCCTCTTTCTCGATGAAATCGGCGACATGGGCGAAGAAGCCCAGGCCAAGGTCCTCAAGGCCGTCGAGGAAAACAAATTCCAGAGGGTCGGCGGTGCGGAGACCAAATCAGTGGATGTCAGGATCGTGGCGGCCACCAACCGCGAACTTTCCGCCCCCGATTCGGGATTTCGGCAGGATCTCTTCTTCAGGCTGAACGTGCTGGCCATCCATTTGCCGCCCCTGCGGGAAAGGGAAGGGGACATTGAACTGCTCCTGGAGTGGTTCATGGCCGATATGGCCGCCAGAATGAAAACCCGGCCCCGGAAATTTGACCCCGAAACCGTGGCTGTTTTACGGGAGTATTCCTGGCCTGGGAATGTCCGCGAATTACGTAACCTTGTGGAAAGATTGCTGATTCTGGCTCCGGAAGACGTTGTCCGACCTCGTGACCTGCCCTTGTTGCCGGGTGCCGCCCAGGAGGGCGCCCGACAGTCGTCTTTCTTCGACTGCGCCGACTTCCAGACCTTCAAATCCGAGAGTGAAGGCGCTTTTCTTCAACAAAAACTCAAAGAAAACCTGTACAATGTGAGCAGAACGGCTGAAGTCTTGGGAATGCAGCGAAGCAACCTCTACAAGAAAATCAGCAAATACGGATTGCGGACCCAGCCTGAATCGGTGTAAGGGGTATTGACGAAAAGGCTGATGATCCGTAAATAGATAGATCAGTTTGTGAAGACGCGGCTCCGGGGCAAACAATGGAGTCGTAGGGTTTTTCTGATTCAGACGGGGTGTGTGCGTTGAAGGAGAAGAACATGAAGAGGAATCTCGTGGTTCTGGTTCTTCTGGTGACGGTGTCACTGATGTCCGTTCCCCTGCTTGCTTCCGCTGCCCAGGCAGATCGGATTTCCAACACCCTCTCCGGCACGGGCGAGTCCAATTCGCAGGACCTGGTCGTGAATGTCTGCGGCGCTGCCGATGACGACACCGGGGGGGATCCCGGCGATGCCGGGGATGGTTACGGGATTTCCGATACGCGCAAGGGCCTTGGAGATTTAAGCGGAGCCGGTGGGGCTGACGCGTCGGGTCTGGATGAGATGATGCTCATCCTTTCGGCACTGATCCAGCTGGTAATCTAGGGTTCGCCTGGTTGGGCGGAACGGAACGCGGAGCCACAATAGAGTATTCGCCGATCCACTTCCTCGCCGAGGGATACGGTTGATGAGAGATAATTTCAAAGATCAGCATAAGCCAAACCGGGATATGTCTGCCCGGTCGAGCCGGCATCCGGGTATCGAGTGGGCGAGACTCGAAGAGGTTGGCGATCTCCACTATCATGCCTCCGCCTATTCCACTGCCCTGGATTATTATCGGCAATTGATCGATGAAGAAATCCTCTCGGTCATGGATCGGGAGCAGGCCGTCCGTGTCCTGCGCAAAGCGGTAGATTCCAGTATCCTTCTGGGCAATTTCGACCAGGTGGATATACTTCTGGATCGGGCCGAGGATCTCATTTCCCGGACTTCCGCTGTTTCGGCTCCCGACGAGATCGCTGTCTACCGGGCCATTTTCCAGACCCGCCGTTCCACCGCCCTGCGTGAGCGGGGGCGACTGCACGATGCCCTGAACCTTGCCAAACGGGCGTTTTCCGTCCTTGCCCTCACCGACGAACATACCGACGTGGCCATCCTGCAGGTGGGCATGGGCATTTGTTATCTCAGGCTGGGTCGCCTGGAAAAGGCCGAAGAGTTTTTCAACGACGGGCTGTCAACCTTCCGCCGCATCGGGCATGACCTTGGAGTGGCGAACCTCCTCAACAACCTGGCCCTGCTGCAAAAAATCAGGTGCCGTTGGGACCGGGCCCTGTCTTTGATGGATAAGGCGGTCGAGCTGGCTCATTCCATCGGCGCCAGTCACCTTCTGCCAGGCTTCTATTTGAACCAGGGAATCATCCTGCAGAAGATCGATCGGCTGGGGGAATCACGGGCCCTGCTGGAAAAAGGTCAGCGTTTGGCCGTGAGTCTGGGCGACCGGATGCGCCAGACTCGACTCAATTTGGCCATGGGGCGGCTGGAGACGCTGGCGGGCCGGCTGGCCCGCGCGGAGGAGCTCATCCTCGAGGGCAAGGCCCTTGCCGATCAAAACCGCTTCCTGCGCGAGTCGACCATCGCCGATGAATACCTCGGGGATATTTTGCTGGCCAGGGGTGAACACGAAAAAGCCCGATTCAATTACCAGTTGGGCCTGGAAAAATCCCGCACCATTGCCGCCGGCAACGATCTCGAGGGTGAATTGCAGCGGCGCATGGGGGAGGCTTATCTGGCCGCCGGTCGCCTCGAAAAGGCCGTGGCCGTCAGCCAGGCCGCCCTGGCTGTATGCGAAAACTGCGGGGAAAATTACGAAATCGGCTTCTGCCACGCCACCATGGGAAAAGCCTATTCCAGGCAGGCGGATATCAAGCAGGCCGATCATCATTTCCGCCAGGCCATCGCGACCTTCAGCGAGCAGAACCTGACGCACCTCTGGTGCCGCACCATCCTTGAATTCGCCGATCACCGTCTCGTCAGCGCGGGCGAAGCCGAACTCCTCTTGTTGAGGCGTTATCTGATGGACGCCCAGGAAAACGGGGCCAAGGCTGTCAGTGACCGGATGCTCTGCGATATCCTCCAGAGGCTGGCCGAAGTCCAGATCAGGCTGAGTCAATTCGACGATGCCCTGTTGACTGTTTTCGAATTGGAGCGACATGCCGCCGGTTTCGAGGATTCCGCCCTTGGTGCCATGGTGGTCTCCCTTCGGGACAGGATCGAAAGCGGATTACTGGGCGGAGTCCAGAGTACCGAAAGTCATCTTCAGGCCATTTCCTGCCTGCCCGGCCTGTTCGCCAAGGGGGACGCTTCGGTTCCGCGCAACCTGGGTTCGGTCCTTGGTGCGGGGATGGAGCGGGTTCAGGCTGACACCGGTTTCATCGCCATGGTGGATGACACCGGACAGGGTGACGATCTGGTCATCACCGCTCGGCAAGGGCTTACCGACAATCTGGCCCAGCAGTTGACCCTTTGGTTCGACCGCGAACTGGCCTCGGGCCGACGGGCAGGGACCACCCTGTTTTCCAAGCTCGATGAAGGGGACGTCCTTCTGGCGGAAGTCCCCGCCTTGGCTGCGGTGGCCGGCAGTTGCGTCTTCATGCCGATAGCCCTGCACGGCCGTCAGTTCGGTCTGCTGTTTCTGGGAAAATCCGGCGCCGGGAAGGGCGCTCCGGGGTTCGATCGGTCCTCGCTCGATTTCCTGACAACCTACATGGGGTTCCTGGCCCTGTTCCTCTATGAAAAGGGCAGGGAAGCAGGCCTGCCCAGTCAGACCGGGATATTCGAAAAGATAGAAAGTTTCGAGAACATCATCACCCAGAACGTGAAGATGCTGGAGATGCTGGGCCTGGCCCGCAAGGTGGCTCCCAGTGATCTGACGGTTCTGTTGAATGGTGAGACGGGAACGGGGAAGGGCCTGTTGGCCTATTCCATCCACGCCTTGAGTCAACGGGCGGGCCGGAAATTCCTCACCATCAATTGCGCGGCCATTCCCGAATCCCTTCTGGAAAGTGAACTTTTTGGACATAAACGCGGGAGCTTTACCGGGGCCACCGCCGACAAATTGGGTTTGCTTGCCGAGGCTGCCGGCGGAACGGTATTTCTGGATGAAGTGGGCAAGATGCCTCTCAGCATGCAGGGGAAGCTCCTTCATTTCCTGGATACCAAGGTTGTTCGCCCCGTCGGCTCCAATACCGAATTGCGGGTTGACGTCAGGATCATTTGCGCGTCCAAATCCGACCTACAGGAAATGGCTGCCGAAGGCCGATTCCTCGAGGATCTCTACTACAGGCTCCTGGATTTTCCCCTGGTCATTCCGCCGCTTAGGGACCGTGCTGACGATATCGAGTTGCTGACCGGCCATTTCATTGATCGTTTCAGCCAGGAGCTTTCCGACCCCCGGCCCAATCTTGACCGGATGTTCCTGGATCTTCTCATCAACTATTCCTGGCCCGGTAACGTTCGGGAACTTGAAAAGACCCTTCGCCGGGCCATCGTTCTGGCCCATGGAGATGCCGCCCTGCGTCCGGAACATTTGCCCGTGGCCATTTCCGGCATTTCGGGAGATTCAGAAGGTGGCGACCGGATTCTGCCCCTTCGGGAAACCCTCGCCGTGATCGAGTGCCGGGAAATCGCGAGGGCCCTCAAGATCGCCAGTGGCAACAAATCGCAGGTATCCCGTGATCTGAAAATTAGCTACCCGAACCTGCTCAAAAAGATTCGCCACTATGGCTTGGGCCAGGACTGAACCTTTCTGTTAATTCCTTCATTTTCTCCTGATTTGACTATTGGATTATTTTACAGCTTAACTTGGCCTTTTTAAACAAGTTAGTCCCTGACGAGTTTTGTTGTAAATTTTTTTAATAGAATTCCTTTCCGGTGGTGTTCCTTCCCTTGGCGGGGTCTCTGTAACGTGTTTATTTGCAAAGTTTTAATTATATTTTTATAAAGCCTCTTTTGGTACGGACCGTGCTGTACTGGTCCTTGAAGGGGCCAGTTACAGGGGACCTCTTCGAATCTGGATTAAGTTGTTTGAAATTCGTGTTTTCGGGAGAGTTTGGGTTTTTCCTTGTTGCTTACCGGCAAAAAGGAGTTCTCAACAAGAAGGGTCGGCGGAGCGGTTGTGACGAGGTGGGGTCTGATCAACCATTTTTCGCCGGCAAGAGAGAATCGGAATCCTTTTCTCCCGAAACACGAATGAATTAAATTTCCGGGCCTGACCAGCAGGTCCACGAAAAAGAGCCCTTCCTGATCTTGAACTGGCGAGATTCAAGATCGGGGTGCCGAAAGGCGGGGCTCTTTTTTTTGCCCGGCATTAGCCCTCATCTCACCGAATCAGAACTTGGCCTTCGTCCCCTTTTGGATAATTTGTCCTTCAAATCACACATTTTTTCCAATCTCGGACATCCCATTCCTTTAATCGCCGTCAAATCTCCTTTGTGCAGCCCCAGGGATTTTGAGGCCGCCAGCTTATATAACCGTATATATGGCAATAAGGTAGTTGAGCAACGATTGGTGTCCCAGGAGGTCTCTCCGGTCCATCTGGAGTCGCGGGTTCTTCCGGCAGCAAATGGCACGGACCGTGCGTCTGGGGGGTAGGAAATGAACATGATGACCTGGAGGTCGTAACATGATGCGGGCCAAGGAAAATCGCGCAAAGACCAATGCCAAGCGGCTGCCCACGATGGCCCTGTTTCTGGTGATCATGGTGGCGTTGCTTGCCGGTTGCGAGTCTGATGACGATTGCCTCAACTGTGTGGATCTGCCGCCCCCGGTTGTTCCGACGGGTGTCTACAGCATCAGCGGCGATGATCTGGTGATCGTCCAGTGGTTCGATATCTCGTACGCTCCCTACGACGGGGCCTACAATGACAACGTCGTCAAATATGTCATCTACAGTCGCTTCTTCGAGGAAGGGGATCAATACGATCCCAATCGGGAATTCTTTTACATCGGGGAAGTGGCCTGGGATGAAAACTACGATGGCGAAACAGGTCAGCACTGGTTCTACGATTTCGACGTTGAAAACGGCCTGCAATATGAATACGCGGTGGCCTCGGTGAATGCGGCGGGTCTGGAAAGCGCCCTGAGCTACGAATTGGTGGTCGATGCTCCCCTGCCGATGAGTCCTTATGTTAACGGCAATTACGTTCCGGTGACTCTCCAGGACGTGGCCGGTCCCCTGTCGGTCCAGTCGGGTTTCAACTTCGCACTCGCCGCGGGCAACCAGGCCAATCTGAACGCCGGCCGGGTCGATCCGGCCACCACAGTCGCCGACATCGTTATTTCCTTCGAGGGCGGCGTTCCCTATGCGACGGCCAATCCAGCCCGCGTGGTCATCCAGGATTTCGGGGTTTTCAACAGTGGCGGGCAGTTGTATTTCGAGGGTGTTTCCTGGGCCCCGGCCGAGGGCTATTCCCAGACCGGGAAACTGGAAATGGTGCCTGGTCACATCTATGTCCTGGAAATCCGTGACACCCAGCTGCACTACGCCAAGTTTGGCGTCACCGGGATCAATCCCGGTTCTGTTGACATCATCTGGGCCTACCAGACCATCGCGGGGCTGCCCGAATTGAAAGCCCCCGATGACCTGGATACCGGCTCGGTCAAACCCGCGGTCGTCAGCTTCTAGCAGGCGCCCAACGGATTAAAGGAGCGTGAAACCATGAAAGCCGCACACGCAAGACTCAATAACACCGGGTGGACCTCCTCCATTGAAGGACAAATCCTGGCAGCTGTCTGCCTGACGGTGCTGACCCTTGTCCTGTGTCTGGGGGCAAGCGCGCGAGCCCAGGATTCCACAGTGGCCAACCCCGGGGATTACGCTCCGAACAAGACCGTGGAACAGTACCAGGCAGGCGTCACTCCGGAAGCCGGCAGCTTCGACTACGGCAAGGTCGATCTGCGGGTCGGAATCTGGCTGGATAGGGATGAAAAGGAAATCTATCAGCGCGGCGAGGAAATGGGAGCCGGCTTCCAGACCAACCAGGACGCCTATGCCGTGGTCTACAGAATCGATGTCGATGGCAGGGTCTCGGTCCTGTGGCCCCGCAGTCGCATGGACAACGGCTTTGTCTTTGGCGGGCATGAATACCTGCTGCCGGTGTCCGGCGCCGGGAAACTGCTGGTGTCCAATAACGAGGGGGAGGGGTTTGTCGAGGCCCTCGTCTCGAAATATCCCTTTGACCTGCGGGACCTGGAAATCGACTTCCACCATGAGCCCGGTGCCACGACCTACAATTTCATGGTGGCTGGTGACCCTTTCCTGGCCATGAACGAAGTCAATTTCGCCGTCACCGGCCTTGAAAATTCCGAAGAATACGTGGTGACGAATTATGCCAGTTATTTCGTGCACCGCGAGGTGGACCATCCCCGCTACCTGTGCAACCAGTGCCACTTCGACAATGATGTTGCCTACGAGCCCTATCAGGACAAGTGCACCATCGAGATCTCCTACGACTACGGCTGGGTCAACGGCTGGTATGCCGACTACGGCTACTATCCGGTATATGCCAATCCGGTCTACGTCTATGTGGATCCCTGGACCTGGCGGCCCTGGGTCAACTTCTGGTACTGGCCTTCCTATACCTGCGCCCCCTATTACGGGTATGGATGGTACGGCGGAGCCTGCTATTCGTGGGGTTACTCGCCTTATTACGCGGGGAACTGCAACACCTATTACAACAGCGGTTATACCCGCTACCGTCCGTTGACCAAGGAAACAGCCAACGCGTCGGTGACCAAGACCCGTGAGTACGGGAGCGTCAGCCGAATGGTGGACGCCCAATCACCGGATTCGCGTCAGCGCGAGGCCATGGCCAGCCGGACACGGATGACGGATTACGAGGGGATCAAGGGCCGGTCGAACAGCCTGGCCACCACCGGATCGCGCACCGGGAGCTCGCCGGGTGTCAAGGCCACGCCACGGGAACAGCCTCACATCGATTCGGGAACCCGGGCCAGGAGCACTTCAGGGCTGCGTATCAGAGATGGTGCCGCCGCGGCGAGCCGCTCGGGCGGAACCGCCGGCGCGAACGGGGATGTCAACATGAGGCACCGGGCCGGTGGGTCGGGGACCAGCCCGGCGATGGTTCCTGTCCAGCGCGGATCATCGGGGTCCATGCCCCTGAGGGGGACCAGTGTCAGCCGCACCGGTGGCGCCGTGAGGGATCCGAAAACCGGGACCGGTGCCAACAACAGTACCGGCAGTAGGTCCCTGAAGCCCACCGAGTCCCGCAGCAGAGGCACCCGGGTATGGAACTCTGGACGCACAGGAAGCACCACCGACCGCAGTGACCGGACACGCCAGGTGAGACCCGGCAGCAGCGGTTCCAGCCGATCTTCTTCCGCCGTCAAGCCCCGCTCCGGGAGCAGCCAATCCCGAAGCCGCCAATCCGGAAGCAGC
>Ga0055478_10000040_pt1 | contig 11369 bp, 10 predicted proteins | sample Muzzi_PWB_D1_FD_57934 | JGI IMG/M metagenome (GOLD analysis project Ga0055478, IMG submission 57934) | Wetland microbial communities from San Francisco Bay, California, USA, that impact long-term carbon sequestration - Muzzi_PWB_D1 | ecosystem: Environmental > Aquatic > Marine > Wetlands ... | reverse complement strand
GTTCAACATCGAACACGGTCGCGAAGGAACCGAAATGCCCGCATTCGGTGAAAAGCTTCAGCCCGCGGAAATCGATGCAGTGACGGCTTTTCTTCGCAGCAGGGCAGGTGGCTGGGCGGTCGAAAAGCCGGTGTACCAGGCGCCGCCGGCGCCGGATAATTACGTCCTCAATCCGGATTCCGCGGATCCGGAATTTGATTTGAAGGATGACCGCTACGTACTGTCAGCCGATCTCTTCAAGGCGCTGCAGGAAAAGCGCAAGTTGATGATTCTCGACACCCGGGTCAGCTCGATGTGGCAAATGGCCCATATCGAAGGCGCGGTGCCGATTCCGTATTACTACGATGATTTCGATGCACTGGTGCCGTACCTGCCAACAGACGGGACCTGGATCGTGAGCTACTGTGAATGCCCGCGCGCGGCCGCTGAATCGGTTGAACGGAAACTGAAGGCGCGTGGGTTCAAGAACACGGCCGTGTTGTGGGAAGGAATCCAGGGCTGGATATCACTGGGCTACCCGGTTTCGATGGGCCAGTCCGTCGCGGTGGAGAAGATCGAACTGTCGCAATGAGGTCTTCTGTTTGACCGCGCCGGCTTGAAAAACCAAAAGGCGGTGGTTTAGAACTCGCCGTACACCGGGGTTGGGTTTACTCCTCGTTTTCCAGGGCTTCGCTGGCTTCAAGCCATTCCCACTCGAGAGTCTCGATGGCGCTTTTGATGGTTGCCTGATGTTTGATCAGGTCAGTCAATTCGTCAGTGCGGCCGGTCTCGGTGTACAAAGCCTGATCAGCCAGCCTGTTCTCCAGAATTTCCAGATCCATTCGCTGTGACGCCAGTTCCTTCTCGATTTTTCGAACGCGATCATACAGGGGTTTCAGTCGCTGCCGTCGCTGGGCTTCCTGTTGACGGGTTTGCTTTTTACTCACTTTCTGATTTTCGTTCGTGTCGGGTTCATCATCACTGGAACCTTCGCTGATTTGCTGTTCTTTCAGCCAGGCGGGGTATTCATCCAGGGTGCGCTGAAAACGATCGACCATGCCGTCGTGAACGATCAGCAATTCGTCGCAAACGCTACGTAACAGGTGGCGGTCGTGGGAAATGACCACCAGCGCCCCGCTGTATTCGATCAGGGCCACGCTGAGCGCCTGGCGCATTTCCAGGTCCAGGTGGTTGGTGGGTTCGTCCAGCAGCAGCAAATTCGGTTGCTGCCGGATCATCAGGGCCAGCACCAGGCGAGCTTTCTCGCCGCCGGAAAAAGGCGCCACCGGTTCGAATATCCGCTCTCCGCCAAAACCGAACCGGCCCAGGTATTTGCGCAGGTCGGCTTCACGATCGTCAGCGGCGTGAACCCGCAGGTGGTCGATAGGACTTTGTTCCGGTTTGAGCAGGTCCAGTTGATGCTGGGCAAAATACCCGATCTTCGTGTCCTTGCTCAGCGTGCGCTCTCCGGAAAGCAGGGTGCTGCCGCTGGCCAACGCCTTCACCAGGGTCGACTTGCCGGCGCCGTTGACGCCCAGCAGACCGATCCGGTCACCGGCCGACAGGCTGAGGCTGATCCCGGTCAAGACCGGCCCCCGGTCGCTGTCGGCATAACCCACCGCCGCCTCTTCCAGTATCAGGAGGTGCTGCGGTTGCAGCCTGGGCTCCATGAAATGAAAGCGGAACGGCGAATCGACATGAGCCGGTGCAATGTGCGTCATTCGCTCGAGCATTTTCAGGCGGCTCTGGGCCTGGCGCGCCTTTGAGGCTTTGTACCGAAAGCGGTCCACGTAACTCTGGATGTGCTTGATTTCGCGCTGCTGACGGACATGCATGGCCTGTTGCTGCGACAATTGTTCCGCTCGTTGCGCTTCGAACTCGCTGTAGTTGCCGCTGTAAAGCCGGATCGTTCCATGCTCGATATGTGCAATGCGCGTACAGACGCCATCCATGAAGTCACGATCATGCGAAATGACCACCAGGATGCCCTCGTAGCTTTTCAGCCAGCGCTCCAGCCACAAAATGGCAGGCAGATCCAGGTGATTGGTTGGCTCGTCCAGCAACAGCATGTCTGAGCGGCACATCAGGGCCTGGGCCAGGTTCAGCCGCATACGCCAACCGCCGGAAAAAGACCGGACCGGTTGGTGAACCGCATCACCCAGGAAACCCAGCCCGTGCAGCAGGCGCGCAGCCCGGGCCTCGGCGCTGAAACCGTCGATGGTCTCCATCCGCTCATATAGCTTGTGAATGGCTGTGCCCTGATTGGTGGCGCCCGCATCCGCTGCCGTAATCTGTTCCTGGATTTGCCGCAGTTCCCGGTCGCCGTCCAGCACGTAGTTCAATGCAGACTGGATGTCATCCGGGCTTTCCTGTGCCACGTGGGCGATCATCAGGTCCGGATTCAATTGCAGTTCACCCGTGTCGGGCTCGAGTTCGCCCAGCAACATCGCGAACAACGACGACTTGCCGCTGCCATTGGCCCCGATCAGGCCCATTCTCTGGCCTGCGTGCACCTGGAAACTGACCTCCTCAAGCAAGAGCTTGGGGCCGCGGCGCAGGCTAATTTGATTCAGGCTCAGCACGGAAGAACGTTTCCTATTCGGTTTTCAGGGGCGCTATTATAGCGTCCAACTTCTGCGCATATTTTTTATGTTTGGTATTGCTCCAAAAAATATTCTGATCATGGTCCTGGCCCTGCTGGCCGCCCTGGTCATCCGTGACTGGTCGATGCGCGAGATTACGTATGGGCCGGGTGTGCTGGTGCCTGAAAAGCCACTCCAGACGGACCTGTCCAACGGCGAAGTGATGACCGTGGATCAGTATCAACTGCGCCCCCGAGCCCGGTTCCAGATCCGGGCCAGGGTGTTGTCGCGGGAGGACTACAACTGGGGCACCGAGTCGGATCTGTCACCCATGGACCTGGCGTTGGGCTGGGGCGTGATGTCCGATCAATCCGTACTGGACCGGATTGATGTCGAACAACGGTCACGGTGGTATTTCACGTCCTATGACTACCCGGCGCCATTGCCTGATCAGGACATCATTCGCAACAGCAGTAACATGCACATGATTCCCGGTCGCCCCTGGCTCGAGGACGAGCTAAAGAAAATACGCCGCGGCGACATCGTTCAACTCAATGGCTACCTGGTTGACGTCGATTCGGAGTCTGGCTGGCAGTGGCGGACATCGCTCAGCCGGAATGACAGTGGTGATGGCGCCTGCGAGATCGTCTACCTGGAGAGTGTCGTGATCGAGGACCGGGGTTAATTCCATTTGATTTTTCAGCCCTTTTTGCAACATGATTAGCACACACCACACCAAATGTTCACGAGATGACCGAAGGAAACCCGGCACAGGTTGATTCCGGACACACTGAAAACTCCAATGCAGATGAGCCGCTGCCGTTTGCCGCGCCCTGTCGAGACCTCGACCCCCGATCGCCGATCACCTGGTTGAAAGGGGGATGGAATGATTTTCGCCAGGCGCCGGGACTGAGCCTGGCCTGGGGCGTATTTTCCTGGCTGATTTCCACCCTGATTGCCTGGGGCGCCTGGACCCTGGGTGGCTGGGTCCTGCTGTTGAGCCTGCTGTCCGGTTTCATTTTCGTCGCCCCATTGCTGGCCTTCGCCCTGTACTCGGTCAGCCGCCAGATTTGCCTGGGCAACCAGCCCACCCTGGGTCAAACCTTGCGCGCCGCACGCCGGCCCTATGCGAATTCGCTGGTGTTCGCCATCGTGTTGCTGGTGATTTTCCTGTTGTGGGCCCGCGCCGCCTCCATGGTGCATATCTTTTTCCCGTCGAATGGCACGGTGGAATGGAGGGACCTGCTGCTCTATCTCGGCGTCGGATCGGCAGTCGGTTCGGTTTTCGCCTTCATCACCTTTGCAGCCAGCGTTTTTTCCCTGCCATTCATCGCCAACCGCGAAGTCGATGTCATCACCGCGGTGGTGTCCAGCATCAATGCCGTCCTCAGAAACCGCTGGACCATGGCGGCCTGGGCCGTTACGGTGGTCGTCATGACGGCCATCGGCTTTGCCACTGCCATGGTGGGTTTCATTCTTATTATCCCGCTGCTGGCTTATGCCACCTGGCATGGCTACCGGGATGCGCTGGACGTACGGCAATGGCCCATACTGCCGTCATCCGGCCATACTCAATAAGATACCGGGGCGTTTGGTATGAAAGTTCTCTCAGCGCTGGACGCCACCTTCCTCTACCTGGAAAGTGATCACAGCCCGATGGCCATTGGCGGCATCTACCTGATGGACGCCTCGGATATGCCGGCTGATTTCAGCTATGAGTCCTGGCGCCGGTTCGTCGCCAGCCGCCTGCAATGCTCACCCGTATTCCGGCAGCGCCTGGTCGAGGTTCCGTGGAGCCTGTCGCACCCGGCCTGGATCAACGACCCCGAATTCGACCTGGACGCCCATCTGCCCCGACTGGCCCTGGCCAGCCCCGGCGGGCGGGAAGAACTGATGGAGTTGGCCGCCGATGTCTGGAGCCGCACTCTGAATCGCGAACGCCCTCTGTGGGACCTCACACTGGTCGAAGGGGTGGACAACTACCCGGGACTGTCGCCCGGTTCCTGGGCATTGATCACCCGCGCACATCACGCCGCCGTCGACGGCGGCGCGGCCACCGACATGATGACGGCTTTGCTCAGTCATTCACCCCAGGTGCGCGATCTGGAGACCGAAGATACCTGGGAGCCCGAAGCGTTCCCCTCCACCCTGGGCCTGATCTCCCGTTCCTGGAGTAACATCGGCAACAAGGCGGTTGAACTGGCGGGGTTCACCGGCAAAGTCATTACCGGAACGGCTCGTCTGCAAAGCGATAAACGGCTCAAAAAGCTGAATCCGCCGCCGCGGCTGATGTCGGCGCCGCGGTCGATTTTTAACGGACCGGTCAAATCGCGGCGGGGTTACTGGGGGCTGGACTTCGATTTTCAGCGCATCAAGGCGCTCCGTCCCCTGGTGCCGGGAGCGACCGTGAATGACGTCATCCTGGCAGTCTGCGCCGGCGGCCTGCGCAACTACCTGCTGGGCAGGAATGAATTGCCGGACAAGCCGCTGGTGGCCATGGCGCCGATTTCAGTGCGCCAGGACGAGGCGGCCCAGACCGGCGGCAACCAGGTTACGGCCATGCTGGTCGACCTGTCCACCGACGTGGAAGCGCCGCTGCTGCGCTTGCAGCGTATTCATCAGAACACGCAGGGTTCCAAGATTCACGCCAGCGCCGTGCCGGCCAATCAGATCGCCGAGTTCATTCCGTCCGAGACCCTGGCCGCCGCGGCGCGCGTCTATACCCGAACTCGCCTCGGCGCCCAGCACCGTCCATTCTTCAATGTCACGATCACCAATGTGCCCGGACCTCCGTTTCCGCTGTACCTGGCGGGCGCTCGTATCAGCCATAGTTTCGGAATGGCGCCAATTGCCGATGGCCTGGGCCTGCTGCTGGTGATTTTCAGTTATGCCGGGCGTATTTCGATCGGCATCACTTCCTGCCACGACATGGTGCCCGATCCGCAAATGTTGGCAGAATGCTTCGAGGAGTCCCTGGCGGACCTGGAGAATGCCGCGGCAACAGTCGAATCGCCCATGTCACAGGCGGACCTGGCTGCGATGCCGGCTTCAATCGAAGATTCTGACAATCCCCTGGCTGAGTTTCGGAAGGCGGAACGGGCGCTGGACGCCGCCATCGAACTGCTCACAGAGAAAAACAAGAATGAACCGACCCGATGACCTGATTGACCACTCGCACCGTCCCTCCAGGTTGTTGCTGGCGCTGGAATCCCGGGCCGTCTACGACTTCGCCGCGATGCTGCCGATGTTCCGGCTGCAAAAGTTCCTGCCCCGGGGAGACAATCATCCGGTTCTGGTGTTGCCCGGTTTTCTCGCCAGTTCCCGGTCCACCAAGCCGCTGCGAAATTTCATTGCCGACCTGGGTTACCGTGCCCATCGTTGGAAACTCGGATACAACATGGGATACAGCTTCAAGTTGCATTACGGCATGCGAGACCGGGTCACCGAACTGGTGGATCGTTATGGTGAAAAAATCAGCCTGGTGGGCTGGAGTCTGGGCGGTGTTTATGCGCGGGAACTGGCCCGGGAAATGCCCGATATCGTGCGCCAGGTGATCTCGATGGGCAGTCCCTTTCGGGGTCATCCGGAATCCAGTAACGTGCATCGTATTTTCAACCTGATCTCCGAGGTGCCGTACGAACAGATTCCCCAGTCGTTTTTGCAACACATGGCGCATGCTCCGCCGGTGCCGACCACCGCCCTTTACACGCGCGGGGATGGCGTGGTCGCCTGGCAGAGTACGGTCGAATTATCCGAACGTGCGGATGTGGAGAACATCCATGTCGGCGGCGCCCACCTGGGCCTGGGGTTCAATCCACGGGCCTTGCTGGCGATCGCAGACCGCCTGGCCCAGCCGGAAGGCCAGTGGCAACCGTTCAGGCCACGTCTCTGGATGAAACCCCTATATCACAACTGGTATCCGGACTGGCTGGTGCACGGCAAGGAAAATCCGCTGGCGGAGTGGGCCTGAGCCGCCCGTCGCAGATCAGGGCCAGCGGTTGGCGGTTTCTTCGAATCGATCTTTTTGCGCCCGGATGACGCAAAATCGCTGACCCGTCGGCGCTTCCATCACGACCCACGACTTCACCGAAGCCAGACGTTTCGCACCCAGTGCCTCCAGTCGTTTCACTTCAGCTTCGATGTCGTCCGATTCGATATCGAGATGGACACGGCTGGCATGGCTGACTTTTTGCACTTCGACGTACAGGTCTTCCGGGTCGGTTTTGAGGACAGCGTAAGTAGACTCTTCCCCGGCAGGCGGCGGCACCAGGTCCATGCCCAGGGCCCGGCTCCAGAACACGGCAGCGGAATCGAGGTCATCGGTTTCGCAATCGATGATCATCCCCGCCAATTGACTTTTATGCATCAGAAAATCCTCCAAACTCGGTTGTTCAGCACGACCACAAGGACGTGGGAGATAGCGCCATGTCGGGAACAGCAGCCGGGTAGATCATGACAAGTCCGACCGGCTGTTAGCCCGGATTGTTCGGATGGTGAGTCCAATTGAGGTAGGGCAGGCCAGTGTCCTGCTCGACCATCGTGATACAGTCCTGAACCGGGCAGACCAGTGCGCACAGGTTACAGCCGACGCATTCTTCATCGATAACGGCATAGACTCTTTTTCCGTTTTCGTCCCGGATCCGGGAAATGGCCTGGTGCGAGGCGTCTTCACACACGATGTGACACAGGCCGCATTCGATGCACTTCTCCGGGTCGATCGAGGCCAGCGTCTTGTAGTTCAGGTCAAGCTGGTTCCAGTCCGTGACATTGGGTACGGCGCGACCGCGAAACGATTCCAGCGTCGCGTGGCCCTTTTCATTCATCCAGTTGTTCAGCCCATCCACCAGGTCATCGATGATTTTGAAGCCGAATCGCATGGCGGCGGTGCATACCTGTACGCTGCCACAACTCAGCGCGATGTACTCGGCCGCGTCGCGCCAGTTACTGACGCCGCCAATACCGGAAATCGGCAAGCCCTTCGTCTCCGGATCGCGGGCGATTTCCGACACCATGCTGAGTGCGATCGGTTTAACCGCCGGCCCGCAATAGCCACCGTGGGCGCCTTTGCCGGCGACGGAAGGTTCGGGGGAAAACGAATCGAGGTTGATGGAAACGATGGAATTGATGGTGTTGATCAGCGACACCGCATCGGCGCCGCCTTCCCTGGCTGCCCGCGCCGGGTAGCGGATATCCGTGATGTTGGGGGTGAGCTTGACGAACACCGGAAGATCGGTGTGGGTTTTACACCAGCCGGTCACGTCGCGAATGTAACCCGGCACCTGGCCGACGGCGGAGCCCATGCCACGCTCACTCATGCCGTGCGGACAGCCAAAATTCAATTCCACGCCGTCACAGCCGGTCTGTTCGACCTGTTTGAGGATGTCACGCCAGGCGTTTTCGTTGCACGGCACCATCAGGGAGACCACCATCGCACGATCCGGCCAGGCTTTCTTGACTGCGGTGATTTCCGCCAGGTTGATTTCCAGCGGGCGATCGGTGATCAACTCGATGTTGTTCAGTCCCACCATGCGCTGGCCGTTGTAGTCAATCGAGCCGTAGCGCGAGCAGACGTTGACGACCGGTGGCCCGGCCTCACCCAGCGTTTTCCAGACCACGCCGCCCCAGCCGGCCTCGAATGCCCGCTCGACGTTGTACTGCTTGTCCGTGGGTGGCGCGGACGCCAGCCAGAACGGGTTGGGCGACTGGACGCCAGCGATGTCGCATCTCAAATCAGCCATGTTTTATGCTCCGTAAGAAGATACTGTCGTGGATTGTTGGAGGCCGCCACGCGGGCGATTCTTTGCCACCGTATCTCGAAAACTTTCGCCTGCATGGCGGCCTCCAACAGAGAATGAATCGCTCGCATGGAGGCCACCTACCGGTCCATCAGTTCTTTGTGGATGCTTTCGGCGGCGATTTTTCCATCCTGCACTGCCACCACAGTCAAATCCTGGCCCTCGATACAATCACCGCCGGCCCATACACCAGCCAGGCTGGTGCGGCGTTTTTCGTCCACCCGGATGCGGCCGTTTTCGACGGCGGGGTGATCGTCGAATTCCAGCACAGTGTCGTCCAGGTGCTGCCCGATCGCCTTGAACACCTGGTCTGCTTCGATCGTGAAAAACTCGCCGGTGCCAAGCAGGCGGCCTTTGTCGTCCTTGCGGGTGTATTGAAACGTCACGCCGGTAATGCCCGTCTCATCGGTGAGCAACTTGACCGGGCTGGCCCAGGTTTTCAGAAGCACGCCGTTGGTCTGGGCGATGACCTGTTCGTGGTCGGTCGCCGACATGTCATCCCGGCCCCGTCGATAGGCCAGCGTGACATATTCAGCACCCAGCTTTTTCATCTGCACTGCGATATCGATCGCCGTGTTGCCACCGCCGATGACCACGATTCTTCGCCCGACCGGCAGATCCGTCAGGTCTTCCTGGCGGATCCTGGCGATGAAATCCACCGCGTTGTGGACACCATTGGTATTTTCATGGTCCAGGTCCAGCCGATTGACATCGGCGTGGCCGAGGCCCAGGAACACGGCGTCGAAGTCGGCGCGAAGCGAGGCGAGGCTGAAATCAACGCCCAGGCTGCGGTCGGTTTTTACTTCGATTCCGCCCAGGCTGAGGATGAAATCCACTTCACGCTGCGCCCGGTCATCATTCATCTTGTAGGCAGCGAGGCCGTATTCGTTGAGGCCCCCGGACTTGCCTCGCGCTTCGAACACCGTGACCCGGTGACCATGCATCGCCAGGCGGTGGGCGCAAGATAGCCCCGCCGGTCCTGCCCCTACCACGGCAATGTGTTTGCCGGATTCCGGTTCGCGGTGGAACGGCTGTTCACCGCGTTCGAACAGGTGATCGGTGGCGTAGCGTTGCAGGCGGCCAATTTGAACGGCCTGTTCTTCCGCCGTGTTCCTGACGCAGACCTGTTCGCATAGTTCTTCCACCGGGCAGACGTTGGCGCACGTTGCACCCATGATGTTTTCGCTCAGTATCGTCACCGCGGCGCCGCGCGTGTTGCCGGTGGCGATTTTCCGGATGAAACCCGGAATGTCGATGCCGGTGGGGCAGGCCTCGGTGCATGGCGCATCAAAGCAGAACAGGCAACGGGCCGATTCCACTGCCGCCTGGTGGGAGGTCAGGGCCGGGTGCAAGTCCGAAAAATTTGCCTCGATCCGCGCCGGTTGGAGACGGCCGGACCGGATGTCGTGAGTGTGGCTCATCCTGATAATGCCCCGCTTTTTTTCAAACCGTTTCTCTTCATCAATGCCCAGTAGACCAGGCCGGCGACGCCCAGCCCCGTGAACCAGGCATAGTTGTAGATATCGATCCAGAATCCGGACGAATGGATCAGACCAACCTGCTCCAGGAAGCCCGGAATATTGGGCGCGACACCGACAATCAGCGCGATGATGGCGACCGGGTTAACGCCTTCGTAGCGGCCGTGATGCCGGTACAGGTCGGTGATGTCCAGCTGGGTTTTCCGTATCAGGAAATAGTCCACCAGAATGATGCCGATGACGGGCCCGAGCAATGCAGAATAACCAATCAGCCAGGTAAAAATATAGCCGCTGGGATCAGCCACCAGCTTCCAGGGCATCATCACGATACCGATAATCCCGGTGATATAACCGCCGCGTTTGAAGTCGATTTTCGCCGGCCACATGTTGGAAAAACTATTGGCCGGGCCAACCACGTTGGCGGCGGCATTGGTGGAAATCGTGGCGACCACCACGGCGATCATTGCAAAAAACACCAGCACCGGTGAATCGAAACGGCGCACCAGCACGACCGGGTCCCAGATGGCTTCACCAAAAATCACGAGTGTGGCCGACGTCACAGCCACGCCGATGAAGGCAAACAGGGTCATGGTGGTTGGCAAGCCGGACAGCTGGCCTACCACCTGAGCACGCTGATCATGGGCATAACGGGTGAAGTCGGAAATATTCAGGGTCAGGGTGGCCCAGAATCCGACCATGGCGGTGAGGCTGGGGAAAAACAGCTGGAAAAACTCCTGCCGGTTGCTGAATTGGGAAGGGGCCTTGAGCATCGGGCCGAAGCCGTCCGCCTGCACCCAGGCCCAGGCCAGCAGGGCCAGACCGCACAGCAACAGAAAAGGCGCCGCCAGGTGCTCCAGCACGCGAATCGAGTTGATGCCTTTCCATATCAGCATGATGTTCATCAGCCAGAACAGCATGAAACAGGCAAATTGCACCCAGTGAACCCCGATCCAGCCGGGCATCAGCGCGGGCCAGTCGGCAATCCCCGGCCACAGGATGAGTGCAATCGTGTAGATCGCTGCGCCGCCGATCCAGGTCTGGATGCCGAACCAGCCGCAGGCCACGATGGCGCGGAGAAATGAAGGGATATGGGCGCCGTTGATGCCAAAAGACGCGCGGGCGAACACAGGGAAGGGAATTCCGTATTTCGTTCCCGCGTGGCCCGACAGCGCCATCGGCGCCAGCACGATCAGGTTGCCCAGCAACACCGTCCACATGGCTTGTTGCCAGCTCATGCCGCCATCCACCAGGGACGCGGCAATCATGTAGGTTGGAATGTTGACCGCCATGCCCACCCACAGCGAGAAAAAGGAGATGGCCTTCCAGTCTCTCACCGCCACCGGAACCGGGGCGATATCGGCGTTGCTCAGACCGGCATCGCTGCCGGCAGGGAGTGCGAATTCCGGTGTCGCGCTGCTCATCAAAGCTCGGTCAACTGGCCATAGGTTTCTGGTCGTCGGTCACGGAAGAATTGCCAGGTATTCCTGACCTCCCGGACCTGGTCGAAATCCAGTTCGGCGATGACCAGTTCGTCC
>Ga0055478_10000038_pt1 | contig 11469 bp, 9 predicted proteins | sample Muzzi_PWB_D1_FD_57934 | JGI IMG/M metagenome (GOLD analysis project Ga0055478, IMG submission 57934) | Wetland microbial communities from San Francisco Bay, California, USA, that impact long-term carbon sequestration - Muzzi_PWB_D1 | ecosystem: Environmental > Aquatic > Marine > Wetlands ... | reverse complement strand
GCCCTTGAACCCCCGAGGGGCAGCCAGGGCGTGGCGGGCAGGCCCCAAAGGCCGTGGTGAAGCCCGGACACATCCGGCCTCACCGGTTCGGGAAAATCCGGCCAGGTCGCCACCGGCCCCCTGCCCGGGGGTACCAGGAGAACCTGGTCCCGCCACATCACGGCCAGAAGGCCCAGCCGCACCCCGATAGGTTTCAACTTCGGCCCCGGGACCGGAATCCTGTCCGCGGTCCCGCCGGAACCCGCCCGGCACAGGGCCTGGACCGGACAGTCGCCGCACAGGGGATCAACGGCCCGGCAAACCAGGGCACCCAACTCCATGACGGCCTCGTTCCAGTCACCGGGCCGCTGGGGATCCACGAGCTCGGCCCCCACCCTCTGGAGATGGGCCGGTTTGCACCGGTCCTGGCTTTCGGGAGTGGCAACCAACCAGCGGAGCAGTACCCTTTTGGCATTGGCATCCAGGGCGGGTACGCGCTGCCCCAGCCCAATGCTGGCAATGGCCCCGCCTGCATAAGGTCCGATTCCGGGGAGCGCCAACCAGCCTTCAAGGTCTTCCGGGAGGCAACCGGACCGTTCCGAGGCCACCTGTCGGGCCGCGGCGTGAAGATGGCGAGCCCGGCGGTAATACCCGAGCCCGGACCAACGGGAAAGGACTTCTTCGACCGACGCCGAAGCCAGGGATTCCACATCGGGCCAGGTGGCCAGGAATTTTTCCCAATAGGGGATCACCGTGGCCACGGTGGTTTGCTGCAGCATCATCTCGGAAATCCAGGTTCCGTACAGGGACCTGTGCCGACGCCACGGCAGGGACCGACGGTTGAGGTCGAACCAGGCAAGCAACAATTCGCGGTACCGGCGCGGTTGGTCGCTGAGGAAAACATCATCGGGTAAATCCAGGTTCATGGGGTCGATCTTTCGGCAGGAGTCGGATCGGGTGTCGAGGGCAAGGTCTTAACCCCGTTGACAAATCCTGGGGTCGGTGCAAGCATTGTGGCCGTATTGCCTCGTCAAGGCAACCCTCCCGGGAAAAGAATGAGGAGAAGCTCATGTCTGTCCAGACCATCCCCGAACTTTTCCTGACGGCCGTACGGCAATTTCCACGGCCGGACTGCTTTTCCTACCGGGATGAATCCGGGCAGTACGTCAATGTCTCGAGCGAGGAAGCCCTCCGACGCGTCAAGGCCTTGCGCATGGGCCTCAAGTCGCTGGGAGTCAAACCGGGAGACCGGGTGGCCCTTCTGTCGGAAAACCGAATCGAATGGGCCCTGACCGACCTGGGAAGTCTGTGCGCCGGCGCCGTGACCGTCCCCATCTACCCCACTCTGCTGGCGGACACCATCGAGTTCATCCTGAGTGAATCCGAACCTGTGGTCGTGTTCGTATCGACCGAAGAGCAGGCCGCCAAGATCCATCAGATCCGTGACAGGATACCATCGGTGCGGGATGTCATTTCCTTCGAACGCACCAGCCTTCCCGACATCATGACCTTCGACAAGCTGAAGCAGATAGGACAGAACCTGATCGAGGACAATCCCCCCATTCCCAGCGAGGACTGCGCCGAGGTGGACAAGGATTCGCCCTGCAGCATCATCTACACGTCCGGCACCACGGGCAAGCCCAAGGGCGTGGTCCTGTCCCACTGGAATTTCGTGTCCAACGTGTTGAACATCAAGGACCAGGTGCCCATCAGTTCCGCCGATACCTGCTTGTCGTTCCTGCCCCTCAGTCATGTCCTGGAAAGGATGGGCGGCCTGTTCACCATGCTGTCCGTCGGGGCGGGCATTGCCTACGCCGAAAGGATGGACACCGTTCCCCAGGACATCCTGGATGTCCAGCCGACCTTCATGATAAGCGTGCCGCGCCTGTACGAAAAGATCTACGGCAAGGCCGCGGGTACGGCCGCGGCGGCGGGATTCCCCAAGAAGAACATCTTCTTCTGGGCCCGGGACATCGGTATCCAGATGGCGAAAATGAAAGCCGAAGGACACGACGTCGGCCCCTGGTTCAGGATCCGGTACTGGATTGCGGACAAGCTCGTGTTTTCCAAGCTGCGCGCCAAACTGGGCGGCCGCATCCAGCTCATGATATCCGGCGGCGCCCCCCTCAACATGAAGATCAATCAGTTCTTCAACGGAGCGGGCCTGAATATCCTGGAGGGATACGGCCTGACCGAGACCTCGCCCATCCTTACGGCCAACACCTTCCACCATTTCCGTTACGGCAGTGTGGGCAAGGCCATCCCCCAAACCGAACTCAAGATCGTCAAGGATGGACAGATCATGCCCCAGGGCGAGGACGGTGAAATCATGGCCCGGGGTCCCCAGGTCATGCTCGGTTATTACAAGAACGAGGCGGCCACCGCCGAGGTGATGGACGGCGAGGGGTGGTTTTCCACGGGGGACATCGGGCACCTGGATCAGGACGATTTCCTGTTTATCACCGACCGCATGAAGGACCTGATCGTCACCGCCGGGGGCAAGAACATCGCCCCCCAGCCGATCGAGAACAGGTACGTCACCAACAAGTACGTGGCCCAGGCCGTCATCATCGGGGACCGGCGCCAGTACCTGTCCGCGCTGATCGTTCCCAGCTTCGACACCCTGGAAATATTTGCCGACGGCAAGGGTCTGGGGGCCATCAACCACTCCGACCTGGTCAAGCATCCTGAAGTTCGCAAGCTGTATGAGGGAATCGTGGACGAGGTCAACGGGGAGCTTCCCGGCTTCAGCCAAATCAGGAAATTTGCCCTGCTGGAAAGGGAGTTCACCCTGGATGACGGCGAGTTGACCCCCACGATGAAGGTCAAACGATTCGCCATCAACCGGAAGTACAAGGCCGTCATCGACACCATGTACCCGGCGCCCCTCGAAGGGGAAGATATCTGAGATGAGTGACACGGCCGAGGAGCGGAATCAGGAAAAAAGTGGCTCCCCATGGGTCCGGCCCATGTTTTGCACGGGCATCGGGCTGGTCGGAAACATTCTCCTGACGGCGGCCAAACTCGCCTTCGGCGTGATGGCCGGGTCAAGCGCCCTGGTCGCCGACGGCTTTCATAGCCTGGCTGACGTCCTGAGTGATGTCGGCATCCTGCTGGCCCTGAAGGCCTCGATCCGCCCCCCCGACAAGAACCACCCCTACGGGCACCACAGTTTCGAGACGCTGGGCGCCACCCTGGTGGCTCTATTCATGCTCCTGACCGCCGTGCTGATTGCCAAGGGTGCGATCGCCAACATCCTTTCGGGCGCCTTCCACACCCCCCAGATGCCGGCCCTGCTGGCTTCCCTGGGGTCGGTGGTGGTGAAGGAGGTCATGGCACGGTACACCCTGCATGTGGGTCGCCTGCACGGAAGCCCCGCCCTCTTGGCCAACGGGACCATGCACCGGTCCGACGCGATCAGTTCCCTGGCCGCGGCCGCCGGCATCGGCGGCGCCATGCTGGGACTGCCCATCCTGGACAGCATCGGCGCCCTGGTCATCTCCCTGTTCATCCTGAAAATGGGCTGGGACCTGATGCGGGAAAACGTGATGGCCTTGATGGACACCATGCCGGATGAGGAACTGCTGGAGGACATCCGGGCCGCCGCGGGGGAAATTCCCTGTGTGCAGGAGCTGCTGGAACTGCATGTCCGGCAGCGGGGGTCATGGTACATGGCCGATCTGAGGATTTCCGTGCATCCCGACCACACCATCGAATCCGCCCACGCCATCGCCCACGCGGTGGAGGACCAAATCCGCCAGGACGTCCAACGGGTGACCCGGGTCTTCGTCCACGTTGAACCGGGGTCCCGGCAACTGGCCCATGACTGCCCCACCTGCGCCGTGCCGCTCCGCGATTGACCGGGGCCGGCGGTCAGTTCCTATCGGCGCGGTTCCCCAGGACGACGGTGAAGTTCAGGATCATCCCATCCCTTTCCACGAGAATCTCCACCGGATCTCCTGGACCATGGGCCCGCAGGGCTCGGGTAAACGTGGCCAGGTCGATGACGGGGTCACCTCCGAAGCGGACCAGGACATCGCCTTTCTGCAGTCCCGCCCTTGCGGCGGGACTCCCGTCGAACACCCCGGCAAGTTTGTAGCCCTCGATCTCTTCGGTAAAATCAGGAAGGGTGCCCAGCCAGGTCTGCCGGTTCTGAGACGGGTCGTCATCCTCACGGAGGGACTTTTCGGCCACCATGATCCAGGGGATTTCGCGGGGCCCGGTGCGGACGAGGTCCAGCAGTCGATCGGCATAGGCGGCGACGCGAGCCATGGCCGGATAATCCAGGGTGGGCCAGTCATCGGCAGGACGGTTGTACTGCGGATAAGCACCCCCGAAAAGGAAAAGGACGGGAATCTCCCGGGTGTTGAAGGCCATGTGATCGCTGCCCGACCATCCCCCCTGGGCCAGGGAGAGTTCCAGTTCGCCCGTGTTGGCCGCGGCCACCAAATCGGGGAATATGTCCGCGGTGCCCACCCCGCTGACGTGCAGGCGGTTGTCGGTCAGCTGGCCGACGGTGTCGAGATTGATCATCGCGTCCAGGCTGTCAGGTGAAACCGGCGGATGGGAGACCATGAACCCGGATCCCTGAAGACCCACCTCCTCGCCGGTGAACCCCACAAACAGGACGGCGCGCCGCCCCTCCGCGCTAGTGGAGCGGGCTTCGGCCAGACGGATCATCTCGAACAGGATCGCCACCCCGGAGGCATTGTCATTGGCCCCGGGATAATATTCCCCCGGAACGGGGGGCGCGGCGCCCGCCGGGGCAGGCTTCACCCGTCCGAGATGGTCGAAATGGGCACCAACAACCACGTACCTTCCCGCCAGGGGGCCGGAGCCCGGCAGGATGCCGGCCACGTTACGGCCGAATTTTCCCGCAAGATCCTCCCCCGCCCAACCGGTTCCCGTCAGGGGTACGGTCTGGAAGTAGGTATCACCGAAACCAGGTTGGAGAGCCAGATCCTCCATCCAGGCCGCCAGCGTCTCGGCAGCCGCTTCGGACTCCGGAGTGCCGCTGGCCCGACCGGCAAGATCCGGTGATGTCAGCACCATGGCCCGACCGCGAAGCCCCTCCTCCGAGGGGACCTCGGCCGGAAAGACATCCTGAATCATCCCCACTACCCCGACCAATACGGTCAGGAACACGACAAGTGATTTCATTCTGAAGACCTTTTTAAAACGCCCCGAAAGACCTCATGGGTGTTGCAGAATTGTGCGAACCGGTGGCTGAAAAGGGATAGGTTTCCGTCCATCTTTTCCGCCGGGAATGCGGCCGTGGCCATGAGGACCGCCAGGATGTTTCTCGTGGTTCGGGTGGTGCTGGTTCGGGCCGAATCACTGGTGGGCGAACCGAAGGGACCAAGCTGATCAAAAAGGCCCAGTCGCCCCTCCAGGTGCACCTCTCCCTTGCGGATTCCCGCGTATTGTTCCCCGGAAACGCCGGCGCGCAGGACGACGTCTCCGGACACCCTTTCCAGGTCATACATGCCGACCGGAAGGAGGAAGGAAAGGGAGGCCAGGTTGCAGGTGTCCACCACGTTGCTGATCCGGTACAAGGCCTGGCCCTTGAGCACCCGGCGCAACAGCGCTTCACTGCTGGGCCTGTGTCGGGAGGGGTCCATGCCGAAGGATTTGTAAAGATCCCTGGCCTCCTTGAGGCCGGGGATTTCCGAGGGCTGACGGCCGGCGAAAACCTTCGCGAGATCCGCCCCCAGCGCGTTCGTTTCGGCAGCAACTTCGGGGTTGTCACGGACCTGGGCCCCTTCCAGCACCAGGATCCCGCAGCAAAGACGATCGGCGGCGTCGGCGGCGATGCCAACCGAGCGTCCGTCCGGAAGGGTGACCGTCAAACCGTCGTTCACGGCTTTTCCCCGGAGGAATGACGCCCATCGACACCGTACATTTTTTCATAGTAGGAGGTGTACTGCCCGCTGCGGATTTCCTCCCACCAGGAGCGGTTGGCGAGATACCAGTCGACGGTGCGGGACAGTCCGGTCGGAAAATCCACCCGGGGCTGCCAACCCAGTTCGGCCTTCAGCTTGGCAGCGTCGATGGCGTAACGGAGATCATGGCCGGGGCGGTCCGCGACGAAGGTGATCAGGTCGCGGCTCAGGTCCAGCCTGTCCACGAGCATCTCGACAAGGTCGAGGTTCCTCATCTCGTTGCCGCCCCCGATGTTGTAGACCTCGCCGGGAACCCCCTCACGCAGGACGGCGTCCACGGCCCGGCAATGGTCCTCGACGTACAGCCAGTCACGGACATTGCTGCCGTCCCCGTAGACCGGCAACGGTTTGTTCTCCAGGGCATTGGCGATCATCAGGGGAATGAGTTTTTCGGGAAACTGGTAGGGGCCGTAGTTGTTGCTGCAACGGGTGATCATCACCGGGAATCCGAAAGTCTTGAAAAACGAGCGGCACATCAGATCGGCGCTGGCCTTGCTGGCCGCATAGGGCGAGTTCGGGGCCAGGGGTGTCTGCTCGGTGAAGCGGCCCTCATTGCCCAGGGACCCGTAGACTTCGTCCGTCGAGACCATGACAAAACGTTTCACACCGGCGGCCCGCGCCTCTTCGAGGAGAACCTCGGTGCCCAGCACGTTGGTCAGGACAAAAATCTCCGGGCCTTCCACCGAACGGTCGACGTGGCTCTCGGCGGCGAAGTGCACCACCGCATCGATTTTCTCATCGGCCAGGACCGAGCGGACAAGTTGGCGGTCACGGATGTCCCCCCGGATGAACCGGTATCGCGGATCGTCGGAAAGTCCGCTCAGATTCGCCAGGTTTCCCGCGTAGGTCAAAAGATCCAGGTTCACCACCCTGTCGGTGGTCTCGGCCAAGAGCAGCCTGACGTGGTTCGAGCCGATGAAGCCCGCGCCGCCGGTCACCAGAATGTTCATCGGGTGGCATCCTTTCGGGTGGCTTCGGCCACCGCTTCTACAAATTCGACGGTCCTGTCCCGGGACACCCTTTTACCTCCCGTTACCGGATCGGGTTCCTGCAGGGAGGAGCCCACGATGACGGCATCGGCGTGGGCCATGAACGGCCCCACGTTGGCGGCCGTCGCGCCGCTGCCGATCAGGACCGGCGTCCCGGGAAGGGCCTCGCGGACCTGGACGACTTCATCCAGATCGGTTCCCTCTCCGGTGGCGGCTCCCGAAACGATGATGCCGTCAGCCAGTCCTCGCAAACGCAGATCCCTGACCTCCTCCGCCAGCGGCCGGTCCACCAGGGGCCGCGCGTGCTTGACCCGGACATCCGCCAGAATTCCCACGTCGCCCCCCAGTTCCCGGCGGCGGCGCAGGGTGTGCCAGGCACGGCCCTCGATGGTGCCCTGGTCGGTGACGGCCGCTCCGGTGTGGACATTGACCCGGACAAAGCGTGCGCCGACAGCCACGGCGATGCCCAGCGCGGATTCCACGTCGTTGCGCAGGACGTTGACCCCGAGGGGCAGGTCCGGGAAAGCGGTCCGGACGGCCTGGATCGCGACGGTCATGGCCGCCACCGTCTCGGCGGGAACCCTCCCTGGATAAAATGGGATGTCGTGGTAGTTTTCCACCATCACGGCGCCCACCCCGCCGGCAACCAGCGCTTCGGCGTCACCCAGGGCGGTCTCCAGCACGGTATTCATGCCTCCACTCCAGCCGGGGCTTCCCGGAAGGGGCTGCAGGTGGATCATGCCCACGACCGCGGGCGCGATCAGATCATGCAAATGGGAACGGGTCCACATGGCGTCTGATTCATCTTTCCGGAAAAGGTCGGGTTCATTTGCTTGGCGACAGTGCTATGATAGAATAAATTATCCCGTCCGGGGTTTTACAAGGGATTAAGGAGAGACATGCAGATCATAAACGGCAAATCAGGTTGGATCGAGGTCATTTGCGGGCCCATGTTCAGCGGCAAGAGCGAGGAGCTCATCAAGAGGATCCGCCGGGCCCAGATCGCCAGGCGCCGGGTGCAGATATTCAAGCACGGCATCGACGCCAGGTATGACGCCACCAGCATCGTGTCGCACAGCATGCAGAGCCTGCCCGGCATCGCGGTCACCGACGTGAACGACATCCTGGACCTGGTGGACGACCGCACCGAACTGGTGGCGATCGACGAGGGTCAGTTTTTTTCCGCGGATATCGTCGATGTGGTCAACAAACTGGGGAATCTCGGAAAAAGGGTGATCGTCGCCGGGCTGGACCTGGACTACAAGGGTCGACCCTTCGGCCCCATGCCCGACCTGATGTGTACCGCCGAATATGTGACCAAACAGCTGGCCATCTGCATGACCTGCGGGGATCCGGCCAACTTCACCCAGAGGCTGACCCATTCCACCGACCAGATCGTCGTGGGCGCCAGCGAAACCTACGAGGCCCGCTGCCGCCGCCACTTCGAACCTCCAGAAGAGGAAAACCCCGGGCGCAAGGACAAGGCCCGGGGTTAGGTCTGGTGCTTGCCGGCGCGATCAGCTGAAGAAGTGGGGATCGATCTTCAACTCGGCCGCGCGGAGTTGCAGCTCCGCCAGCTTCTCGGCCGTGACGCCCAGAAAGCGGGCCGCGTCGCTGAATTCCCCGGTCTGGTCGATCCCCGCCGCATCTTCGTCGGAAGCATCCTCCTGCCCCCCGCCGCACAGGGCAATTTCCTCACCCAGGGCGATCATGGCCGCGATCCGGGTGCTGACGGCATCTTCGGCGTCGAAGCGGTGATGCCAGCGTACGGCACCCTCGAGTTCCTGGCTCAGGTTCCATTCCTTGATCAGCAACGCCCCCAACTCCCCGTGATCAAAGCCCAGCCGCTCCCGTTCCACCACGTGGTAGGGCAGGCCGCTTTCGGAGGATTCGTTCAGGATCTCCTGGAACAGTTCGGGGTGACTTCTGGCCAGGACAAGCTGGCCGATATTCTGCATGAGGCCGCCGATGAAGACGGTATCGGGGTTGCTCTTGCTCAGGGACTGGGCGACCAGTTGCCCCGCCATGGCTGACATGACCGATTGCCGCCAGATCTTCTGGTACAGCATGCCCGCCCCGGGTGACAGAAAGACCGACCTGGCCGCCGTCACGAGGGTCCAGTTGCGGATAGCCACGAATCCCAGCCTGACGATGGCCTCGCTCACGGTGGTGATTTCCCGGACCGCGCCGTAGAAGGGGCTGTTGGCGATGCGCAGAACCTTGGCGGTCAAGGCCTGGTCCATGGCCAGCGCCTGTTCCAGCTTGGGGGCCGTGGTGCCCGGATCCTCGATGACGGCCATGATGTGGCAGGCCGCCTTCGGGAGGGCCGGAAGTTCCCCGCTGTGGGTGAGAATAGCCTCCGGGGTCAGGTTTCCCACCCCGACGGCCGACTTGGATGCATGGCCGGCGGATGGAGCCGCGGAAGCTGGCATGGACTGGATCCCGGCGGACGGATCGTCCCTCGTCTCGGCCGCGACGGCACCCCTGGGCTGGCAAAAGTCTGGCTCGGGCCCTTCTTCGGCCATCCGGGCCCGGTCCTCCTGACGGCGCTGTAGCTCCGCCTTCAGGATTCCCCCCACCATCTTGCCGCTGACCTTGGCGCCCTGATTGAGCAGACACATCCTGGCCAAGGCGAAGTGGGCAAGGACTTCGGCCACCACCAGGGATTTTTCGGTTTCCTGATCCGCGTCCAGGTACAGGAAGGTGTTCCAATGGTTCTGGGAAGGCAGCGGCAGGATGATGATCCGGCGGTCCCTGCTGCCGCGGCCCAGCATGAGCGTAAGGTCCAAGGGGAAATGTTTCACCGGCACCGGACCCGCGTATACCGCGGCGTCTTCCGTGATGGCCTGGAAAATGTCCGAAGGGGTGCTGGGAATCGGCGCCTTGCCGTCCCGGCGCTTCTTCTTCGCCTCTGCCGGAAGCTTGATGTTCTCTTCCATGAAGACCTGCAGCCCGCTGGTCCAACGTTTCAACAGGACCAGTCGCAGGCCGGTGCGCCTGGCCAGTTTGAGGAAAAATTCGGGGAAATCCTTGACCTGGGCCATGGCCGACATTTCGGCGATCCCCGACCGCAGCAGGGAAAGCTGATCCACCGGAAGATCCGGAACCACCCTCGCATCCACGGGGTCGGGTCCATCATTTTCTTCCATCGGAGTATCCTCGAGATTCTCCAGAATCTCGTCCACGCCCACCATTTCATCCGTCGAAGTCGTCAAGGGAAGCCTCATTTGTTTGGAAGCCGCGTCAAGCCATTGCCGGGCCCCGTTTGCGGACCAGATCATCTCATTGTGGATATTCGGCACCTATCGGGCTGATATTTATCATTTTTTGCAAATGGGTCGGGAATCGAATTCTCTTGCCCGGGCGGGTGTGGGTTTGCGTCAAGGGCCCACAATGGGTAATTTGGCCACTGCAAGGGCCAATGAAATCCTGTCAATTTCCTCTTCCGAGGTAGCATGAGCTGTAGAATCACCAAATCATTCAGGCTGGACGCGGCCCACTGGCTGCCGAACGTGCCCGAAGACCACAAGTGCCGCCGCCTTCATGGTCACACCTACAACATTGTTCTGGGACTGGAAGGGGAGCTTGATCCCACACTGGGATGGGTCCAGGACTACGGGGAGATCTCCGGAGCATTTGCGCCTGTCTTCGCCCAGCTCGACCACTTTTGCCTCAATGAGATCGAAGGGCTGGATAATCCCACGGCCGAGGTGATGGCCCAGTGGCTTTTTCACAGGCTGAAGAAAGCCCTGCCCCTGCTGACCGATGTGACCGTGTGTGAAACCCCTTCCACGAGCGCCGTCTTCCGGCCCGGGCCCTGAGCCCCATGGAGGGGATCAGAGTTCCTGACGTACCGTGGTCACGCTGTCGGAGGGGATCCAACCTACCCAGGCCCCGCCCAGCCCGATCCTGACCCAGTCCTCCCGCGCCCCTTCGATGTTGACCGTCAGCCCGTCATGCACCTCGAACAGGACCGGGAAGTTGTCCGCCGGTCCTGAGCGGACCGCTGCTGTTTCCGCGATCACCACGGCCTGGTTTTGAACCCGCTCGTGGTACCAGCGACCCGCGGTGATGCCCCCGGTCACAAGCAAGCAGGCCGCCGAAGCCAGAAGCACCCGGCGAAGACGAACTCCAAAATCCTCCCGGTACCATCCCCAGCCCACCAAGGCCGCCGTCAGCCAGGCCAACAGCACCAGGACCAGACCCCACTGGTCCAGGGTCAGGGCGCCGACCACCCCCACCGCCTGGGCGATAAAAAGCGGGTATTGGTCATCCGTCAGTTCGAGGTCCTTGATGTGCTGACGAACCCAGGCAAGGTTCGTCTGTATGTCGCGGTCGAGGGGGGCCAGGCGCCTGGCCCTCAGATAGGAAGCCACCGCCTGGCCCAATTGGCCCTGGCGCGCATAGGCATTGCCGAGGTTGAAATGGAGAACGGCATCGTTGACGCCCAGTTCCCTGGCCTGGAGGTAGAGATCCAGGGCCAGATCAATTTGGCCTGCCGTGTAGGCCTGGTTCGCCTCGGCCACCAACCGCACCGGATCGGCTCCCGGACGGACACC
>Ga0055478_10000036_pt1 | contig 11515 bp, 11 predicted proteins | sample Muzzi_PWB_D1_FD_57934 | JGI IMG/M metagenome (GOLD analysis project Ga0055478, IMG submission 57934) | Wetland microbial communities from San Francisco Bay, California, USA, that impact long-term carbon sequestration - Muzzi_PWB_D1 | ecosystem: Environmental > Aquatic > Marine > Wetlands ... | reverse complement strand
ATCCCGGCCGGGCGCCTGGGTGAGCCCGAGGAATTGGCGAATTTGATTCTTTTTTTGATGTCCGAAGGGGCGGGATATATCACCGGACAATGCATCGTGGCCGATGGCGGCTGGGTCAAGGGCACGTTCTGACCGCGGTGCTTCTTGACAGAACACATTCTGTTACTACATTGTCATCAGGAATAGTCAATAAACTTCGCACCTTGGAAACATAGAGGTGCCTGTGGCCATTCAGGCCGGCCGCACCACGAATCAGGCCCCGAAGGCCCCGAAGGGACCGAACATGGAAAAGTTCATCATCATCGTGGGGCTTTATTTCCTCGTGGTGCAATTCGTATTTCCCAAATTGGGGCTGCGGCCGGGTTGAGGCCCCACCAGTTGCCCGGTCGGTGACCGGGACGAGGTCAAGGATCTGAAGGCTGCGGACGGGGAATCGAAAAAATCAGGGGATGAAGCGGCCCGGTAGTCCGGGCGGCGGGTTTCAGGAGGTCGTTTCGTGCCGTTGTTCGAATTCCATTGCAAGAAGTGCGGGCACGTTTTCGAAGAGCTGCTTTCGGTGGCCGAAAGGGACCGCGGTGACATCAAATGTCCGGTCTGTCGTTCCGGCAAGATTGCCCAGGGAATGAGCGCCTTCGCCACCGGCGGATCGGCGGCGGGCTCTTCCGGAGGAGGAATCGGCGGCGGCTGCGGATCCGGCGGATTCACCTGAGGTTGAGCGATCCGCGGCCGGCGGCCGCGCTCTCCGACCTGTCCGGTATCAGTTCCGTTTTTTCAGGCTGTCCCGCGCGCTGTCGCCCAGCCGGCTGCCGATGAAAAGGACCAGGGCCCCCAGCATCAGGCCGGCGATGACATCCACCACGTAGTGGTAGCGGTTGTAGACCGTCGACATGCACAGCAGCACGAAGATGGTGGTCATCCACCAGCGGTGGCGCGGGAAGTTTTCCCAGGTGTGCCACCAGGGTATCATCGAGGCCGCGACATGACTGGAAGGGAAGGCGGCGCCAAGCAGGGCGCCGTTTTCATGTATTTGGTGCATGATGTCCGTGAAAATCCAGCCCCCCACCTCCACATAACCCGCGCGGAAATACTTTGGCCCCCACGCGGGAAACAGCGTGTACATGGTGTAACAGATCAGCATGGTCAGGCTCAGGTCGCGGATGAAGGCCCGCACCAGGTCCCAGGAGGGGCGCCCGTACAGGTTGCGGGCCCTGAAGGCAAGCACCAGGTAGGCGACCGCCAGGAAATAGTAGGTGAAGTAGGCGAATTCCATCAGTTCATGGAACCAGACCAGGGGCCAGGCCCGGGACCATTCCAGTGACGGTTGGAAGCCGAAAATCCATTCCTCCAACCTGATGAGCGACGGGTCGAGGCTGTTCTCGAAATCAAAGAAAATCAGACCCAGGTATTCCATCTCCGCGTAGAAGAGGGGAAAGATCAGCGGCAGGTAGATATCTCCCAGCAGGCGCAGCGCGAAAAACCGGCTGCCCCGCAGCAGGGGCGGCACGATCCAGATAAAAACAGCCAGGCCCCCGTGCAGCAGGGCATTGGCTCCGGGATGGGGAAACACCGAGGGTTTGAGCACGGGGTAGAAGGCGCTGATGACCAGGTAGACGACAGCCCACCGGTCGATGTTCAACCGCATGAGGGATAGGTCGACCAGGCGTCGCCTGAGGGTCAAAGCCATTTTTCCTTCCGGTAGAATTCCAGGGTCTCGGCAAATCCGAGGGTTGCGTTCCGCCCGGCCTGGAAACCGGTGTCCCGGGCCAGACGCTTTCCGTCGCAGACCCAGCCGTCGGTTTCGAGATCCCGGATGCGGTCGTGATTCAGGAGGGGCGACCGGTTGGCCCGGTCCCTTCCCACCAGGAGCGCGACCATCTTCAGCAGGCCTAAAGGGACCGTCAAGCTGCGGATTTTGCGTCCGACGGCCAGGGCCAGGGCCTCGGCCATGGCTTCCCAGCTGTAGCCCGCGCGGCCGTCATCGACAAAATAGGGCCCGGTCGCGGCCTGGTGTTCCAGGAGGGCCACGGCGGCTTCGGCCGCGTCCCGCCCGTCCACCAGCGACAGGCCCGTCATGCGTCGGCCCACGTGGCCGGTCCAGCCACGCAGGGCCAGTCGGAACAGCAGCAGGAATTCGGCGTCCCGGGGGCCGTAAAGCGAGGGGGGGCGCAAGGCCGCGGTCCGGAAGGGCCGCCGGTCGGCGGTCAGAAGTTCCTCGGCCGCCACCTTGGAACGGCCGTAGGCGGTGATCGGACGGCAGGGGTCGGTCTCGACCGCGGGCCGGTCCAGGGCGGCCGGCCCGTGGGCCGCCAGGCTGGAAATGAGGATGAAGCCGAGATTGTCAGGAACGCCGGACCAGGCCATGGTCGCCGCTTCCAGCAACCGCGCGGTGGTCGTGACATTGGCGGCGCGGTAGATGTCTTCGCTGGGCGCGGTCACCATTCCCGCGCAATGGATGAGGCCGTGGGTTCCGGCCAGGAAGCCGGCGCAGGCCGCAGGGTCGGTGAGATCCACCGTCGGGGTTTCCAGGGGTTTGCCCTCCAGCCAGCGCAGGCTGCTGGTGGCCCGGACCGAGGCCCGGACGCGGTACCCGCGGGCAAGAAGCGTGTCGGCGATGTGGCTGCCGAGGAATCCGGTCGCCCCGGTCAGGGCGATCAGGGGGGTGTCCTGGCTGGTCCCGCCGCGGACGGTCATCAGTCCACCGGCTTCTCGTAGATGCGATAGGTCTTGTACATGTCGGCGCCGTAGCCCTCGAGAATGCGGTTCATGGGTTCGTTGTCCGCCAGGATCCACGAGCATTCGCCCTTGGTGATCCCCTTGGCGAAGGCCCCGATCATGGTCTTGTAGACCATGGCCATGTCGACCCCGAGCCGGCGGTGTTCCGGCAGGACGCCCATCAGGATGGTCCGCGCGTAATCGATCTTCCTCTTGGCGAGCAGGAATTTCAACCAGCCGAAAGGAAGCAGCTTGCCGCGCAGCGAATGCAGGGCCTGGTTGAAGTCGGGGATGGTGAGGGAAAACCCTATGGGCCGGCCGTCCAACTCGGCGACCAGCAGGAAATCGGGATCCACCATCGATTTCATGTCCTTGGCCATGTAGGCGAAGTCCTCGTCGTCCAGGGGAATGAACCCCCAGTTCTCGCTCCAGGTCTGGTTGTAGAGGTCACGGACCAGCTGGGCCTCCTGGTCGAAATTCTTCATGTCGAAAGGCCGGATGACCAGGCCGGGCCGGGCCAGGATGCGATTGATCAATCGCTGCATCTTCTCGGGCAGCTGCCCTTCGGTACGGATGTCCCAGGCGAACAGGTCCTTCGCGCCGGCCAGGCCGAAATCCTCGAACTGTTTTTCGTAATAGCGCGGATTGTAGGGCATGCCGATGACCGGACGGTTGAACTTGCCGCCGACCTGCAGGCCGTACCAGTCGTGGTTCGACGTGAAACAGCCCGGGCCGCGCATGGTGTCCATGCCCTGGCCGGCGATCCATTCCCTGGCCGTTGCCAGCAGGGCGGCCGCGGCCGCGGGGTTGTCATCGACTTCGTAGAAGCCGAAAAACCCGACCTTCTCCTTATGGTGCTCGTTGTTGTAGCGGTCGACGCAGGCGCCGATGCGGCCGACCACCTGGCCGTTCTCGCGGGCCAACCAGAGTTCCGCCTCGGCATGCCGGTAGAAGGGGTTCTTCCGGCGGTCATGGAAGTGTTTCATTTCATCGAGCAGGGGAAACACGTAGAAGGGGTCGTCGCGATAGATCCGGTAGGGGACGTCCAGGAACTCCCGCAGGGCGCCTTTGTCCTCGCCGACGGGGGAAATCAAAACGGCCATTTCGCACTCCCTTGAAAAAAACCCGGGAGGTCCTGGAACTTCCCGGGTCGCCGTTCGGACATCGACCGGGCTCAACCGGGGATGATGCCCATTTCCCGGCCGACCTTGGTCATCTTGTCCATGGCCAGGTGGATCTCGTCCTCGGTATGGGTCGCCATCAGGCTCAGCCGGATCAGGGCGTTGCCCTGTTCCACGGCAGGGCTGACCACGGGATTGACGAAAACGCCCTCCTCGACCAGCCGCTTGCACATGACGAAGGCCGTCATGTCTTCCCCGACAACCGCCGGGATGATGGGGGTCTCGCTGGGCCCGGTGTCGAAACCGGCCTCATCGAGGCGTTCCCGCATGAGGTCGTTGTTTCGCCAGAGGGCTTCCAGGCGCCAGGTTTCCTCGAGCATGACGTCCACCGCGGCCGAAACCGACGCCACCGAGGCCGGCGGCATGGCCGCCGAGAACATCAGGGCGCGGGCGGTGTGCTGGATGTAGTGGATGATGTCCGCGTCTCCGGCGACGAAGCCGCCCACCGAGGCCAGCGATTTGCTGAAGGTGCTCATGACCAGGTCGACCTGGTCGGTGAGGCCGAAATGATTGCAGGTGCCCCGGCCGTTCTCGCCGAGCACGCCCACGCCGTGGGCGTCGTCGACCATGAGAACCGCGCCGTATTTCTGGCACAGGTTCACGATCTCGGGCAGCTTGGCGATGTCGCCTTCCATGGAAAAGACACCGTCGACGATGACCAGCTTGTTGGTGTCCTTTTCACTTTCCAGGACCAGTTCCAGGTTGGCCATGTCGTTGTGGCGGAACTTGCGCACATCTCCGAAGGAAAGCCGCGCGCCGTCGATGATCGAGGCGTGGTCGGTGCGGTCGACGATGATGGTCTCGTTGCGTCCCACCAGCGAACTGAGGACTCCCTGGTTGACCATGAACCCGGTGGAGAAGACCAGGGCCTTCTCCTTGCCCACCAAAGCGGCCAGTTTTTCCTCGAGCTCGATGTGGATGTCCAGGGTCCCGTTCAGGAAACGCGACCCGGCGCAGCCGGTGCCATACTTGGCGATCGCTTTCTGGGCGGCTTCCTTGACCTTGGGGTGGTTGGTCAGCCCCAGGTAGTTGTTGCTGCCCAGCATGATGATTTCCTTGCCCTGGTACAGCACGGTATTGGTCTGGGCGGATTCGATGACCCGGAAATAGTTATAGACATCGGCCGCCATCACTTTTTTGGCGACGTCGAATTTTCTGGCCCTTTCGAGCATGTCCATGGGCACCGTCTTTTCGTGGAAACGGAAGAAACTCAAATCCGCGGGTGAGGATACACCAATCCGCCTGTCTATGGTTCAGCGATCCCCGAAAATAGCCCGTTGGACCGATTCCGACAACTAGAAAACGTCCGCCTCGAATACGAGGAATTCGGTGTCCCGGCGCCAGCCTTCGGGGTCGAGGCCCGCTTTGAGGGCCAGATGGGTCAGGGTCGTGTCCAGGTCCCAGCCCTGCTCGGTGGCCACCTGGGGTAGGAAAACCGCCCTGCGGCCGCCTTTGACCAGGACCACCCCGTGCCGGCCGATGACGATGTCCTGGGGCCCCGACACCCTGTTCAGGGGCGTCAGGGCGGAAATTTCCAGTTCGATCGCGGCCAGCTCCGGACCCGAAACAGGCTCGAAGCGCGGGTCCGCGACCGCGGCGCTGCGGGCGTTGTCCAGGATCGCCTCATATAGCGGTTTGATGCCCTCGATATACCCGATGCAACCCCGCAATTGACCGTCCATCGTCAGGGTGACAAAGGCGCCGCGGGGGGCTGTCAGGGGCGGGCGGAGGGTGACATCCATTTCCGCGGCCAACGGGACGGGGTCCGGCGGGGGCTGGCCCAGGGCTGCCGCGGCCACCGCTTGGCGGGCCAATTCCTTCAGGAACGCCCGATCCTGGCCGTCAAGCAGGGATTCGGCTTCCCGATGGCCGTTCATGGCCCGCCCCTTCCCGAACAAAGGAGAACCGCGGCATAACTCACCGAAAGCGAGTAGTCACCATCGCGGTCGCCGCTGCGGGCGTAGTCGATCAGGGCCCCTTCGTAGCCGGCGGGAAGCCGATGGTCCAGCGCCACCGCGGCCGCCTCCAGGCCGCACATGGTGATCCCCGTTTCCCGGCCGTAGGCCCGCAGGCCGGCCGGATCCGCGGCCAGAATCCGCAATATGGCTCCGGAATCCAGTTTCTCCAGGGATTGGGCGGGATTTTCGGTGAAGGGAACGTACCGATAGGCCTGGCCGTAATGGGTGAAATCGCTGGACACGACGATCAGCGTGTCCTCGTCGGCCAAACGGGTGATGGCCGCGGCTGCGGCGCGGGCGGGGCCGGGTTCCAGGTGCGGCACCAGCATGGGGACGATGGCGGGCACGGCCCCGGGCCAGGTCCGCTGGATCAGCGGAAGCTGGATTTCGATGGCGTGTTCTTCGGCGTGGGCCTGCTCGTCGATCGTAAAAGATTCACAGACAACAAGTTCGGAGATAGCGGCCTGGTCCGTGAGCACGTTCCCCAGGGGTGTGGCGAAGGCCGCGGCGCCGCACAGGGCGATACGGTCCAGGGCGACCCGGTGGCTGGGGGCCAGCAGCAGCAGGCGCCGGGGCACCCAGTCCGTCAGCAGCCCATAGAGTTTCCCGGCGGTCGGGCCGCTGTAGACGTAGCCGGCGTGGGGGACCACGGCGATAAGGGGCCGGCCGGCGGGCCGGACCGAAAGATCGGCGGCCTCCAGAAACGTGTCCACGGTCCGGGCAAGTTCGCCCGGGTCGGCGGGGTACCAGGTTCCGCTGAGGACCGATGGGCGGATGGCGTTCATGGCGGTACCTTTCGGGAGCGGGCGGGGATTATTGACCATTCGGCGATAATCCGGGTTGGAAACCGGCCGCTTGGACTTTATCATATATCAGAACACAGGAAATACCCACCATCCCGTTTCAAGGAGGGCAATTTGAACATCAAGCAGAATCCCAAGGGTGATATCATGGTTCTGAGCCTGTCCGGCAAGATCATGGGCGGGCCGGACCACGACAAATTCCAGTCAGAGATCAAAACCCTTATCAGCGCCGGTCACGTGGACATCCTTTTGGACATGCACAAGGTCAGTTGGGTGAATTCCACCGGCCTGGGTATTCTGGTCTCGGCCTTTCACACCCTGAAGAAAAACGGCGGGCAGCTGAAGATCTGCCAGGTGAGCGACCGGATCGACAACATCCTGAACGTCACCCAGCTGAAGCTGGTGTTCGAGACCTTTGACACCTGTGATGAAGCCCTCGAATCGTTCGGCCAGGTGTAGACCTTGGCCGGCTTCCGCAATCCTGCCCTGACGGTGGACGGGGTGGTCCTGTTGCGTCAGCCCGAAAGTCTGGACGGGAATCACCACTCGGTACTGCTGATCGAGCGCGGCAGGGAACCCTTCCGCGGCTGTCATGCCCTGCCGGGCGGTTTCGTGGACTACGGAGAGGACATCGAGGCGGCCATCCATCGGGAGATCGAGGAGGAAACCGGTTTGACCGGACTTCCTTTCACCCAGTTCCGGACTTTCGGCAAGCCCGGCCGGGATCCGCGGGGGCACACGGTCTCGGTGGTCTATGTCGCGGTTCTCATCGGGGAGGAACCCGCCGTCACCGGCGGTGACGACGCGGCCGACGCCGACTGGTTCCCCCTTGAAGACCTCCCCGAACTGGCCTTTGACCATGGGGAAATCCTCAACTGCGTGCTCGACACTCTCAAACGCTGATTTCCGGAACAGTCATTTGTCCGGATGGATTCCGGAGCGGCCGCGCGCCGCAGTCAAGGAGTTGATAGTGAGTAACAATCTCAATCCAGAAGTCGTGATGGAAGCCCTGCGCGAGGTCAAGGTTCCCGGCACGAGGGTGGACGTGGTCTCGGTGAACCTGATCGGCGAGATCAAGGTGACCGGGGGCGAGGTCGTCGTGTCCGTGGTCCGCACCAGCGAAAAGGAAGAAACCATCGCGGCGGTCCGGGAGGGCGTGATGCAGGCCGTTTCCGCCCTGCCGGGCGTGTTGTCGGTCCAGGTTCCGGTCGATGACAGGTCGCGGCCCGCGAAGGCACCCACCGGGCCCCATGGCCAGTCCCCCGACCCTTTCGCCGACCGCAAGAAGCTCCCCGGGGTGGACAAGGTGGTGGCTGTGGCCAGCGCCAAGGGCGGAGTCGGCAAATCGTCCGTGGCGGTGAATTTGGCCTTGGCCCTGGCCGACCGCGGCCATCGGGTCGGCCTCCTGGACGCCGACGTCTACGGTCCCAGCGTGCCCACCATGCTGGGGCTGACCGAGGGCCCGGAAATCACCGAGGACAAGAAGATCCTTCCGGTGCGGTCCCACGGCCTGCAGGTCATCAGCATGGGATTGCTGCTGCCGCCTGACCAGCCGGTGATCTGGCGCGGGCCCCTGGTTTTTTCCGCCGTTCGCCAGTTCCTGAAGGACGTGCAGTGGGACAACCTGGAATTCCTGATCGTGGACATGCCTCCGGGCACGGGCGACGCCCAGCTCACCCTCATCCAGCAGGTGCCCCTGGCGGGGGTGGTCATGGTCACCACGCCCCAGGAAGTGGCGCTGGCGGACGTCCGGCGGGGTATCATGATGTTCCGTGAGACCGAAGTTCCCGTGCTCGGCATCGTGGAGAACATGAGCTTTTTCGTGTGCCCGGAAAGCGGCAAGCAATACGACATCTTCGGCCAGGGCGGCGGGGGTCGGGTCGCGGCCCAGTACGGGCTTCCCCTGTTGGGGGAAATCCCCATCGATCCGGCCATCCGCAAGGGTGGCGATGCCGGCAAGCCTGCCGCACGGGTCGAAGGCAGCTCGGCCAGGGAGGCCTTCCTGCAGCTGGCCGATAAGGTCGTCGAACTTGCGGTGAATACCGAAGCAAAATGAGGGGGGGGGGCCACCGGGCCCCCGTGTCCATCTCTGGACACCGCGCCTTTGGACCGTTACCTTCGCTGCATGAACCTGTTGGACTACACCGTCGACGCCGGATTCCTGACCCGCTTGCCCTGCAAGTCGGTCGAAGCCGCCGTGGCCCGACTGGTCGCCCAGCTGGTCGAATGCGGGGACGTGAGTTCGGGGGAGGGACTCCTCCGGGAGGTCATGAGGCGGGAGGAAGAGGGCAGCACCGCCATCGGCGGCGGACTGGTCATTCCCCACGCCCGTTACCAGGATGTGCACCGTGTCCAGGTCGCCGTGGCCACCCTGGCCGAACCTTTGGACATCCCGTCCGAGGACGGCAAGCCCGTGGACATCATCATTCTTCTGGTGGGCCCCCAGAAGGCCCCCCGCCAGATGCTGCGGGTCCTGGCCCGTTTGGCGCGTCTGGTCAGGCAGGATTCTTTTCTCCAGAGTCTGCGCGAGGCCGGAACAAGTGATCAGCTGCGCGCCGCCTTCGACAAGGTCGGCGACACGATCGACTAGGTTTTTCCTGGGCTTTCGCCTGTCGGAAACAAATCCCCATGACAGAACGGTTTTAATGAATTCCGGGGTTGAATCCCGTCTGCGGTAGGGTTATTGTCCCTCTCCCGACCCCAATCCCCTCTCCAGGATCCCTTGAAGGGAGTGTGCCTTGATGTCCAGTTTGCGTAGGGAATCAACCCGGGCTTTCAGGTGGCTGATGCTGCCCCTGATGGTGATTGGTGTTTTTGCCGCGGCCGGTATCGCCGCCCCGGCCGACCACCTGATCATCAGTGAAGTCGTGGTCAAGACAAGAGCGCCCGAGACCACCTTCGGCAGCCCCTTTATCGAGATAGTCAACCCCACCGGGAGCGCCATCCCCATGGGCAACGTCTATCTCACCGACGGCACCACCGCCCCGGCGACCTATTATTACAACATCACCCTGGTGGATCCGGTCGATTTTAACCCCGGCGGCGGGATCGGGGGGGATTTCCACGCCAAATTCCCGGACGGGTTCACCATGGCGGCCGGCGACACCATCGCCATCGCCCTGAACGGCAGCACCCAGTACCAGACCGCGTACGGGGTCAAGCCCGACTTCGAATTGTACGAGGACGGGACGGTTCCCGATGACGTGCCGGAAATGGTCGAGGCCTTTCCCGGCTCCATCGGCGCCGGGCTGGGCGGGACCGGCAACGTGCCGGTGCTGTCGGATGTGGCCGAGAGCCTGGTTCTCTATACCTGGGACGGCAGCAGTGACCTGGTCCAGGACCTGGATTACGTCCTGTGGGGCACCAACAGCAGCGTGCGCTTCGACAAGACCGGAGTGACCATCGGCTCGGGCACCTACCTGGCCGACATCGCGGTGGCCTCCCAGCAGCCCGCCGCCTCGGCCGGGCCGACTTTCGGCGACGCCCTGCGCCGGCCCGGAAGCGATGAAGGCACCGAAATCACCTCCGGCGGCAATGGCGTCACCGGCAATGACGAAACCAGCGAGAACCTGGCCACGACGTTCCCTACCGTCACCGGTCATACGCCTCCGCTGGCGGCCAATCCGCCTTTCCCCGCGTCCCCCATCGTCACCGCCGGGGAGATCTCTCCCCTCGCGCCGGTTGACGGCCAGGCCGTGGTTCTTTCGATCACCGTCGTCGACCAGGACGAGGTCGTGTCGGCGGCTTTCCATTATTCCATCAACGGCGGTGCCTACCAGACCCTGAACGGAGCGCCCACGGGAGCCGACGTGTGGTCGGCCACCGTGCCGGCCCAGGTGGAGAACACGGTCGTGACCTGGTACGTGGATGCGACCAACACCGAGGGCGCCGTGGCCATCTATCCGGCGGGTTCGCCCAACTTCGCCTTCGCCTGGACCGTGGGCGCGGCCGTGGTGCCGGGCGACGGACCGGCCAAGCTGCTGCTGACGGAGATCAGCACCGTCGGAACCGAGCAGGAATTCATCGAGATCTACAACCCCGGCACCGAAGCCGTGGACATGAGCGACTACTACATTACCGACGCCAACTACAGTTCAGGCGATCAGTACTACTACCGGATCGGTGAAGGCAACCCCACCCAGTTGACCGTGGGCGGCGGGGCGTTCAGCGATTTCCATGCCCGCTTCCCCGACGGGTTTTCCATCGCCGCGGGCGACACGATCGTCATGACGGTGGCCGGCAGCATCGCCTACGAGGCCAACTTCGGCTTCCGCCCGGATCTGGAACTGTGGGAGGACGACGCCGCCCCGGACGGGGTGCCGGACATGCGGTGGATCTTCGGAACCGCCGGCGACAACAGCATCATCAGCAGCGGATCCACGCCCACGCTGACCAACGGGGCCGAAACGGTGATCCTGTACAACTTCGTGACCGGGGAAAGCAAGGTCACCGATATCGACGTGTTCACCTGGAAGGACCCCTCGTCCACCACGACGAGCCATTTCTTCAACAAGACCGGCGTCACGATCGGCACCCATTCCTACCTGAACGAAAAGGGCACCAACGTGTCCGACGCCTTCGCGTCGCAGAACGAGTTCGGCAACAGCTATCACCGCACCGACGCCACCGAGGGCAGCCAGACGGCCACCGGAAGCAACGGGGTGGACGGGCGGGATGAAACCAGTGAAAACTGCAACCAGACCTTCGCCATGATGCCCTACGATCCCTCGCCGCCCTCGGGCGGTCCGGTGCCGGTCGATCCCTACAAGCTTCTCATCACGGAAGTCTGCACCAAGGAGGCCGCCGGGGAGTTCGTCGAAATCACCAACCCCAATGCGGTCGCGGTGGACATGAGCGGGTA
>Ga0055478_10000034_pt1 | contig 11606 bp, 10 predicted proteins | sample Muzzi_PWB_D1_FD_57934 | JGI IMG/M metagenome (GOLD analysis project Ga0055478, IMG submission 57934) | Wetland microbial communities from San Francisco Bay, California, USA, that impact long-term carbon sequestration - Muzzi_PWB_D1 | ecosystem: Environmental > Aquatic > Marine > Wetlands ... | reverse complement strand
GAGGTCTCCCATATCGCGAATCGCAGCGACGGCTGCCTGCAATTCGGGTGACGCTTCTATTGCAGCTTTGATTGCGTTACGCTCGACTGGATCTTCGATCTCGCCAAGAGCGTATGCAGTGATTCGTGGGTCTTCTGGTAAAAGTTTCATTTTAAAATTTCTCCTTATTTAGGTTACTCGCCAACGGCGGCGACGCGCGTGCGCAGGGTTTGTATCGCGGTGTGCAATAAGAAACCGACATTTGTCACCGATAGCTCGGTGACTGCTGCGATTTCCTTGTAACTCATTCCATTTTGGAATTTGAGCCGTACCACTTCCTGTTGATTTTCAGGCAGTGCCTGCATCATTTGTAAAAGCTGGGCATGACTGTCTTGCCGCTCGGCCTGTACTGTCGGACTCGGCGTATCAGCAGCAGTTTGCGCGATCACGACTTCATTCAGCGGCTTCATACGCCCTCCTTTCCGATGCACATCCAGCGCGCGATTACGTGTGACCCGAAAAAGCCAAGGCAGCTCATGCCCTTCGACTTTTTCAGGAGATTCCTGCCAAAGGCGGAGAAAGACATCCTGCACCACATCCTTGGCAGCATCGCTGTCGTGTAGGATGGACGCGGCATAACGAGTGAGATCGGCCGCATGCGTGTCCACAAGAGCGCGCACCCATTGAGATTGATTAATACGTTGTTCATTTTTCATTGTGATTAATTTTGCTTACCTGGCAGCGCTACCGGGCCTATTCACAGGAACAACGCTTATACGGAGTCGTTTATTAGAAAAACTTTCTCCTTTTGAAAACTGAAAAAATCACGACCCGCTAAAACACTCAATCCACCCGATTACCCCACCTCAGAATCGAGAGCCAGTTGCTGAATCGCTCTCAAATCAAGCTTGCCGGTCGCCAGTGTCGGGATCGCCTCAACCTGTAGCAGGTGCTTGGGAATCCATAGATTTGTAAACCCTGCATCCTTCAACTTCTGCCGAACATCATCGAGATCCAGTTCAATCGTAGTCAGAAGAACAAGCGCCTCGCCCTTGGCTTTATCCGGACGGCCGGCGATAGCCAACGGCGGCAACTCCGAATCGTGCAAATCATAAGCAGCTAACAGCGCATGCTCCACCGTGCCATGCGGCACCATCTCACCCGCTATTTTAGAAAAGCGAGAGAGACGCCCTTCAATATACAAAAATCCATCGGCATCAAAACGTGCCAGATCGCCAGTCAAAAACCATTCGCCGTCTTTCACTTCTCCGGTCCGAGTCGCATCGTTAAGGTACCCGGAAAAAATATTCGGCCCCTTGAGCGCCAGCAGTCCAACCTCATTTATTAACAGCACTTCTTTTGTTTCCGGATGCAAAATCCTTGCAACATGACCGGGTAATAGACGCCCCACAGATCCGCGACGTTTACCCTCCTGGGACTCACCGGGATAGACCACCCCGCGCGGCATTTTCGGTAAATTCACGCTCACCACAGGTGACGTTTCAGTGAGCCCGTAGCCTTCCAAATATTGACTACCAAAAGTTTGCTCCCACAACTCAGCAAAACCCTCCGGGGTTTTCTCGGCCCCGGCGATCACGTATTTGAGTGACCGCAAAAGCTCCGGTTGAATACGCTTCAAATACGGCTTAAAAAAAGTTGGAGTGCCCAACAGGATCGTCGCGGATTCGGCATGAATCGCCTCAGCAACCTTTTTCACATCCAGCGGCGAAGGTAACGTCACGACTGTACATCCTCGCAGCAATGGATACCACAGCGCCACTGTAAAACCGAAACTATGAAAGATCGGCAAGTTTGCGATCATAAGCTCAGTAGAAGGCAGCAAACCGGACGCATCGATCTGCATGCAATTCCCTAAAATATTTCGATGCGTCAACACAACCCCCTTGGGTTCTCCGGAACTGCCACTGGTGAACAGTAAGCCTGCCTCTTGGTCACCACCTATCGAAGGAACTTTGAGGAGCTTCGCCAATAGCCTCGCTGGACTCGCATAGATCGCCACCAACAGCGCGAGTGTCTTTGATTTCGGCAAGGCCTTGAGCTCATCAACCAAATCGACAATACCACTCTCGGGCCATGGAAAGTCAGGAATCTTCTGCTGTACCTGCCTGGTGGTCAAAATGCAATCCACATCCGCTCGCTCCAGACAGGCAGCGCTGCTGGCTTTGCCTAGGGTGAAATTTAAATTCACCGGCACTTTGCCGGCAAAAGTCACCGCCAAATTCGCAATATAACCGCCCAGACCCGGTGGAAATAGTATGCCGACACGCGGCTTGCGGGTCCATCCATTGATTTTGCGCGAAAAAATCCAAGCGACTGCGAGCAAAAAGCCAGCCTTCATCGCCCGCCGTTGCAGGGTGCGGTCAATGATCAGCACACGATTGGGCGAGCGCGCCAAGGCCAGAAAGCTTTCCAGCGCTAAATGGCTTTTTAATTCCGGGCGCGCTTGAAATTCTTTTTCACCGAGGTCGAGAATGTCAGGACTAGTCATCTGATGGGGTAAAAGTTAGGCTGGAGGCTGAAGGAAGATCAATCGTCTTCTTCTACCAGCTCTCTTTCGGCATCACGAAACGCCAAAACTTCTTTCAGCAAAGCCTGTTTCAAAGCTTCAAAGCCTTCATCGGAAACGCATGAGATCGGGAAAATCGGCTGCTTGAATTTCTTTCTGAACGTTTCCAGATTATCGGGAGCATCCGGCTCATCCATCTTGTTAGCAGCTACCAACAGCGGCTTCTTAATCAATCCGGGCATGTAAAGCTTCAGCTCATTCATCAGTACCCGGAAATCGGAAATCGGCTCACGTCCATCCGTCCCCTGCATGTCCAGCATGATTAATAATACTTTGCAACGCTCGACGTGCTTTAGAAAGCGATGACCCAGACCACGATTTTCACTGGCTCCTTCGATCAGACCTGGAATGTCGGCGAGTGTGATCCGTTCATACTGCTCCGGATATTCCAGCACCCCCACAGTTGGAAACATCGTGGTGAAGGGATAAGCGCCTGTTTTTGGGTGCGCATTCGTGAACATATTCAGCAATGTCGACTTTCCCGCATTCGGGAAACCGATCATGCCGACATCCGCTATCGTCTTGATCACCAAACGGAAGTCACCTTCTTCACCGGGCTTCCCTAAAGTGAATTGGCGCGGCGCTTGGTTCGTCGAGGACTTAAAAGTCTCGTTCCCCTTACCGCCATTACCACCTTCTAGAATAAGTACTTTGTCGCCGTGGTTCAGCACTTCTGCCAACGGCTCCTCCGTCTCGCGATCAACCAGCACTGTACCTACCGGCAGCTTGATAACCAAATCGTCACCGTTGGCCCCGTGCTGATCAGAACCGCGGCCCGGCTCTCCATTCTTCGCAGCCCAACCCGGCTTGAAGTGATAAGCAGTCAAATCCGCCACATTTGTGTCGCCTTCGATATAAACGTTGCCGCCCCGACCGCCATTACCGCCATCAGGACCACCCTTAGGTTCATACTTACCCCGGCGAAAACTAAAACAGCCATCACCACCATTGCCTGCCTTTAGGCTGACCTTTACCTCGTCATAAAACATACCCCGTTCTCTGCTGAGTAATATACCGCTTTGCAACTTCAAATCAAGGTTCGACGTTTTCAAATGAATGTTCGATCTTGCTGCCATGCCTAACAGCGAAACAGTCGCCACTATCGATATCGGCAGTAATTCAATCAAACTCCTCGTTGCCCGACGGGCGGCAGCACCTGCTTCGATCGAAACCATTTTTGCGGAAACAATTGAAACTCGCATCAGTACCGGCATCAGCAGCGAAAGGCCCAGCTTGACGGCTACTGCCATTCAGGCAGGCACTCAGACCATCCATGAATTAGTCGACCTCGCACGTCGTCACCAACCGAGGGAAATTGCTCTGGTCGCCACCAGCGCCGTGCGGGACGCCATCAACGGAGCCGATTTCATCGCTGCCGTTAAAGCGGTGACGGGTCTGGAAATTCGAGTTTTAAGCGGCACTCAGGAAGCCACCTACGTCGGCAAAGGCCTGGCCTGCGATCCAAGCATTCACGGCATCAATCATTTCATCCAAATGGATATTGGCGGCGGCAGTCTCGAACTCATCCGCTTTAATCACGGAAACATCGAGCAAGCCATTTCGATGCAACTCGGCGCAGTGCGATTGAGTGAACGCTTTATTCAAGATCGCGAAGCAGCCATTTCTAAAGAAACTGAAGCGGCGATACGAGAGCATGTCCATCAAACCTTAATCACATCCGGCTTCGACTTTACACCGGCAAATAGCCCTCTCATCGTCACTGGCGGCGCTTTTTCCATTACGCGTACCATACTAGCCGCCGATTCCAAACTCAGTACGATAGATTTTTCGCCTCATCTAATCATTGAGCATATTCAAGAGCTTAAAGAACAATTGACCGCGCTACCCCTGCAAGAGCGCAAAGCCTTCCCAAATCTGCCGAGTTCGCGCGCAGACATCATCCCAACCGCATTGATCACGATCGAAGAAGTCTTGAAAACAGCGGAACGTGCGCACGTAACCCACTCCTTTTATAACCTGCGCTACGGCGTGGTGACTGAAATGCTGGAGGCTTCCGTTTGACATCCGCGCCGCCCTGAATTGTTTCATCACTTGTTTCCATGAATTTAAAAGACAAACAAGACGCACTCATCGAAGAAATCACCATCATCCCGGACGCTTACGAGCGCCTCGGCTATATCGTGGATCGCGGGAAGAAAGCGCAGGGACTACCCGATGACCTGCGTATCGATACCTTTAAAATAGAAGGCTGCATGTCTCAACTTTGGGTCGTCCCTGAGTTTAAGGAAGAGAAGTGCTATTACCGCTCGGAGTCGGACTCTGCCATCGTCAAGGGAATCGCCGAGTTGCTCTGTGGTTTTTATAGTGATCAGACACCCGAGGAGATTGCTGACACCGATGCCGAATTTCTGGCGGAAGTCGGCATCACCCAGCATCTTTCACCCAACCGTCGCAACGGTCTGAGTCGTATCGTCGAGTCCATCCAACGCTTTGCACGCTCTTGTATCGCAAAACCCTAGCCGGTCCTGCAACGGGCCGCTTGTTTATTAGACATGCCTGCTCCACTCTACGATGCGCATTGTCACTTACCGGAATCTGCCGCAGGCAAATTCACACTAAGTAATCGCATCAGCGTCTTAAACGGAACCGAGCCGACCGACTGGCCGAGTGTGCTGGAACAGGCAAAACAAGACCCAAGGCTGATCGCTGCCATTGGTCTTCATCCTTGGAAAGTTAACGCAGCTCCCGAAAACTGGCAGACTCTCTTTGAGCAATCGCTTCAAGAAGGTACTCGAGCTATCGGCGAGATCGGACTGGATAAGTGGATCGAAGACCACGACATGGAACGCCAACAAAGTGCCTTCTGCTGGCAAGTCACGCAAGCAGCCAAGCGCAACCTGCCCGTTTCCATTCACTGCGTTCAGGCAGCCGGGAACTTAATCGAGTCCCTGCGCACAATCACGCTGCCCCAGCGCGGCCTTCACCTGCATGCTTTCACCGGGTCGAGTGAAACCATCCACCAACTGCTGGATCTGGGCAGCTATTTTTCATTCAATCAGAAACAGTTGGACCGTGCTTCAGAAAAATTTCGTGCAGTTATTCAGTCCATCCCGCAGGACAAACTACTCATCGAAACCGATCAGCCCTTAAACCAGGCAGACAGCCTCGAAAATGCCTATCGAACCCTCAGCGAAATACTACAACTGGATTTCGAGCGACTCACGGAAATTATCGAATCGAATTTCAACCGCTTTTTCATAAGCTAAAGCTGTGAATGACCCAAACCTCATACCTCAAGATCCAGTCACGACGCGACAGATCATTGCGCGCGGTCTGCACGGGGATTGCCCCAATTGTGGCAAAGCCAAAATTTTTCGTTCGACGCTCAAAATCAATCACAGCTGCCCAAACTGTGGCATGGTACTGGAACGGGGTGATGGTTACTATCTGGGTCCACTCTGTATTAACTACGGACTCGTTGCCTGCTTCTTTGTTGTCCCGGTATTATTAGCGGGCTTTCTACAATGGATACCTTTCGCTCTCGCCTTAGGTATCGCGTTGATCGGTGGCCTGCTTTTGCCCATTTTGATGTATCGACATTGCTGGAGCTTGTGGTTGATGACTTACTACATCTGCCTGCCGAACGAGCTACACGCAAATCACCCCGAAGATAGCGACGACCTCTCCTTCGAAGAAGAAAAGCGATCTTAGTCCGAGTGCTGCAAATTTTCTTTTGCCACAAGTCAAAGCTACTTGTTAGCTCCCCACCTTTTTACCGATATTGAAATGCTTGAAAATCTCACAGATAAATTAGGCTCCGCCCTCCGCAATCTACGGGGTGTCGGCAAGCTGACCGAAGAAAACATGACGGATGCGCTCAAAGAAGTGCGTCAGGCGCTGCTCTCGGCGGATGTACATTTTAAAGTAGCACGTGAGTTTGTGGCCAATGTACAGACTCAGTGTGTTGGGCAGGAAGTGCTCAAATCCGTCACGCCCGGCCAACAAGTCATCAAAATTATCCACGACGAGTTGGTTAAACTCCTCGGTGAAGGCGCCACTGAACTGGAAGATAAAAAGCCCTTACGCATCATGATGGTCGGCCTGCACGGCTCGGGTAAAACAACCAGTTCCGGGAAGCTTGCACACTATTTAGCCAAAAAACGCGAGTATCGCCCGGCTCTAGTTGCCTGTGACGTCTACCGTCCAGCCGCGATCGATCAACTTGAAATGCTGGCCAAAGCCGAGGCCTGCGCCTTCTACGGCGACCGGGAGGAGAAAGATGTCGTAACAATCGGTAAACGCGGTCTGGAAGCCGCCAAGGCTGCCGATGCCAACCTGATCATTTTCGATACCGCAGGTCGCCTACAAATCGACGGCGACCTGATTGAAGAGATCAAGCGGCTCAAAGCAGCAGTACAGCCCGACGAGATACTGCTGGTCGCCGACGCGGCGCTGGGGCAGGAAGCTGTCAACGTCGCCAAGCATTTCCATGAAGCAGTCGAATGCACTGGTATTATATTAACCAAACTCGATGGTGACGCCCGTGGTGGTGCGGCACTCTCGATGAAAACAATCACCAACGTCCCAATCAAATTCATGGGCGTAGGTGAAAAAGTCGACGAGTTCGAAGTCTTCCATCCGGATCGTATGGCTTCACGCATCCTCGGCATGGGCGATGTGGTCTCCTTAGTCGAGAAAGCACAGGAAAATATTGATGAAAAAGAAGCCGAGCGCATGGCAGAAAAGCTGCGTAAGGCCGACTTCAATCTGGAAGATTTCCTAAAGCAAATGCAGCAGGTGAAGAAAATGGGCTCGCTCGGATCCGTTATGGGCATGATGCCGGGCATGAGCGGTGTCAAAATAGGCGACGATGAGGAAAAGAAAATGGCACGCACAGAAGCCATTATTCTCTCCATGACCATTCAAGAGCGTCGAACACCTCGTCTATTACGGGGCAGTCGCCTAAAGCGCATCGCGAACGGCTCCGGCGTTCAAGTTCGGGATGTGAATGCACTGCTGAAACAATTCGGTCAAATGCAGAAAATGATGAAGATGATGAACGGTGGCAAAGGTCGCAAGATGATGAAAGCCATGCAAGCCAAGATGGGCGATGGTGGCGGCATGCCGGGTCTGCCGGGCATGTAAACCAGATCAATTGAAGCGCTGCGAGAAGCATGCCTTCAACAGGCGAAATCGCACGGCTTCGCAATTATGTTAAGGCGTCTGACGCTGTCGAAGTCGAACCGGCGAATGGAGCCCGCAATGCAAGCATCCCGACAGGATAAAAACACACCCGCTATCAAGCCAACTGCAAGCCGAGATCCTTCATGCCGTAACCATGAGTTATGGCTGGAATCTGATTCGTAACAGATTGCCAGTTGCTCTGGCTAAACTGTGCTTCAAATCCATCCAAGCGTTGCGTGTAATTTTCGAGCAGCTGCTGCTTCAAATTCGGCTCGGCGAAGCTGTGCTGATAGCTGTTCATTCCAAGTTGTTTGAGCTCCTGCCAGGATAAGTTAAATCGCTTCACAGCCACAAAAACTTCGTCCGTAAAATTGGAATCCCACATGCCGCGATCATCGGTATTTAGGCAGCAGGGTATTCCTTGACGCAGATAAATCGGAAACGGATGCAGGTCGAGATCCGGTACGTAGCCCAGCAACTCATTACTGATCAAATTTATTTCAACCAAGAATTTAGAGTCGCGCATCCGTAGCATGGTATCCGCATCCCAGAGCAAATTAATACCATGACCAATACGAGTCGCCCCGAGCCGCAGCGTATCACGAATGTATGAATCGGGCTTTTCGGATTCACCGGCATGTATCGAAATCCCAATACCTGGGTACTTGCGTAACATCTCGTCGTAAACAGCGGTGAAACGTCGGGGGAAACCACGATTATCGTCCTCACGCCCAGCCATATTAATGCCGACCCATTGATCGCGATTCGCATCGATGTGTGCGTAATATTTGCGAACATACATTTCAGCGTCCGGCGTAAAACGAATCACAATGCCCTGCCAACGAACCGTCACGCCCGTCGCCAGCGCATCCGGCTGAGCCAGCCGATCTTTCCAAAAAGCATCGGCGACCTCTGCCGCCAGCTCATCTCCGTTAGCGTCCAGATAACCAAAAGCCCCACGTTGTATTTCCAAATACGTGACCCCTTCCGCCCCGAAAAGCTTCATATTTTCGACCAGTAATTCAGACAATACATGAATACTGCTGCCCATGTCACCGAGCCGTGACCAATGGTATTCAAAAAACTCATTCCGCCCTTCGCCGTCCTGATCCAATACGATAGCTGACATCCACTCCGCCTGCTGCTGCTGATTCAGTTCATCCAGCGGCTTAAAATCAGCCTTATGGCTAGTGCTTAGCTTCTGATAATTATCTTCGCTCAGATTAATCCACTGGAAAATATGGCTCACTCCGGGTCGACTCAGCAATGGGTGGGGACGATACTCAGTAATTTTGTAGCGCGTATAGAAACGCTGACCGCCATTGCGTTTTGGGTCCGTCGCAATCATCAACCACATATAAGGCAAGAACCCACCTCCCAAGTGGTGATGGATGTCACCACCTTTCGGCATCGCATAGAGAAATTTGTAAAGCATCTCATCCGAAGCTTCTTTTTTAATATCCTCAAACAACAGTCCCATTTTTGTCGGGGTGTTCGCTGCGCCTGCACTGATGACAGGTCCAGGAGCGGGCATGGAGGCAGGCGCTAGGGATTCACCGGCAAAAGAATGCTTCGACAGTAACGGCATGCCGACCATTGCCGCCAGTCCACTCTTCAGCCAATTGCGACGACCCGGATTTTGGGCGCTTCCATCACTCGACGCAGTCGAAGGCGTGTCGCGATCATTTTGATTGTTATTCATCTTGGGGATAATTTGAATTTAAGAGCTAGCACATAACATACCACGCAAAGTTTGATGGCAGGTATTCTGCTGTCATCGCATTATGATTAAATTCCTCACCGCTAGTTTCGCCCTCTTTCTAAGCTGCACGTTCACACAGGCAGCTATCCCAATCAAAGTAGTCGTCGTCAGCATGTACGAGATTGGGGAGGACACCGGCGATATTCCCGGCGAATTTCAGTTTTGGATCGAGCGCAATGAAGTTGAGAAAATCGAGGCACCCCTCGGTTGGCGTGACTATTACCTGCGCGAAGATGGATTGCTTCTTATGTGTACTGGCGGCGGCATCACAAACGCCGCAACTTCCGCCAGCGCGCTGGCACTCGACGAGCGCTTCGACCTCTCACAGGCCTATTGGATAGTCGCGGGTATCGCAGGCGTCGATCCGGAAGACGCACCGCTCGGCAGCGCAATTTGGGCGAAGTGGATCATAGATGGCGATCTGGCTAAAGAAATTGACGCCCGCGAAATTCCGGAGGACTGGCCTTACGGCATGATCGCATTGGGGGCCAAAAAGCCCAACACCCTGGACGGCGGCTGGCAGGTTGAAACAGTCAAATTCAAGCTCAATGAGGATTTGGTCAACTGGGCCTATGCGCTGACAAAAGACTACTCCTTGCCTGGCAACGAAGCGATCACACGATTCAGTGAAATCTATTCCGGCTACCCGAATGCCATCAAAGCTCCCTCAGTGATGATTGGAGACACCATGGCCTCCTCAACCTATTGGCATGGATTTGCATTGAATGAGTGGGCCAACGATTGGGTCAAACTGCATACCGCCGGCGAAGGCAATTTCATGACCACAGGCATGGAGGACACGGGAACCGCAACTGCACTCCAACGAATTTCAAAAACAGGCCGCGTTGACTTCGAACGTCTTCTGGTGCTGCGAACCGCCAGTAATTTTTCCACTCCACCGATAGGCAAAAGCGTCGCCTGGAGTTTGAATGCCGAGTACCCGGCAAACGGAATTCCGGCACTCGAAGCAGCCTATAATGTGGGCAAAGTTGTCGTCGACGAACTGATTGAAAACTGGGATAAATACCAAGAGACTCCACCCAAGCTCTAATCCGAGATCATTCATTCAACTCCTCTCTGTCGATGCCACTCAATACAATACTACCCTTACATACCGTCACGCGTGAACTTTCACGCGTCGCCATGAAAACAGCCACGCCGGACCTAGTCATCACCGGAGCGCGTGTTCTCTCGACCTATTCCGAACGCATCCTTTCGGAGCGGGAAATCTGGATCAAAGCCGGGCGCATTGCCTGCATCCAGCCAGCAGGTACGGCCCACGGCCTCAAAATGGTGACCGAGTATTACGACGCGCAGGGCGGCATCATCGCTCCCGGACTCGTCGATCCGCACATCCACATCGAAAGCAGCATGATGACTGCCTGTGCCTACGCAGAGGCCGCCTTACTCAACGGTACCACCACCATCTTTTGCGACAGCCATGAAATCGGGAATGTCTCCGGTGTCGATGGTATCGAATGGATGCTGGAAGACGCGCGCTGCGCTCCTCTAAATATTTTCCTGACCGTGCCCAGTACAGTACCAGCCACCTCGTCACACTTCGAAACGGCGGGTGGCGATCTTACTCCGGAACGCATCGCAGGCATTTTCGATAAGTGGCCGGAAGCAGTGGCACTCGGTGAAAAAATGGACTTCGTGCAAGTGTGCACCTCCGACGAACGCTCCCACGCAATCATTGCAGAATCCCTTAAACGCGGCAAACCGGTCTGCGGCCATATCTATGGCCGCGAATTTGTGAGTGCCTATGCCGCAGCAGGCGTCACCGATACCCACGAAGCAATCGATAAAGAAATCTCTGAAGATCTCTTGGAGGCAGGCGTCTGGATATTTCTACGTGGTGGCCCTCCGACTACGCCTTGGCATAGCTTGCCGGAAGCCATCAAGCCAATGATTGAAAATGGTGTGGCCGCCAAGCGGGTTTGCGTTTGCACCGATGATCGTGACGCGGACGATCTGTTTTTATTCGGAATGGATTGGGTGGTGCGTCAAGCGGTCCAATCTGGATTCAAACCGGAACTGGCCTGGAGCGCGGGTTCACTCCACGGCGCAACGCGTTATGCCATGGACGGCGAAATCGGCGGCATGGGCCCGGGACGTCGCGCGGATTTAGTG
>Ga0055478_10000030_pt1 | contig 11883 bp, 5 predicted proteins | sample Muzzi_PWB_D1_FD_57934 | JGI IMG/M metagenome (GOLD analysis project Ga0055478, IMG submission 57934) | Wetland microbial communities from San Francisco Bay, California, USA, that impact long-term carbon sequestration - Muzzi_PWB_D1 | ecosystem: Environmental > Aquatic > Marine > Wetlands ... | reverse complement strand
TCGTCATCGCGGCGTACGAATCCAGGCCCGCCGCGCGCATCATCGCGATCAGCATGCCGGCGATGTCCTTGCACACCCCGCTGCGCTGCTCGAAGATCATGTCGCTGGGATGCAGGGTGAACCCCTCACCCTCGCCCATGGTCTGCCCGCTGTAGCGGATGTTCTGGGCCACCCAGTGCACCAGCGCCTCGGCCTTGAGCTCCTGGTCGGCGTTGCTCGCGCCCTGTTCCTTCAGGATTTCGGCGACCTTTTCCCTGATGGCGGGCGTGACCTCGAACTGATCCCGGTTCACGTCGAAGAACCAGCGGCTCTTGGCTTCCCAGCTCTCGGCCGTGGCCATGACCACCTTGGGGAAGATGTCGCTGGCGTCCGGCTGGCGCGGCTCATGGACCTGGGCGGGCAGATCCAGACCCCACCAGGCGTATTCGGTGGTCTCATCATCATAGGTGACGCTCGAATAGAGGGCCCCGTTGTAGACCTCGGCATGCAGGCGCTTGTCCGCGGGAAGACTCAGGACGTAGCGTTTCTCCAGGATGGGCGCCTGGCCGCTGAACAGGACGATGTCGAAATATTCGCCGGGCATGGGCGGGATGTAGCGGTCGTCGTCCGGGGCCTCGCCGGAACCGCCGGCCCCCGCGGCGCCCGCGGCCAGCAGGGCGTAGGTGAATCCCTTGCGGAAGGTCTTGACCTCGATGCCGTCTCCCACCCGCAGCCGGGGCAGCTGCAGCGTCTTGACGCGGTCGCTCCAATAGATGGCCGCCTGGGGCGCGGGCAGATCGTGGACCGCGCTGACATCCACCGGAACAAGAACACCGTCCCTGACGATATTGACCTCGCGAACTTCCACGTGACTGCTCTGGGGGTCATAGTGCCAGCTGAGCACCGACTGGTCGCGGCAGCCCTCGGGCGTGAGCACCTTGGTCAGGTCGTAGCCGTCGACGTAGGTCACCCCGGACGGCTTGACTTTGTTCACCGCTTCGGTGAAGACCACCACGTGGTCGGCGCCCTCGTGATCGGCCGCGACGCCGGCGTCGGCGAGGCGCGAAAACACATCCGGCGCGGGTTTCTCTCCCGGAGGAGTGGCCAGGGCCGGGGAAATCATCCCCAGGGCCAGGGCCGCGCCGAACACAAGGGCAAAACGAATCAGGTATTGGGAGGGGGATTTCACGATGACCTCTCGAGGTTGAGGAACGGGAGGACAAACGAAGCCCTCCAACCGGCGGCCCAGAATACCATCTTAACGGATGGGGGAAAAGGGGTTCATTTACACGGGCGAACGGGGAAAAAATGTGTTAAATTGCCCGGATTCATTCTGGAAATCCTGCTGGACAAAAAATCCAAGTTACCGAAAGGCCTTCCCCTCATGCGACGAAGGGTTTTGCCCCATTACAACGGATATGCCGGGACCATCGTGTTGCTGGCGGCCGCCCTGCTGGCCAGCCCCGGTACCGCGGCCGCCCAGGCGTCCCCCAAATCGATCCTGGCCGCAAGCCCCGACAGCGCCCTGACCGAGGTCCTGGAGAACCTTCCCGGAGAGATCCTCCATCTCGAGAACGCCATCCAGGGCGCCGCCCGGGAGGCGTCCCAGACCCGGATCGCCGCCGCGGTCATGGAGGCCGCCGGCCAGACCGTCCGTGAGGAGAAAGGCGCCTTCGATCCGGAAATCTTCGCCACCGGCGACTGGTCGGACTCCGACACCCCCAGCGCCTCCCTGTTTGCCGGGGCGGAGGTCCTCCAGAGCGAGACCAACGAATTCTCCACCGGGGCCCGCATCCTTCTGCATCCGGGCACCGAGGTGACCGCGTCGCTGAATTCCCTGAGCACGAGGACCAATTCGGACTTCGCCTCCCTGGACCCCGAGTACCAGGCCTACGGTGCCTTGACCGTTCGCCAACCCCTGCTCAAGGGCTTCGGGCCGGCCACCACCAGTGACCTGGACTTCGCCGAGCAGAAGTACGATGAAGCCAAGGCCATCTACCAGGGCGCGGTCCTGGCCGTGCGGGCGGAAGTGGAGTCGGTCTACTGGAGCCTTTACGCCTCCGAACGGAACCACGCGGTCACCCGTCTGATCCGCGACCGGGCCGAAGCCTTCTATGATGACACCAACCTTCGCGCGAAAGCCGGCATGGTCGGTCCCAGCGCGGTGGCCAACGCGGAGTTTTTCCTGACCCAGGCCGAACAGACCCTGCTCGACACCGAAGAGGAGATGGACAGGCACTCCGATCGCCTGGCCAGCCTGATGGGTCGGCGTCCGAACGCCATCCGCTACCGCTCCGGGGACGACCCGCCCCGCGATTTTCCCCTCGTCGACCAGGACACCCTGGTGGCGGTCGTCCTGAGCCGCAATCCCGACCTCGAGGCCCTGGCCAGGAGCGCCGACGCCCTGCGGGCCCTGGAAAATGGCGCCGTCTGGGATGCCCGCCCCACCCTCGACCTCTTCGGCGGCCTGGGCGGGCGGGGGCTGTCGGGTTCCCCCCAGGATGTCTTCTTTCCCGGCTCCGCCGTTCCGGTGCGCACCGACATCGACGGGGACCGCGGCCAAAGCCTGAGCCAGGCCGTGGGCGGCGATTATCCGGCCTGGAATGTCGGGTTTGTATTCTCGTTGCCCATCGGCAACCGGGCGGGAAAGGGGCAGCGGGACCGCCTGAAGGCCCAGGTTGTCCGCGCGGATATGGACCTGGTCGCCGGCCAGCGCAAGCTCGAGGAGGATGTCCGCGCCCAGTATCGCGAGCTCGAGCGCGGCAGCGAACGCCTGGCCATCGCCACCCGCGGGGTGACGGCCTCCATCCGCCAGGTGGAGATCGGCATGGTTGAATTCAACAACGGCCGCACCACGGCCTTCGAAGTCGTGCGGTTGGCCGCCGATCTGGCCACCGCCCAGCAGAGCTATTCCGCGGCCCTGGTCCGCACCGCCCGGGCCGCCGCCATTTTGCGGCAGCTGACCGGCGGCTGGTATCCCGATTCCGGCAACCAAGGAGATCCTCGTGAAGGTGAATAAATTCGGCATCATGAACCTGGGCGCGGCCCTGATCCTGCTGGCCGGCTGCGGAAGCGACTCCAGCCAGGACGGTGGCGGATTCCAACGACCCCCCACACCGGTGGAAGCCGCCCCGGTGACCGTCGGCCCGGTCATCGACAGCTTCACCACCGTGGGCACCCTGGAGGCCGACCAATCGGTCACCATCACCGGGGAAATCGACGGCATCGTGGTGGCCGTGCCCTTCGCCGAAGGGCGACGGCTCGCCAAGGGCGACCTCATCGTCCAGCTGGACGACGACCAGCTCAAGGCCGAAGCCCAGCGGGCCCGCGCCCTGCGCGATCAGTCCGCATCCACCTGGAAAAGGATCAAATCCATCGTCGACCAGGGGGCGGGCGCGCCCCAGGACCTGGACGACGCCACGGCCGCCCTGAAGGTTGCCGAGGCCAACCTGGCCCTGGCGGAAACCCGACTGGACAAGACCCGCATCACCGCCCCCTTCAACGGCCTGTCCGGCAAACGGATGGTCAATCAGGGAGCGTTCATCCGGGCCGGCACCCCCATCACGAATCTGGCCAGGATCGACAACCTGCGCGTCAACTTCGCGGTGCCCGAGATGATCCTCGGTTCCATGCGGCTGGGCGCCCAGGTGGATGTCTCCACCCCCGCCTTTCCCGACATCCACCTTTCCGGCGTGGTCAACATCATCGAGCCCCAGCTCGATCCCTCCACCCGCACCGTGGGCGTGGTGGCCCTGGTCGACAATGCCGACGGTGCCCTTCGCCCGGGCATGTCCGCCAACATCACGATGGTCCTGCGGGAACGGGCCGCCGCCCTGACCGTGCCGACGGCCGCGGTCTTCGTCGAGGGGGGCCAGGCCTATGTCTTCGCCATCAAGCCCGACAGCCTGGTCACCCGCGTCCCGGTGACCCTGGGGACCCGCCTGACCGATGTGGTCGAAATCGTCGAGGGGCTCGCCGAGGGCCAGCAGGTGGTCCGGGCCGGACATCAGAAGCTCTATGAAGGAGCCAAGGTCAATCCCGTGGGGCCCCCGGCCGACGCCGCCGCCGCCGGCGCCGAAAGCGAGGCCGGCAAATGAAACTGAGCGAAGTCGCCATTCGCCGGCCCGTATTCGCCACGGTGATGAGCCTGACCATCTTTCTTCTGGGTTACATCTCCTTTACCCGGCTTCCGGTGAGGGAGTACCCCGAGACCGACCCGCCCATCGTCTCGGTGACCACCTTCTATCGCGGGGCCAGCCCCACGGTGGTCGAGACCGAGATCACCGATGTGCTCGAGGAGCAGTTCACGACCATCGAATCGGTCAAGTCGATCACCAGCAGCAGCCGCGAGCAGGGCTCGGTGATCACCATCGAGTTCGAACTGAGCCGCGACGTGGACGAGGCCGCCAACGACGTGCGCGACCGTGTCTCCCGCGTGGGCGGCAACCTGCCCCGCGAAGCCGAGGACCCCATCGTCTCCAAGGTCGACGTCAACGCCCAGCCCATCATCTGGCTGGCGGTGTCCAGCGATCGGCACTCCACCCTGGAGCTTTCCGACTTCACCGACCGCATCCTCAAGGAGCGTCTGCAGCGTTTGCCGGGGGTGGGCAACGTGTTCATCGGCGGCGAACGCCGCTACGCCATGCGCCTGTGGCTGGACCCCATGAAGATGGCCGCCTACGACCTCACCGTGCAGGATGTCGAGCAGGCCGTGCGCCGCGAAAACGCCGAGATTCCCGGGGGACGGGTGGAAGGCAGCGCCCGCGAATTCGCCGTTCGCACCCGGGGCGAGCTGAACACGCCCGAAGGTTTCGGGGCCATCATCGTGGCCCAGCGGGGTGACGAGATCGTGCGGCTCGACCAGATCGCCGAGGTCGAGGTCGGGCCCGAGGACGAGCGCACGGTCACCCGGTTCAACGGCCGGCCCTCCGTGGGCATGGGCATCGTCAAGCAGAAGCAGGCCTCGACCCTCGAGGTGGCCTCGACCATCCGGGCCAGCCTGCCCGAACTGGAGCAGCTGCTGCCCCCGGGTATGCAGATCAACATGGCCTACGATTCCTCGGAATTCATCCAGTCCTCGGTCGACGAGGTCGGCAAGACCATCCTGATCGCCCTGTGCCTGGTGGTGCTGGTGGTCTACGTGTTCCTCAAGAGCCTCAGGGCGACGGTGATTCCCATCGTGGCCATCCCCATCTCCATCGTGGGCGCCTTCTCGGTGGCCTTCGCGATGGGCTTCACCATCAACATCCTGACCCTCTTGGCGCTGGTGCTGGCCATCGGGTTGGTGGTGGACGACGCCATCGTCGTTCTGGAAAACATCGTCCGGCACCTGGAAATGGGGAAATCCCGGAGGCAGGCCGCCTTCGACGGGGTGCGGGAAATCGGGTTCGCCGTCCTGGCGACCACCATCGCCCTGGTCGCGGTGTTCATCCCGGTGGCGTTTTTGACCGGCGCGGTCGGCCGCCTGTTCCGCGAATTCGGCATCACCCTGGCCGTCGCGGTCATCCTGTCCTCGTTCGTCGCCCTGACCCTGACCCCGGTGCTCTGCTCCCGGATCCTCAAGAAGGTGGACCGGGACAAGCCCCGCAGCTGGGCCGAACGCTCCTTCGATTCGTTTTTTGACTGGCTGGGCCGCACCTACGAGGCCATCCTGCGTTTCTCGATGCGGGTCAAGCCCCTGGTCATCCTGGGCGGGGTGGCCCTGGTGCTTATCTCGGGCTGGATCTTCACCCAACTCCAGGAGGAGTTGGTTCCGGTCGAGGACCGCGGCACCGCCTTCGGGATCGTGCTGGCGCCCGAGGGTTCGACCCTGGACTACACCAACCGCTACATGCAGATGATCGAGGCCCAGCTGCTGCCCCTGCCCGAACGCCGGGGCCTGTTCACCGCCATCGGCCTCGGATTCGGCGGACCCGGCCGGGTGACCAACGGGTTCGTGTTTTTGAACCTGAAGGACCGCAAGGACCGCGAACGCTCCCAGCAGGAAATCGTGGCGCAGATGTTCCCGCGCCTGCTCGGCGTACCCGGGGTCCTGGCCTTCCTGGTCAATCCCCCCAGCCTGGGCGGCAATTTTTCCTCTTCCCAGATCGAGTACGTGCTGCAGGCCGACTCCTACGAGGAGTTGGGACTGGCTACGGCCACCATGATGGCCAAAGCCGGGGAACTGGGCTACCTGGTCAACCTGGATTCCGATCTGCGGCTGAACAAACCCGAGCTGGATATCCAGATCGACCGCGAAAGGGCTTCGGGCCTGGGTGTTTCGGTCACCGACATCGGCTCCACCCTGGAAAGCTACCTCGGCGGCCGCGTGGTCGGCAACTTCAAGCGCGGCACCAAGCAGTACGACGTGATCGCCCAGATGCGGCCTTCGGAACGCTCGACCCCGGACATCATCGACCAGATCTACCTGCGGGGCGCCGGCGGCCTGGTGCAGCTGGCCAACGTGGTCACCGTGACCGAAACCGTCGCCCCCAAGGAATTGAACCACTTCAACCGGGTCAGGTCGGCGACCATCACCGCCAACCTGGCCCCCGGGGTGGGGATCGCCCAGGCCCTGGACGACCTGGACCGCATCTGGAAAAACGAACTGCCGCCGGCGGTGAAACGCGACCTCGGCGGACAGTCGCGCGAATACCGCGACAGCAAGGGCACGCTCTACTTCATGTTCGTGCTGGCCCTGGTGTTCATCTTCCTGGTGCTCTCGGCCCAGTTCGAGAGTTTCGTCGACCCCTTGACCATCCTCCTGTCGGTGCCCCTGGCCGTGTTCGGCGCGCTGCTGTCGCTGTGGATCTTCGACCAGACCCTGAACATCTTCTCGCGCATCGGCCTGATCATGCTGATCGGGCTGGTGACCAAGAACGGCATCCTGATCGTGGAGTTCGCCAACCAGCTGCGGGCCCGCGGAATGGAGATCACCGAGGCGGTGATCGAGGCGGCGAACATCCGGCTGCGCCCCATCCTCATGACCTCGTTTTCGACGGTTTTCGGAATCCTGCCCATCGCCATCGGCTTCGGGGCAGGCGCCGAGTCCCGGCGGCCCCTGGGCATCGTCGTGGTCGGTGGCGTCCTGTTTTCCACCTTCCTGACCCTGATGCTGGTGCCGGTGGTCTATGCGATCCTGGCCAGGTTCACCAAGGCCAAGCGGGCCGGAGCCGAAGAAGGCGACGGCGTCGAAGACCAGCTGCCCGAGACCGTCAACCCGTGATGGCCACCCCTGGTCGAACATTTTTATCCCGGGCCCGTATGGGTCCGGGAAACTTCCTCCCTTGAACCCAAGGAGACAAATACATGAAACCCTTGATGATCATTGTCCTGGGCTGCGCCCTGCTTTTCATGGGCGGCTGCGGCGACAAACAGGACCAGACCGCGGAGGTGGCCATGAATCCCGCTCCCCTGCTGGACCGGGAGCTCTTTTTCGGAGACCCCGAAATTTCCGGTTCCCAGCTTTCGCCCGACGGCAAGTGGATGAGCTTCATCAAGCCCTTTGAGGGCGCGCGCAACATCTGGGTCAAGACCGCCGACGAACCCTTCGCCAACGCCAGGCCGGTGACGGCCGACGACCGGCCGGTCCCCGGGTATTTCTGGAGCCGCGACAGCCGGTTCCTCCTTTATGTCCAGGACCGGAACGGGGACGAGAACTACCATGTCTACGCGGTGGATCCCGCCGGGGCCGTCGGTGATGACGGTGTCCCCGAGGCCCGCAACCTGACCCCCGTCGACGGGGTCCGCGCCCAGATCTACTCCGTGCCCAAGAACGCCCCCGAAGTCATCCTGGTAGGCATGAACGACCGCGACCCGCGCTTCCACGACATCTACAAAGTGGACATCGCCACCGGGGACCGGGTGCTGGTCAAGCAGAACGACGAGGGTGTGGGCTTCTGGATGTTCGACCTCGAGGGTGAGTTGCGCCTGGCCTACCGCCAGCTGCCCGACGGGGGATCCGAGCTGCTGCGGGTCGACATGGACGGACTCGAACAGATCATCACCTGCACCTACGAGGAGGAGATCAACCCGATCGGCTTCCACCGGGACCGCCGCCATGTCTACCTGAGCACCAACAAGGACGACCGGGACCTGAACGAGCTGGTGCTGATGGACCTGGAAACCGGTGAGCTGACCTTCCTGGAAAAGGATCCCGAGAACGAGGTGGACTTCGGCACGGCCGTTTTCCACCCCGATACCGACGAGCTGATGGCCACCACCTATGTGGGCGACCGGGTTCGCGTCTACCCCAAAACCGACGAGGCCGCCGCCCTCTGGGACAATCTCCGCAAGGCCCTTCCTGAAGGGGAGATCGGCGTCACCAGCATGGCCCGTGACCTGAGCCGGATGCTGGTCGCCGTTTCCAGCGACGTGGATCCCGGATCGGTCTACCTCTATGATACGGCCACCGGCAAGGCGGAACTTCAGTACCGTTCGCGCCCCGAGCTGCCTACCGGGGACCTGGCCCACATGAAGCCGGTCAGTTTCGAGGCCCGCGACGGCATGACCATCCACGGCTACCTGACCCTGCCCAAGGGCGTCGATCCCGAGAACCTGCCGGTGGTCATGTACATCCACGGAGGGCCCTGGGCCCGGGACTACTGGGGCTACGAGCCCTACGCCCAGTTCCTGGCCAACCGCGGTTACGCCGTGATGCAGGTCAACTACCGCAGCTCGACCGGTTACGGCAAGAACTACGGGAACGCCGGCAACAGGGAGTGGGGCATCGGCGCCATGCAGCACGACATCACCGACGCGGTGCAATGGCTGATCGCCGAGGGCGTCGCCGACCCCGCGCGCGTGGGCATTTTCGGCGGCAGCTACGGCGGCTACGCCACTCTGGCCGGCGTGACCTTCACGCCCGACCTCTACGCCTGCGGTGTCCCGTACGTGGGCCCGTCGAACCTGATCACCCTGATCGAGAGTTTCCCCGAATACTGGAAGCCCTTCCTCGAGGGATCGTGGTACAAGCGCGTGGGCAATCCCGAGATCGAGGCCGACAAGGAGGATCTCATCGCGCGGTCCCCCCTGTTCCACTGCGACCGGATCACCGCGCCCCTGCTGGTGGTGCACGGCGCCAACGACCCCCGGGTCAAGCAGAACGAGTCCGACCAGATCGTGGTCGCCCTGCGCCAGAAGGGCAAGCCGGTGGAATACCTGGTCGCTCCCGACGAGGGACACGGCTTCCGCGCTCCCGGCAACCGCAAGGCCATGGCCGTGGCCATGGAGCGGTTCCTGGCCAAGCATCTCGGCGGTCGCGTGCAGGAGGATGTCCGTCCGGAAACGCAGACCCGCCTGGATGAGATCATCGTGGATGTCGAAGCTGTCGAAGTGAGCGTTCCGAACCAGGACTGAGCCCGCCGACAGGCAAACAAAAACCGGCGCCCCCAAGACAGGGGCGCCGGTTTTTCGTGATCCGCCTAGTAACCCAGACGCCTGTTGAGCTCTTCGAGAAGTTTCTCGGCAGCCACGGTTAAAACCGTACCTGGACCGAAGATAGCCGTCGCCCCGTTTTTCCTGAGGAACTCGTAGTCCTGCGCGGGGATCACGCCGCCGCAGGCGATCAGGATGTCCTGGCGGCCCAGCCTCTTCAACTCGGCGACCAGTTGCGGCAGCAGGGTCTTGTGGCCGGCTGCGAGGCTGCTCATGCCCACGATGTGGACATCGTTCTCCACCGCCTGGCGCGCGGTTTCGGCAGGCGTCTGGAACAGCGGCCCCACGTCCACGTCGAAACCCAGGTCGGCAAACGCGGTGGCGACCACCTTGGCGCCCCGGTCGTGACCGTCCTGGCCCATCTTGGCCACCAGGATGCGCGGACGACGGCCTTCCTTCTTTTCGAAGTCCCGAACCATGCCGGTTATTTTTTCCACGGTATCGATCGTTCCACCCTTTCCGAACTCGGCGGAGTAGACCCCGCTGATGGTGCGAATGGTTGCCTGGTGACGTCCGACCACCTTTTCCAGGGCATCGGAGATCTCGCCGAGGGTCGCCCGGCGGCGGGCCGCCACCACCGCAAGGGCCAGGAGGTTGCCCTGTCCCGTTTCGGCGCAGCGGGTCAGGTCGGCCAGGGCTTCGGTGACGGCCTGGGCGTCGCGGTCGGCCCTCAACTCCTCCAGCCTGAGGACCTGCTGGCGGCGAACCTCGGTGTTGTCGACTTCGAGGATCTCGATGGGATCCTCCTTATCGAGGCGGTACCTGTTGACCCCGACGATGATCTCGCGGCCCGAATCGATGTGGGCCTGCCGCCGCGCGGCGGCCTCCTCGATGCGCATCTTGGGCAGCCCCGCCCCGATGGCCGCGGCCATCCCGCCGTGCGCCTCGACTTCCTCGATGTGGTCCCAGGCCCTGCGCATCAGCGCGTCGGTCAGGCTTTCAAGATACCAGGATCCGCCCCACGGGTCGACCGTGCGGCAGATGCCCGTCTCCTCCTGCAAAAACAGCTGGGTGTTGCGGGCGATGCGGGCCGAGAAATCGGTCGGCAGGGCGATGGCCTCGTCCAGCGCGTTGGTGTGCAGCGACTGGGTGCCGCCCAGGGCCGCGGCCATGGCCTCGACGCAGGTTCGGGCCACGTTGTTGAACGGGTCCTGCTCGGCCAGCGACCAGCCCGAGGTCTGCGAATGGGTGCGCAGGGCCATCGACTTGGGGTTTTTCGGGTGGAACCCCTTGATGATCTTGGACCACAGCAGCCGTCCCGCCCGCAGCTTGGCCATCTCCATGAAGTAGTTGGTGCCCTCGGCCCAGAAGAACGAAAGGCGCGGCGCGAAGTGGTCGATGTCCAGGCCCGCGGCCAGCCCCGTGCGCACGTACTCCAGCCCGTCGGCCAGGGTGTAGGCCAGTTCGAGGTCGGCCGTCGCCCCGGCCTCCTGCATGTGGTATCCGCTGATCGAGATGCTGTTGAACTTCGGCATTTTTTCCGCGGTGAAGGAGAAGATGTCCGCGATGATCTTCATCGAGAACTCGGGCCCGTAGATGTACGTGTTGCGGACCATGTACTCCTTGAGGATGTCGTTCTGGATCGTGCCCGCGAGCCTGTCGAGGTCCGCGCCCTGCTCCTGGGCCGCCACGATGTAGAACGCCATCACCGGCAGGACCGCGCCGTTCATGGTCATGGAGACGGACATCTCGTCCAGCGGGATGCTGTCGAACAGCACCTTCATGTCCTCGACCGAATCGATGGCCACGCCGGCCTTGCCCACGTCCCCTTCCACCCGCGGATGGTCGCTGTCGTAACCGCGGTGGGTGGCCAAGTCGAAGGCCACCGACAGGCCTTTCTGACCCGCCGCGAGATTGCGCCGATAGAAGGCGTTGCTCTCCTCGGCGGTGGAAAATCCGGCATACTGCCGCACGGTCCAGGGACGCGTCACGAACATGGTGGCGTACGGCCCCCGCAGGAAAGGCGGCAGCCCCGCCACGAATCCCAGGTGCTCGAGGCCCCGGGCATCCTCGGCGGTGTACAGGGCCTTCACCGGAATCTGTTCGTTGGTCAGCCAGGGCGCCGGGTCCTTCCGGTTCCTTGGTACCGGTCCGGCCTGCATGTCCTCCAGGGCGATTTTCGAGAAATCGGGAATCCGGCTCATGACGCGCCTCCCACCATGTCGGCCAGCCGTGTCAGCACTTCCAGGACATCGCTTTTCACGTTGATGGTTTCATCGATGTCCTTCGTTTCGGACAGCTGTCCGGCCAGGACCACCAGGGGTGGATCAGGCTGTTGTTTCAGGGCCGCGGCCACCGGGGCCGCCATCTCCGCATAGGTCTCGTCCAGGCCCACCAGGACGACGGTCCGGGCGCCGTCGGCGGTCGCGGCGGCCACGGCTTCGGCAACCGTGGCGGCAAAACCCTCTCCCGCGACCGAGAACCCGCCCACCCGGAAGAAACGCCGCGCGAATTCCAGGCGGGGCATGTAGCGGGCCACGTCCCCCAGGC
>Ga0055478_10000029_pt1 | contig 12028 bp, 8 predicted proteins | sample Muzzi_PWB_D1_FD_57934 | JGI IMG/M metagenome (GOLD analysis project Ga0055478, IMG submission 57934) | Wetland microbial communities from San Francisco Bay, California, USA, that impact long-term carbon sequestration - Muzzi_PWB_D1 | ecosystem: Environmental > Aquatic > Marine > Wetlands ... | reverse complement strand
GCTCAACTCGGGACCGCCCAGCGCGTCCCTCAATTTCTGCCGGGCTCGCGAGAGCCGGGCCTTGATTGTTCCCACCGGGGCGTCCATGACCGAGGCGATTTCCTGGTGGGTGAAGCCTTCCATGTCGTGCATCACGAACACCAGGCGATGGTTGTCATCCAGTCCCTCCACGGCGCGGGTGAGATGGCGCTTCAGGTCGTGATCGGGGGCCGGCTCCGGACCGGCGACCCATTCCAGGTCCTCCCGGATCGATTCCACTTCCTGCACCCGCTTCCGCTTGCGAAGCCCCGTCAGGATCACCGAGGTCGCGACCCGGTGAAGCCATCCCGCGAACGGCGCGTCACCCCGGAATTCCGCCAGCTTGTCGAAAGCCCTGATGAAGGTGTCCTGGGTCAGGTCTTCCGCCTGGGTGGCGTCTCCGGTCATCCGGTAGGCCAGACGAAAAACACGATCAACGTGCGCATCGTACAGCTGCCTTTCGGCGGCTGGGTCTCCGGCCAGGGTCCGGTTGATCAGGCGGCGTTCGTTCAACTTTTTCTCCACGCGAAGGTCTTCGGCATGCGTTCGGACACCCATAATGACACGGAAAAGGCCCCCAGGGTTGCATGACCGGTCAATTTTGGGCAATTGACGCCAAATCCCCATGTTTTGCTGGACTTTTTCGGCCAATGGAATAAATTTTTGTGTAGACAAAAACATTTCATGGCTTGGAAAACAAATGGGAATCACTCTTGAATTAAGGGCTGATTCCCTCCGAATGGAAGGCGTCACGCATGTTGGCCGGAGAATCGCAGGTCAGTTCCAGTCTTGAGGATTACCTCGAGGCGATCTACCACACGGTGGAAGCCAAGGGCGCCGCCCGGGCCAAGGACCTGGTCCTTCGCCTCGGCGTGCACAATTCCTCCGTGACCCAGGCCCTGCGCTCCCTTTCGGAGAAGAAGCTGGTCAACTACGCCCCCTATGACGTGATCACGCTGACCGATTCCGGGGAGCGCATCGCCCTGGACGTCATCAAACGTCACCAGACCCTGTCGGAGTTCCTGGAGAAGGTTCTCGGTCTTCCCGCCCCTGAAGCCGACGAAGGGGCCTGCCGCATGGAACACGCCATCAACGCCCCGATCCTGGATCGGCTGGTGAAATTCGTGGAATACTTCGAAAACTGTCCCGTGAACGACGTCATGTGGGACGAGGATGAAGGGTTTTTCTGCGGGAAGAGCGACAAGGAAAAGGATGGCCATTCGTGCGGGCGTGATGTCTGCGGCCACAGCCTCAACATTCCGCTGCCGGTCGAATTGACCGGCCAGGGGGACGGAAACGACACCAAGGCGGAGGAATGATCATGCCTTTGACAATGGTGAACGAGGGAAACAAGGCGGTGCTTCTTTCCATCGAGGGCGGCCGCCAGTTGCGCTCTCGTCTGGCGGCCCTGGGGCTTCTGCCGGGGGCGGAACTCGAAGTGATCCAGAATTCAGGCCAGGGCCCCTTCGTGGTCGCGGTCAAGGGAAGTCGGATCGTCATCGGCCGCGGCATGGCCGCGCGCATCGCGGTGGAATAGTGGCTACGACGCTCGAAAAGACCATCAACGTGGCGGTCGCCGGCAATCCCAATTCCGGCAAGACGACCATCTTCAACAACCTGACCGGCGCCCGGCAGCGTGTGGGAAACTATCCCGGCGTGACCGTCGAGTGGAAAAAGGGGACGCACAGACGCGGCGACATCAAACTGGACCTCATCGACCTTCCCGGCACCTACAGCCTGACCGCGTTCTCGGAAGAGGAACTGGTCGCCCGTGATTACCTCCTGAATTCGTCTCCCGACGTGGTGGTCAACGTGGTCGACGCGTCCAACCTGGAGCGCAATCTGTTCCTGACCACCGAACTGCTGGAGATCGGGTGCCCCCTGGTCCTGGTGCTCAACATGACCGATGTGGCCCGCGACCGGGGCCTCGGCATCGATATCGCCCGCCTCGCCGAAAAACTCGGCGTGCCGGTGGTCCCGGCCATCGGCAACAAGGGCGTCGGCATGGATGAGGTGGTCGAGGCCGTCATGCAGGTGGCCGTCAGCCAGGCGTCGCTGCCCGGGCCGGCGGGACTGTGCCGCGAGTCGGGGCCGGGACTCGCGTCGCTGGCCGCGGTGGAAAAGCGCGGCGGGCCCGCGCGTGTCCATTATGGCTCCGAGGTTGAAAAGGTCATCCGGGAAATCGAACACATTTTGCCGGAAAGCGATTCGCGCCGGTGGCAGGCGGTCAAACTGGTGGCCGGAGATGACAAGGTCATCGACCAGATGGTGGCCCCGGGTGCCCGGGAAGCGGTGACGGGTCTGGCGGCCAGGTTTGCCGACAGTTCCATCGACGAGCCCGATATCCTTCTGGCCCGACTGCGCTACGAATTCATTTCCGGAATCTGCCAGGGTGTTCTCAGGGCCCCGGCCTCCGACTTGATCACCACCAGCGACCGGATCGACCGGATCGCCATGCACCCGGTGTGGGGCGTGCCCATCTTTCTGACCCTGATGTACATGGTCTTTACCCTGACCTTCAGTCTGGGCAACCCCCTGATGGACCTGATCGACATCGGCTTCGGCAAGCTTTCGGGCCTGGTTTCGGGGCTGTGGACCCTCGGCAGCACCAGTCCGCTGAGGTCGCTCATCGTCGACGGCATCATCGGCGGCGTGGGCGGGGTGATCGTGTTTCTGCCCAACATCGTCCTGTTGTTCATGGCCATCGCCATCCTCGAGGGCACCGGTTACATGGCGCGCGCGGCCTTTGTCATGGACAGGTTCATGAGCAAGGTGGGCCTGCACGGCAAGAGCTTCATCCCCCTGCTGATCGGTTTCGGCTGCACGGTGCCCGCGATCATGGCCACCCGCACCCTCGAATCGCGGCGCGACCGCCTGATAACCATGATGGTCCTGCCGCTGATGAGCTGCGGCGCCCGCCTGCCCATCTACGCCCTGCTGATTCCCGCCTTTTTCCCGGCCCGGCTGCAGGGGCCGGCGCTCTGGCTCATCTACGTGACGGGAATCCTGTTGGCCCTGGGCGGGGCCCACTTCCTGAGGGCGACCCTGTTTCGCGGCGAAACCACGCCGTTTTTGATGGAGCTTCCGCCCTACCGCATGCCCACGGCCGGAAGCCTGCTGGTGCAGATGTGGACCCGCGCCTGGCTCTACCTGAAAAAGGCGGGGACGGTCATCCTGGGCGCGGCCATCATCCTGTGGTTCCTGACGTACTACCCCAAGCCGTCGGCCGACTACGTGCTGCCCGCCGGTTTCGACAACACCACCGCGGCCGAAGCAACGAAATTCAGCGAGATCACCGACCCCAACGTGGAGCAGGCGGCCGAACTGTCCTATTCCATCGCCGGTCGGGTGGGGCGTTTGATCGAACCGGCCATCGCCCCTCTGGGCTTCGACTGGCGCATCGGCACGGCGCTGGTGGGGGCCATCGCGGCCAAGGAGGTCTTCGTGGCCCAGATGGGCATCGTGTTCGCCGTCGGCGAAGCCGATGAAACCAGCGACCAGCTGCGGGCCCAGTTGCGCCATCGCTATTCACCGTTGATCGGTTTCTGCATCATGCTGTTCGCGCTGATTTCCACGCCCTGCATCGCGACCTTCGCCATCACCAGGCAGGAGGCCGGCTCCATCAAGTGGGCGTTCGCCCAGACCTTCGGATTGACCGCCCTGGCCTGGGTCGTGACCTTCCTGGTCTACCAGGGCGGATTGCTGCTGGGATTGGGAGGCGCGTGATGGGCTCCACCCTGGAAATGGTGGTCGTCGGGGTGGCCGTGGCCGGGTCCCTGGTCTGGGCCGGACGCGCCGCCTGGCGGTCGGTGCGCAAACAGGGCGTATGTTCGTCCTGCGGGTCTTCGGGGCAATGTCCGGTGGCCGGAAATCCCAAGGCTCTCGAAGAGCTGGGCAGGGAAGGGAAGCTGAAACAGCCCACCAACTGCAAGGAATTGGCCGAAGTACTGGAAAAGGATGCCCACACGGAATACTCCCGAACCACGACCAAATGACAACCGTTTTCCTGCCCCCTTGTTCGTGAAATTTTTCCTTGGTCCGGGCGGTCATCCCCCCCTATCCTGAAGGCGCCGGAGATCCGGATTCCCTGCTGCTTCAAGGTCCTTTACCCTGGGAGATGCCATGCGAAGGCCCGTCAAGGTATTTGTAATTCTGATCCCCCTCCTGTTTCTGGTGAGCGCGTCTTTCGCGGATACCGCGGCGGCCCCCCAAACCGACGCGTGGAGGTACAGCGCGGCCATTTACGGCTGGCTGCCCTCCATCAACGGGGATCTCGTCTATCCGGTGACCGGTACGGGGGAATCCCTGACCCTCGATTCCAGCACCATCCTGGATAATCTCAAGATGACCGCCCAGGCCGGCCTTCAGGCCCGCAAGAACAAATGGTCGATCCTGGCCGATGTCATATACATGGATCTGGGGAACCAGAAATCGGCCACGGCGACCCTTCCCAGGGACAACTCCCTGACGGCTGAATTCGACGTGGGCATGAAAAGCTGGATCGTCGACTTCGACGGCGCCTACACCATGACCAAAAGCGACCGCAATGAGACCCAGTTCCTTTTCGGGGTCCGTTATCTCTGGCTGGAGTCGTCCCTGGGCATCAGCACGGATTCCGCTCAGCTGGCGGGGCAGAACCTCGCCCTGAGCGCCGATGTCTGGGACGCCGTCATCGGCCTGCGCGGCGTTCTGGCCCTGGGCGGAAACTGGGCTGTTCCCTACCGGCTGGATGTCGGCGCCGGCGGTTCGGATTTTACCTGGCAGGGGATGGCGGGCATCGATTACGGGTGGAGCTGGGGCGGGGCCGTGTTGCTGTATCGTTACCTGTATTATGATCTTGGGGAAGATTCGGTCATGCAGAACATGGACATGCCGGGCCCCCTGCTGGGTATTCGTTTTAAGCTGTAGCTTGTGGCTTTGAAATTGTGTCCGGCAAAAACCCGGAACTAAATGTCAAAAAGAGGGCCCTTCTACGGCCCTCTTTTTGGTTTTTTGTCACCTGGGTCGGATAATGCAGCCGCCGTGGCGCCAACTCCAGGCCTGGACACAATTTCAAAGCCACAACCAACACTTCAGTCCCTCCCCGATTCTGCCGAAGATATCCTGAAATCCATATGTGTTTTTCGATATTCCTCCGACCCCCAGGCCGGAGAAAAAATCCGAGGAAACGGCGAAAAAATGGCGGACAAAGACAAAACCCAGGAGCGTTCCCACCAGGGCCTGATCGATACCCTGCGGAGTGCCCAGGCCGAACTCGCCGCCGGCTACGAAGCCGCGGTGGAGTCCCTCCAGGAGGCGGAGAAGCAGAAGGCTCTCTTCGAGGAGATTTTCTCCGGGTCCAAGGAAGCGATCTTCATGGTCGACAAGGAGACCGGCGCCATCGCGGGGGCCAACCGGACGGCCTGCGAGATGCTGGGGTATTCCCACGACGAATTGACGTCCCTGAAGCAGCCGGATCTTTATCCCAAGGCCGCCCGGGAAATGATGAAACAGGAGTTCCGGCACTCGGTGGAAACCGGAGGAGTCTCGGGCCTTCAGGCGAGAATGCAAAGCAAGGACGGCCGGGAGGTTCCGGTCAGCATCACGGCCCACGAGTTGAAATCCGGCGACCGTCCCCAGATGGTGGCCTTCGTCCGCAACGTGTCCGAACGCCTGGCCTCCGAGGAAAAGCTGGTGGAATTGAACCGGACCCTCGAAAAGCGGGTGGCCGAACGCACGAGCGAGATCGAACGGTCCAACGAAGAGCTGGAGAAGGCGACCATCAAGGCCCGCCGGCTGGCCCTGGAGGCCAGCGAGGCCAACGCCGCCAAGTCCTCCTTCATCGCCAACCTGACCCACGAGCTGCGCACGCCGCTCAATGCCGTCATCGGCATGTCGGACCTGCTGCTGGACATGGAGCTGGGCGCCGAGCAGCGGGAAACCGCCGAGATCGTCGCGACCAGCGCGCGCAGCCTGCTGGGTGTGATCAACGACATCCTGGACTTTTCCAAGATCGAGGCCGGCAAGCTGGATCTCGAGCACGAAGCCTTCCACCTGCGCGACACGGCCCAGGGCGTGGCCGACACCTTTGTCTTCCAGGTCAGGCAGAAGGGGCTGGATTTCCGGCTCGAGGTGGACGACAAGCTTCCCGAATACGTGGTGGGCGACCAGGCGCGCCTGCATCAGGTGCTGGTCAACCTGGTGGGCAACGCGCTGAAGTTCACCGAAAAGGGCAAGGTCTGCCTGAAGGTGACCTGCGACTCCGACGGGGACAGCACCTACGCCCCGGAAAGGGTGCGTTTCGAGGTCACCGACACCGGCATCGGCATTCCCCAGAACATCCAGGAGAGCCTGTTCTTGGCCTTCACCCAGGCCGACACCTCGACCACCCGCAAATACGGGGGCACGGGCTTGGGCCTGAACATATCCAGGCAGCTGGTGGAAAAGATGGGCGGCCGCATGGGTGTCGACAGCGTGGAGAACGAGGGGTCGACCTTCTGGTTCACGGTGATGTTCGGCAAGGCGGCGACGACCCAGGTGGAGGACATCCGTTCGACGGAAAAATCCAGTGCGGGTTCCTCAGGCAAGAAAAGGGCCCGCGACCTGCGCATCCTCCTGGTCGAGGACAACATGGTGAACCAGGCCGTGGCCATGGGCATGTTGAAGAAGCTGGGATACGCGCCCCAGGGGGCCACCGACGGCCGGGACGCCTTGAATCAGCTGTCCGAAACCGAGTTCAACCTGGTCTTCATGGATGTCCAGATGCCGATCCTCGGAGGCCTGGAAACCACGAAGATGATCCGCGAGGGCAAGGCCAAGGGGCGCAACAAGCATGTGCCTATCATCGCCATGACCGCCCACGCGACGAAGAAGGACCGGCAGATGTGCCTGGACGCGGGCATGGACGACTACATTCCCAAGCCCATCAGCAGCCAGCTCATCACCGAGGCGATGAACCGGACCCTGTCGCCGGCGCTGCTCGAAAGGCCGGACGAGGAACGCGAACCCTTCAGCATGGAACGGCTGATCCTGAGCCTGGACGGCGACATCAATCTGGCCGGAGAGATCCTGGATGTGTTCGTGTCCGACACGCGCCTGCGGATGAAGACCATCACCGGCGCCCTGCACAACTACGATTTCGAGTTCGCGGTGCAGGAGGCCGGAGCCATCGAGTGCGGGGCCCAGAACGTCTTTGCCGACGGCATGGTCGGTCTGGCGCGCGACCTGGTGCAGGCCGCCGAGGAGAGGCAGCAGGAATTTGCCCTGTCCTTCGTGGAGGAGATGAAGCAGACCCTGGAGCGCATTTCCCAGAAAGCCTGAAGGCGGTCAGGCCGAACAGGACCGTTGTCGTGAATCCCCGCCGGGTCAAAAACCCGGCGGGTTTTTCGTGTTCCAATCGGTGCGTTCCTGGAAGATCCTGGCCAACGTCAGCAACGTGGCTTCGTCGTAAAGGCGGCCGACGAAGCTGATGGAGTGGGGCGAATCCGCGTCCAGGAAGCCGTCCGGAACCACCACCTGGGGATGTCCGGTCAGGTTGGTGATCATCAGGCTTTCCCCGGCAAACGAGGGGGTGATGTAGACGTCCACGTCGCGGAAAACGTCGACCATCATTTCCATCAAGCGGGTGCGCTGCCGGTTGGCCTGGATGTATTCCACCGCGGGAATGAACTCGGCGGTCCGGAACACGTTGGGCCAGGCCCAGCGGACCTGCCGGACAAGTTCGTCGTCACGGCCGGAGAGGGTCAGTTCCTGGAACGCGGCGGCCGCCTCGGCCGACAGGATGATCCCCAGGTCGTCGGGATTGATCCCCATCTCCTCGAGCGGAAAATACACCGGGATCAGGTCCACGCCCAGGTAGCGCAGTTCGCGCAGCGCGGCGTGATCCAGTTCCTTGCCCGGGTAGTCCTGGTCGAAGGCGTCCTTCAGGTAACCGATCCGCAGTCCCTCGAGGTTGCTGTCGTGCCGGTAGGGAAAGGGCAGGTCGACCGTGGTGGGATCGCGGGGGTCGGGACCCCGGATGGCGTCGAACACCATGGCGCAGTCGGCGGCCGACCGGGCGATGGGGCCGATCTTGTCCATGGTCCAACTGAGGGCCATGGCGCCGGCGCGGCTGACGCGCCCGAAGGTGGGGCGCAACCCGGTCACGCCGCACCGGGTGCTGGGGGAAACGATGGATCCCAGGGTCTCGGTGCCGATGGCAAAGGGCACGAGGCCGGCCGAGACCGCGGCCGCCGATCCGGCCGACGATCCGCTGGACCCTTCCTCCAGGTTCCAGGGGTTGCGGGTCTGCCCGCCGAACCAGACGTCTCCCCAGGCCAGGGCGCCCAGGGTGAGTTTGGCGACCAGGACGGCGCCCGCCCGATCCAGCTTGGCGACGACCGTCGCGGTTTCATCGAGAACCTGGTCCTGATAGGGGGCCGCTCCCCAGGTGGTGGGCGCGCCCCGGACCGCGAGCAGGTCCTTGGCCCCGTAGGGGATGCCGTGCAGGGGGCCCAGGTATTCCCCGCGGTCGAGCATGGCGTCGAGTTCGCGGGCCCGGCTGCGGGCCCGTTCGGGCAGCAGCGTGATGACACATTCCAGTTCGGGGCCGTACTTTTCCAGCCGGGCCAGGGCCAGGTCGGTCAACTCGAGGCAGCTGACCTGACGCTGTCGGATCAACTTGCCCAGTTCCGCCACGCTGGCAAAGGCCAGGCTTTCCAGGTTGGCGGGGCGGCGGACGGGCCCGGGATCGCCCCAGACGGCCCAATCATTGACCAACGGGGCCCGGCTTCCGGGAAAGCGGCTCTTTCCCGCCCACGCCACCTGGGGGTCGAACCGCACGGCCGGCAGGACCCGGTTGTCGGGAATATTCTCCCTCAGGGCGGCATAGGAGGTCCGCTGGTCTTCGAGATCCTCCATCATCATGTCCCGTTCGGAAGCGGAAAAATCCAGCCCCAGGACGTCCTCGGCAGCTTGAACCTGTTGTTGGGCCAACGGTTGGTCATCCCGGATCTTCTCGCCGCAACCGGTTGCGGCCAAGATCAATACCAGGACGGTCCCCAGGCGCAGACGTGCATTCATGTCAAATCCCTTCCAAGGACTCCGGGGCCCTGTTCGGGCCGGATTGAGGGTGGTTGAAGAGCGAGAATCCAATATCAGCGTCCGCACGTCAATCATGATCCTCCGGTCGGAGAACTCTTCCCGGCGCCGTGATAAAACGCAAGTTTGTCATGACAAATGACAGGGTTTGGCTCGTGACATTTTTCGTATACGGTATACAATTTGATATCGCCATTTTGTCAATCGTTTTAACTCTTTTTTTCACAATTAAATAATAGAATTTACAGCCCATTTTCGGCGATTTCAGCTTTTGGCCCTAGGACTGCAATAGGGGTGACAGGCACGACACCTTGAGGCGCAACATCGGGGCCGGAGCACGCGAAGATTACCCGCCGAGCTAATCCCCCTGGCGGGTCTCGCCCAATCGACCGGGTTCCGGCCCCTCTATAACGACAGTCCCTTGAAGGAGGTTCGACATGCGTATCTGGTCAGCCGAGGCGAAAGAAATCATGAATGCGGCCCGCCAAAAGGCTGTGGCCATGCACCACGCGGAGTTGGACCCCCTGCACCTTTTGTGGGCCTTCCTCCGGGAAGCGGCCCTGTCCGGAAGCGGCCTCAGGTCGGGAATGGAACCGATCATGGCCATCCGCAGGACCGAGCTTGAACTGGCCGGGCTGCCCCGGGCCAGCCATTCGGTGGTGGCCAACCCCAACGCGGCCCTGAGGGACCTGTTCCTGAGGGCGGCCGACCTGGCCTCGGTCACCAACAATCACAACGACGAGGGGCGTGTTGGTCCCCATGAGCTGGTCCTGGCGCTGGTGGGCGACCCGGGGCCGGCGGGGACCATGCTCCAAACCTTCGAGATGAAAGCGGCCAGGATGGCCGGTTAGAAGTCGGATGCGTCGTCGCGGTCTCCTTGCCAGGGCCGAAATGTGACCCCGGTCCAGGCGGATGGAATATCAGAACGACGACGCGTCCCTCAAAGGGAACGGGCCGGCTCCAGGGAGGGAGCCGGCCCGTTTCGTTTGCCGATGGTTTCCGGTTGTGGGGGATGATAGAATGAGCCCTCCGCAGGCTGCCTGCCCCCATCGTGAACCGGAGGTCTTGTCATCATTCGAAGGATCATTGCCGGCGCCCTCCTGTTGGCCGCCCTGTCGGCGACTTTGGCCGGAGCCGCCGCCCCCACCCTGGACGAGATGGCCATCATCGTCACGCCCGACCACGGCCGCGAATACATCTTCACCGACAAGGGCGCCGCCCATCTGGCAGGCGAGGCGGTGGGAGAAAACCAGCGCAGCTACCACGGGTTCTACATCGCCATGCACGAGGTGGTGGACAGTTGGTCCCTGCTCCTGGAAGACGGCACGGTGGTCGGTCCGGCGACGATCATCGAGGCCCGCATCACCCCGGACCGGATGGTGCGCCGGCATCAATTGCCCTCGGGGGAAATCGTCACCGAAACGGTGCAGATCTTCGACCGGGAAAACGGTTTCCGGGTGGTCTACGACGGGGTGCCCGGCGGCGAGTTCGCCTTCCTGCCGCTGGTGGACATGCGCTTCCTGTGGAAGACGGGCAAACCGGGCTACGAAACGAGGTGGGAGAACGGCCAGATGCTGGTCTGTCGTCGGGACGCCCTGGGTCAGGATCCTGATCCGGCCCATCCCGCCTGGCTGGCGGTGGCTGTCCGGGGTGCCGACCAGTTCCGCCCCGAAGGCCGATTTTTCGACATGGTTTATCCCAAGGGCCAGGCCCGCCAGGCCATGGACCGCGCGTCGCCCTACCTGCCGGGGGCCATCGTCGGCCGGATTCCTCCCCGGGTTCCCGAAGGCAAGGTGGAGGTGGTCTTCGCCGCCGATGTGTCGGCCGAAGCGGCCGCCGCGCGTGCCCGTCGCCTGCGGGGCGACGCATCCGAACTGATGGCCGCGCGCGGTGATCGGCTGCAGCAGTTGATCGACATGTCCGCCGTCACCACCGGGGTGACGCGGGACGACCTGGCCCTGGCCTGGGCGCGTGTTTCCCTGGACAACCTGATCATGAACCAGCGCGGGCCGGGCATCTACGCGGGCTTCTACTGGTTCACGACCTACTGGGGCCGCGACACCTTCATCACCCTGCCGGGTTCGAACATCGTCAACGGGGATTTCGAGAACGCGGAAATCCTGTTGAGATCGTTCGCCGAGTTCCAGGATCTCGACCCGTATAGCGCCCGTGAAGGACGGGTGCCCAACTTCGTCACGGTGGATCAGGTGCAGTACGCCAGCATCGACGGCACCTGGTGGTTCGCCCGCGCACTCGACGAACTGTGGCGCCAGTCGGGCGATGACGATTTTGCCCGGGAGATGGCTCCGGTGGTGTACCTGGCGGTGGCCGGCGCGCTGGCCCACGCCGTGGACGACGAGATGTTCCTGACCCATGGCGACGGCGAAACCTGGATGGACGCGGGGGGCGAGGAGCATCCCTACTCGCCGCGGGGAAACCGCGCGGTCGAGGTGCAGGCCCTGTGGCACCGCGGGCTGCTGACCGCCGCGCGCCTGGCCGAACGTTTTCCCGACACCGCGGACCCCGAGATCGACTATGGGGGAATGGCCGCGGTCCTGGCGGAAAACTTCCAGACCCGTTTCTGGGTGGACGGCCGCCTGGTGGATCATCTGAACGTCGACGGCACACCCGACACCCAGATCCGTCCCAACGGCCTGCTGGCGGTGATGGCATCGCCCACCCTGTTCACCGACCGGGAGCGCGAGGCGATCACCCTGTTGGCGGCCGAAGAGCTGGTCAGGGATTGGGGCGTGCTTTCGCTGAACGCCGGAGACCCCTTTTTCCATCCCAAACATCTGGACCTGGGCAACTACTACTATGACGAGGCCTATCACAACGGGGACCTGTGGCTCTGGCTGTCGGGCAGTTACGTGTCGGCCCTGAACCGTCCCCGCGACGGTTTCGGCCAGACGCGCATGCTGCTGGACGAGATCATGGATGAAGGCGCGGTCGG
>Ga0055478_10000027_pt1 | contig 12705 bp, 8 predicted proteins | sample Muzzi_PWB_D1_FD_57934 | JGI IMG/M metagenome (GOLD analysis project Ga0055478, IMG submission 57934) | Wetland microbial communities from San Francisco Bay, California, USA, that impact long-term carbon sequestration - Muzzi_PWB_D1 | ecosystem: Environmental > Aquatic > Marine > Wetlands ... | reverse complement strand
CGCGACAACCTCGGCTTCAAGTATCACTATGCGATCGCGGACTACCTGCAGCGATCGGCGCGCCATATCGCCTCGGACACGGACGTTAAACAGGCTTACGCGGTTGGCAGGAAAGCGGTCGAATTCGCACTACAGGGCAAGTCGGCGGTCATGCCGGTGATCAAGCGCGTTTCCGATACGCCCTATCGCTGGAAGATCGAGTCCGCACCGCTCGGCCGCATCGCCAACAAGGAAAAGATGCTGCCGCGCCGCTACATCACCAAGGATGGCTTCGGCATCACCGAGGCCGCCCGCCGGTACCTCGAGCCGCTGATCAAGGGCGAGAATTATCCTCCATATATCAAAGGCTTACCGAAGGTCGCCAAGCTGAAAAACAAGCCGGTCAAGCCGCTGACCGGGACGAATTTTGTGGTATGATGCGCGGCCTGCGGCGGGCGGGGCCCTCGAATCAGGGGTCCGGGAGCGCCAGTCGCTGATGAAAACCAAAATAATTTGAGTAATTAACGGACGTGGCCCAGGCGCTGGCACTCGGTGTCGGCGATCCCGGTTGCGTCCGATCTGTTCGCTAAAAATTCAGGAGAAATCTGATGTCTAACGAGTTGGCCCTGTGGCTCTCGATTGGTGCGGGCGTGCTCGCCATACTGTTCGGAATCTTTTCGACGCAGTGGGTTCTGAAGCAACCTGCCGGTAACAGTCGCATGCAGGAAATCGCTGCTGCGATCCAGGAAGGCGCGAAGGCGTACATGGATCGTCAGTACATGACGATCGGCATGGTCGGCGTGGTACTTGCCATCATCCTCGGTATCGCACTCGACTGGGCAACCGCGATCGGCTTCGCCATCGGCGCGATCTTCTCGGCCCTGGCGGGTTACATCGGCATGTTCGTTTCGGTACGGGCCAACGTGCGCACCGCCGAGGCAGCCAGGAAGGGCGTCAATCCTGCCCTGGACGTTGCTTTCAAGGGCGGCGCCATCACCGGTATGCTCGTCGTCGGCCTCGGGCTCCTCGGCGTTGCCGGCTATTACCTGATCATGCTCACGCTCGGTTCGACGGTGGATCACGCCATCCATGCGCTGGTTGGCCTCGCCTTCGGTGGCTCACTGATCTCGATCTTCGCACGACTCGGCGGTGGTATTTTCACCAAGGGCGCTGACGTCGGTGCCGATCTCGTCGGCAAGGTCGAAGCGGGAATTCCTGAAGACGACCCCCGTAACCCGGGCGTAATTGCGGACAATGTCGGTGACAACGTCGGCGACTGCGCCGGCATGGCCGCTGACCTGTTCGAGACCTACGCAGTCACCATCATCGCCACGATGCTGCTCGGCAGCCTCGTCGTCGATGCTTATGGCGTGCAGGCGGTTCTCTACCCGCTGGTTCTCGGTGCGGTCTCGATCGTCGCATCGATCATCGGTACGTTTTTCGTCAAGACCTCGGACGGCGGCAAGGTCATGGGCGCCCTGTACAAGGGCATGATCGTTGCCGGCGTCATTGCCGCTGCTGCGTTCTGGTTCATCACCGACATGATGCTCGGCCACACCGGTGCCAGCACCAACATCTTCCTCTCGTCGCTGATCGGCCTCGCGCTGACGGCCGCGATGGTTGTCATTACCGAGTACTACACCGGTACCGACTTCAAGCCTGTCAAGACGATTGCCAACGCATCGCTGACCGGTGACGCGACCAACATCATCGCCGGTCTCGGCATCTCGATGAAGGCCACGGCGCTGCCGGTACTCGCTGTCTGCGCCAGCATCTGGGGCGCCTTCCAGCTGGCGCCGGAGGGTGTCGCGATGGGCGGCCTGTACAACATCGCTATCGCCGCGACGACGATGCTGTCGATGACCGGTGTCGTCGTGGCACTGGATGCCTTCGGCCCGATCACGGATAACGCCGGCGGTATCGCCGAGATGGCAGAGCTTCCGCCGGAAGTACGCACGATCACGGACCAGCTCGACGCAGTCGGCAATACGACCAAGGCGGTAACCAAGGGTTACGCCATCGGGTCGGCCGGCCTTGCCGCGCTCGTCCTGTTCGCCGACTACAACAATGCGCTGGCGACTGCCGGCAAGGACGTCACGTTCCTGCTGAACGACTATCGCGTCATCATCGGCCTGTTCATCGGCGGCCTGGTTCCGTACCTGTTCGGCGCCATGGCGATGGAAGCCGTGGGGCGCGCGGCCGGTTCGGTGGTCGAGGAAGTGCGTCGCCAGTTCCGCGAGATCGAAGGCATCATGGAAGGCACCGGCAAGCCGGATTACAGCCGCGCCGTCGACCTGCTGACCAAGGCTGCGATCAAGGAGATGGTCGTGCCCTCGCTGTTGCCCATCGCGGTACCACTGATCGTCGGATTTGCGCTCGGCGTCGAAGCACTTGGCGGCCTGCTGCTCGGCACGATCGTTACCGGCCTGTTTGTCGCCATTTCGATGACGGCCGGCGGTGGCGCCTGGGACAACGCCAAGAAGTACATCGAAGACGGCAATTGCGGCGGCAAGGGCTCGGATGCCCATAAAGCGGCCGTCACCGGCGACACCGTGGGCGATCCCTACAAGGATACTGCGGGTCCCGCGATCAACCCGCTGATCAAGATCATCAACATCGTTGCCCTGTTGATCGTGCCGCTGCTGTAATTGCGGTCGATTACGCGCGCACTGCGCGAGAAATCAAAGAGCCGCCGGATTCGTCCGGCGGCTTTTTTTTGCCCTTCAGGCGTTCAGTACGCGGTGCGTACCGGTACTTCCCGTGCCCAGCGGCATCGGGCGCTCGATGAAATAGCCCTGCACGAAATCGACGCCTATGTCGCGCAACCAGTCGAAGTCTTCCTGGTGTTCCACCTGCTCGGCCACGATACGAAACTCCATCGTGCGAGCGAGCTTGATCATGGCCGCTACCATCTCCTGGTTAACGAGGTCCGTCTGCAGGTTGCGCGTGTAGGTGCCATCGATTTTCAGGTAGTCGACGGGCAGGTGCTTCAAGCTCGAGAAAGATCCGAGGCCACTGCCGAAGTCGTCCAGCGAGAATTCGCATCCGATGCCATGCAGCACCTCGATGAAGCGCTGCGCATGCTGCACGTTCGACAGGATGGCCGCTTCCGTCACCTCGAAGCAGATCGATGACGGCGCCACGCCGGAACGGTCGAGAGCGTCCACGACGAAGCCGAGAAAGGCCTCATCGCCAAGCGTTTGCGCCGACAGGTTGATCGCGCAGCTGCGCTGTGCCGGCAGGCGTATCTCGCCGCTTGCGATCGCGGCGAGTGCCGCGTTGATCACCCAGCGGTCGATCTGCGGCATCATCTGGTAGCGTTCCGCGGGCCGCAGGAATTCGGCGGTATTGGTCGAGCGCCCGCGCCCGTCGTCGAGGCGAATCAGGACCTCTACGGCCGGTCCGGCTTCGACCTTGCTGTTCATCGCGATGATGGGCTGCACGGCAAGCTCGAAGCTGTCCTCATGCAGCGCGGCCTGGAGATGGCGCAGCCACTGGATATCCCCCCGTTCCCGTGCGACCGCTTCGTCGCGTGCCGAGTAGACATGCACCTGCCCTCGTCCCTGCTGCTTGGCCATGTAGCAGGCGGAATCTGCCGCACTCATCAGGTCCTGGATCGTGCCGCTGGCGTGACTGATCTCCACCAGCCCGATCGAGATGCCGATGTTGAATATCTTGTCTTTCCAGACAAAGCGGTAGTCGGCAATGGCGTTGCAGATATCGCTGGCGATCTGGCGCGCTTTTTCAATGGGGCACCCGATCAGCAGCGCACCGAACTCGTCCCCACCGAGGCGGCCGACGAAATCCGACTCGCGCACCTGCTCCTTGATGATCGTCGCCACCTCGCGGAGCATGTTGTCGCCGGCGAGATGGCCGCAACTGTCGTTGACGGCCTTGAAGCGATCCAGGTCCATGTAAAACAACATGTGGACGGCTTCCTCTGCGTGCGCCGCGTCCATCGCCTCGTCCAGGCGACGTTCAAATTCGCGCCGATTGATCAGCCCGGTCAACGGATCATGGGTCGCCTGGTAGGACATCTTCCGGGTCAGTCCGCGCAGCTCGCCGACGTCGTGAATAACGACGACGACACCGGAAATGCTGTTGCCTGGACCGCGCACCGGTGACGCGGTGATCTCTACCGAATGCTCCTGCTCCCCGTCGGAACTCACCATCACCGCACGCCGCCCCATATTGACGCGCCGGCGCATCGCGAGGCAGCGCTCGACCGGGTCTCCGAGGGTGCGGCGATCGGCGTCGTCGACCAGCGTGAACAACTCGCCGGCACGATGCCCTGCCGCGTCTTCGCGGTTCGTGCCGATCAGCGTTTCCGCGGCCTGGTTCATGTAATCGATCCGGCCTTCATTATCGGTCGTGATGACGCCTTCGGAGATCGACTCGAGCGTGTACTGCGCCTGGCGCTTGCTGCGCGACAGCGAGACTTCGATGCTCTTGCGGTGACTGATATCACGAGCAACGGTCAGGATGGCCGGCCGGCCCTGGAATTCGATATTGGAACTCTGCGCCTCGACCCACAGGCCGGTCTGATTGCCGTTGATGAGTTGCATCTCGATGCGGCGCGGCACCTCCTCGCCAGCCAGCCGCTTGTCGACGGTCTTGCGAAACAATGCCCGGTAGGCTGGCTTGACCAGGTCAGCCACCTCGCGACCCGTGAGTTGTGCCGGCTCCAGGCCGACGAGGCTCGCCGCGGACGCGTTCGCCAGCAGGATGCGCTCATCGTGGATAATCACGATTTCCGGTAGCGTCCGCGTAAAATCCTGGAACAGGCGGTCACGTCCCTGCAGCTTTTCCTCGCGTTCTGCCAGGGCGTCGAACAGGCGATTGACCGTATGCGCAAGCTGCGCCGACTCCGGATCGTTCGGTACGGTCAGGCGCCGGCCCACCGACGCGTCGCGGGATGCCTCCAGCGTTTCCTCGTTGAGACGCGTGATGCGCGCCGCTATGCGGCGTCGCGAGGTCCAGAGATAAGCGCTGATGCCTGCTGCCAGCAGGGCAACGGCGGCGAGGACGATAATGACGGTGAATGCTGACATTCAGAGCCCGGTGCAAGACGCAGTCAAGTTAGAGTCGATCATTTGTTATTATCAGGGCTCGATACACATCTCCAAAAACGGCGATGTGAGGTGAGAAAAGCTCAAACAAATTAAGCGTCTGTAAGCATATCCCAGCAACGAGAGCGCGCCGCGGCGATTCACCATAATTCCGGATCCGCCTGGCACTGATGCCGGGGCGCCTTGCCGACGCTTCAGTTAGACTTGCGACGCCCTGTAATACAACCTTAAAAGGACACCACAGGCAATGAACACTGAATTCGCCCGCCGGCAAATGGTTGATCAGCAGGTGCGTGGCTGGAACGTCTACGACGACGATGTGCTGCGAATTCTCAAGGACCTGCCGCGCGAGCAGTTCGTTCCCGCGGCATACAAGTCGCTGGCATTTGCCGAAATGGAAATTCCGCTGAGGCATGGAGAGCACATGATGTCACCGATCATCGAGGGACGCGTGCTGCAGGCGCTGGGCCTGACCGGCAGTGAGCGGGTGCTGGAGATAGGCTGCGGCAGCGGTTTTCTGACCGCGTGTCTTGCCCGGCTGTCCGCGCATGTCACCAGCATCGACATCTATGAAGACTTCCTGCAGACCGCTGCAAACAGCCTGGCCGCCTGCGACATCGACAATTTTGAACTGCAGCAGATGGACGGTATGCGGGAGTTGCCACCGGGCGAGTTCGACGCCATCGCGGTCACCGGTTCCATACAACGATTCGATCCGCGCTTCGTTGCCGCACTGAAACCGAACGGCCGCCTGTTCGTGGTGGTGGGCGACGCGCCCGCCATGACGGCGAAACTGGTGCAACGGACGGACGCGCATGACTGGCAAACGACGTCCCTGTTCGAGACCTGTCTCAAGCCGCTGGTGCACGGCGCGTTGCCGCCCCAGTTCTCTTTTTGAACCTGTTGATGAAGAAAAACCGTAATAAACGAAACCAGTTGACCTGTTGTTGCATCTAAGCCCAGAAGCGCATGATTTGCACTGTTTTACTGATATAGTAAACTATAACACCTTATGGCAGCAGGCGGCCCTAATCCGGAACGGGAAAAAATGAAAAAAGTAAATATTATCAATGTCTTACTAATTCTCATTGGCTTTGCGAGCATGCCCGGGCTGGCCCAGGCTGCGTCTTTGCTGGAAATTTACCAGCAGGCGCTGCAGAGCGACCCGCAGATTCACGAGGCCGAGGCCCGGCGACTGGCCGCGCTGGAAGCGAAGCCTCAGGCGCGCAGCGCCCTGCTGCCGCAGATCGGCTTCAACGGCGACTACACACAGCTGGACGAGAGCGGCACCAGCATCGAAATCGACTCTGACGGTTCCGTCGGGTCTCTGAATACCAGCGGTTCGCAGGACGTCACAACCTGGAGCTTCAGCCTCCGCCAGTCGCTGTTCCGCTGGGACCAGGTCGTCACTCTGCGCCGCGCCGACAAGATCGTCGCCCGTGCCGAGGCGGTGCGTGAGTCGGCCCAGCAGGACCTGATCATTCGCGTTGCCGAGCGCTATTTCGGCGTGCTGGCGGCCGAAGACCGGCTCAACTCGATCCATGCAGACCGCAAGGCCATCGCCCGCAGCCTGGAACAGGCCAAGCAGCGATTCGAGGTCGGCCTCATTGCAATCACCGACGTGCAGGAATCGCAAGCCAGGTACGACCGTTCGGTCGCTGACGAGATCGCAGCCAAGCGCTCGCTGGCCACCGCCCGCGAGTCCCTGCGGGAAATAACCGGCGAGTACGTCACGCAACTGACAGCACCGGGGGACGATTTCCCGTTGATCAAGCCGGATCCGGACAAGGAATCCGCCTGGGTCGATTTGTCCATGGACCAGAATTTGCAGCTCATCGCGAGCCGCCTCGACGAACAGCTTGCCCGCGACGAGATTTCATTTCGTCGTACCGGCCACTATCCGACGCTCGAACTCGTTGCCAGTACCGGCGAGCGCGACGTAGACGGCGATCGCAGCTTCAACAACAGCTCGCCATTCGCGATCGACAGCAACGGTCGGCAAGACAGCATCGGCATACAGCTCAGCGTGCCGATATTCTCGGGTGGTTACACCAATTCCCGCGTCCAGGAAGCAGTGTACCTGCACCGCGCTGCGCGAGAGCAATTGCAGCGCGTGACCCGGGCAACAGAACGCCAGGCGCGCGATGCCTATCTCGGTGTGGTCTCAGAGCGCAGCCGGGTCGCGGCGCTGGCACAGACCGTCGAGTCGAGCCGCACCGCGCTCCAGGCCACCCAGGCGGGTTTCGAAGTCGGCACCCGCACGATTGTCGACGTCCTGAACTCGCAGTTCGCGCTTTACCTCGCCATTACGAACTACTACCAGAGCCGTTACGATTACTTGCTCAACGCGCTGCGGCTGAAGCAAGCGGCAGGTACGTTGCAGGTGCAGGACCTTGAACGCATCGATCGCTGGCTCAAGCCCCGCAAGTCGCCGGAAGATCTGTTTGCAGAAGAACCCGAAGCGGACGTATCCGGTACCTGACAGCGCTACTTGCCTTCGAGTAGCGGCTCCAGCAGCACCATCAGTCGCTGCAGGGCGCCGCGGTTGTCTTCCAGCAGGGCCTGACCCTTGCGGCCCATTTCCCGCGCCGCTGCCGGATCGTTCAGCAGCTCATTGACAGCGACGATCAATTCGTCGGCATCGGCAACGCGCCGACAAGCGCCAAGCCGAATGAACATGTCCGCGATGTCCTGTGCATTGAAATTATAGGGCCCGGTGATCACCGGGACGCCCTGCGCTGCCGGTTCCAGCAGGTTGTGCCCGCCGATTGGCACCAGGCTCCCGGCCACAAAAGCAACGTCGCTCGCCGCGTAAAAAAGCGGTACCTCGCCCATCGTATCGCCGAGGAATACGGCATCTGTCCTGGCAACTGCCTTTTCATCGGTGCGCGAAACAAATGGCAGGCCGGAGTCCCCGATGAGATCGCGCACGTCGGCAAAACGTTCCGGATGACGCGGCACCAGCAGCAGCAACAGGTCGGGATGATCGACCAGTAACGCCTGGTGCACCCCGAGAATGATCTCCTCCTCACCTTCATGGGTACTCGCCGCAATCCACACCGGCCGCTCACCGAACAGCTCGTTGCGCAATCCCCGGCCCTGCTCGATGATTTGCGGTGCCAGCTCGCCGTCGAACTTGATATTGCCCGTCACGCGTGTCCGGGCCGGGTTGGCACCCAGCGCAAGGAATCTTTCCGCGTCGGATTCGCTCTGGGCTGCGATGATAATGCCGTGTGACAGGGTCTCGCGAATCAACGGCAATAACTTCCGGTACCCGGGAACCGATTTTGGAGAAATACGCGCACTGACCAGGACCAGCGGGATCTTGCGTACACCACAGCCGCGGTACAGGTTGGGCCAGATCTCAGTCTCCATGATCAAGGCCATTTCGGGACCGGTTCGACGGAAGAAACTGGCGACGGCATGCGGAAACTCGAAGGGTATATACGCATGTTTGACCGTGTCGCCGAACAGGCTCCGGACGCAGGCCGCACCTGTCGGCGTGACCGTCGTAATCAGCAGATCGCGCGCGGGCACACGGCGCGCCAGGGCACGAACCAGCGGCGCCGCCGCCTGGACTTCACCGACCGACACGGCATGAATCCAGATACAGCGCTCGAGCTTCGGGAAGCCCACGCCGAAACGCTGCCCGAGCCGGTCGAAATAGATGCGATTGCCAAAGCCCCGAATCAGCCAGTACCCAGCATACGGCAGCAGTACGAGGTAGGTCAGAAGGTTGTATAGAAAGCGCACGAGAGCAACGTTGGTCGGCGGTCAGTCATTGAGCCTGTCAATGATGCGACTCGATGAGTGTCCGTCGCGGAATGCAAGCACCCGGACTTCGCCGCCGTTCTGCAAGACCTCTTTGGCGCCGGCAATTTCCTCCGGCTTGTAGTCCCCGCCTTTGACCAGGACATCGGGTAACACTGCCGCGATCAGTTGCGCCGGCGTATCGTCGGAAAACGGGACGACCCAGTCCACGGCTGCGAGGCCCGCCAGCACCAGCAGACGATCATCCAGCGCGTTGATCGGTCGGGATTCACCCTTGAGGCGCCGCACAGAAGCGTCATCGTTGACGGCAACGACCAGCCGGTCGCCAAGGCTCTTGGCCTCCTCGAGATAGGAAACATGCCCGGCGTGCAATACGTCGAAGCACCCGTTGGTCATGACAATACGCTCACCGCGAGCCCGCGCCTCGGCAATCATTGCCTGCAAGGTTGCCGCGTCGACCAGTCCGCGGCCACCCTGCCCACGCTGGTGCAATGCGACACTGAGTTCGCCGGGAGTCACCGTCGCGACACCAATCTTTGCTACCACCAGGCCTGCGGCGAGGTTCGCCAGGGCCGCGGCGGCCGCGAATCCATGGCCGCTGGCCAGCGCCGCGGCGAGCGTCGCAATTACCGTGTCGCCCGCGCCAGTAACATCGAAGACCTCGCGGGCCTGTGTCGACAGGAAGACCGGCTCCGCACCTGCCTCGAGCAGCAGCATGCCTTTCTCGCTGCGCGTCACGAGCAGCGCCTCGAGATCGAGCTCATCCAGCATTGCGCGCGCGCGTGCGACGAGTTCGTCGTCCGACTCGCAAGGGCCGGCAACGGCCTCGAACTCCGTCTGGTTCGGCGTGATGACCGTCGCGCCACGATATTTTTTGAAATCGGTCCCTTTCGGATCGACCAGCACAGGCACACCGGCATCGCGGCACGCGGCGATCATCTTCGTGACGTCGGCGAGTGCGCCCTTGCCATAATCGGACAACACCACCGCACCGGTACCGTCGAGCGTTCGCCGCAACGTCGCCGACATCGCATCGCCGGGCATCGGGGTCGCGTTCTCTTCGTCGAGGCGAATGAGCTGCTGGCCGCGACTCTGTACGCGCGTCTTGGTAATCGTCGGGCGATCCGTGGTCCGCGCGAAGTCACAGGCTATGCCGCGCGCACCCAGAATACGTTCGAGCGCCTCCGCGGCGGCATCTTCGCCAACCACGCCGAGCAGGCGGGTCGCACTCCCGAGGCTCGCCAGGTTCACCGCGACATTGGCGGCGCCGCCCGGCCGGTCGTCCGTTTCGTGGACGTGTACCACCGGCACCGGCGCTTCCGGAGAAATCCGGCCCGTCGAGCCGAACAGGTAACGGTCGAGCATCACGTCGCCGGCGACGACGACGCGGGTCGAGGAAAAATCGGGTATCGAAATAGTCATCCGGCGAAATCTACCATGGCCGGGTGGCTTCCGTCTTGCGGCTGACAGGCCCGGACGGGCCTTATTCTCGCAGTCGGGGAATCGCCGGCGGCACACTTCCCAGGGGGAGTGGTCCGTGGCCGCCGGCAACCCGGTCAGCGCCGACCTTTCCTGTGCTCCCTGCGATCCTGCTTTTGTGCCTTGAATTCAGCGAGTTTAACGCGTTGCTCATCCGTCAAAACCGCGTCGATTTCACCGCGAACCCGGACGAACAAAAGAGTGCCCTCGGTTGCCAGTTCGCCGTTCGAGATAGCGATGTTCTGGACCTCCGGATCATCCGCGGCGAGCGACTCGAGTGCCTCGCGATTTTCTCGCAACTGCTCGCGTAGTGCGTCCATCTCGGGCTGCGCAGCCCGCATGATGTTCTGCACGGCATCGCGCTGCGTATCGTCGAGATCAAGGTAGTCCGCCATGCGCTCTGCCATCATCCCCGGATACGGCATGTCGAAGCCGGGTCCGCCGATTGGGGGGCCACCAAGATCCGCGAGCGCTGCCCCCACCAGCAGCATGCTCGACAGAAATACCAACAATGTCGCTTTGCTTCGTTTCATGATCGTTCTCCTCTGGTCCTGGTCCGCCGGCACTCATCCACCGGACGGGGTGTGACGCAAAGACTACGGCCTCCGGCATGAAGATACGTCAGCACCAGGCAAAGGATTGTCAAGAACTGTCATGATTGCGCGCCTGTCGTTGCGTCGGGCATGGGATTGTTTCACGATGCACCTCCGTACATGGCCCATCGGCCCGATTCCGCAAATGGCAGATCCGAAGATTCTTATTGTCGATGACGACCAGGAACTCGGCGCGATGCTGACGGAATTCCTGGCTCCCGATCATTTCGACGTCAGCGCCCGTCTGAGCGGCGAGGACGGGTTGCTCGCACTTCGCGAGAGCAGCTTCGACCTCCTCATCCTGGACATCATGTTACCCGGCATGAGCGGCCTCGACGTGCTCAAGGCTGTACGCCGTGACAGCGACATCCCGGTAATCATGCTGACGGCCCGGGGTGACGATATCGATCGCATACTCGGCCTCGAGTTCGGCGCAGACGACTACCTGTCAAAGCCCTTCAATCCGCGCGAACTGCTTGCGCGAATCAAGGCGATCCTGCGGCGCACCGGGCTCGATGAACGTCGTGGCGGCGGCATGACGGTGGGCATGCTCGAGCTGGATGTTCCCGCCCGGCGCGTGAGCGCAGACGGCAAGCCGATACGCCTGACCGGCACCGAATTCGAATTGTTGCGCTGCCTTGCCGAGGCACCTGGAACGGTCGTCTCGAAAGACCGGCTATCCGAGGAAGTACTGGGCCGGCGGCACCTGCCCTACGACCGCAGCATCGACACCCATGTCAGCAATGTACGCGGCAAGCTCGCAGCAGCAGGCGTGGACCGCCCCGCCATCCAGAGCCGCCGTGGCATTGGCTATGTCCTGTTACCCGATAGCGGAGACAACTAGCTGATGCGCAGCTTGCTCGTACGCTTTTTTGTCTCCTTCTGGGCGATCATTCTGATCACGATTGTCGTTGCCGTGGCGATCGGTTACTCCTACGCCGAGCGCACGCGGATCTCGATGCAGAACTTCGAGATCAGCGAGGCCGTGCTGGAAGCCAGCGCATCGCTGCGCGATAACGGCCGTGAGGGCCTGACCGCATGGCTCCGATCATTGCCGAAGGTACCCGAATCCCTCATTTACGTTGTCGACGACGACGGTCGGGACCTTCTGGAACGACGCCTGCCCCGGATAATCAGGCTGTCGTTGTCGCGTTTTGGCGATCCTGGCCTGCGGCCGCCACGCGAGCGGCGCGATCCACCCAACCTCAGGCCGGCGCGGCCATTCACCCAGCTAATCGGCCCCGATCAGCGTGTCTACACGATATTCGTCATGCCGCCGCAAAGTGTCACGGCGCAATGGATCGCGGACACCGGCAGACCGGGACTAATCATTCTCGCATTGCTCATCAGCGCTGCCGTATCGTTCCTGCTCGCGCGCACGATCTCGCGGCCGATACAGCGGCTGCGCGAATCGGCCAACGCGATCGCCGAAGGCAAACTGGATACCCGGGTATCCGGTGGCGCCGGCCGACGCCGTGACGAACTCGGGCAACTGGCCAGTGACTTCGACCGTATGGCCGACCAGTTGCAGCGTGCCTGGCAGAAACAAACGGAGCTGACACGTAACGTATCCCACGAGTTGCGCTCGCCGCTCGCGAGACAACGGGTCGCGCTGGAGCTCGTGCGGCGTAAAACCGGTGAACTGGCGGAACTCGACAGGATAGAACTGGAATCCGAACGCCTGGACGAGTTGATCGGCAGGCTCCTCGAGTTCTCTCGTCTCGACCACGAACCCGAGCAGGCCAGGTCCCGTGTCGACCTCGATGCGCTGCTGCAGTCAGCTGTGGAAGACGTGCGCTACGAGTACGGCGCAC
>Ga0055478_10000026_pt1 | contig 12821 bp, 14 predicted proteins | sample Muzzi_PWB_D1_FD_57934 | JGI IMG/M metagenome (GOLD analysis project Ga0055478, IMG submission 57934) | Wetland microbial communities from San Francisco Bay, California, USA, that impact long-term carbon sequestration - Muzzi_PWB_D1 | ecosystem: Environmental > Aquatic > Marine > Wetlands ... | reverse complement strand
CGGTTGAGGCAAAAACCCCGTTGGTGAACTTCGAGACCGGGGAATCCCTGGTGTCCAACATCAAGGCCCGCACGGTCGGCGATCTGATCACGATCATCATCACCGAACAGGCCGCCGGAAACGCCACCAGCAGGACCAAGGCCAACAACAAGAGTGAAACCAGGGGCGGGCCGGCCCTCGGCTGGCTGGACTTCATCAAGCCCTGGGACATGACCGTGGAAAACAAGTATCTGGGCGACGGCGACACCAGGCGCAACAACAGCCTGCAGGCCGAGATATCCGCACGTATCATCGAGGTTCTGCCCAACGGCGACTTCCGCCTGGAGGGCACCCGGATGGTGAACATCAACGGGGAAAAGCAACTGATTGAAATCACCGGGGTTTGCCGCGGTCGTGACATCGAGGCCGACAACACCATTCTCAGCACCTACATCTCCGATGCCCAGATCGCCTACAACGGATCGGGCATCATCAACGACACGTCCCAGCCCGGGGTCGTGACCCGGGTGCTCAACTGGCTCTTCTAGGAGGACCGAATGTCTGGCAAGCGGCGAACGACGACAAGGAAGCTGGCGGCCCTGCTGCTGGCTCCGGTCCTGATGATGTTGGCGGTTCCGGCGTTGGCGCAGGAGACATCCCGCATCAAGGACCTGGCCTTCCTGGAAGGGACCACGGAAGAGCCTCTGGTGGGCTACGGTCTGGTGGTGGGCCTCAACGGGACCGGCGACAGCTATTCCGTCGAGAATACCGCCAATTCCATCGCCACCCTTTTGGAAAAACTGGATGTGACGATCAGCCCCAACGACCTCAAGGCCAAGAACGTGGCGGCGGTGATCGTGACCGGTACCCTGGACCCGAACATCAACGTGGGCGGGCGCATCGACGTGAAGGTCAACAGCCTCAATGACGCCACCAGCCTCGAGGGCGGTCATCTGGTGATGACTCCCCTGAGCGCGGCCGACGGCACCCTGTGCGTGCTGGCCCAGGGAAGCGTCTCCATCGGGGGGTTCAATATCAAGGCCGGGGCGGGAAACAGTTATCGCAAAAACCACACGCAGGCCGGCCTGGTGTCCAGCGGCGGCATGGTGAAAGTGGCCCTGAACGGGAGTTTCGTCAACGGGGGGAAGGTGGCCTGGCTGCTCTACAATCCCGACTTCACCACGTCCTCCTCGGTGGCGATGGCCATCAACCAGACCTTCGGCGCGGGCACGGCCATCGCCGAGGACGCCCAGCGCATCGTGGTCAACATTCCGCCGGCCGATCGCGAGAATCCGGTGGGATTCATCGCCCGCATGAGTGAAGTCGAATCCCGCAGCGACGCCAAGGCCCGGGTGGTGGTCAACGAGCGGACCGGCACGATCATCGTGGGCAAGAACGTCAAGCTCAAGGAAGCGGCCGTGGCGCACGGCGACCTTCAGGTGATCGTCAGCACCTATTACGACGTGTCCCAGCCCGAGCCTTTCGCGCGCCGGGGCGACACCGTCGTCGTGCCCGACGTCAATACCAACGTCAAGGACCAGACCGCCCGCGTGCTGCGGGTTCCGGACACCAGCACGGTGGCCGACGTGGTCGGCGTGCTCAATGACATCGGGGCCACGCCCCGGGACATCATCGCGATCCTGGAGGCCCTCAAGCGCGCCGGGTCGCTTCAGGCCGAACTGATCCTGATGTAGGAAGGAACGGGAACGGGCATGGATTTTCCGGGACAGGGCGCCCTGAACGGACTGGTCACCGCCGCCGGCGACCGGGCCGCCCAGGTGCGCCTGGAAAATTCCGCCGCCGCCGCGCGGCCCAAGGCCCCGGCCACGGATGCCGAACGCGAGGCGCTCAGGAAATCGGCCGAGGAATTCGAAGGCGTCTTCCTCAACACCCTGTTGAAGGCCATGCGCCAGACCGTTCCCGTCAACGAATTGTTCAACGGCGGCGGGGCCACCAAGTTCTATCGCCAGATGCACGACGCGGAAATCGCGAAGTCCCTGGCCACCGGCCGATCGGGCATGGGCATCGCCGACATGATCGTCCGGCAGTTGTCCCGGGAAACCCCGGCCGAGGAGAACCCGACGGTGCCGCGCCCACCGGTCCAGGGACCTCCCGCGCCCCAGGCCCTGTCCCGGTATCGCCACGTGATGCCGTCCGATTCGGAGAGGGCCGCGGGCCTGAAGCTGGCCCGACTGGCCGCCGCGCAGGGAACGGCGGTTGCGGACACGCTTCGGCAGTTCCAGGGCGAAATCAACAGCGCCGCCCGGGGATCGGGACTGGATCCCGCCCTGATCCTGTCGGTGGTGATGGAGGAGTCCGGCGGTGACGCGGCCGCCCGCTCGAGCAAGGGGGCCCAGGGTTTGATGCAGCTCATGCCCGCCACGGCGCGTGAGCTGGGGGTCAGCAATCCCCTGAATCCCGCCCAGAACCTGCACGGGGGCGCCCGCTACCTGGCGGACATGCTTGAAAAATTCGCCGGCCGGCTGGATGTGGCCCTGGCCGCCTACAACGCCGGCCCCGGGGCCGTGGATCGAAGGGGTGGAAATGTCCCCGATTTCCCGGAAACCCAACGATACGTAAAAAGAGTCATGGATCGTTACGAACAACTGGGTGGTGGCACGCCTTTGGCGTTACCGGACCCATAGCCACCGATTCGGGAACCTATCCTACGGAGGACAAAAGGACATGTCGAACGACACCACCAGGCTCAAAAGCGAGGAATGCATCCGTCTGGGCGCGATTCTCGATATTGAAGGACATCACTATCGTCGTTTGCTGCGTCTGGCCTGGCGTCAGAATTCTTACATGCAGCGGCAAGATGTGGACCGCCTGGAAGCCAATGCCCGCGAATGGGCCCGGTATCTGCCGCTGGCCAACGAGGCCCGGATCAGCCGGGAACGGTTCGTGGGGGAACTGGCGGCCCGCAACGGCCTGACCATCCCACCGGGCCGCGTGGAGGACCTCCTGGATCATACCGACCCGACGACGACCAGGACCGTGGCCGGCGCTTTGGGGAAGGTGCGGCACGCGGCGGCCCGTCTGGCCAGGCAGAACGAATTGAACCGGCTGCTGGCGGAATTCTGCCTCGATCTGGTTCACGAGGAAGCCGAGATTTTCAAGAGTGCCGTGCTGGAGAATCCGGCCGGCTGCTATGACAAGGGCGCGCGCAACCAGGGTCGCGGGCCCGGCGGCGTGATCGTCAAGCAGGCCTGAGAGGACTCCCCATGTCCGGACTGAACGCCATCATGGACAACAGCCTGTCGGCCCTTCTGGCCGCCCAGGCCGGTTTGGCCACCAGCGGTCACAACATCGCCAATGCCAACACGCCCGGCTTCAACCGCCAGGACATGATCCTCGGCACCCGGCAGCCCCAGGTCATGGCCTACGGGTCGATCGGCCGCGGGGTGGAGGTCCTGGGAATCCGGCGGGTCCAGGATGAGTTCCTGGTCAACAACCTGCGGGTGCAGACCTCCCGGTTGAATTCCTACGCGGCCGTCGACGCGGCCCTGTATGACATCGAGGGCATCCTGGGCTCGGTGGACAACGACCATCTGGGCGACGCGCTGAACAACTTCTTCACCGCCTGGAACGAACTGGCCCAACCGCCTTTCAACGAAAGCCTCAAGCTCAACGTGGTGGCCAAGGCCGAAACCCTGATCGCCGATTTCCACGCCATCGATGCCGCCCTGGGCCAACTGGAAACCGATCTGGAAAAGAGAATCCAGACCGAGACCGAAAACCTGAACCGGCTGCTGACCGACATCGGGGAATTGAACAGGCAGGTCATGGCGGCCGAATCGAACGGGAACCCGGCCAATGACCTGCGCGACCAGCGGGACCTGCGCATCACCCAACTTTCCGAACTCGCCCAGGTGTCCACCCTGGAGCGGGACGACGGTTCACTCGACGTCATCCTGGCCGGCCGCACCATGGTCGCCCGGGACAGGGTGACCCTGTTCGAAGGCGTGTACCGGCCCGATGGCGACGGGTATTCCTTCGCCGTGGTCACCGAGGGCAACCAGCAGGCCGTCAACCTTTCGCCCGGGATGCTGGAGGGTATGCTCGCCGCGAGGGACACCCATATCAGCGAGATTCGTTCCCAACTGGACGCGGTGGCCAATCAGCTGATCCGCGAAGTGAACAGCCTGCACGTCCAGGGCCTCTCCAGCGGCGGCCGGGGACAGATGTTCTTCACCGGCGACAGCATGCACACCATCGGCATCAATGAAGCCATCCTGGCCAACAGCAACCTGGTGGCCACCGGCGGAACCGGTCTGGCCGCCGACAACGACATCGCCCTGGCCATCGCCGACCTCGGACGCGCGAGCGTCCTGGGAACGGGCAGCCGGTCGGTCAGCGAATCCTATCGATCCGTGGTGACCGATGTGGCCGGCAAGCTGGGCAGTTTCGGATTCATGGTCGAGAACCAGATGAACGTGGTGGAATCGCTGAACGCCCGCATCGCCAGTGTCAGCGGGGTGAGCCTGGACGAAGAAGGCGCCAACCTGGTCCGTTTCCAGAACAGCTACAACGCGGCCGCCAAGGTGATTTCCACCGTGCAGGAAATGTACGACACCCTGCTGAATATCGTGTAGGGAGCTGACAGCAAATGACCATCCGAATCTCCGACAGCTATCTTTCCTCCATTTTGGTGGGGGACATGAACCGCAGCCTGAACGGGTTGCTGGAACAGCAGCGCATGGCCGGCAGCATGCAGCGGGTGAATTCCTATGCGGACGACCCGCGGGCCGTCAGCAGCATGCAGCGCCTGACCGCCCTGATCGCCCAGAACGGGGATTACCTGCGCAACATCAGCCGCAGCCGCACCCTGGTCGACGGCACGGACATCGCCCTGCAGGACCTCAGCGAGATTCTGGCCGACGCCCGGGTCATCGCCCTGCGCGAGTCCTCGTCCCTGGCCAATGCCGAGACCATGACCAATTCCGCCACCGAAGTGGACAATCTCGTGAACCGGATGATGGAGGTCCTCAATTCCTCCATCGAGGGTCACTTCCTCTTCGCCGGCCGCAACACCGCCACCGCACCCTTCGTGCGCAACGGCAATTCGGTGGTCTACGTGGGTGACACCGGGGAGGTGCGGGCCCAGACAGGCCCCAACTCGACCATGGTGCTGAACATCCCCGGCGACATCTTCATGGGCAGCCAGAACGCCAGCCTTGCCGGCACCACCTACCTGGCGCCCGCGTTGCGTGATGCCACCCTCCTGTCCGACCTCAATCAGGGCGACGGGTGGGAGCCCGGCCGGATCCAGGTGATTACCGGAACCGGCACGATCCACAAAATCGATTTTTCCGGGGCCCTGACCGTGGGGGACGTGATAGCGGCCATTGAAAACGGAACCCGCGGGGAAGTCACCGCCGCCATCGCCGCCGACGGCAGCGGGTTGGTCATCGAAGGACAGGGTCCTCTTGCGGTCAGCGACGCCGATGGCGGAACCACGGCCCAGTCCCTGGGCCTGGTGGCCAAGACCCCGGGCGGCACCCTGTCGGGAACCGACATCCGGGCCTTGCCGGACAACGACACGCTCCTGAGCGACATCCCCGCCCTGAACGGACACGTTCCCTTGGGCACCCTGCTGGTCAACTGGAAGGGGGCCGCGATCCAGGTGGATCTTGGCGGGGCGGTGACCCTGGGGAACCTGCGGGACCGGATCAACACCCTGCTGCCGGGAATGGATCTGGTGCTTCAGGACGGCTACCTGCAGGCGGTCGGTCCCGATTCGGAATCTTTCTCCATTGGCGACGCCGACAATTCGGGGTCCGCGGCCGCGCTTGGGCTGGCGGGCGAGGGCGTGCCCGTGCGGCTGTTCGGGGTCATGGAAGACCTCCAGGCGGCCCTGAATGCCGGCGACAAGGATGCCGTTCACGAAGCGGTGACCGAGATCATGGCCCTGAGTCGGACCCTGACCGGTCTGCTGGTCAAGACCGGAGGACGCCAGAACGACCTGGACTGGGCCGAAGGAATCCTTCGGCAAAGGGACGAGCGACTTCAGTCCAACCTCTCCCTGGAACGTGATGTGGATGTGGCCCGGGTGGCCACGGACCTGAGCAGGGCGCAAGCCAGCTATCAGGCGAGTCTGCTGGTGACCAGCAAACTGTTTGAAAACAACCTGATGCAGTACCTGCGTTAACACGTCGGGTGAGCCGCTGGACGCGGCCCCGATCAGCAAGGAGCCAGTAATGCCTAACTTCGAGACCGTACGCTTCGGAAAACTCGCCTACCACGCAGAGGACATCATCCACTTTCCCGAGGGGTTGGTGGGTATGCCCGATCTGCGGGACTGGCTGGTCCTCGAGATGGGTGATGATTTGCCCATGAAGTGGTTCCAGTCGCTGGATAGGGGCGATTTCGGCTTCCCGGTCAGCCAACCGGCATTTTTCGCCGACACGTACGATTTGACCATTCCTCCGGAGGTCAGTCACATCCTCAGGGGCCGGGAGGGTGAATGGCTGGCTATCATGATCATCACCACCATCCATGCCGACGGGACCCGCATCACCGGTAACATGTTGGCCCCCTTGGTAGTTAACGTCGACACGAGGCAAGGCCTGCAGTTGGTGATGAACGATGAGGGCTTGAGTGTGCGCCAGGAAATCAATTACTTGAAATTTGGGCTTGCCGTAGATGGCTACTCAGCGGAGAATGACCACGTTGCCGCTGGGAGTGGGGGTTCGGTCCAGGATCCCGTCGGAGAATTTTCGCAGGATTTGCTTGATTCTCCCGCCGAAAGCGGTCAGTCTGAGATCCGATCCGAAGTGGAAAAGCCCGAGCCCGCAGGCGTTTAACCCGGACCGGCGTGCGCCGGGTCGGTTACTGGAGACAGGACAGGGAGGTCCCGTGCTCATACTCAGCCGAAAACGCAATGAGAAGATCATGATCGGGGATGACATCTCCATCATGATCGTCGACATACGCGGTGACCAGGTCCAGATCGGAATCGATGCCCCGAGATCCATTCCCGTTCATCGCCATGAAATCTACGAAGAGATTAAAAGTACCACCCTTGGTGCCGCCGAATCCCAGAAGGTGGACCTGGATGGTATCCGCAAGAAGATCAAGGAAGAGGGTGGTGGAAATTCCGGTTGAGGGCGGTCCGGAATGTCGCCCTTGAAGATAAATCCCCTCGATCACGCTTTCCTGTCGAGACAGGCCTGATATCTATCACGGTCGCCGTATCCCGGCGAGGGTCTTCCGGCGCTTCCCAGGTCCCTGAATTCATCCGCCAGATTGTCGAGCAGGGCCTCCGAATGCATTCGAAGTCCTTCGTCTTCGGCCTTCAGGGCCGTCAGATCCGACTGACAGGCCCCGCGCTCGTCCGCGCTGGCGGCAGCATGGGCTCTTTCGAAGTCCGCCATGGCGGCTCCTCGCCGTTCGAGCAGGGCGAGCCACTGCTCCAGGTTGCTGGAATCCAGCGATTCCCGGAGTTCGCGGGTCAGGGTGCGGGCCTTGTCGATGACTTCTTTCAATTCCATGTCACGCCGATACCGTTTGAAGGGTTTGGGAACGGCCGGTCTCCTCGACCGTGCCGTGGGGAATGGCGCGCCAGGCCGTCAGCAGGGGGGTGATGACCGCCAGGCAGTTGTCCACGTGGGTGAGGTCCTGGTCCAACAGGACCTCCAGATGTTCATGGAACAGGTAGTCGTAGAGCGATTCCAGGTTGGCGGCAATCTCCCCGCCGACCGAGTGGTCCAGGGCGCTGTGAAGCTCGGCGATGATCTGCTGGGAGTGGGTGACCCGGTCGGCCATGGCCACGCGGTTCCCGACGGTGATGGCCCGGCGGGCCTGAAGCAGGTCGTCGGCCATTTTTTCGTAGAGCAGGACGAGGAGTTTTTCAGGGGAAACGGACTGGATGTCCGCCTCCTGGTACCTTTGAACTCCGCTGTGGCCATTCATGTAAAATCCGCTTTCGGCCTGGTCCTAGAGATTCAGGCTGCTCAGATAATTGCCTTGGGCCTGCAGTTGGGCCACCATGCGTTCCATGGCGGTGAAGCGGGCTTCCAGATTGAGTCGGTACGATTCGATGCCCCGCTCGTACCGCTCGATGGTCTTGTCCGCGGACAGGATTTTGCTGTTGAGGGAATCGCTGGAAATTTTGAACAGACCCGAAATGCTGTCGGTCATGTCGTCGATGGCCGCGCTGACCAGATAGCTCTTGCCGGTATTGCCCGGTCTTTCGATGAACAGGTCGCGCACCCCGCTGAAGTCATTTTCCAGGGCGGTCCGGAATTTTTCCGGATTCCAGACAAGCTGGTGGTCTTCACCCGTGGAAATACCGACTTCCCAGAGCATGGAGAGGTTACCCAGGCCGCCGGCCAGGGGGGTGTTGAACAGGTTCTCCAGGCGGCTGCCCACCGAGCGCAGGGTGGGGTGGCCGTGCAGGTCACCCTCGGGCTGGGACTGTTCCTGGATGAAGCCGAAGAGATCGTTGTAGGCGTCCACCAGCCCCTTGACCGACGCCTCGATCTCCTCGCTGTCCATGTCCACCGTCACGGTGACGGTGGTCCCCGGCGAGGCCCCGTGCAGATCCAGGGTAAGGCCGCTGATGACATTGCTGGTGGTGTTCCCGTCGGCGGTCACGGGGATTCCGTCCACCGTCAGCTGCGCGTCGGCCGCCGACTGGGTGGTGGTCAGGACCAGGGGCGTGCCCCCGGTCAGTCCGCCGGTGTTGATCGAATAATCGCCCGCTGTTCCGGCTGTGTCCGACCTCAGGACCAGGTAGTGCCCATTGCCCCCGCTGCCGTCGTTGATCAGCGAGGCGCTGACGCCGTCCACGCGTTCGTTGATGAGATCCTTGAATTGGGCAAGGGTGGTTCCCTCTTCAACCAGGACCGGGGTGGTGGCGCCGTTCGCGGTGATCCAGACCGTACCCGCTCCGATCACTTCGTCCGGCGACGCGTATCCCTGGGAGACATCCCGGCGGGCGGTGGCCAGGGATTCGACCGAAATTTCATATCTTCCCGGTGCAGCCGTGGGTCCGGCCGTGGCCGTCAGGAGGTTTTCATGACTGGAGGATGCGGCCAGGGCGTTGAACTCGCCCATGGTGTCCAGACGCGAGGCCGCTTCCTGAAGGGCCAGGAGTTTGGTCTTGAGAGTGGCGAGGGCCGTCAACTGGCTCTGGAAATCCTCGCGCCGTGATTCCAAACGGTAGACCGGGCGGCGCCTCAGTTCCACGAGTTGGGCGACGATGCTGGATGTGTCGAGCCCCGTGGCCAGACCGGTAAATGAGACCGGACTCATGATGTTCTCCCAGGTTTCCTGCTCACCTGACGCAACGGGCCGAAATGGTCCGTTTGATCAGGATTTACGGTCAATGACCATGCCTGAGAGATCGTCCGGAAGCGATCCCAGGTTGAGGACTTTTTCCGGCGCGAAGGTGGTGACCAGAGTGCCGTCGGGCCTTCGGATCTCGATCAGGTAGCCCCGGCTTTCGGGATCCGGCCGGAACCCCACGACATGAGGTTCGACCGAAGCCTCGCGAATGGCCGCCGAGACCTGGGCCACGAATTCCTTCATCTGGTCAGGGTCCAGGTACTGCTGCCCCTCCTTGGGTCGGGGAGGCGCCGGCTGGACCTTGTCCGCGGCCTGGTTGTCCCGAATGGCGGTCTCACCGGGGCCCGCGGGCGCGGGGTTGGGAGCCGCCTGGGTATTCTGTTCCTGAACCAGAACCCCGGGTCCGGTTGGCAGGATGCCTTGGTTGTTTCCGATCGTATTCATGACTTCAACTCCCGACTGGGAAATATTCCTGTTTCCCCATCAGCAGATATTCTTCTTTCTCTGAGGCGGGCTGCCCTGATCGGGACAGCCCGCCGGGTTCAACGTTCGGCCTGTCAGCTGACCAGCAGACTCAACGCCAGCCCGGGAACCAGGTTCGCCTGGGACAGCATGGAGATGCCCGCCTGCTGCAGGATCTGGTTGGAGGTCATCCTGGATGTCTCATAGGCCACGTCCACGTCGCGGATCCGACTGTTGGCCGCCGAAAGGTTTTCGGAGGTCATGCTGATGTTGCGGATGGTGGACTCGAGGCGGTTCTGGACCGCTCCCCAGCCGGCCCGCACCCGGACCACGTTCTGGATGGCCGTATCGATCTCGCCCATGGCCGCCTGGGCGCCCGCCACATCGGTGATGTTGGCGGTGATGCCGAGATCCGCCGCGCGGCTGGACTGCGTGAAGTCCACATTGATCCGGTCCTGGGCCATGTTGGTGATGCCGATCTGCAGTCCGACGGTGCCGCCGTTGCCGTCAAGCATCTTGACGCCGTTGAAATCGGTGGTGTCGGCGATGCGGTCGATCTCCTCGACCAGGGCCGAATACTCCAGGTTGAGCAGGTCGCGCTCGTTGGGGCCGTTGGTCCCGTTCAGCGACTGCTGGGCCAGTTCCTTCATCCTCTGCAGGATGTTGGAGACCTCGTCCATGGCGCCTTCGGCGGTCTGCAGCATGCTGATACCGTCAGAGGCGTTGCGGCTGGCCTGGTTCAACGCGCGGATGTCGGCCTTCAGGCTTTCGCTGATGGCCAACCCGGCGGCGTCGTCACCGGCCCGGGTGATGCGCAGTCCGGAACTGAGCTTCTCCATCGATTTGGCGAAGGCGTTGGTGGCGTTCAGCAGATGGCGCTGGGTGTTGATGGACGCGATGTTGGTGTTGATGCGGATTCCCATGAGCTTTCCTCCTTGAAAACCATGCGGGTCCCGGCCAGGCCGGTCTTTGGGTCCGGAACCGTCAGGTTCCGGCAGGGCGGGGTTCTTCCTGAACCCGTCGTCCCCTGTCATGTCCTGGGTATTTTCGGCTTCTGGTGAGGTAACCTTGAACAATTTTTGATTATTTATCGTCTCAAGATCCTTGCCCTTTGGGCCGGATGAAGCGTAAAGTGGCCCCTATCAGACCATTCCCCGTGGGAGAAACATGGAAATCACGACCCTTTCGGATGCCCAATACCAGGGTTACCTGGCCCTCCTGGACCGCCATTATGACGCCGAAGGCGCGTCCAGCCGTTTCCGGGATGATTTTCCCCTGCTGCTGGATCCGGCCAACAGGAATTGGATGCTGGGGATCGTGCGCGATGGCCAAGTCGCCGCGGGGCTGTCCTGCCTCATCCGCCAGTACAGGACCAATTGCGGAATCCTCCCCGTGGCGGGGATCGGAGGTGTCGTCACCCGGGACGAATTCCGGGGGCAGGGGATGAGCCGCCAACTCATGGAAGCGCTGGTGGCGCGGCTGGCGGAGGTCAACGTGCCTCTGGCCGTCCTGTGGACCAACCGTCCTGAAATCTATCGCGGTCGGGGATTTCTGCCGGCGGGCTGGGAATTCCACGCGGAGCTTGACGAAAACGGGGAGGGGGCCGTGGTGCCTCCGGGATTTGAATGCCGGAGCTATCAGGCCTCTGATGAGCCCCGGGTGAGTTCCCTGTTCTCCAGACATCCTTACCGCGCGCTGCGCCATCCCGGCGACGCGGCCCGATTGTACGGGATGCCCGGCACCCGGGGCCTGGTGGCCGTGGGGGAAAATGACATGGTTTCGGCGGCGGTATTCTGTGGAAAAGGAAGTGATTTCAAGGATTACGTCACCGAATGGAACGGCCCCCGGGGCCTGGTTCTGCCCCTGCTGCACGAAGCCCGGGACCGGGGCTGGGCGCGACGGGTATTGGTTCCGGCCGGGGAGGAGGGCCTGGCGGCGGCCCTGGCCGCCGAGGGGGCGGTGGTGACCTCCCGCTTTTCCGGCTGCTGGTCCGTTATCCAGCCCGAATCCCTGTCCCGATACCTCCAGGGCAAGGGCATGACCGCGCCCCGGGACTGTTCGGTCCAGGCCGAGGTCCTGGGCACCGTCGACAAGGATGGGGTGGTGGTGCCAGGCACTCTCAGCCTGGCGGTTTGGGGCTTCGATTCGGTTTAAATGACGGCAAGGGCCTCAAGTATTTGCGATGCGGGCCGATGATGGACACACACCCCGAAGCGACCGCACCTGGACCGGCACCACCCTTGCACCCATGAAAAACAGCACGACAATAAAATTGAACGACCAAAAAGGCAGGTTTGCCATGGTCATGAATCGAATCAGTGACTTCACGAATTTGAGCCGTGGACTTCTGGACAGGTTCCAGGGGTTCGGGCGTGCCCAGGAAAAAGATACCCGTCCGTCGCGGGAAACCCGCGGCGTGGGGGAAGCCCCCAAAGCGGCCCCCGCCGACGTGGCCCAGATCTCTCCCAAAGCCCATCGGCTTATTGCCTTACGTCACGCCATGGATTCGGGAATGAAGGCTCTCGAAAGGGTTCCCGAGATCCGGCAGGACCGGATCGCCGAAGCCAGGGCCCGCCTGGATCATGGTTTCTACAATTCCATCGAGGTCCGATCCCGGGTCGCTGAACGGTTGGATATGGTGACGCGTCAAATGGAGGACATCTAGGCCGCAGGCATTCGCCCGGGTTCGCCCCACCTTGCCGACACGTCCCCGTCCGGGGAATGTGCTTTTTTTATTTGCATATACTGGTAAATAACTTTACAGTTTTTCCTGCGATGGAGCGCGCACATCCTTAATGATGTCAGGATAAAATGATGGAAGAAAATCTTTTCCGTCTCCCGCCACCCATTCCTCAGGGGGCGATTTTTGTTGGGCCGGAAAATTGGGCCGCGGCATTTGAATCCGCGGACCAGGATTGCCGTTCTTTTCCTGCGGCGGGGGCCGCCCGGCAATGGTTAAAATCCTCCCACGAACATGATCCTTCGGTTTCCCGGCTGATATTCCTGCATCAGGATATCTTTGCGGGGGAAGACGGCGCCGACGAACTCGTCAACTGGCTGGAGGATCTGGCGTCCCTCCGCGCGGCTTT
>Ga0055478_10000025_pt1 | contig 12886 bp, 21 predicted proteins | sample Muzzi_PWB_D1_FD_57934 | JGI IMG/M metagenome (GOLD analysis project Ga0055478, IMG submission 57934) | Wetland microbial communities from San Francisco Bay, California, USA, that impact long-term carbon sequestration - Muzzi_PWB_D1 | ecosystem: Environmental > Aquatic > Marine > Wetlands ... | reverse complement strand
GACGAGTTAATGTCTATTAATTCTGCTGAACCAATATTTTCTGCTGCTAATTGGTGGGAATGTGAAGTGTGGGATATGTTTGGTATTTTTTTTAACAATCACTCAAATTTAGTAAGACTTCTTACAGATTACGGATTCGAAGGTTACCCTTTAAGAAAAGATTTTCCTTTAAGTGGTTTCTACGAAGCTAAATATAGTCAAATAAAAAATCGTGTTATATATAATAATATTGAATTATGTCAAGAATATAGAACATTTGATTTTCATTCACCTTGGGAAAAGTTTAAATGATAAAATTATCAGAAAAAGATAAAAAAATAAGAAAAACAATTTATACTTTTGAAAAAACAAAGTTTATTTTAAAATCTATTTATCAAAACTTAAACTTTTTTAACTTAATTAGATGGAAAGCTTATTTAAATATAAATTTATTACCATTAAAAAGTTCAAAAAATTTAATAAATAATAGATGTATAGAAACGATTCATAAAAAAAAATTTAACAAACTAACAAATTTTTCTCGAATAGTTTTTTTAAAACTATTTAAATTAAATCAATTAAATAGTATTTATAAAGGATCTTGGTAATAATTATAATTTAAAAAAAATTAATGTTAATTTTATCACCATTAGAACAATTTCAAATAATTTCTTTATTTTCTATTAAACTAACAGATAAATTAGATTTTTCAATTACTAATGCATTTTTAATAAGTTTTATTACTCTAATATGTTTTAGTAGCATTATTTACTTTTCGAGTTCAAATAAGAATTCGTTTAACAAACCATCATTTTTTTTTGTTCCAAATCCTTGGCAAATTATTGTTGAGTCAATTTATGAAATTCTTTCACAATTAATTTTTGATTTAATAAGTAGTAGAAGTGAAAGATATTTTCCATTCATTTCAGTTTTAGCTACTTATATCTTATTTCACAATTTGATAGGATTAATCCCTTATAGTTTTACAACTACTAGTCATTTAATTATTACATTTACTTTATCATTTTCTGTTTTTATTGGAATAAATATAATTTGTTTTAAAAAACACAATATTCACATGTTTTCTCTTTTTTTACCTGCTAATACTACATTTTTTTTAGCTCTTTTACTAGTCCCTATTGAATTTGTTTCTTATATTTCAAAACCAATTAGTTTAGGTGTACGGTTATTTATCAACTTAATGGCTGGTCATAGTTTATTAAAAGTAATTGTAGGATTTTCATGGAGTATGGTATTGTTAGAAAATATTCAAACATTAGGATTTATTATACCATTATTCATTTTAGTTCTTTTAATGGGATTAGAACTTGGGGTAGCTTTAATTCAAACTTACGTTTTTATAACATTAACTTGTATTTATTTAAATGAAGGTGAAATTTTACACTAAAATACTTTAAAAATAAAATAATTAATTTTATATAATATGATAAATTATCAATTAACAATAACTTCAAAAAATCCAAAAGCTATTAAGAATTTTCTGTTATTTTTTTTTCAAAAAAATTTTTATAATGTAGAAACATTATTTTACAAAATAAAAAACAAGAAAAAAATAATTACTATATTAAAATCTCCACATGTTTATAAAAAAGCTCAAGCACAATTAGAATACAGAATTTTTTCAATAAAAATAAAAATAATTTTTCCTAACACACAACATTTAATAATGCTAAAGAAAATTAAATCTAAATTATTTCCGGAAATAAAAATAAAAATAAAACTTATAGTAAATAAACAAAATTACTTTAAATCCCAAATCCAAGCATTAAGTCCTAAAAATTATACTACAAATAATTTAAATCAATTTAAACTGAAAAAAATAAATTTACAAAATTTACAAACAACTAATCAAAAAATATTAACCTATTTAAAAATAATTGACTGTTATGGAGAACTAAATTTAATACAAAATACATTAAAAATAAGCAACAAATCTAATATGTTTAGATAGCTCAGTTGGTAGAGCAAAGGACTGAAAATCCTTGTGTCAGCAGTTCAAGTCTGCTTCTAGACATTTTAAAACATGAAAAATTATTTTTGGAACATGTTCGCTAATATTAAAAATGGTCAACTTGCTAAAAAAGCATTTATTTATCAAAACAAAAAAAAAATTTGTGAAAACTTTTTAACAATTTTATGGGATGAAGGATTCATTGTAGGATATATAATTGACAAAAAAAATTCAAAAAAATTAAAAATTTTTTTAAAATACAAGAATGAAGAACCAGTAATTTCTTCAATAAAATTAGTAACTAAGCCAGGAAAACGAATATATTATTCTATAAAACAAATATGGAAACTTGATTCAAATAAAACTTTTATTATTTTTTCTACCAATAAAGGATTAAAAACAATTCAAGATTGCAAAAAATTAAAAATAGGAGGTGAACCTATTGTAATAATTAATTAAAATATGAAGAATAAAGACAATACTATTAAGATACCAAATGATATTTCATTAATTTATTGTAATAAAAAAAAAATTATCATATTTTCCGGACCCATAAATAGGAAATCACTAAAATTAAAACTAAAACTAATTATACTTAATTCAAAAAATTTAATTAAAGTAAGTTTGTTAACTTTTTCTGAAATTTCTAATGCTGAAAAAAAAAAACTAAAATCATTACAAAAGACAACAGTAGCATTATTGAAACAATTAATAATAGAAACATCAATCACTCTGTATCAAAAATTAAAACTAGTTGGAATAGGCTACAAATTTATTACTTTAGAAAATTTTAAAAATCAGTTAATAATGTTAAAACTAGGGTTTAGTCATTTTATATACTTTAAAATTCCAAAAGAAATAAAATTTTTTTGCAAAAAACAAACACAACTATTCATTGCAGGAAATTCTTACCAAAAGGTAACTCAAATAGCAAATTTTATTAGAACAATAAAAAAACCTGAACCTTATAAAGGCAAAGGAATTTTACTCGCTAGCGAAACTATAAATTTAAAAAAAGGAAAAAAAATTTAAAATATATGAAAATTAAACCTATAATTTCTCAACATAAAAACAAATTATTAGAATTACAAATATTAAAATCTAAGATATATAAAAACATTAGTAAAAAAAAAATTGAAAACGAAAAAATAAAATTACACTTTAAAAAAGTTGCACATATCATTTATGAATATCATATACATAATAAAATAATTTTATTTGCAAATTTCCCAACTAGAATAGAAAAAAATATAATAAAATTAAATACAAATATTAAACATATTTTTATTTCAGAAAAAAATTGGACAAATGGATTTTTATCCAATAAATCCGTAAATACTTGTAATCAATTAATAAAAAATTCGACAACAAAATTTAATAACAAAAAAAGTTTTTTTGATTTATTGGTTATTTTTAATCCAACAAATAATAATATAATTAACGAAAGTTATAATTTATATATACCAACAATATTAATAACAGATTCGATATTTGATCAAAATATATCATTATTTAAACAATCTTATAAAATATTAGGACACTTTAAATTTATAGAGGAACAAATAAATAATAATTTTTTTTTATCCATTATACAAGCTATTTTTAAAAACGGAATTATAAAAAAAACACAACAATATAAAAATATAAATAAAAAGTTGCTAAAAAAAAAATTGGATAAAAAAAAATGGTCATTTTATAAAACTAACCATATTTATAAAAAATTTAAAAATAAATAAAATTAGATTTTTTATACAAATGGAGATAATCGGACTTGAACCGATAACTTTATGCTTGCAAAGCATACACTCTACCAAATTAAGTTATATCCCCTTTTATAGTTTTAAGAAGTAAAATTATTATTAAAAATAAGAAAATTTAAATACTTTAAAATCTATTAGATAGTAACAACTTGAATTTACAATAGATTTAAAATTTTTTAATTTAGCAAATTTTTTAGTTCTAAATTTTTTTGTTTCCATAAAATATGGAATAGAATTATCGATTTGATATAAATAGTAAAAATAAAAAGTAACTAGTAAACTAAAAATTAAAGTAAAAATTATTAACGGATCAAACTGAGACATATAAAAATAAATCGTATTATTTAAAAAAATTACACAAAGCTCATTTGGTGAAATTGGTAGACACGTCAGACTTAAAATCTGATTCTAAATAACATAGAGTATCGGTTCAAGTCCGATAATGAGTAAAATAGCCAAAATGGTGAAATTGGTAGACACGCTAGGCTTAGGTTCTAGTTCTTAATAACGGATTAGGGGTTCAAGTCCCCTTTTTGGTACACATTTTAAAATGCCTACATTTAATCAATTGTATAAAAAAAAAAGAAAAAAAAAGAGAAAACTTGATAAAACACCTGCACTACAAAAATGCCCTCAAAAAAAAGGCATTTGTACTAAAATAGTTTTACGAACACCAAAAAAACCAAATTCAGCTTTAAGAAAAATTGCTAAAATTCGTTTAACAAATAGAAAAATAGTATACGCTTATATACCGGGTGAAGGTCATAATTTAAAAGAATATTCTACTGTCATTATTAGAGGTGGGAGAGTTAAAGATTTGCCTGGGTTAAAATATCATATAGTAAGAGGAAGATTAGATTTTTCTGGACTAAACAAAAGAAAAACTTCACGTTCAAAATACGGTACAAAAAAATTAAAGTAAAATGGAAAATAATAAAATTAAAAATACATTTATTAATCACTTAATGGTAAATGGTGGGAAAAAAACTTGTGAAACTATTCTATTAAAAAGTTTTAAATCAATACAAAAAAATTGTAAGAAATCTCATAAAACGATATTAAAGTTAGCAATTATAAATTCTACATCAACTTTTAGAATAGTTTATTTAAAAAAAAAAAAAAGGAAAAGAAAAAAAAATCCAAAAGAAATACCAATATTTATATCAAACAATTATGAAAGAATAATCTGGTCTATAAATTTTATTTTACGGATAACAAAACAAAAAAATACAAATAAAATTTATAATAGTTTAAAACAAGAAATTATTCTTAGTTCTCAAAATGAGGGAGATTCTACAAAAGTTAAAACAGATTTACATAAAAGAGTTATAACAAAAAAAAGACTTTTTTTACATTTTAAATGGTAAATTATATTAACTAAAAAACTAATTATGATTCAACAACAAACAATTTTAAAAGTAGCTGACAATTCTGGAGCAAAAACTGTTAAATGTATAAAAGTTTTAAACGGGTTTCAAAAAAAATATGCAAAATTAGGTAGTATTATTGTAGTCTCCGTACAAAAACTTAGAAAAAAATCTAAACAATTATCAAAAGTTAAAAAAGGTGGTGTTTATAGAGCTTTAATTATCAAAACGAAAACAAAAGAAACGAAAAAAGACGGTTCTACTATTTGTTTTTTTACAGAAAAAAATTCTGTTGTATTATTAAATAAAAAAGGAAATCCTATTGCAACAAGAATAACGGAACCAATACCTTTTGCATTAAGAAAAAAAAAATTAACAAAATTTATTAGTATTTCAATTGGACTAATATAAAAATAAAATAAAAGTTATGCATTATTTAGAATTTTATTACAAAACTGTTATAAAATATGATTTAATAAACAAATTTAATTATAGTAATATTAATGAATTACCAAAATTTAAAACAATTATTTTAAATTTTAACATTAAAAACAATAAAATTAAAACTTTTGTTTCAACATTTGTTGCTATAGAATTAATTACCCAAAAAAAAAGTATTATAACAAATGCTAAAAAACCAAATCTTTTTCTTAAAATAAGAAAAGGACAACCTGTAGGTGGTAAGATTGTGTTGCAAAAAACAAAAATGTATCATTTTTTGTCGTTACTAATGCTAGAAATTTTTCCAAAAATTTCTAATTCTATTAAGTTTAAAATAAATAGTAAAAATACTTTTTTTACTACATTAGATAACAAACATTTAAATTTTTCTACTCTTAAAAAACATTACAATTTATATAGTTTAATACCTTATATCACAATTACAATAATTACAAATTCAAAAACTCATAAAGAATTATTTTTTTTATTAAAATCTTTTAAATTTAATATTAAATAAAAAGATTTTTTTAAATTACGTCTGATAGGATTTGAACCTATAACCTTTGGGACCGAAATCCAACGCTCTATCCAATTAAGCTACAAACGTTAAATATATTTTAGAAAACATTTATTCATTCAGTTTTTGGATAAGTGGTCGAGTGGTTTAAGGCGTTAGTTTTGAAAACTATTGTATTAAAAAATACCGTGGGTTCGAATCCCACCTTATCCTAATTTTTTAAAAATGATGGCTATATAACATAATTGGTAATGTATTAGATTGCAAATCTTAGAATACTGGTTCAAATCCGGTTTTAGCTTTTTTAAAATATTTAAAATGAAATTTATAATAATAATTTTAAAAATTCTTATACTTATTATACCTTTATTAATTGCTGTAGCATATTTTACAGTTGCAGAACGGAAAATTATGGGTATCATTCAACGACGAAGAGGTCCTAACGTAATTGGTTACGCTGGTTTATTACAAGCATTAGCAGATGGATTAAAGTTATTTGTAAAAGAAACAATCTTACCAAGCAACTCTAATTTAATAATTTTTTTACTAGCACCTATTATATGTTTTTTTTTAAGTTTAGTTGGGTGGGCCGTTATACCATTTTCGCACCAAGTAGTTATTTCTGATATTAATTTAGGAATTTTATATTTATTTGCAATATCATCATTAAATGTGTATAGTATTTTGTTAGCTGGTTGGTCTAGTAATTCAAAGTATGCTTATTTAGGTGCTTTACGATCAACAGCTCAAATGATTTCTTATGAAATTTCTTTAGGTTTTACGATATTAAGTGTTGTTGTTAGTGCAGGATCACTTAATCTAATAACAATAACTGAATCTCAATCAAAAATATGGTTTATTATACCACTGTTACCTATGTTTATGATATTTTATATTTCTATGCTGGCAGAAACTAATAGACATCCTTTTGATCTTCCAGAAGCTGAATCTGAATTAGTATCAGGATATAACGTAGAATATTCAGCTATGATTTTTGCTTTATTTTTTTTAGGTGAATACGCTAATATGCTTTTAATGGGTGCTATATCTTCTATATTATTTTTAGGAGGTTGGCTAGCACCTCCCTTTTTTTTTTCTGGTAGTTTTTGGTTAGTGCTAAAAATACTTATAGGGTGTGTGTTTTTTATTTTAACTCGTGCAACTTTACCAAGGTACAGATACGATCAGTTAATGCAACTTGGGTGGAAATGCTTTTTACCTTTATCTTTAGGATATTTAATTTTTACTACAGGAATTTTAATTAGTTTTAATTTTTTACCAAACTAAAATTTTATTGTTTTTAGTAACCATTTTAAAAACACTGAAAATTATTAATATTTCGTAAATAACTATAATAATAAAACTAAATGCAATTTGACTAATTATATCTGGTGGAGTTATCATTGTTGAAAAAAAAACAAAAATATAATAAAAAAATTTTCTGAACTTTTTAATTAAATCTAAATTTGTATTTATATAATCAAAAAAAATTATAAAAATTATAAAAATTTGACAATAAAGTGCACAAATATAATAAAAAAGTATGTAAAAATTTAAGTATTCGTCAAGTTTTGCTTCAAAATATAAATTAAATGAAGTTAAAGATTGAAAACTTAAAAAAAAAGTCCAACTGATCGGCAATAAAATTTGATTTAATAAAAAAATAGAAAAAATCCAAAAAAAAATTCCACTTAAAAAAAGTTTCTTTAGATATCTAAATTCAAAGTTATACAATCCTAAAGAAATAAAAGCCAAAATATGAAACATTAAATAAATCAATAAAACTTGATTTCCAATAAAACAAATTAATCGAAAATAAACTGAAAAAACTTCTTTTACATCAGTAAATATAAAATATAACATTGTATTACTCTGATAAAATAAATTAACTTTTGTTAAACACAAAAATAATAAGGTTTCCTTATAAATATAACTAATAAAAATTGTAGAAATCCAAGTTAAAATTAACAATAAAAATCTATTTTTTAGTTCTAAGTAATACTTATACATTTTTACAAAAATTTTTTAGGAAAATAGTTCAGTTGGTAGAGCAGTGGTTTCCAAAACCAAAGGTCAAAGGTTCAACTCCTTTTTTTCCTGTTTTTTTTAAGAAAAAATTCTAAACTTTTTTTAATAAAACTATTTAATTTTTTTTTTACACTAATAAAATCTCCGAATAATAAAAAACATATCAATAACAAAATTAAAATTTGTCCAAAACTAATATTACGCATTTATTTTTTAAAAAATTTAATACAATTAAAAAAATTAAAGGTTTATAGTTCAGCTTGGTTAGAACATACCGCTCATAACGGTACAGTCGTAGGTTCAAATCCTGCTAAACCTATTTTTAAATCACATTTAAAATTTTACATTATGAAATTTAAAAACTATCAAAGGATAAAAATAAAAAATTGTTTAAAAGCTTATTCTTTATTAATAATTACAAATGGAATAAATCAAGACTATAAAAATCAAACTTTAACAAAACAAGAATTTAAAAAATTAAAGATAACTTATTATAAAATTTATAATAAACTAACAACAAAAATATTAAAAAATTCAAAATTTAAAAATATTACACAACTAATTTATAGTCCAATTTTTTTTATATTACCAAAACAAAATGATTTTAATATTTCGATATTAAATTATTTAGAAACATTGTTATTTTTAATAGTAGGAATAAAACTCAATCAAAAAATTTACTCATCAGTACAAATAAAAAATTTAAAATCACTTAATTATAAAAATGAAATAACAATACTATACCAATTTTTATTAATTAATTTAAAATTAATACAAATTACAGATAAAAAATAATTTTCGAAATAATGTGATTTGAACACATGACTTCTTGTTCCCAAAACAAGCGCGCTACCAAACTGCGCCATATTTCGAAAATATTAAAAAATTTATGAATTGCTCTGTAGAGAATAGGATTTGAACCTATGATGAGATAAACTCAACAGATTTACAATCTGACGCTTTTAACCACTCAGCCATCTCTACTTTTTTAATTTTTTTTGACGTTTTCTTTTCTCTTTTCTTTTACGACACCCGTTATAAGCACTTAATTCAAATGTTTTTATAACTTTTATAAAAAATTTTTTTTTTAATTTTTTTATTATTAAAAATTTACTTGAACCTACATTTTTTAAATGTAATGCTATTGGAGTATTTTTTATTAATTTTAATTTTAATAAAGTTAATAAGTTAAATAATTTAACTAAAACTAACTTTCTTACAATTTTTTGTTTTCCTTTTAAATCTATTAAACCAGCTGAATAAAAATTTTTAGAATTTCCTAAAGAATCTGTAATTTGTAAATTTGTATTAGATGTTGAAAAATTAAAATAAATTACATAAAATATTAAAAAATTTTGTTTTTTAATATTTTTTTTAAATAAAAAATAATAGCAACTTTGATAAAATAAAGTCTTTATATTTTTTAGCGCAAAAAGAACATTAAAAAATGGTTTTATATAATTTTGTAATAATGTATGAAAATTATAGGACTTTTTTGTTATAATAATAAATGATATTTTATTATTACTTTTAAATTGTTTTTGAACATTATTTAAATAATTTAAAATAATAAATATTTGATTTTTAACAATATTATTTAATTTTTTTTTTTGACTAGTTTTTTTAATTGTTTTGTTATAATATTTTTTCCACGTTATCATATTAAAAAAATTATAATTTTAAAATAAACTTATTTATAAAAATGAAACTTAAATTTTTAAAACCAACAACTTCATCACAAAGACATGTAATTTTATTAAATCAAAAAACCTTATCAAAAATACCAATCATAAAAACAAAATTAAAAGGAACAAAAAACCAAGCAGGTCGAAATAATTCAGGAAAAATAACAGTTTATCATAAAGGATCCGGTCATAAACAAAGATACAGAAAAATTAATTTTAATAGAACATGTGAGTCAACAGGAATTATTTGTACGATAGAATATGATCCTAATAGAAATACTAATATTGCTTCTGTTTATGACATATTCTCGAAAAAAAAGTTTTATATAATAGCTACTAAAAATTTAAATGTAGGAAATATCGTAAAATCTGGTTTTAAAACTAAACCTAATAATGGTAATTCGTTACCTATATTTAAGATACCAACAGGACATTTTATTCACAATGTTTCACAAAAATCATTACAAAAAGCTATAATAGCAAGATCTGCAGGTACATGTGCTAAATTAGAACAAAAAACTCCTACCTATGCAAAAATAAAGCTACCTTCTGGTGAAATTAAATTTATATCACTTTATGGTTATGCAACAATTGGGATAGTCTCAAATGAAGGAGTTTTTTTAACAAAATTAGGAAAAGCAGGTAGATCTAGATGGTTAAATAAAAGACCTACAGTAAGAGGAGTTGCCATGAATCCTGTAGATCACCCACACGGTGGAGGGGAAGGAAAAAAATCTGGGAAAGCTTTAACTCCATGGAGTAAATCTACAAAAAAAGGAAAACTAAAAAAGACTAAAAAATGAATAGAGCTAAATGGAAAGGATTTTACATTGACGAAAATTTTTTAAAAAAATCTATTTTTATATCAAAAAAAAAAAAATTAATACCAATAATATCTAGAAAGTCATCTATAGTACCTAAATTTGTTGGAAAAATCTTTAAAGTTCATTCAGGAAAAATTTTTTCTAAAATCACAGTATTAAAAGAAATGATTGGACATAAATTTGGAGAATTTGTACCAACTAGAGCAAGATTTAATTTTAAAAAAAAGAAAAAAAAGCGTTAAACTAAAATAATTAAATATTTTAAAAAAGAACTTACACTTTTATTTTCCAAATGAATGGAATTTTTTAAAAAACTATTAAAAATAAAAAAATTTCCGAAATAAATTAAACTAATTTTTAAATTTTACATGTTATTACAAGCAGCAAAATACATAGGAGCAGGATTAGCAACCATAGGTTTAGCTGGAGCTGGAGTAGGTATTGGTACAGTATTCGGAGCTTTAGTTATAGGTATTTCACGAAATCCTTCATTAAAAGACGAATTATTTAAAATGGCAATTCTTGGATTTGCTTTAACAGAAGCAATTGCTTTATTTGCATTAATGATCGTTTTTTTATTACTTTTCGCGATTTAAAAAATAAAAATTAAATTTTAGAGTATATAGCTCAGTTGGTAGAGCAATAGACTTTTAATCTAAGGGTCCTAGGTTCAAATCCTAGTATACTTAAGTATTTAAAAATTAGTTTTTATACACTTTATAAAAAAGAAAATGTAGCTTAATGGGTTAAAGCGTCGACCTGTCACGTCGAATACGCGGGTTCGAATCCCGTCTTTTTCGTAAAAACTTTTAAAATTTTAAATTGTTAATTTTAATCAATTTAAATTCAATCGAATTTCTCAATTTATAAAAAGCAACTAAAATTGACAACCCTAATCCTGATTCGGCTGCAGCAATAGTTAAAATGAATAATACGAACAGTTGACCCATCGTATCATCTAAATAAATTGAAAACATTACAAAATTTAAATTTACAGAAAGAAGTAATAGCTCAAGTGAAACTAAAGCTATTAAAATATTTCTTCTATTTAAAACTAATCCGAATACTCCAATGAAAAAAAGTAATATTGTAATTTTTAAAAAATAAGTTAATAAAATAATCATACTATGTGTAATTTAAGTGCTTAAAAATAACTTTTTGATTTATTTTTAAATAAATACAAATGACTATAAAAATAAATAAAAAATCACAATTAAAAAAAATTGATAATAAATTATCTTTAATCGCATATTTAATTAATAATGGTATATCGATACCACATTTTTGTTACCATAATGAACTATCAATAGCAGGGAATTGTAGAGTTTGTTTAGTTGAGTTAAAAAATTCCCCAAAACCTGTAGTATCATGCGCTATAAATGCTAAATCATGTTTATTAAATAATAAAGTTTACTATGATAGTATTTTACTAAAAAAAGCAAGAGAAAATATTCTTGAATTTTTATTATTAAATCACCCGATGGATTGTCCTATTTGTGATCAAGGAGGAGAATGTGATTTACAAGATCAGTCTTTATTCTTTGGTTTTACTAAAAAACGTTTTTATAACTTTAAGCGAGTAGTTAGTGACAAAAATTTAGGACCTATCGTTAAAACAGTTATGACTCGTTGCATTCATTGTACACGTTGTATTAGATTCGCAAATGAAATTGCTGGAACAGAAGAACTTGGTATTTTCGGTAGAGGTGTTTCTAGTGAAGTTGGAACTTACATTGACAAAATTTTATTAACAGAATTATCTGGTAATGTTATTGATTTATGTCCTGTAGGAAATTTTACTTGTAAATCTTATTTTATAAATTTTTGAGATGCTACAAAATATAGTTATTTGGATTTTATTAATAGGTAAAATAATATGGGAATATGATAAATTTTTTTCAAACCCACAATTTGAAAAAAATTTATCAGTAGGTTACCATTTTATTTTTTTTAGTTTAATTTTAACTATTTTTTTGTTTTTTTTAAGTAATTATTTTTTTCCAAAAAACAAAACTGAATTAATACAATCTATATATTGGATTGTATTAATTACAATGATAAGTGCAAGTGGTGAAAATAAACTTGGAAAAGATTTAAATTATGTTCACTTTATATTTTGTAGTATAGCTATATACTATTGTATGTATATTCATAAGCAATTTTATCCAAAAGAAGAAACTTTTATTATTCCAAAAATAATAATTATTTTTTTAATTGTTTTAAAAATTTTATGGCCACTTATTTTTTATGTTTGGCCATACTGGCCTAGAAAAAAAAGACCTTATAGAGAAGATCTTTTTGATGATTGGTTTT
>Ga0055478_10000022_pt1 | contig 13050 bp, 10 predicted proteins | sample Muzzi_PWB_D1_FD_57934 | JGI IMG/M metagenome (GOLD analysis project Ga0055478, IMG submission 57934) | Wetland microbial communities from San Francisco Bay, California, USA, that impact long-term carbon sequestration - Muzzi_PWB_D1 | ecosystem: Environmental > Aquatic > Marine > Wetlands ... | reverse complement strand
CCCAACGACAGCCCCGGCTATGGCCAGGAGGGCAAGTACGTGACCAGCCGCCAGGTCCGTGATCGTCTGTTCCGGGAGGCGGAGCGCGATGTGGCGCTGCGGGTGGAAGACGCCCAGGACGGCTTCAAGGTGTCCGGGCGGGGCATCCTGCATCTTTCCATCCTGATGGAGAACATGCGGCGCGAGGGCTTCGAGTTCATGGTCGGCCAGCCCCAGGTGATCTTCAAGGAGATCGGCGGGAAGAAGGCCGAACCCGTGGAGGTCCTCTCGGTGGATGTCCCGAATGAACTGTCGGGTACGGTCATCGAATACGCGGCGACCCGCAAGGGCGACCTGGTCAAGATGGAGCAGAAGGAGGAGCGGACCTACATCGAGTTCCACATCCCCAGCCGCGGCCTGATCGGATTCCGCAGCAAGATGCTGCGCGCCACCGCGGGCCAGATCGTGATGCACCACCGCTATCACCAGTACGAATATTTCAAGGGGTCCATTCCCGAGCGTATCAACGGCAGCATCATCTCCATGCATCCGGGAAAGGCCGTGGCCTTCGCCCTGGACGCCCTGCAGGACCGCGGCGTGTTTTTCATCGAGCCGGGGGACAACCTCTACACCGGGCAGATCATCGGGGAATACACCAAGGACGATGACCTGGTGGTCAATGCCCAGAAGGCCAAGCAGCTTTCCAATATGCGGGCCTCGGGCAGCGACCGTAAGATGAGGGTGGCTCCGGCCATCAAGATGAGCCTGGAGGAGGCCCTGGAGTACCTCAACCGCGACGAGTTCGTGGAGGTGACGCCGAAGTCCATCCGGCTGCGCAAGTACCACCTCGATGAAAACGAACGCAAGAAGGCCGCCAAGCGGGCCAAGCTGAACGACTAGGGGAGGGTGACATGGTAATTCTCGAGTTTTCCCTTTATCCCACGGACAAGGGGGAGAGCGTCAGCGATTACGTGAAGCGCAACCTGGAGATCATCGACGACAGCGGCCTGCCCTACAAGCTGGGGCCCATGGGAACCTGCCTGGAGGGCGAATACGACGAGGTCATGGCCGTGGTCAAAAAGTGTTTTGACCGGATGTCCGCCGATTGCGGGCGCGTGGCCTGCCAGATAAAGATCGATTACCGGAAAGGACCATCCGGGCGCCTGGACCAGAAGGTCCGGACCCTGGTCGAGAAGACCGGCCGGGACCTGCGGACGTAGGTCCCATGAGAGTCGACCTGCATCCTCCGTCATGGGCCACCCACCTGTTGAGCGATCTGACCGACTGGCAGCGCGCCCCCCTGCCCGTGGGGGAGGTCGCGCCCTTCGAAATCCCCGACGACGCCTATTTCGAATATGCCTGGCAGGATGACGCCGGCGCGCGTCGGCCTGATCCCGACAATCCCAATCCGCGGCTGAATCCCTGGTGGGACTTCGCCTCGAACCTCACCGGTCCCGATTACCGGCCCGACCCGTGGGTGGCGCCGGATGACAGCCGTCCCCTGGGCCGGGTCCTGCGGATGAAGGTCGTCTCGGAAATCCTCGGACAGACCCGGCACCTGCTTGTCTATTCCCCGGCCGGCATGGCCGAGGCTTCCCTGCCCCTCATCCTTTTCCAGGACGGCAAGGCCTTCTTCGGCTGGGGCCGGGTGCCGCAGGTCCTGGATCGACTCCTGGAAAACCACCGGTGCGGTCCCGCCCACCTGGTTTTTGTCCCGCCGAATCAGCGGACTTCCGAGTACGCCTTCAACCCGCGCTACCGGAAATTCCTGTTGGAAGAGCTTTTGCCGGCGGTGGAAGAGCGGATCCATTGCGACGGCAGGCGGGTCGCCTGGGGCGCCAGCCTGGGAGGATTGCTCAGTTCCCAGTTGGCCTGGGAGCGCCCGGATCTGTTCCAGAAAGTCGTGGCCCAGTCGGGGGCCTTCCTGTTTTCCCCGGATATGGACAGGAAAAACCCTTTTGCCGGCAATGAGTGGTTGACCTCCCGAGTTTTGACCGAAGTCCCTCCTCCCTTGAAATGGCACCTCGACTGCGGAACCCTCGAATGGTTGCTGGCCAGCAACCAACGCCTGGCCGCGGCGCTGGCCGCCAGGGGGGCGGAGGTGGAATTGATCACCAGGTCAGCCGGGCACAACTGGATAAATTGGCGCAACGGATTGGGACAGGGACTCATGTTCGCCCTCGATATCGCGGACTGACCCGGTATTCGCCGCACACCGAACTTGAAAATTCAATTGCGAAATTGCATATTTAGGCCATGAGTCGGGCACGAAGCCGGACGGCTTCATGGGGATGTATCACCTCCAGCAAAGGGTTCAGGACATGCGATTTCTCTCTTCGATCCTGGTTTCCGCTCTTCTTCTGATTCTCGCCGGGTTTGCCGTGGCCGACGATGGTGCCACACCCGCGGGCAAGGTGTACGGTGAAGGTGTTTCGGCGCCCGACACCGTGCTGGTCAGCGACCTGCTCGCCACTCCCGATGCCTACATCGGCAAGACGGTCAGGGTCCAGGGCCTCGCCGTCGGAGTTTGCGAGCATCGGGGCTGCTGGATCAACATCGCCGGTGACCAGGAAGGCGAAACCGTGCGGGTCAAGGTGAAGGACGGCGTCATCGTATTCCCGGTGGAAATCCTGGGGGACATGGTGGTGGCCGAGGGCGTGTGGACGGCCAATGAGCTGTCGATGGAGCAGACCAAGCAGGTGTGCGCGGCCCAGGCCCGCGACGAGGGCAAGGAATTCGACGAGGGCGAAGTGACATCCTGCATGACCCTTTACCAGATCAGTGGCACAGGCGCCGTCGTGGCTTCCCATTGAGATGGCGATGGCAACTTTCCGGAAGTGGTGCCGTACCTTCCATAGGGAACTCGGTTTCCTGGCGGTCGGCCTGACACTCGTCTACGCAATCAGCGGCATCGCCGTCAACCACGCCCACCACTGGGACGCCAACTACGCGCGGACCAGGGAGGAATTCACGATCGAGCCTCCGGGTACCGGACCCACGGCGGAGATCGAGCCGGTGGTCATGGAACGCCTGGCCGTCACCGGGCCCGTCAAGAACACCTGGCGGGCCAGCGAAACCGAGTTCAAGGTCTTCCTCGAAGGCGGCGGCTACGATGTGGACCTTGCCACCGGCCAGGTTGTGCGCCATGGTTTCGCCAAGCGTCCGGTACTTTTTGACCTGAATTTCATGCACTTGAATTCCGGCAAGGCGCCCTGGACGGGCATCGCCGACGTGTATGGGGGCATGCTGATCGTGATGGCGCTCACGGGGATCTTCCTGGTGCGCGGCCGCAGGGGTTTGAAGGGTCGCGGGGGAATGATGATGGTTTTGGGATTCCTACTGCCCATCGTTTACGCGGTGATTTCGAGAGGTTGACGCTGAAATGGATTTCAAACCAGGAATGTCCCCGAGGTCGTCCCTGCTCCTCATCGGAGCCGCCGCCCTGGGCCTGGCTCTGGTCCTTGCCGGCTGTCGGGAAGGCGGAGTGGAAGGGGCCTCGAAGGAATGGCCCGCGGTGGGCGATTCCCTCTGGCCCCTGGGTGACGGCAGTTCCTGGTTCAACTCGATGGAGGCGGGGGCCGGCCCCTGGCCCGAAAGCAGGATCCTCGCTGAAGTTCCCGGAATCCCGCCGGTGGGAAGCCAGGGGGAACCGGTCTTTAAGTGGTGCCCCGGGGAAACCCTTCAGGACCCGCACCCGGATGGGACCTAGATCCCCCAACCTTTCCTGAATCCTTGACCTGGACGGCCGTGATCCCGGGCGGCGAATAGCCGGGGTGCGGCTTGACTACCATGTCCCTGCCACCTAGCTTATGCGGACTGGATTTCGCAATTTTGTTCACTCCTAATTGCGTGAAAATGCTGATTCTACCACTATCGGGCCGCCTTCGGCAGGTGACATCATGAGCGTGACCATCGGCATCCGCAGGGAAGACAAGAACAAGTGGGAACGCCGGGTCCCGCTGGTTCCCGCCGACCTGATCGAGCTCGTCCGGAACCCCCATCTCAATTTCACGATTCAGCCCTCTCCGATTCGCGTCTTCACCGAGGATGAATACCGTCAGGCCGGGGTGACGATCGATGAAAGCCTGGACGCCGCCGACATCGTCCTTGCGGTCAAGGAGATCCCCATCGGGATGCTGAAGGAGAAGAAGGTCTACCTGTTCTTTTCCCACACCGTCAAGGGCCAGGACTACAACATGCCCATGCTTCAGCACCTGCTGGATGTGGGGGCGACCCTGATCGATTACGAACGCATCGCCGACGAGCAGAACCGCCGTCTTATATTTTTCAGTATCCATGCCGGCTACGCGGGCATGATCGAGACCTTGGTCTGCCTGGCCCAGAGGATGAAATTCAACGGCATCGAAACGCCCCTTCTCGAGCTCAAGCACGCCTACGAATACGGCAGCCTGATCGAGGCCAAGAATCATCTCATCCAGATCGGCGAGCGCCTCGTCGCCGAAGGCATCGGGGGGCATGGGGCCCCGATCATCATCGGCCTTGCGGGTTACGGCAACGTGGCTCGGGGATGTCAGGAAATACTTGAATGCCTTCCGGTTACCGAGATTTCGGTGAATGACCTCGAAGGGACGGCCGCGAAGACCGCCGCGGAGGTCGGTCCCCTGGTCAAGGTGATATTCAAGGAAGAGGACATGGTGGAGCCGCGTTCCAGGGATGCCCAGTTCGTCCTGCAGGACTACTACCAGCGTCCCGCAAACTATCGGGGCGTATTCGAAAAATTCCTGCCGCATCTCGATGTCCTGATGAATACCATCTACTGGGAGGACAAATACCCCCGCCTGGTCACCAAAAAGTGGGCGAACGCCCACTACGGGCCCGACAAGAACCCCCGGCTCAAGGTCATCGGTGACATCAGCTGCGACATCGAAGGCAGTATCGAACTGACGCTCAAAGCGCCCATGCCGGACCTGCCCTGTTTCGTTTACGACCCGCACACCGGCAAGGTCACCGACGGAGTCGAGGGTGTGGGGCCGGTCATCATGGCGGTGGATAACCTTCCCTGTGAACTGCCACGCGAATCCTCGGAACACTTCAGCGCCATCCTGAGCGGGATGGTGTCCGCCCTGGGGCAGGCCGATTTCAGCTCGGGATTCGAAGGTCTGCACTTGCCGCCCCACCTGAAAAAAGCGGTCATCACCCATCGCGGTGAATTGACTCCCAACTATCGCTATCTGCGGGACGCCTTGGACAAGGCCCGCGGCTAAGAGGCCGCACCGCGGCCGGAAGGGACCTAGGTTGGCGAAAATTCTCGTATTGGGCGCCGGTATGGTTGCCGGTCCCCTGATCAGGTACCTGCAGGAGCGCGAACACGGACTGACGGTGACCAGCCTGGTCCTGGAAGACGCGATCAAACTGGTCGGTGACGATCCCGACAGTACCGCCCTGAAACTGGACCTGGCGGACGAGGCCTCCCTGGCTGGCCTGGTGGGCGGCCATGATCTTGTCATCAGCCTGGTTCCCTTCACCTACCATCCGCTGGTGGCCCGTCACTGCCTTGAGCAGGGAAAACATCTGGTGACCGCCTCGTACGTGTCCGAGGAAATGGAATCCCTCGATGACGAGGCCAAAAAGCGCGGCCTGATCTTCCTTAACGAGATCGGCCTGGACCCCGGCATCGACCACATGTCGGCCATGCGCATCATCGATGACGTGCACGAACGCGGCGGGAAAATCCGTCACTTCGGCTCCTACTGCGGGGGCCTGCCCGCGCCCGAGGCGAACGACAACCCCTTCGGCTACAAGTTCTCCTGGGCGCCGCGGTCGGTGCTGCTGGCCAGTCGCAACGGGGCCCGTTACTGGCGGGACAACCACATCGTGGAAGTCTCGCCCGAGCGCCTTTTCCGGAACATGCGGATCTTGAACGTGCCGGGCGCGGGGGACTTCGAGGCCTATCCCAACCGGGATTCCCTGAAGTACCGGGACATCTACCAGCTAGGGGATGAGGCCCGTTCGATCTTCCGCGGCACGCTGCGTTACATCGGCTGGTGCGAAACCATGTACAGTTTCGTGAAAATCGGTCTGCTTGACGAAACGCCCCGGGACTGCAAGGGGATGACCTACGCGGATTTCATGCGGGACCTGCTGGGTGCCGGTCCCGATGAGGACCTGCGGGTCGTGGCGGCCAATCGCATGGGACGGCCGGCGGACTGCCTGCCCCCCTGGAACCTCCACTGGCTGGGCATGTTTTCGCGACACCCCATCGGGCGGGACCGTATTTCCCCTCTGGAAGCCCTGGGCGAGATCATGATGGAGAAGCTGTCCTATTCACCCGGCGAGCGGGACATGGTCGTGCTCTTCCACGAATTCAAGGCCTGGTTCCCGGGCGATGACCATTACGAACGCCTGACCTCGACCCTGGTCGATTTCGGGGTGCGTTACGGCGACACCTCCATGTCGCGCACCGTGTCCCTGCCCGCGGCCATCGCGGCCGAGATGATCCTCGAAGGACGGATCTCCCTGCGGGGCGTGCTGCGGCCGGTTCATCCGGAAATCTACAATCCGGTTCTCGATGAACTCGAGAAACTGAACATCGTTTGTGCTGAAGAAATAACCGTTTACTGAGCGGGGGCGACCCCGGGGAAGAAGGGACCGGCCATGGCCAAGAAGACACCGCAACTCGTGACGAAGAACCAGATCTTCCGGGCTCTGGGGCTGAGCGCCAGGATGAAGGGCGCCAATGTCGGCGGCGAATGGTTCGCCGACAGCAACGACTTCCTGGTCTCGAAGAATCCGACGACGGGCGAGGTTCTGGCCCGCATCGAACAGGCCAGTTCCAGGGATTACGACAAGGTCATGAAGCAGGCCAAGAAGGCGTTCCTGGTCTGGCGGGAACTGCCGGCCCCCCGGCGCGGTGAAGTGGTTCGCCAGGTGGGCGAGGCCCTGCGCGCCAAGAAGGACATGCTGGGTGCCCTGGTCAGCCTGGAGATGGGCAAGATCTACACCGAGGGTCTGGGCGAGGTCCAGGAAATGATCGACATCTGCGACTTCGCCGTCGGTTTGAGTCGCAACCTGAGCGGCCCCACCCTGCAGAGCGAGCGCCCCAAGCACCGCATGATGGAGCAGTGGCACCCCCTGGGTGTCGTGGGCGTCATCAGCGCCTTCAACTTTCCGGTCGCGGTGTGGGCGTGGAACACCGCCCTGGCCTGGGTCTGCGGTGACAGCTGCCTGTGGAAGCCCTCGAGCAAGACCCCGCTGTGCGCCATCGCCTGCCAGAACATCGTGAACGAGGTCTTCAAGGCCAACGGCCTGCCCGAGGGGATCAGCTGCGTGACCATCGGCCGCGGGTCGACCATCGGCGAGAAGCTGGTCAACGACCACGACGTGCCCCTGATCAGCGCCACGGGTTCGACCCGCATGGGCCAGCGGATCGGCGGCATCGTGGGCGCGCGGCTGGGCCGTTCGATCCTGGAGCTGGGCGGCAACAACGCCATCATCATCAGCGACAAGGCGGACCTCACCGGCGCCCTGGCCAGCGCCTTCTTCGGCGCCGTGGGAACCGCCGGCCAGCGCTGCACCTCGACGCGCCGCCTGATCATCCAGGAGAAGGTCTACGACACCTTCGTCAAGAAGCTGATCAACAACTACAAGCGGGTGGCGATCGGCAATCCGCTGGATCCCGGAACCCTGATGGGGCCCCTGATCGACGAAGGCGCGGTCGCCGATTACGAGAACGCCATCAAGGCCGCGAAGGAGCAGGGCGGCAAGGTCCTGTACGGCGGAAAGGTGCTCAAGCCCTTCGGCGCGGCCACCTTTGTCCAGCCGACCATCATCGAGATAGAGAACAAGGCCCAGATCGTCCAGGACGAGACCTTCGCGCCCATCCTGTACGTGATGAAGTACAAGAAGATCGAGCAGGCCTTCAAGCTGCACAACGACGTGCCCCAGGGCCTGAGCAGCGCCATCTACACCGACAGCGTGAACGAGGGTGAGGCTTTCCTCAGTTTCCTGGGCAGCGACTGCGGGATCGCCAACATCAACATCGGCACCAGCGGGGCCGAGATCGGCGGGGCCTTCGGCGGCGAGAAGGAAACCGGCGGCGGGCGCGAGTCCGGGTCCGATGCGTGGAAGATGTACATGCGCCGGCAGACCAACACCATCAACTGGGGCGGGGAAGTGCACCTGGCCCAGGGCGTGGAGTTCAAGGCCTAGGTTCCGGCCTTCGGGCCCACAGCCAAAGCCCCGCTCTTTTGGGCGGGGCTTTGCTGGTTTTGCGGGAGTCCTCCCTCATTTTTGACCGGGGAACCTGATGGACTTGCCTTCCCCATTTTGGTCTGGTATTTTTATTATCCATATATATTCAAAGGAGATATCGTGAGGTATTCCCGTGGCTTGGTGATGCCTGTTTTGGCCCTCGCGTTCCTGTCCGCCTGCGACTCCGAGGATCCGGTGGCCCCTTCGGTTCAGGACCCTCCTCTGGAATACGTCATTGAAGCTTCCGACTATCTCAATTTCCGGTTTTTCAAATTGGACCTCCCCGGCAAGGAAATCCCGGGAGGGCGCGTGCCCGGCGACCGGATCCTCGAGGAAACCGTCCATATCTTCCAGCTGATGCCCCCGGGGGAACCCACCAGCCAGGACATCCTCAACGTGGCGGTGTACGTGGACTCCCTGGGTTTCCGCAACTGGGACGGCATCGATTTCTATGATCCGTACCTTTACGGGCGCGTGTGGAGGGAGATCACCACCTGGAACCCCTACCGGGACGACATTGACCAGTTCGTGGCCGTGGACCTGGGCAAACAGTACCTGGCTAGGGACGTCCTCGCGGTCGTTTATTCCGTCAGGAAGGCCGACGGGACGGAGTCCCGGGTGGGCGATTTCCCGGGCATCGACCAACCGGAGCAGACCTTGCCCGGCGGGCAGGGGGAGATGTATTACCGGATGAAACTGCTGAAGGCCCCCGTTTGGCAGGAAGAGCCCCATTCTTTCGACTACGTGCTGCGGAACATCTATTCCCTGGGCGGGAATAATATTGACCCGACGGGGTTCGCCCTGCGCATCGAGCGGAACCAACCCGGGGGCAACCACTTCAAGCAGGATGAGAACGGGTTGGACTACATCCGTATTTTCGGCCTGGACCGGGGCGACCCCCACGGGGGGCGTGTTCCTGACGGACGGGTCGATTTATGGGACCCGAACCTGTTCGATCTGGCGCGGGGGCTGCTCAAATTTCCCCTCGATTTCCCTCATCCGTTCGCCCCGGGTGGGCAGATCCGCACCGAGGGAGATGAGGCGGACCAGATTGCCGAAGCCGTCTACAGTGCTTATGCCGACACCACGGCCTTCGAGTGGAACCCCTCCTTCCTGCGCCATTTCCAGATGTGGGAGATTTACGACCCCCACGTATACCCCTTTGAGTACCCGGATTCATCCTCCTTCAGGATCATCGTCAACCTCCCCGTTTCCGATGAGTGCCCACCATGAAGCTGAGCCCCGGAGGGGCGGTGTGGCTCTTCGTCATTTTCGTCACCGTTTTAGGTCCGGGGTCCGCCGGTGCGGCTGACGAATTCCCCTACGAACTGGATGGTGCCACCGAGGCCACGGTGATCGGTGGCTCGGCGGCATTATTCGGCCTGGGCTTTTGGGCACGGCAGGGATTGGAACCCCTGACCCCCGCGGAGATCGCGGACCTTGATCCCGCTTCGGTCAACTGGTTCGACCGCGGCGCCACCCGCAGGTGGTCGCCGGGTGCCGCCAAGGCCAGCGACATCATGCTGTACACGACAGCCGTCGCGCCGCTGGGACTGCTGTTGACCAACCAGGGCGAGCGCCAGCCCTGGACCCTGGGCGCCATGTACCTGGAGACCATGGCTCTCCAGGGGGGGCTGACCTACCTGGTCAAGAACCTGGTCACCCGGACGCGGCCCTACGTGTACAATGACGATCCGGATATCCCCCTGAGCATGAAAACGAAGGTCGACGCCCGCTGGTCGTTCTATTCCGGCCACACCTCGTCAGCCTTCGCCTCCATGGTGTTTCTGGCCAGCGTCTTCGAAAAGCTGTACCCGGACTCGGAGGCCCGGGGCTGGGTCTGGGGGGGATGCATGGCGGCGGCGGCCACGACCGGCTACCTGCGGTATGCCGCGGGCAGGCACTATCCCACGGACATCCTGGCCGGGGCGGCCATGGGTGCCTTTGTGGGTTATCTGGTGCCGGCGCTGCATGAACTGGAGCAACCGGGAGCGGACGGCGGGAAAAGCCGTCCAACGGTGACCCTGGGCCTCTCCCTGGGCTTCTGAGACATTAACTCTTCCAACTGATAATTCTGGCCCAACGGTCCCCGATGATTTAGCCTTCGGGAATGACACCATCCCAAAACAATGCGGCCCCCCTGCGAGGCGGCGGCCAGTTCACGGGTTTCCAGCACCTGATGCCCCATCGCGTCCAGGAGATCCTGCTGGTGGCCAGCATGTACGACGCCTTCACCCTCGAGGAAGGCGGCCAGCTGACCGAACTGCTGATGAGCGAGTACCGCGAACTCAACCTCAGCTTCCCGCCCCACGTGACCCGCGCCTCGAACGGCGAGGAGGCCCTGAAGCTGACGGCCGTCCGGCGCTTCGACATGGTGATCACCATGTCCCGCCTGGGCGACATGGAAGCGACCGAACTGGCCTGCGAACTGAAGAAGAACGACCGCGAATTGCCGGTCTTCAACCTGGCTTTCAATCCCCGGGAACTGAAACACCTGCGCGAGCGCGACAGCAAATGCTACATCGACCGGTATTTCCTGTGGACCGGTGACGTCCGCCTGCTGCTGGCCATCATCAAGTACTGCGAGGACTACCTGAACGTGGGGCACGACACGCATTACGGTGACGTGCGGTGCATCCTGCTGATCGAGGACTCGGTCCGGTTCTACTCCTCCTACCTGCCCACCCTCTACACCGAGGTGCTGGAGCAGACCCAGTCGCTGATGGTCGAGGGGATCAACCTCAGTCACCGTTTGCTGCGCCTGCGGGCCCGGCCCAAGATCCTGCTGGCCACCACCTACGAGGATGCGTGGGCGTACTACGAGAGCTACAAGGATTCCCTGCTGGGCGTCATCTCCGACGGCCGCTTTCCCTGGAACGGGGAGGAGAGGGGAGACGCCGGGGTGGAGTTCATCAAGCGTGTCAAGGAACTGGATCCGAACACGCCGGCGGTGCTGCAGTCGACCAACACCGACCTGGAGGATGCCGCCCGGGCGGTGGGGGCCGGTTTCATCCACAAGAACTCCCGCAACCTGCTCAAGGAACTGCGCCAGTTCATGCTGGATTATTTCGGGTTCGGGGATTTCGTGTTCCGCATGCCCGACGGTCGCGAAATCGCCCGCGCCTCCGACCTGAAGTCCCTGATCCGTCTGCTGAGGACGGTGCCGGTCGAGTCGATCAGCAACCATGCCGAGAACGACCACTTCTCCAACTGGCTGCGGGCGCGGACGGAGTTCGGACTGGCGGCCAAGATCCGCCCGCGCAAGGTGTCGGAGTTCAGGAACCAGGAGGACCTGCGCGAATACCTGGTTTATACCATCAGCCAGTTCCGGACCGAGAGCAAGCAGGGGGTGGTGGCCGACTTTTCCCGGCGCCATTTCGACACCACGAGTGCCTTTGTCCGTATTGGCGGCGGCTCGCTGGGCGGCAAGGGCCGGGGCCTGGCTTTCATGAATTCGATCCTCTACCGCTATGGCATGAACAACCGGTTTTCCGGCACCCAGATCCACGTGCCGCCCACCGCGGTGGTGGGGACCAACGTCTTCGATGAATTCATGTCCCAGGGCGGGCTTCGGGAAGCGGCCCTGGGGGATGCCCGCGACGAGGAAATCGTCAACAAATTCCTGGAGGCCAAGCTTCCCGAGGAGATCTACGGCGACCTGGAGACCTTCCTCGACCAGATCCGGTACCCCTTGGCCGTGAGGTCCTCCAGCCTGCTGGAGGACAGCCAGTTCCAACCGTTCGCCGGGGTCTACGCCACCTACATGCTGGCCAACAACCACCCGGATCTGCGGGTGCGGCTGGACCAGCTTTGCGATGCCATCAAATTGGTTTACGCCTCCGCCTATTCCCGGGCGGCCAAGGGGTATATCGAGGCGACCAGCAACCGCATCGAAGAGGAGAAGATGGCCGTCATCATCCAGCAGATGGTGGGCCAACAGTACGAGAACTACGACTATCCCCATTTTTCCGGGGTGGCCCATTCCTCGAATTTCTATCCCGCTGCCGGCATGAATCCCCGCGACGGGGTGGCCGCCGTGGTTCTGGGTCTGGGCAGGATGGTCGTCGAAGGGGGGCAGTCGCTGCGGTTCAGCCCGGCCATGCCCCAGGTGCTGCCCCAGTTCGGCACCGTCGACGACTGGCTCAAGGGAAGCCAGCGGGCATTTTTCGCCGTGGACGTCAGCAAGCCCGAGGCCTATCCCACCGATCGCGACGACTTCAACCTGGCGCTTCTGGACCTGGCGGACGCCGAACGTCACGGAACGCTCGAACCCATCGGGTCGGTCTACTCTTCGGAGAATCACGCCATCTACGATGGGATCCATCGGCCGGGCACCCGACTGGTTTCCTTCGCCCACATCCTGAAATCGGACCTGTTCCCCCTGGCGGAAATCCTGAAACTCCTGCTGGAACTCGGGCGCCGCACCATGAGCGCGGAAGTCGAGATCGAGTTCGCGGTGGTCCTTGGAGACGGCCAACTGAATCCCCACCAGTTCGGTTTCCTTCAGATCCGTCCCCTGGCCGCGGGGTACGAGGCGCCCGATATCCCCGAAGCGCTTTTGGATTCCCATGATGCCCTGGTGGCGACCAACGTGGCCCTGGGCAACGGCAGTCACGACATGATCAAGGACATCATCTACGTTTCCAGCGGGACTTTCGACCGCGGGTCGACCGAGGCCATCGCCCAGGAGATCCAGAAGTTCAACCGTGAGCTGGTGAGCGAGGCCGCTCCCTACCTGCTGCTGGGTCCGGGAAGATGGGGCTCCTCGGATCGCTGGCTTGGAATTCCGGTCCGTTGGGACCAGATTTCCGGGGCCCGGGTCATCGTGGAAACCGACCTCGACGATTTCAAGGTGACACC
>Ga0055478_10000019_pt1 | contig 13237 bp, 14 predicted proteins | sample Muzzi_PWB_D1_FD_57934 | JGI IMG/M metagenome (GOLD analysis project Ga0055478, IMG submission 57934) | Wetland microbial communities from San Francisco Bay, California, USA, that impact long-term carbon sequestration - Muzzi_PWB_D1 | ecosystem: Environmental > Aquatic > Marine > Wetlands ... | reverse complement strand
TACGGACAGGTCCGCATCGGTGATCCGCTGGATCCGAAAACGCTGATGGGGCCGTTGATCGATACGGCCTCGATCGAGCGTGTCGAGCACGCCTGCAACGCGGTGCGCGAAGCTGGCGGTGAAGTCCTGTGCGGCGGCGAACGCCTGGACCGTCCCGGTAACTTCGTCACGCCCGCGCTCGCGGTCGCCGAAAACGACTGGGACATCGTCCAGACCGAGACGTTCGGCCCGATCCTGTACCTGATTCCCTTCGACACCCTGGATGAGGCGATTGCCAAGCAGAACGGCGTCGTACAGGGACTTTCTTCCGCCATCTTCACCGACAACCTGCAAAATGCCGAGTACTTCCTCTCGCATGGTGGCTCAGACTGCGGCATCGCCAACGTCAACATCGGCACGTCGGGTGCCGAAATCGGCGGCGCTTTCGGTGGCGAAAAAGAAACCGGCGGTGGGCGTGAAGCGGGCAGCGATGCCTGGAAGGCCTACATGCGGCGGCAGACGAATACGATCAACTGGAGCACCGAATTGCCGCTCGCGCAGGGCATCAATTTCGACCTGTAAGGCCGCGCTTCAGCCGATACTTTCGAAGCGATTCTCGGCGCGGTTCTTGCGGACCGCGCCGCCTTCGAACACCTGGCCGCTCATCGCGATGTAGACGCCCGGTGGCGCAACCTGCACAGCCGCGACCGCCATGCCGACGTTGAAGACGGCATCGGTGGTGCGAAAGCGCGCCGGCGTCAATGCGCCGGTCAGGACGATCGTCTTGTCCGGCAAGCCGCAGAGAAAGCTCGCTGTCTCCGGCATCGTGTCGGTGCCGTGCGTGATTACGTAGCGGGTCGCATCGTCGTTTTCAATGTAGTCGCGGAGTTGCTGGCGATCGTTATCGTCGATATCCAGGCTGTCCTTCCTGAACAGCGCGACGATGTCATAGTCGAACTCGACCAGGCCCTCGCCGAGAATATGCTGCACCTGTGACTCGCCTACCTCGAACTGGCTGAGCGCGTCGAAGTAAATCTTGTCGATGGTGCCGCCTGTGGTTATAAATCTTATCAACATGAGGTAGCTTGTTAGTCAATCCGGCCGAACCCGGCGCGCCAACAAGCTACGGTAAACCACGCAAAAGGGAAAGACCCATGAGTGCACAACAAAAGAAACTGCTGGCCATCGTATTGATCGTGCTCGGCGCGGCGTTGCTGATCTGGGGATACCAGCTCTCGGACTCGGCGGCCAACCAGCTCTCCGAGACCTTTACCGGCGCATCGACCGATGACGTCATGTATCGCTATATCGGCGGCGCGATCAGCGTCGCAGCCGGCCTGTTCCTGTTCTTCCAGAAAAGCTAGTCAGTCCGCTTTGGTCGCAGTCGCCGGGGGGATGGTGACCGTGATCTCCGCGCCGCCGAGCGACGATCGGGCTATCGCCAGCTGCCCGCCGTAGGAGGCGGCGATATCCTTGACGACGGCAAGGCCGATGCCGTGGCCCGGCGTAGACTCATCCAGTCGCATACCCCGCTTGAGCAACGCTTCGGCGGCTGTCTCGGGGATGCCCGGGCCATCGTCCGACACCGCCAGCACCATGCCGCCCGCGGGCGCGCGCCCGGGGATCGCGGGTCGCGCGCTGACACGAACCCGACGATCGCACCATTTACAGGCATTATCGAGCAAGTTGCCGGCAAGTTCGAGGAAATCCCCGGTATCTCCGCGAAATTGCAGCCCGCTCGCTATCTGTACGTCGAAGCGCGGTGACTTGTCGCGATAGACCTTTCCCAGGCCGTCGATGAGGCGCGCCACCTCCCGTTCGACGGACACGGACTTCAAGACCAGGTTTTCACCCGCGTACGCCGCCGGTTTGCGCAGCTGGTAGCGGACGATCTCATCCATGCGATCGATTTGCTCGTTGAAACGTTGGCCAAAACCCGCGTCACGGTTGTCGTTGATGAGTGCACGCATCGCGGCCAGCGGCGTCTTCAGGCTGTGGGCCAGGTTGTCGAGCGTGTGGCGATAACGATCCGAACGCGCCCTTTCGCTATCGATCAGCAGGTTCATGTTGCGAGCCACACCGGTCAGCTCCGTTGGAAACTCGCTGGATAGCGACGAGCGCTCGCCCTCCTCGATTTCGGTAATTTCGGTTTCGATCTGCCGTAATGGTCGCAGCAGGCCGCGCAACAACAACGAAAACGCCACCAGCATCGCGACAGCAACGGCGGCGAACCAACCGAGTAACTGGCGTCGGAATCCGGCCACCTGGGCGTTGAACGAGTCGAGGCTCTCAGCCACCTTGAATACGTAGGGATGGGAGTCGCCGTTGTCCAGCTCCCATTCGACGGCCAGGCTGAGCGTCAACAGCGGCGTGCCGTCGTCCAGCGATTCGCGGGCGAACAGGTGATTGCCGAGTTCGGGAACGACCCCGGCCGGGACCGCGAGACCGAGCGCCGAGCGTGAGCGCCACAATACCTCGCCTTCCATGTTGCGCATTTCCGCGTACAGCCCGGAGCCGATCCGTTCCAGACGTGGTTCGCGCAGCCGGTCCGGCATCACGAGCTTGCCGCTGTCGTCGGGCTCGGCCGCCGCCAGTAATGCGACCAGTTGGCCGTCGAGTATGTCCCGGCGGGCTTGCTCGCCGGCTTCGCGGAAAGCCGCGTCCAGCACGGCAACGGTGGCACCGAAGAAGAACAGCAGCAGCACACTGACTGAGACCAGGAGCCGGCTGCTTAAACTTCGCACGCTAGTCCGACTGGTTGCGCTCCAGTGCGAAGCGGTAGCCACGCCCCCGGAGCGTCTCGATGGGCTTGATGGAATTGTCCGGGTCCATTTTCTTGCGCAGACGGCCGATGAATACCTCGATGACATTGCTGTCGCGCTCGAAGTCCTGGTCGTAGAGACGGTCCGTCAGCTCGGTCTTGGAAATGACCTGTCCCGCTCGCACCATCAGGTACTCGATAATCTTGTATTCGAAGCTGGTGAGCTCGATCGGGGCCCCGGCAACGCTCAGTTCCTGCCGCGACATGTCGAGCGAGACCGGGCCGGCGTTCAGGACCGACGAAGCCCAGCCGCCGCTGCGGCGCAGGAGTGCCTGCACGCGTGCGTTCACTTCCTCGAAATGAAACGGCTTGACGACATAGTCATCGGCACCGGCACTGAGGCCGTCGACCTTGTCTTCCCAGCGGTCACGTGCCGTCAGGATCAGGATCGGATACGTATGGCCATCGGCCCGGACTTTCCTGATGATGTCCAGCCCGGACACCTCCGGCAAGCCGAGGTCGATGATTGCGAGGTCGATCGGGTATTCACTGGCGAAATAGAGCCCTTCCTTGCCGTCAGCCGCCTCTTCCACTGCGAATCCGAGTTCGCCGAGCTTCTGCGTCAGCGATTCGCGCAGGGTTGCATCATCTTCGATAACCAGCAGTCGCATGTTCTCAGTTCCTTGACGAGGACCGTGCAGATCAGCGTTTGGGGCCGTTGACCTTGTAGGTCTTGACCTTGCCATCTGGCAGCAAGACCTTGATGTGGTGCACTTCACGACCGCCCTGGATCTTCGTTTCGGCGCTGATGACACGGCCCCCGGTGCGCGCCCGCACCGATTCGATCGCCTGCGACAGCGTCATCCCGTCACTCTGGGTTGCCCTCAGGTCCGGCTTGGCTACGACCGCGGGCACAACCGCCGGCGCTTGCTCGCGGGCGAAAGCGTCAGCCGCCGCCGGCAACAAGGGCAGCGTTCCCAACAGAATGATCGTCATTACGAGGCGCATGCGCCAAGTGTCGTACGACGGCTGACCGATTGCAACGAAGCGCGTCACACCAGGTGCCGCCTAGCCGGCGGGCCGTACGTCGACGCGGACGCGGATCTTCTTGCCCGGGTCATACGGCATTTCGGTCAGGTATTTCTGGCCCTGGTAGCGATACAGAACCCGATAACCGTTGACGCGTTCTTCACGATGCTCCCGATACCGGGTTGCACAACGCTCGACGGTGACGGGTCGTTGTTCCGCGCCATAGGCGCCTGCGCGTCGCTGCGCAGTATCGTTACCGATTGCAGCACCGATCAGGGTGCCGGCAACGGTCGCGGCGTCGTTGCCGCTGCCACTGCCGAACTGGTGCCCGACGACCCCGCCAATCACTGCGCCGAGCAACGTACTGCCGGCGGCAACCGGGCGATAGGTATCAACGGTCTGGTACCGGGTCTCCTGCCAGCATTCCTGCACCGGCGTCTTGACCGTTACGTAGTCGATGATGGGATCGACCGACAGCACCTTGGCATAGGCATAGTTGCTGCGGCCCGAGGCCTGGCTGTAGTAATCCCAATCGTTGTGATCGGCCGCCGCGGTCGCGGAAGTCCCGATCAGTATTGCGGCGACAGTCATCGCTGTGATTCCCGACTTGACGTTCATGATCGTGCTCCTTTGGATCTGGTCTCGCCGGCTTCATTTGCCGCCAGCGTGGGCACAAGACTAAGGGGCTCGCGATGAACCGTTCCTGAATGCCGAACGTTGAAAAAATCTTTTTTCCTGAACGCCTTATGAACGCGGCGAGGGCCCGTCAGCAATCAGCCGACGCGGCCTTTTGCGGCTCGCCAGTAGCGTTCCATTGTTTCGAGGGACAGCCCCCGGAAGCCGCCCTCGGCATTGATCTCGCACTCCATATCGCGAAAGCGCCGTTCGAATTTGCGATTGGCCTGCGCGAGCGCATTTTCGGCATCGACGTCGAGATGCCTGGCCAGGTTTACGACCGCGAACAACAGGTCGCCGAATTCCTCGTCGATGTCGGCCTGTTGGCGGGACCCGACCGCCAGTTCCAGTTCGTCCAGCTCTTCGTGGATCTTGTCCCGCACGCCTTGCCGGTCGGGCCAGTCGAAGCCGACTCGACCCGCGCGTTTGCCCAGTTTTTCAGCGCGTTTCAGCGCCGGCAGGGCCCTGGCGACCCCGGCGAGGGCACTGTCGTCCGCATGCGCCTCGCGCTCCCGCTCCTTGATTTCCTCCCAGCTGCCATCGACCTTCCCCGCCGCGCGCTCCCCGGCCGTGCCGAATACGTGGGGATGCCGGCGGATCATCTTGTCCGTAATTCCGGACGCGATGGAAGCGAAGTCAAAGTGTCCCTGCTCCTCGCCCATGCGGGCATAGAACACGACCTGGAATAACAGATCGCCGAGCTCGTCCCGCAGCTCGTCGAAATCGCCGCGTTCGATCGCATCCGCTACCTCATACGCCTCTTCGATCGTGTATGGCGCAATGCTGGAAAAATCCTGGGCAACGTCCCAGGGACAACCCGACTGGGGGTCGCGAAGACGTTCCATTACTTCAAGTAATTTCTCTATTTCTGACATAAGTTATTTATATATAAGTTTTTTCTTAAGCGTCAATATCATATGTGCGGTCGCGCCCCAGATGCGTTCGCCCTGGTAATGAAATTCGACCATTGCGAACCTGCGGCCGTAAAACTCGCGCTCCACCAGGCGCTCGTTGCGCTGATCCAGCAGGTGTGCCAGCGGCACCTCGAAAGCATACTCGACCTCCGTCGGATCCGTAACGAGCCGGACTCCCGGCTCGACGAGACCGACCACGGGCGTTACCGCATACCCGGTAATGGTCGGCATCGCCTGCAGGTAGCCGAGCACGGCCACCCGTTGCGGCTCGATGCCGACCTCCTCGTGCGCTTCCCGCAGCGCGGCTGCGCGCACGTCCGGGTCGGCCTCTTCCATGCGTCCGCCCGGAAAACTGACCTGCCCGGCATGGTGCGTGAGCTCGGCGGACCGCTGCGTTAGCAGCAACGCGAGACCTTCCCGGCGTTGCATGACCGGGATCAGCACACCGGCCGGCTTGAGGGTGTCGGCAAGCTGCGCACGCATTTCGGTGGGCCAGAGATGGCTTCCCGGCGGCATGACTATGTCGAGCGGGTCGTCCGCCAAATGGGTGCCGGCCAGGCGCGCCCGCAACAGGTCCGCCGTCAGTTCAGGCTCGATCGTCACCGAACTAGTGCTTGATCCCGCCCTCGGTCAGGGCTGCCGGATCCAGCAGGCGATCCAGTTCGTCGTCGGTCAGGTCGGTCATTTCACGTGCGACATCCTTGACGGCACGCCCTTCTGCATACGCCTTCTTCGCGACCGCCGCGCCCAGTTCGTAACCGATGACCGGGTTCAGTGCCGTAACGAGGATTGGATTGCGGCCGAGCGCCTTGTGGATGTTTTCATGATTGACCTCGAAACCGGCGATCGCCTTGTCAGCCAGGCAGCGGCTGCTGTTGGCGAGCAGCTCGATGCTCTGCAACAGGTTGTACGCGACGACAGGCAACATGACATTGAGCTGAAAGTTCCCCGACTGCCCGCCGATAGCGATCGTCGCATCATTGCCGATAACCTGGGCACAAACCATTGCGACCGCCTCCGGGATCACCGGGTTCACCTTGCCCGGCATGATGCTGGATCCAGGCTGCAGCGCGGGCAACGCTATTTCGCCGATACCGGCCAGCGGCCCGGAATTCATCCAGCGCAGGTCGTTAGCGATCTTGGTCAGGCTGACCGCCAGGGCCCGCAACTGCCCGGATGCCTCGACGGCAGTGTCCTGGCAGCTGAGCGACGCAAACTGGTTGTCCGCGGGCCTGAATGGCAGGCCCGTACGTTCCTCCAGCAGCACCGCGACCTTGGCGCCGAACTTCGGATGTGCATTGATGCCGGTGCCTACCGCGGTGCCGCCCTGGGCCAGCGCGGTCAGGCGCTTCATCGTGTCCTCGATACGCGCGACGCCCTGCTCGATCTGTGCCCGCCAGGCATCGATTTCCTGGCCAAGCGTCACCGGCATCGCATCCATCAGGTGCGTCCGCCCGGTCTTCACGACCTCGCGATTTTCCTCTGCCTTCGCTTCGAGCGTCTCCGCAAGGTGCCGCAGGGCCGGAAGCAACTGATCCTGCAACGCCAACGCCGCGCTGACGTGCACGCAGGTCGGGATCACGTCGTTACTGCTCTGGCTCATGTTGACGTGATCATTCGGATGTACGTTCGCGCCGAGCCCCGCCGTCGCGAGGTGCGAAATCACCTCGTTGGCGTTCATGTTGGAACTCGTGCCGGATCCGGTCTGGAATACGTCAATCGGAAAGTGGGCGTCGTGGGCTCCGCCGGCCACGTCCAGTGCCGCCTTCTGGATGGCGATCGCGACATCCGATTTCAGCAGCCCCAATTCGGCGTTGGCGCCGGCTGCCGCCCATTTCACCAGGCCCAGTGCGGCAATGAATTGCCGCGGCATCGTGAGCCCACTGATCGGGAAATTTTCGACGGCGCGCTGCGTCTGGGCGCCCCACAGCGCATCTTCGGGAACCTTGAGTTCGCCCATGCTGTCTTTTTCGACGCGAAATGCCTTGTCACTCATTGCCAGAAGTACTCCATGCGGCGCCTCCGGCACCGCTTCGAATCGTCAGAAAACGTGTATGATTCGCGCTTTGCGGGCGCAAGTCTACACTGGTTTTCCACATGAAAGTCTCTCCGTTGCGAGCTCTATCCCCGGCCGATGGCCGCTATGCCGACAAGGTCAATGACCTCAGGGACATCTTCAGCGAATACGGCCTGATTCGTTACCGCGTTCTGGTCGAGATTCGCTGGCTGCAATGGCTGGCGGACGAACCCTCGATCCGTGAGCTGGAACCGGTGTCATCCGTGATGAAAGACGTCCTGAACCGGATCGTGGACGAGTTCTCGCTGGATGACGCCGAGCGGGTCAAGGCCATCGAGGCCAGGACCAATCACGACGTCAAGGCGGTCGAGTATTTCATTCGTGAAAAGCTGGGCGATGGTCCGGAAACCCGGCCCCTCAAGGATTTCCTGCACTTCGCCTGCACCTCGGAAGACATCAACAACCTGTCGTACGCGCTGATGCTGCGCGCAGCTCGCGCCGAGGTCCTGGCACCACGCATGAAAGAGCTGCGCAACAAGCTGAAGGCCCTGGCGCGCGAGCATGCGGCATTGCCCATGCTGTCGCGTACCCATGGCCAGACTGCGAGCCCGACGACGCTCGGCAAGGAACTGGCCAACGTCGCGGCACGGCTCGAGCGTGCCCACAAGCGATTCTCCGACGTCGACATCCTCGGAAAATTCAACGGCGCAGTCGGCAATTACAACGCACACGTCATCGCCTATCCCGACACGGACTGGCCGGACCTCAGTCATCGCTTCATTGCCTCGCTCGGTATAGAGGCGAACCCTTACACGACCCAGATCGAACCCCATGACTGGACGGCCGAGTACGCCCATGCGCTGCTGCGTTACAACACGATCCTGATCGATTTCGCGCGCGATATCTGGAGCTACATTTCACTCGGCTATTTTCGCCAGAAGGTCGCCCGCGACGAAGTCGGCTCCTCGACGATGCCGCACAAGGTCAATCCGATCGATTTCGAAAACGCCGAAGGCAACCTCGGCATGGCAAACGCCCTGTTGAGTCATTTCGCCGAGAAGTTGCCGATCTCGCGCTGGCAGCGCGACCTCACCGACTCTACCGTGCAACGGAATCTGGGCGTCGCCGTGGCCTATATCGTCATCGCCTTGCAGTCGTTGATGAAAGGCGTCGGCAAACTGCAGGTTAACGAGGCGGCGATCAACGCCGATGTGACTGCGGCCTGGGAAGTGCTTGCCGAAGCGGTGCAGACGGTCATGCGCCGCTACGCGATCCCGGAGCCGTATGAAAAGCTGAAGGCGCTGACACGCGGCCAGGCCGTTACGCGGGAATTGTTGCAGGAATTCATCGGCACCCTGGAAATACCGGCAGCGGAAAAGCAACGCCTGCTGGAACTGACGCCCGAGACTTACGTCGGGCTGGCGGAACGCCAGGCACGCGACCTCTGAGCACGGCGGCATGCTCAGATTTCCCGGCAAGCTGAGCGCGACTGCCTTCCTCGCCAGGTACTGGCAGAAGCAGCCGTTGTTCATGCCCGCAGCAATACCTGCCCTGCGACCCTCCCTGAGCCGCAACGAACTGGCCTGGCTCGCCACGCTGGATGACGTCGAATCGCGCATCGTCTTTACCGACAGAAGCGGCCCAAGCACGACCTACCATGTCGAGACCGGACCGTTCGATTCCGCTTACCTCGGCGCGCTGCCAAAACGCGACTGGACGCTGCTGGTACACGATGTCGACAAACATTTGCCGGCCATGCGGCGGCTATTCGATCTGGTGCCGTTTATTCCGGACTGGCGCATCGACGACCTGATGATCTCTTTCGCGGCGCCTGGTGGCAGTGTCGGGCCACATTGCGACAATTACGACGTATTCCTTTGCCAGGGCATCGGAATCCGCGAGTGGCAGGTGACGACCGCCGAGGTGCCCGCGGCCCCGGATGCCAGCCGGGACCTGGCATTGCTCACCGAATTCGATGGCATGGCGATACATGTGGCCCGAGGGGGCGACGTCTTGTACCTGCCGCCCGGCAGCGCGCATTGGGGGGTGGCGAAACGGGCATGCATGACCTACTCGATCGGCATGCGTGCACCGCGAGCCGCTGATTTGCTCGCTGCGGCCAGCGGTGAAGCCGGCGCGTTTTACACGGACCCCGACCTGGCACCGGACGAGGCCCTGCCGGGCTACATCGGCCGCGCCGCGCGCGCTCGGGCACGCCGCCTGCTGGGCGAACTTGCGCCGGATGACGACGCGCGGCTCGGCGCGATGCTCGGTTGCGCCGTTACGCAAAGCAAAGCCTGGTTGCGGCCGGAGCCGCCGGATGCAGAGGAAATCGCGTCCCTGATGGCCAGTGGGGACACTTTGCGCGGGCTTCGTTTGCATGCCATGGCGCGGCTCGCCTACGACGATGACAACGTCTACCTGGACGGCAGGAGCCTGGACCTTCGGCCCGGAGATCGCGCAGCACTCGCTACCCTCTGCGAACGGCGCAGCGCTGGCGCTGCGCCCGCCACGCCGGGCGGCGAACGCCTGCTGCGCTGGCTGCTGGCGAATGGTGCATTTGACACACCTGAGATCGAGTGACCATATGTGAAATACAATGGCCGCGGGAGCAAAGTTACAGCCTTCGTGAAAGCCAGCGCTGGTGCGGGATGCGAATGATTTTCAACTGGGAATAATCGGCCAAAACGTGACGCAGTTGGCACTGGTCAATCGCCGCCGCTAGTAGGATGAATGGCCTATGGAACAGGCACGCGAAAAAGGCAAGCGCTGGGTTATCTCGACTCGCGAGGAGATGCGTGAGGCCGCGATAGCCGTGGCGAGCGAGGCGACACGCAAGGTGTCAATCTTCACCCATGATCTGGAACCGGGCATTTACGACGATCCGGAGTTCCTCGAAATCGTCAAGCGCCTGGTCTTGTCACAAACCTACGCCCGCATCCGCGTCTTGATCGCGGATCCTTCGCGCGCCGTGAAAAACGGCAACAATTTCGTGCACCTCGGGCGCCGCCTGAACACCTACATCGAATTCCGGCATGTGCGCGAAGACTTGCGCACCCATGCCGAGTCTTTCTGTATCGCTGACGAAACTGCCCTCGTGTATCGCCTGCAGGCCAGTCGTTGGGAAGGCATCGTCGATACCTACGAACCGCCGGTTGCCAAACTCTACGGCAAGATGTTCGATGAAATCTGGCTGGCCAGTGAAGTGGAAATGGAATTCAGGCAGCTCGGTATTTGATAACAACAGCGGATTACCGCGGCATGCAAGCACAGGACAAGGGATGTATCCAACAGATCTGACGGTGGCAGCCGTCATCGAGCGCGATGGGCGTTACCTGCTGGTCGAGGAATACGCGATGGGGATGCGCGTATTCAGCCAGCCCGGCGGCCATATCGAAGCCGGTGAATCACCCGAGCAGGCCGTGGTCCGCGAGACCCTGGAAGAAACCGGTTGTGACGTGGCGTGCAAGGACCTGATTGGCGTTTACCTCTGGATCCATCCGCAAACCCGGCAACAGTTCCTGCGCATCATGTATGCGGCGGAATACCTCGGCTGTGACGAACAACGGCCACTCGACGAGGGTATTGTCGCGGCACGCTGGATGACCCTCCAGGACATCGAAAGCCGCAGAGCCACCTTGCGTTCGCCCGCAGTGCTGCGCTGCCTGCATGACTATGCGGCCGGCAGGCGGCAGTCTGATGCCCTGCTTACCGGCATGCTGCCGCTGCAGCAAAACGTCCACCGGATCATCGCGACGGCCGATCTCGTGTGACCCCCGGCCACCTCGTGGCTTCCCTGATAAACTGCGCCGACTATGGTGACTTCACTCGCACAACGGGTCGTGGGCAAGCGCGTCGTTCTTGGTCTCTCGGGCGGTGTTGATTCTGCCGTCGCAGCGCTCCTTCTGCAGGATGCGGGCGCCGACGTGCACGCGCTGCACATGACCAACTGGGAAGACGACGACGGTTATTGTACCGCCGCCGCCGACCTCCAGGATGCCCGCGGCGTCTGCGAGCAGCTGAATATTCCACTGCATCATGCGAATTTCGCACGCCAGTATCGCGACCAGGTGTTCGCGTATTTTCTCGACGAATATCGTGCCGGGCGCACGCCGAATCCGGACGTGCTCTGCAATCGCGAAATCAAGTTTGGTGTGTTTCGCGACTACGCCAGGCGGCTCGGCGCCGATCTGCTCGCCACCGGACACTATGCGCGCAGCGCGCTGCTGGATGGCGAGGGCGCGCTCTTCAAGGGCAAGGACCCGGGCAAGGACCAGAGCTACTTTCTGCACGCGGTCAGCAGCGAGGCATTCGCTGCAACCGTATTTCCGCTCGGGGAACTCGAGAAAAGTGAAGTGCGGGAACTTGCTCATGACCGGGGTTTGAGGATCCACGACAAGAAGGACAGCACCGGCATCTGTTTTATTGGCGAACGGCCTTTCCGGGAGTTTCTCGCAACCTACCTGCCGGCCAATCCGGGCCCGATGAGGACGCCCGGCGGCGAACTCGTCGGTACGCACCAGGGGCTGATGTACTACACGCTCGGCCAGCGCCAGGGGCTCGGCATCGGTGGTCGCCGGGACCATGGCGAAGCACCCTGGTACGTCGTCGCGAAAGACCTCGAAGACAATGCGCTGGTCGTCGCCCAGGGCGACGACGAACTGCTGTACAGCGACTGGCTGCGGGCTGGCGAGGCAAGCTGGATCGGGACTCCGCCCGCCGGGCTCGACGCCGGCATCGCCTGTGCCGCCAGGGTCCGCTACCGGCAGGCCGACCAGGACTGCGAGGTCGTGGCGGAGCCCGATGGCAATCTCCTGGTCCGCTTTGATGAGCCCCAGAAAGCCGTCGCACCGGGGCAGTTCGTCGTGTTCTACGACGGTGACCGTTGCCTGGGCGGGGCGGTTATCGACCAATTGGGGTAAGCGCAAAGGCCGGCCTTTCGCTATAATGCGCACCCCCGCGGCCGCCTGGCCGCTACGAATAACCTGGATCATCCCGGAGAAAAACAATGACGGACAGCTTCGGCGCGCGCGCAACACTTGCGGTCGGCGGAAAAGACTACGAGATCTACCGCCTGGATGCGGTCAGGGACGGGCACGCGGAGCGCCTGCCCTATTCCCTGAAAATCCTGCTGGAAAACCTGTTGCGGCACGAAGACGGCCGGGACGTCACTCGAGACGACATCCTGGCACTCGCCAACTGGGACCCGAAAGCGGATCCGGACACCGAAATTTCGTTTACGCCGGCGCGCGTGATTCTGCAGGACTTCACCGGTGTACCGGCGGTCGTCGATCTCGCGGCCATGCGCGACGCCGTCGTCAAGCTCGGCGGTTCGGCCGACAGCATCAACCCGCTGTCGCCGGCCGAACTGGTCATCGATCACTCGGTGCAGGTCGACAACTACGGTGCCGCCAATGCGCTGGACCTCAACAACAAGATTGAATTCAAACGCAATGCCGAAAGATATTCATTCCTGAAGTGGGGCCAGTCGGCCTTTCACAATTTCCGCGTGGTCCCGCCCAACACGGGCATCGTGCACCAGGTGAATCTCGAATACCTGAGTCGCGTGATTTTCGACGCGAAGCAAAACGGTACCCGGGCAGCATACCCCGACACCGTGGTCGGTACCGACTCGCATACGACGATGATCAACGGCCTCGGCATCCTCGGCTGGGGTGTCGGTGGCATCGAGGCCGAAGCCGCGATGCTCGGGCAGCCGATCACGATGTTGATTCCGCATGTCGTCGGTTTCAAGCTGTCGGGCAAACTCAGGGAAGGTACGACGGCCACCGACCTGGTGCTTACCGTGACCGAAATGCTGCGCACCAAAGGAGTGGTCGGGAAGTTCGTCGAGTTCTTCGG
>Ga0055478_10000016_pt1 | contig 13562 bp, 11 predicted proteins | sample Muzzi_PWB_D1_FD_57934 | JGI IMG/M metagenome (GOLD analysis project Ga0055478, IMG submission 57934) | Wetland microbial communities from San Francisco Bay, California, USA, that impact long-term carbon sequestration - Muzzi_PWB_D1 | ecosystem: Environmental > Aquatic > Marine > Wetlands ... | reverse complement strand
CCTTCAGCCACTCGGCCACCTCTCCGAATTCTGGCGGAGGGCGGGGGACTCGAACCCCCATGGGCTTTCACCCGGCGGTTTTCAAGACCGCTGCCTTACCAATTAGGACTAGCCCTCCGGATCAGTGTTCCTGGGCCCAACCGATCCCATTGGTATCATGCCAGTTCCCGCCTCCGATGACGGTTCGGTCGCTTCCCGGGAGTCATCCCTTGAAGCCGCCGAGCCATCAGCGGAAAGGCACGGTACTATTTGGATTTCCATTTGTCAAGGCGATCGGGGCATCCGCGCCCCTGGCCCGGGGTCACGGGGTCCGCGACCGCCCCAGATCCACCCCCACATCCGGCCGCGAGGACGGACCGGACAGGGTCAGGGGCAGGTTGATCCGCCCCTCCTGGTCACGCAGACTGGCGGCCAGGAAAGAATAATTTCCCAGGTCGGGCGTGAACCCGGCCGGCAGTTTGACGTCCAGGGCCAGGTTCAGGTTGCCTTCCAGGTCGATCCAGCCCTGGGCGCGGCAGGTGGTCTCGCCCCCGTCCAGGGTCAGACTCTTGATGAGGTACCGCCCCTGGACCAGCCGGAAGTCATGGTCCAGGCTCTCGAAGGCGATGTCCTGCAGGTCCTGGCGGTCGCCAAGGTATCGTTTTACTTCGTCCAGCCAGATCCCCGCCCGTAGAACGCCCCTGGACCCGGTCACCGTACCGGCGATGTCGAGGGTACGGCTCTGCGTGTCCGGGTCCCGGAGATCACACCGTCCGACCATGTCGGCGCTCAGCGCACAATCCAGGCGGTTGCCCAGCTCGGGAATCCAGGGCTCCAGCAGGGCGGCGGCCGGCGCGTTGGCCACTTCGGCTTCGAACTCCAGGCGCCCCCAGGGTTCGGTCGCGAAATCGAGATTGAGTTGACCGGTCACCTCGCCGGTCGCCCGTCGGCCCGACAGTTGGTTCACCGCGAGCACCTTCCGGGAAAAACCACCGGCCAGGTCGATTCCGGTATAGGGCACGCCCTGCAGGAACAGGGTGTCGACCGAAGCGGCAAGGGCGAAGGACAGGTCGGAGGGAATCAGGGTGCCGGGAGCTTGAGGGCCGCGGTTTGCGGCCGGCGTCGCGAGCGGTTCCAAACCATCGAGATCAAGATGAAGGTCCGTGATCCGGACCCGGAAATCCACTGCCCGGGTCACCTCGTCTTTGCCCACGATCTGGAAATGCCGACCTTCCAGGCTGACCGATTTGATCTCCACCTTCCGGCGCAGCAGGGGCAGCAGCGCGGGCGAGAGGCTGAGTTCCTCGAAACGGACCGCGTAGGACTCGAGATCATTGGGCGACCCGGTGGCCACGGCCAGGTCCTTCCCGGTGCCCTGGAGGTTTCCCTGGCGCAGGACCACGCTCCACCCACCCCGCCAGGCGACCTCGGCCTTGTCCAGGGTCAGGCGGGCGCCGGTGGCTTGTTCGGTCTGGAGAATGACCTGGTCGGCGATCAGGTCGCCCGGAACCAGTCGGGGAACCAGCAGCAGCAGGACAACCGCAACCAGGGCGATGGCCCCGACGGCCAGCAGCAGCCTGCGCAGGGTTTTCCTGGCCTTGGTCATGATCCCTCCCGGCCTTGTCGGCCCAGAATCCGGGCGCCGCCCAGCACGATGTCCCCCGCATACAGGACCAGCCCCTGCCCCGGCGCGGCGCCGTCGACCGGATCGGCAAGGGTAACCTCGATGTAGCCGTCCTTCAGGGTCCACGCGGCCACCTTCGCCCCGGCATGCCGGTGACGGATACTCAGGACCACCTCTTCCGCGACTTCCGGCAGTCCCGGCAGCGGATCCCCAAGGGCCCAGCGGTCGGGAAGTCCATCCACCGCGGCGACAAATTCGTCGCCGGAAACCGTCAGGGTCTCCAGTTCCTCCTTCGGCCCCACCACCAGGCGGGCGGCGGCCAGGTCCAGTTCCAGGACATACAGGGGATCGGGCGCCGCGATGCCCAGACCCTTGCGCTGGCCCACGGTGTAATGGATCAGGCCCCGGTGCCGTCCCCTGACCCGTCCCGAACGGTCCACGATTTCCCCCGGCGCCAGCGCCCGCGCGTCGCCGTCGGAGACCTGGTCGAACAGGAAGGTCCGGTCTCCGTCGGGCACGAAACAGATCTCCTGGCTGTCCCGCTTGTCGGCGACCCTGATGCCCAGCTGCCGGGCCGCCTCGCGGACGTCGGTCTTGACGTACCCGCCCAGCGGAAAAACCAGCCGCGGGAAAAGACGACGGTTGATGCGGTGAAGGAAATAGGACTGGTCCTTGGCCGGGTCCACGCCGCGCTGCAAAAAGGAGTTTTCTCCGGCTCCGGAAATCCGCGCGTAATGACCGGTGGCGGCGAAGGCGCAACCCTGCCGGTCGGCCAGGCGAACGAGTTCGGGAAAACGAACGATCCCGTTGCAATCAAGGCAGGGGTTGGGCGTGCGGGCGCGGGTGTATTCCTGGATGAAAGGATCGATGACGTTCGCCCGGAAAGGCTTTTCCACATCGCCCACCCAGTGGGGCACCCCGTACGAGCGGGCGAGGCGACCGGCATCGCCGATCGCCTCGAGGGAGCAGCACGACTTGTCGGTGAAGGCGTCATCGTCCGAGTAGCAGAAGTTCTTGAAGGTGACGCACTGCACGTCGCATTCGAGGGCGCGCAGCAGGGCCAGGGTCACCGCGCTGTCCACGCCGCCGCTTATCCCCAGAAGGACCCCGGTGCCGGGCGGCAGGGCCCGACGGAGGTCCTCGGGGATCGGCAGGGGAAAAGACATCAGTCCAGGGGCGGCACGGGCGCGTTCATCAGATCCTTGACGATCTTGACGTTTTCCCGGGAGCGGCCGCCGATGTCCCCGTCGGGATCGTATTGTGAAGCCAGCTCCCATTCACGCAGGGCTTCCCGGTAGATCTTGGCCTCGGCGAACATGATGGCGATGTTGTAATGGGCCAGGGCGCTCTCGGGGTTGTACTCCAGAGCCGTCTCGAACTCCGCCAGGGCCTCGGTGGTGCGGCGCTGCCGCAGGTAGAGCGAGCCCAGGTTGCAACGGGCCTTCTCGTCGGCGGGATCGACCTGGAGGGCCATCGTGTAGAACTTGTTGGCCTGGGCGATCCGCTCGTCGTACTGCTCCCGGTTGCCCATGGTCTCGGAGCGGTCGTCCCAGATCGAGCCCAGGTTCACCATCGGCTCGATGAAGGTGCTGTCCTGCGCGACGGCCGCGTTGAAATAGACCTCGGCGCTGTCCAGCAGGGCCTGCGCCCCCTCATTGATCCAGCCGCCGTAACTGGCGCTGTCACTCGCCGCGTCGTAGAACCGGTTCCCCAAAAGGAAGTTGGCGTAGGCGTTGAAAGGGGCTTCACCCGCGGCCAGGCTGCGCAGGGTGTCGACCAGGGCCTGACCCTCGAATTGGTCGGTCCGGGCGATAAAGACCTCGAGATCGGACTGGGGCTCCCCGTCCTTGCAGCCGGACATCATGCCCATCGCCATGGCCAGAACCAGAATCACCGGCAATATGTTTCGACCCATTGCTCATTCTCCCTGCTGAATATTCGCGGGCATCATTCGCTGCCCGGCCTCTGCAACTACCACCAACGTTCCAGCCCGGTCACCGAAACGCTCAAACGCAGCACCTCGGTTTCCAGTCCGTTCTTGTCCCGATCGCCGATCTTCCCGTAGGAAAGCGCCAGGTCCATCGCTCCCAGGTTCCCGGAAAACGGGAAACCCGTGCCGATGCTGTAGGTTCTTTCCTCGACGGGCTCGCCGCCCACGCTGTAGGCCCACTGGTGCACGGTGTAGCCGAAGCGCAGGGGCAGATTGGAGAACCCGCCGCGGCGCACCCGGGCCCCCATCCGTTCGATGCCGGCGTACAGGACGTACTCCTCCTGCATCTGGTCCATCCAGTCCTGGGGCCCGGTGAATTTGGTGAAATCCTGGTACCGGCCGTCCGCCCCCAGGCGCCAACGCCCGGCGGGCTGAATCTGGAAGCCCACCAGGTATTCGTCCGGCATTTCCATGCTGTAGGTACTGTAGTAGTTCTGGCTCACCCCGAAATGGACCACGTCCTCCTTCACGTCGACCGTGTACCCCGGAGTCCACGAGGCCCCCGCCTGCAGCCAGGACACCGGCGCCAGCAGGAGGGCATAGGTCTGGGAAGTCCCCTGGTACTCGTAGTAGGTCTGCTTCACGTTGGTCGTGTAGAGGGGACCCGTGATGGTGCTCGGGCGTGTGAAGAAGTTGGAGAGGGTCTCGGTGAGGGACCCGCCCTCGAGGTTGTAGGTCGCGCCCAGGGACACGCCGGGAACGACCTCGAAGGCCCCGCCCAGCGGCACCCGAAAGCGGTTGCCGGCCCTTTCGAACTGCTTGTTGCCGCTGACGGTGTCGGCCCACACGACGCCCCAGCTCGTGTCGATCCGGGTGTGGTACTGCATCGAGCGGAACACGTGAAAGCCGGCGGTCAGGGCCAGACGGTCCTTGATGACCGGGGACGCTATCCGGATGTCGGGCGCGAAGACCCGCGAGTTGTGGGTCTTGCCGTACTCATCCTCGGTATTGAGGGCCTCGCCGTAGGCCGAGAACTTCAGCGTGATAAAGCGCACCGAGGTCAGCGAGGCCACGTTCTTGAAACCGACGTCGAGCGAATCGTTGACGGCCATGCCCCAGCCTCCGCGACCGGTCATGCGGGCGTCTTCGGTCGTCACGCGCTGGCCCAGGTTCTGCAGGGAAAAGGGGGACTGGGCCCGGGCAGCGTCGGCCAGGCCGACGACCGCGAGCAGGACGACCAGGCTGGCCAGTCCCGCCCTTCGCTGGGAAAGATTCAGGTGAAGGGAAACCATCAGTTCCCCTCCCCGGTGACGTCGTTGACCACACTGTAGGTGATCTTCAACTGGGGCCGTTCCTCGGGCAGGGCGGCGCCCGAACCCAGGAAGCGGAACTCGCGGTAGTAGAAATCAGGCGACACGGACACGAACGAACCCACGGGCAGGAAATCCTCGCCGCCGGTCAGCAGCAGCCCCCGCGTCCCTTCGTAGACGTCGTTGATGACCCGCAGGACCGCCTGGGTCACGTCGAACTGGATGGTCGTGTCCAGGTTGGGATCCAGGCTGGTGTTCCCGGTGACGTAGAAACTGTAGAACTGCTTCGGATCATTGAGGTCCTTCAGCCGGATCTCCTTGTAGGGATCACCGAAATAGGTCGTGTCCCATTCCATGACCCCGATGGAGCTCAGAGGCCCGAAGCTGACGGCCGGTTGGTTGGTCAACGACAGCAGCGCCCGGTTGATCAGGGCGTTGGGCGGCAGCCCGGAAAGGTCGAACAGCAGGCCGGGGTAGTTGCGCAGGCCGGTCCGCAGCAGGACACCCTCCTCCACGGTGGGCGGCGCCGGGGGAACCTCGGTGAAGGTGGTGGTGTCCGCGTAGGGACCCAGCAGATAGTTGATCGTGCCGTCATTGAATTCGATGATGATGTTGGGGGCCGGGATGGTCCCCACCGCCAGGGGATCCAACTGGTCGTAGTGGCTGGGCTTCAGGTCACGGGACGCGTAACCCACCAGGCCGGTGTCGGACCCGGCGCCGAAGGTCAGGATGACCCCGACCTTCTCCTTCGCCTGGATCCAGCCCAGCACGTCCAGGGGATCCTGGAAGCGCAACGAGGGTTCGTTCTCGCTGTTGGGCGTTCCGAAATCGCTGTTCAGCAGCGGACCGGTGCCCGCCGGGGCCGCCACGGGGTAGGACACGTAGGCCAGCGAGTCGAAGGGCGCGGCGAGCATCTGCAGCTGGTAATAGAGATCGACCGGCTGCCCACTGGAGCTGATCCCGTTGGAGTCCACGTTGGCGTTGTAGTACTTCACCTTGGTCAGGCTGAATTTCACCGACTTGATGTTCTCCTCGGTGAAAAGGGATTCGGGATGGGCGGCGTTGAAGTCCAGGTCGAAATCGAAGTTGACCAGCATGCCCCCGCACCGGGTCCCGTTCCGGCCGCCCATGTACAGGACCTCCTGCCGGGCCACGGGAATGTTTTTCCTGACCGCCGAATCCTGATCCTCGATGCGCAGGGCGGTGTACATGGTGACCTCATCGGTCCCCAGGGGGGCCAGCACCGTGTCGATCGAATCGGTCACGAGCTCCGAGCCGACCGCGCTGGGGTCATCGCTGGTGCACCCTCCCAACACGCCGGCCACAACCATGACCAGGGCCAGAGCCAGGGCCGCCCCCATGCCGATATTTCTGTCCTGTCCCGTTCCGTCGCTGGTGGACTTCAAAATCGTATCTCCTAATAGGTCAGGGCGCGGTCGGCGCGCGTGCCGACAGGCTGACGCGGGTGTATCCGCTTTTCTTGATGGTGTCGATCAGTTCCACCACGTCGCCGTGGGCGGCCTTTTCATCGGCCCGCAGAACCATGCGGTCGTCGCCGGATTCCTCGTGCATCTTTTCCAGCCGGCCCGCCAGCGTCTCGAGGTCGACCAGGGTGTCGTTCAGGTAGACGTCGCCCGAGGCTGTCAGAAACAGGATGGCCGGCGTGTCCACCGTCTCGGACGCGGTTGCCGACCTCGGCAGAACCAGGTTGATCGCCGGTTGGTTCTTGAAGGTCGACGTGACCATGAAAAAAATGAGCAGCAGGAACATCACGTCGATCAGCGACGTGATGTTGATGATCAGCCCGCGGCTCTTCCTGCTGGGGCGGAAATTCATGAGTTCTCCGCGGGCGCGGCATCCAGGGCCCCGCCGCGCAGCTTGACCTGCCTACGGCGCAGCGTATCGAGGACCTTGGAAGAATAGTACTCCAGGTCAAAGATGATACGATCCGCCCTTCCGTTCAACCAATTGTAGGCGACCAGGGCGGGAATACCGATGAACAGACCCGCGGCGGTGGTCACCATGGCCTCGCTGATACCGGCGGACAGGGTTTCGGGATTGCCCAATCCCGCCAGGGAAATGGTGGCGAAAACACGAATCATGCCCAGCACCGTGCCCAGAAGACCCAGCAGGGGCGACACGGCGGCCACGGTTTCCAGCACCCCCAGGCGGCGGGTCAGCCGGGTGGCCTCCTGGCGGCCGGTCTCCTCCAGCACGTCGCGGATGACCGTCCAGTCGTTGTCCGCGTGGTCAAGCCCCGCCTTGACGACGTTCGCGAAAGGCCCCGGCCTTCTGTCACAGATGGCGTAGGCCACCGACAGGTCCCGGCTTGCCGAAAGAGTCATCACCGCCTCGGCGATTTCCGGCACGATGATCTGACCCTGCCGCAGCACGAATATCCTCTCGATGAGAACCGCCAACCCGATCAGTGAGGCCAGGGAGATGGGAATCATCATGTATCGTCCGGCCAGTATCATTTCCCACATGCGGGATCAAACCTCCATCATAAAAAAGCGGGGAACCTCTCCCCCGCGGGATGCGCCGACGGTATCAGTGCCGGAACGCAGGATAGTGCAGGCCGAGTGTGATCACAAGATTCTCTTCCGGAAAATGATCCGGCAGGGGCCAATAGGGGGCGAAGGCCTTGAGCGCCGCCTCGGACGCGTCGTGCAGGCTCTGGTGCCCCTCGGTCTCGATGATCTCCATCGATTCGACCCGGCCGTCCTTGCGGACCACCAGCCGGATCACCGTCATCCCGCTGATGACCCCGAGGCGGTAGGCATAGGGGGCCATCCAGTGACGGTAGAGTTCGTTCTGGAAACGCGTCATCCAGGGGCCGTAGTCCCACTCGTACGTGTTCAGGCTGAAATCACCGTCGATGGCCACCCCGGACTGGACCTTGCCCTTGGCGGCCTGGTTGAAATCGTAACCCTTGTCGCCGGACTCGCCCTTTTGGCCCTCCTTGAGGATCGAGGGCGCTTCCCCGCCCCACCAATCCTCGAGCTGGGGCTTTTTTTCGTCCTGCTTGTCGGCCTTTTCCCCCTTGTCGGCGCCGCCCGAATCGGCGTCCTCCCGGGGCAGGGCCCACTGACCGCTGGGGTCGAGGTCTTCCCCCTGGACCTTTTCCTTTTCCTCGCCGGCCTCGCCGGCGACCTGGGGACTGGTGGCCGATTCGTTCTCCGGCAGGGGCTGCTGCGCCTGTTCGGCTCCGTTGGCGCCGCTCTTTTCATCCTTGCGAATGGCCACCTGGTCGGTGATCCACTCCTCGTCAGCGGCGGGGCTGTTCGACTCCCCCCCGATCTTGTTGTCCGCGGCCAGGGAATGATGATTGGCCAGGTACTCGGGTTCCTCGGGAGGCGTTTCACTGGCCTGGCGCTCGGGCACCGCGGTGAAGGCCTGGGGCAATTCATTGGCGGGATCCTGATCCGGTTCGTCGGGCATCAGGAACAGTTCCACTTCCTTGTCACCGTCCGCGGCCAGGGCGGGATTTACCGAAGGCGACAGGGGAATGCGCCACGTCGCCGCGGCCAGCACCAGGTGCAGCAGCAACGACAGGACAAAAGCCCCCTGGATGATTCTTCTTTCGCCCACGGTCAATCACAATCCCGGACGCCGCGGCAGAGCCCGGGGCGTTCCTGGTTTCAGTTGTCAAACGCGTCTTTACGACACCAATTAGGGGAAAATGTACCCTGCGGCCGCCTCGAACGCCAACCCGGGTTGACGAAATCCGCGGGCTGGCCCATGGTTATTCGCCTGACACCCTCGTCGACGGCCGACTTCCGCGGATTGGACCGCCCATGGACGATGCCCGCACACTCCTGGAATCCCTTCCGCCGGACCTTCAATCCCTGGTCCGGCCATCGGTTCCCCTCAAAACACTGACCTCGCTCCAGGTTGGCGGTCCGGCCGCGCTCCTGTGCCCGATTCGAAACCCTGAGCAGGCCGTGCGGTTCCACGCCCTGGCCGCCGAACGGGCTTTGCCCTTTTTCATCCTCGGCGGCGGCAGCAACGTCCTGGCCGACGACCGGGGCTTCGGAGGGCTCATTCTCCAGGTCGCCACCGATTACCTTGAGCCCCGGGGAGACACCGTCCGCGTCGGCGCCGGCTACTCCTTCGACGGCCTCATTGCCGGCACTCTTGACCTGGGCCTGACGGGCCTGGAATTCGCCTCCGGCATTCCCGGAACCCTGGGGGGCGCCCTGGTGGGAAATGCCGGTTGTTACGGTCACGAAATCGGGGAATTCATGGTGGAAGCTCTCCTGCTGCGCCCGGACGGCCGGTTGGAGACCGTCGGCCCCGAGGATTTCGGGTTCCGCTATCGGGAAACCGATCTCCGCGAAACCGGGACGGTGGTTCTCGAGGCGGTGCTCAGGCTCCAGCGGGGAGACGTGGACCAGGCCGCCCGCATGCGCACCGAAAAGATCCTCGACCGCCGCGCCAAGCATCCGGTCGACCTGCCCAGCGCCGGCAGCTGGTTCCGCAACCTGCCTCCGGCCGAGGCCGGCGGGCGGCGACGGGCCGCCGGAGTCCTGCTGGAGCAGGCCGGAGCCAAGGAAATGAGCGAAGGCGACGCCCGGGTTTTTCCCAAACACGCGAACATGATCATCAACGCCGGTCGGGCCACCAGCGCCGACATCCTCAAGCTGGCCGCGCGCATGAAAACGGCCGTGCGGGAAAAATTCCAGGTCGAATTGATCGAGGAAGTCAGGTACCTCGAGCCCTGAATCAGGGGCCCTACTTCAGCAGCAGAATCTTGTGGTGCAGCGATTTTTCCGGCGTGCTGATCCGCAGCAGGTACACACCCGCGGCCGCGTGACGCCCCTCGGTTTTCCCATCCCACTGCAACTGGTGATCCCCGGCCGGATACATCCCGTCGGCCAGCAACGCGACCCGGCGGCCGGCCAGATCAAAGACTCCCGCGGTGACCCGGGCCGGACCGGCCAGGGCGAAGCGGGCGTTCACCCGCGGGTTGAAGGGGTTGGGCCAGGGTTCGCGCGTCCAGGCCACCAGCGGAAGGTCATTCGCCGCCGGTGGGCCACAGACATCCTCCAGGGAAACATCCAGCCACTCCCGGTTGTTTTCCTCCCCCACGGTCAGGCGCACCACGCCCTGCGCGGTCGGCCCGGGCAGATCGGCAGGATCCACGGCCAGTAGCCAGACGCCGCGATCGTAATCAATCTCCCCGAGCAGGGCCTGGCCGGAAACAGCCAGTGTTTGCCACCGGCCGTCATGTCCGAAGGCGACCGTCCAGGGACCGGTCCGATCGGGCATGATGCGAAGCTCCAAACGGCGAGGGCCGCACGACACAGCCAGGGCCTCGGGATGGACCGCCACCAATTCCTGTTCGACGTTGAGCAGGGTCAAACCCAGCATCAGGGACCGGTTCAGGGTCAGGATATCGGGCACGTCATCCAAGTTGAAATCCCCCACCGTGAACACCGCCACGTCAGGTCCGCCATCGTAGGCGGCCGTCGCCAGGTAGACCCAGTTGTCCAGGGCAAACGACACCCCGAGGACCTTGTCCTCGCGCAGGTTCATCACCAGATCCGGCAGACCGTTCTGGTCCAGGTCCGTGATGACGAGCTCGGTGGGAGCGCTGCTCAGGGTGAACGCCCCGATGCGCCGGGTCAGCTTTCCACTGCCGGTGTTTTCGAACAGGGTCAACGATTCATCCGATTCGTTGACAACCACCAGGTCCTCGTCCTGGTCCTGATCCAGATCGCCGGCGGCCATGATGCCCGCGCCCGACCCCGCGTTGAGCCAATCCATGGGCCCGAAGGCCCGGCCACCCTGGTTGACGGTGGTAAAGACCCGGTTGAGCCCGTCACTGAGGGCGAGGTCCGGAAGGCCATCGGCGTTGAGGTCCAGGGGTTCCGCCCAAGCGGCAAAGTTTTCCAGCCCCAGGGCCACCTGGTCGGTGAAGGCGTGCTGCCCGGCCCCGTAGAGGATCCTGACCTCATCGACCTCCCTGGTGATGACCAGAAGGTCGTCAATACCGTCCATGTCCATGTCCGGGGCCGAAAGGAACCCCGGCGAGCGGCCGGTGGCCGTCCGGGACGCCTCGGCAAACCCCACCCCGGTCACGTAGTCCATCACGACCACTTCGCCGGCGGCGGCGTCCAGGACCGCAAGTTCGGGTCCGGGATCGTCATCGGACTCGAGGAGCGCCAGGGAGCCGGGGTAGAACGTCAGACCGAGATCGGTCGGGAAAATCCGGAATCCACCTCCGGGCAATCCCGGAAAAAAACTGAGCAGGGGCTGGTCGCCGTTGGAGACCGTCAGGTCCGGCAGGCCGTCACCGTCGAAATCCGCCACCACCGAAGCGCCTGGGCTGGCATTGAGCGCCAGGGCGGGATATCCCCAGAAGCCCGGTTGGGGGTTGGCGAACATGACGGTCACCGCGTCGGCGTCCCCACCCACGGAAACCAGATCCCGGCCGCCGTCCCCGTTGAAATCACCCGAAAGGGTGGCCAGCGGATGACACCCCGGGTAGTAGGAATTACGTCGAAGCCAGGAGCCCGCCTGGTTCTGGAAAAATTCGACCAGGCCCCGGTCGCTATTGGAGGCGAAGAGGCCCGGGGTTCCGTCAAACAGCCCGGTGAGGTGGACACCATCGGCCGGCAGGGTCAAATTCAGGGTATCGTATGGTTCCAGCTGCCCGGCCGACCCGCGCATCAGGATCACCACCGGAACTCCCTCCACGGTGGCGGCGAGCTCGGCCCGGCCATCGCCATCGAAGTCGTAACTGGCGAGCCGGGTGGGGATCCCCGCGGGAAAAACCTGTTGGGAACCCACGTAGGAGCCCTGCGGATCACGGCGGTATATCCCCAGGGTCCCTGACAGGGGGCCCCTGTTGGCCGTCACCAGTTCCCGGACCTGATCGCCGTCGATATCGACCCCCACGATGGACTGGGGCCGGTCCCCGGAATCCTGGATTTCCTTGATGGCCCAGCCGGTCTCGGCCTGCTCCAGAAAGACCACCTGGTCGATCCCGGGCAGGGAAACCGCAAGCTCGGGCCTTGCCCCCAGGGGGTTTCCGACGAAGGCCAGGGTGCCGGGATCCTCCTCCAGGAGAACCACGTCCTCCAGGGTGAAGTAGGGCGCCCGGGAACTGAGGCCAAGGAAGGCCACCCGGTCGGGATTGGTGGTGGCCACGACCAGTCCCGGATCCAGGAGCGGGCGCCCCTCCCAGGGAATCATGTCCACCAGTTCGCCCCCCAGAAGGAACTGGGTCAACTGGATGAAGCGGGCACCCCCGCTGCCCAACCTGTGCAGCGTCAGCACTCCCGCGCTGGACCCGTTCACCAGATAGGCAGGTTGGCCTACATCAAGTTCGGCGGTTGCCGAACTGAGGGCCGGGGCCGGAAGCTCCACCCGAACCGGACCGGGAAACTGGACCTGGGCGCCAACGGGCCCGGCCAACGCAAACCAGGCCAGGATCAGCGAAGCAGCCGGAACCCCGGGCAGGCGAAGCGAAAGCGGATTTGGGCCGCTCAGCAGGAGATCGAGAATATATTTTCGAGGGTACCGGACCAAGAATTGTCTCATTTCTCAGAGTGGGGTGCCATCATTATACGGTTATCACGGTCCAGGACCAAAAGAGTTGCCTTATATTATTGTTATTGACACTCAAGGGATCGCGCCTGAAATTAATTCGACAGATTTCTTTGGCTGAATCCCCGCAAGACCCGGGCGAAGTCCTGGACAGGAGCCTTTTCATGTCCCGTAACCCCGTGACTCCTTTGATCATTTTGATGATGATCACGGTTTGTACACCATTGCTTGCCCAGGACACCGCACCCCAGGAAAAACCCCTTCCCGGCGAGCCTGAACAGAGTTTTCAATTGCTCCGGGATTCATCCACCGCCGCCGATGAACTCGACATCGACGAAGATGAACTGGTTATCTGGGAACCGGCCGTCGTCGCGGGCACCACCGAGCTGAGCTTTGCTTTCGGGTTTATCGACTTCAACCAGGTCCTCTGGGAAAACAACCAGATCATCTACAAGTACACCGCCGACAAGACCTACTGGGGTGACGTCGCCATCAAGGGCCAGAGCGCCTTCAATCCCGTTCTGCGCCTGGGCTACAATTTCACGAAATGGCTTTGCTTCGAGATGGTCGGCGGAGTGGCCATCACCGAATACACCTCGACCATCGAGAATCGCCGGGCCCGTGACAACAAGCCCGACGCGGCCATCGAGGAGAACCCGCCCCTGGGTGATTACGACGCCGAAGCCCGCTCCCTGCTGACGATGCAGGCCTCGGTGAACGCCGTCATCTACCCCCTGGCCATCTCCGGTGACGGCAAGGGCAAGATGCACCCCTACCTGACCGTCGGCGCGGGCAAGATGTGGTACGAAATGAACTCGAACTACTTCGAAGGAATGACCGGCGCCAATGATCTGAACGGCGGCATTGGCTTGAGGATTTTGGCGGACAAGAACATCAGCATCCGCTTCGAGATCCTGGCCCATTCCCACAGCCTCCAGTTCGAGCCCGCCCCCTATTTCACCTCCCTGGACGAAGGTACCGTCATTGTTCCCCTCGACGAATACCCCATGAACCCCGACGGCTCGGTGACCGTGGAAAGGGTCACCGAATATTCGGCCCAGGATCTGCTGCTCTTCAACTGGAGCATCGGCGTGCAGGGGACCTTCTGACCGAAAATCCGGTTGGGGAAAACTTTTCGAGGCGGCCGCGGGGCCGCCTCTTTTTT
>Ga0055478_10000014_pt1 | contig 13566 bp, 11 predicted proteins | sample Muzzi_PWB_D1_FD_57934 | JGI IMG/M metagenome (GOLD analysis project Ga0055478, IMG submission 57934) | Wetland microbial communities from San Francisco Bay, California, USA, that impact long-term carbon sequestration - Muzzi_PWB_D1 | ecosystem: Environmental > Aquatic > Marine > Wetlands ... | reverse complement strand
CAACCGCTGAATGAAGGCGGGTGAAGGGAATTAACCGGGGATTTGGCGCTTCCTGAAAACTATACTAGGATGTGCATCCCACTTTTTTTTAATCAGGAACACCGAATGCCGTCATATTGCACCGAAGACATCCGAAATATCACCCTGGTCGGCCATACCGGTTCAGGCAAGACAACACTGGTGGAAGCCCTCCTGAGCAAAGCAGGAAAGATTGGGGAACCGGGAACCATTGAAAGGGGCACAACGACCACCGATCACGACCCGCTCGAGAAAGAATTTCAACACTCTTTAGACTCGGCCATCGCTTCATTCGATCACGATGGTATCCATGTCAACCTGATCGACACGGCCGGCTTTCCTGATTTCAGGGGGCCCACCCTGACTGGCATGGCCGCAACCGAAACCACCGCTGTCGTCATCAATGGCCACAGCGGCATTGAGCTTTCAACCCGCAGACTGATGCGCCGGGCCAAAAGGCGCCGGCTGTGCCGCATTATCGTGGTTACGAAAATTGACCAGGCCGAGGGCGGGGTGAAACAGCTTGTTCAACAAATTCGAGAAGAATTTGGCCCCGAGTGCCTTCCCATCAATTTGCCTGCCGAAAATTTCACAACGGTCAAAGACTGTTTTTACGGCACAGAAGGCGACACGGATATTTTTTCCCTGAGCGAAGCGCACGAAGCCATTATTGACCAGGTGGTCGAAGTGAATGAAGACCTCATGGAAAAATACCTTGAAGGAGAAAAACTGAGTCGCGATGAATTACACGAGGCTTTTGAACAGGCATTAAGAGAAGGACATCTGGTGCCAATTTGCTTTACATCCGCTACGACCGGTGCAGGTCTGGGCGAATTTTTACGGTTTTGCAAGCGACTGCTACCCAATCCCATAGAGGGCAATCCACCCCCCATCCTTAAAGGCGAAGGCAAAGCGGCAAAGAAGGTGAAAGTGAAACCCGATCCGGATGGCCATGTGGTTGCCCATGTCTTCAAGATCAGCAACGATCCTTTTGTGGGTAAACTCAGTATATTCCGAATCTACCAGGGAACTGTATTGCCTGACACCCAGCTGTATATCGGTGATGCACGAAAACCGTTCAAAACCGGCCACCTGTTCAAAATCCAGGGTGGTAAACATGAGGAAGTGGATGCTGGAATCCCTGGCGATATCTGTGCCGTGGCGAAAGTGGATGAAATCTACTATGACGCCATTCTGCATGATTCGCATGATGAAGACAGTTTCCACCTGAAACCCATGGATTTTCCTCAACCGATGTATGGACTGGCAATTCAGCCCAAGACTCGTGGCCAGGAACAGAAGCTGGCGCAGGCTATTTCAAAACTGACTGAAGAAGATCCGTGCTTCCAGGTGGAACATAACCAGGAATTGAATGAAACGATCATACGCGGTCTGGGTGAACTGCATATGCGAGTGATGTTGCAAAGGATGCAGACCCGCTATCATGTCGAGGTTGACACACGCCCTCCCCGTATTGCCTATCGAGAAACCATCACCCGCGCAGCCGAAGGTCACTACCGCCACAAGAAGCAAACTGGCGGTGCCGGACAGTTTGGAGAGGTGTTTTTGCGTGTTCGGCCGAGAAAGCGCGGTAATGGCTTTGAATTCATCAACAAGGTCGTGGGCGGCTCCATTCCAACCAATCTGATACCTGCGGTAGAAAAAGGCGTGCGTCAGATTATAGAAGAGGGGGCTATCGCCGGCTACCAAATGCAGGACCTGGAAGTCACCGTCTATGATGGCAAATTCCACCCGGTGGATTCCAAGGAAATTGCTTTTGTCATCGCAGCCAGAAATGCCCTTCTGGACGCCATTCGTAATGCGGGCCCTCAAATTCTGGAGCCCATCGTCAGCGTGGATGTTACCGTCCCTGATTCAGTAATGGGTGATGTGACCGGAAATCTTGCCGGCAGACGGGCGCGCATCAGCGGCACCGAGAGCCTTAGCGGTGGATTGGTCACTGTCGTGGCAGACATGCCGTTGAGCTCTCTGAGCGACTATCACACCGAATTAAAGTCCATGACCCAGGGCCAGGGTAGCTTCACCATGGAGTTCAGTCATTACGACCCTGTCCCCCATGCGGTTCAACTGGAACTTGAATCGGCCTTCAAGAAATCGGACGAAGATTGAAATTTCTCGGTTTTTCAGGAAAACGGGCGCTTCGGCGCCTGATTTTCGGGCGTTGAAAAATTGTGCAGCACGCAAGAGTGAAGAATCGTCTCTTTCACGAAATATTCCTATGGATGCGGACGCAACAAACTAAATCTAGTTAAAAGCCTGAAATAATGAAATATTCAAAGTCCGATGACATCTTCTTCGAAATAAAACATGTGCAATCCAGCGGTAATTTGATTTGAATTGAATTCTGACTCTTCGAAACGTGCTATCTGGTCTCTTGCCGCCAATTCTGTAGCTTCGAGAAATTGCCTAATTTTTTTCTGAAATTCAATCTTTTCTGTTCGTGGCAGCCGAACAGTCCAAGCGCCTCTGGCAAAGAATGCTTGCTGACCCGAAGCAGCTGCGTGGAAATTGTGAAAAGATGTGTCAAGTAGATTACAAATTTGAACAATTGCAACGTCGAACAAACCCCGTTGATTGTTAACTTTATACGGGGCAAGTGTCTTTTCTAACAGTTTTACAGTTTGAGTAGATTCATCAAGCTGGACTGCTTCAAGTTCGACCAAGCAAGACAAAATTGATTGCACAGTAACGCCTCGAGAAGAAAGTGAGTCACCCACAAGTTCTTCAAATGTTTCTCCAGACCCCATCAATTCAAGATTTTTAGGCTCGCCCGTCTCCAGATTGCAATACTTTGGGCTACTCTGCCAAACGTCAAGAACACAACTCTCCGGAGTCATCGTTTTGACAAATCGTTCTTGCTCGTGCAGCGGTCTTCGATACCGCTCGTCATTGCGGATCTTCGCAAGGGTGCGCGTATCCAGACCGGTGATGATGGCCAGCCTTGTGAGCGGGATATCTCTTCCTGGCTTTTCCAGGCGCAATTTTCGCTCGGACTCTTCTACATAGATATTCCGTATCATTTCCTGGAGTTTGACGAGTGAAATTTTTCCGACTAGAAACCGAATGAGTTTTCTGAACACCCTCTCGACACCGCGGGTGAGAATAACGGCGCTCGATTCACTATCATTCTGTCGTGTTGACACTCCGAATCTCCTTTTTCCGGGTCAATGAATTTGTACGATCTGTGAATATTTGGCAGCTAAAAAGACAGGATCCTGGCTGCTCGCAGCCTGGATCCTGTCCCACCTGACCCTCAGAACGGGTCTGTCCGCGCATGCCGTTTCTGTGTTCAATCCCCTATTTGAATCACCGGCAATCAGAGCACCTTTCTGATGGTCCTGGTTTCCCCTTGCGGAACAATACTGGCAAATATTGCCATTGATGTCAATATATTTTTTCGGGTTTTTTCAAATAATCTCGAATCAGAGCAAATTTCTTACATATGGTGTTTGTAATTCAACGATTTTGCGAATTTCTCATCGACCTGCGAGTCGGAATGTTCTTTTCCATAGCTGTAAGAATACCCAAAGAAACACGATCGGTAAAATTCCGGTTTGAAGGATAAACACTACGCATAACTGGACCATGTGCTCCACCAAATCCGCCGCTCGTTCCTTGATCTGATTGACTCGCCTTTTGATGTCAAGTGACTCGCGAGTGTCGCTGAATGCCTGTTCAAGAGCCGCCATCATGCCCGTACCTGACTCATCTTCGCTGACAATCGATTCCGTGCCAGCCTCCTCGATTTCAGCGCCTGCCTGTTCGATGACCTCGGTACTTTGCACATACCTGGACTCAAGGAAGACAGTGAACAGGGCCTCGTTCGCAATCATTGTCAATGGCACGGCGAATCGCACGAACAAAACGATGATAAATGCTTGCCATAGCAAACGGGTTGTCTGGTATGAGCCAGACTGTTCTTTGCGGGACTGTTTCAGCTTCAGCCAGAGCCATACCAGGCCCAACAATGCGACCGCCACTTTAATGACCCACCATTGACCCACATCGAGAAGCACCTGCTGAATTCCAAGCGATAACGTCGCACCAAGCATGATCCACGAAAACCGTTCAACCAGATCGTTTACCGGGTCGAGTATTTCTCCCGGAGTCAGGGTGACGCCGACTCCAGCTGGTTGAAGCGCCAATTCGGTGCCCTGAACAACGGAAATCACGCCATTCAGTGTTCTGGCCAATGCGAACGTGACAAGCGCACGCTGAAATAACTTCCCGTACTCAAGCTCGGCAAACTCATCAACCGAGGTCATGCTCGAGAGAACAATTGCCATCAGGACCAGCACACCCAGAAGCCACTTACGCAATGGGTGCAATTGAGTCCCTGAATTATTCGCATCAGACATCTTCATTCTCAAGTCCGCCCATCAAACCAGAATCATAATCGCCACTCCTGCCATAGTCAGCAACAATCCAATTATCTTGCGCAACCCCAGTGATTCGCCCAGGAAAAGCCAGGCAAGAAGGACAATCCAGGCATTGGCGGATTCGTTCAACACAGACGCCTCGGATGCTGGAATCAGCCGGTAACCAGCCAGCCACATCATCATTGAAAGATACCCTCCTAGAAAACTGCCGGCAATGATATGTCCCCATGGTAATGAATCCGAGAATGCGTTTTTAACCAGGGTCCAACGTCGTTTGAACGCCATGTAGGCAAACATTCCGGCCAAACCACCCAGCAACCGCAATTCAACCGTCCAGATAAATGGCCTGACTTCGAGAATTTGCTTGACCATGACCACGCCTATTGCCATCAGGAATACGGAGCCCAGTGCAAACAGAATGCCTTTTCCAACCTGATCTGGCTCGACTTCAGTGCGTGCCCGGCGCCAGGTCACCAACAATATGCCCGCCATCACCAGCGCAAAGCCCAAAATCTGCCAACCCAGTAATGTTTCACCCAGGAAAATAACCGAGAGCATGATGACAAACGGACTAAGCAGGCTGGCCACGATGCCGGTGCGGCTGGCACCCACGAGTTGCAAAGCACGCAGATACCAGGTGTCGGCCACCGCAATACCCAGGAAACCGGAAAGGAGGACGAGGGCCAGCTCCTGAACAGAATAGCCAGGCGACACCAGCCCATCAATGACCAGGAGCGTCGGCAGAAACAGCACAAACGCCAACACCATTTTGAACAGGTTTAACTCGAATGCCGGCAGCGAATAACCGGAATGTCGAAGTAAAATGACGGATATTGCCCATCCGAAGGCACTGGCGAGGGCGAAAAACTCACCCCAGCCGACGAAGGCCGTCACGTCATTTGCCGTGCGATCCGGAGATCAGTGTGGCGGCTCCAGGACAGTTGCGGAGATCAACAAGACCGGGGTTACAGGGACATCTGAAGCATCGAGGTTTTCATCGTAGCCGGTTTCCACCTGCGAAATCGCTTCAACGACCTCCTGTCCCGAAACCACCTGGCCGAATACCGCATAGCCCCAGTTGCTCGCGTTGGGATCGAGCGAACTGTTGGCGGAGAGATTGATATAGAACTGGTTGGTTGCCGAATGCGGATCGTCATAACGCGCCATGGCCACGGTCATGGGCAGATTCTTCAGACCATTACCTGACTCGTTGAATATGGGTGGATAGAGATCACGCTCCTCGATATCGGCGGTATAACCACCGCCCTGAATCACGAAATCCGGCATCACCCGATGAAATATGGTCCCGTCATACAGGCCCTCGGTGACATAGCGCAGAAAATTATTGGAGGTGGCGGGAGCTCGCCGGCGATTCAACTCAATCACAATATCGCCCATGCTGGTTTCCAGCCGAACCGAAGGAAACATATTGTTGGGCAGAATGTCTTCCGGAAAGCAGTCACATTTGGCGTAGACACTGCTGCTGAAAGCGCCGAGCAGGGCCAGAAGAGATAATTTTACAAGACTATTGATCATCGGCTTAATCCACTACTTGAAGTTCTACAAACAGGAAACACTATGATAACTGCTTTATCATTCCAATCCTGAATTCAATCTGAAGTGAGACGATGAGGAGACCGAGTTGAGCAAGACTTTTATCCTGCCTGCAGACAGCCTGCGGTGGCGAGTCGATCCTGGCTATCTTCAATTCAAATCCACCGCGGATCTGGATCCGGCCGAGGGAATTATCGGGCAACCGGTGGCCATGGAGGCCATGCGTTTTGGTGTCGAATGCGATGCACCCGGACAAAATATTTTTGTCAGGGGCACCAGTGGCACCGGGCGCACCAGCATGGTCAGATCTCTGCTGACTGAATTGAAACCGCAGGCACGAAGGCGGCTGGACCGGTGTTATGTTCATAATTTCAAGCAACCCGACCGGCCACGACTGGTCACTTTACCGGCTGGCGAGGGTCCGATTTTTCGTAAGCACGTCAAGGACCTGGCCGATTATATCCAGCTCAATCTCCTGGAATCGTTGGAAAGTGAACCGTTCAAGACTCGCCGGGACGCGATTGGACAATACACGCAGGAAGAAATCCAGCGCATTACTTCACCACTGGAAAAGGAACTCAAGGAAAACAACCTTGCGCTGGTCAGCCTGCAATCCGGACCGATGAGCCGGACAGTCATTTTTCCTCTGATCGAAGGCAAACCCACTCCGCCGGAAGAACTGCTTAAACTGCTGAAGTCCGGAAAACTCAGTGAATCGGATCTCGAGGCACTGGAAGAAAAGATCAAAAATTTCACGCCCCGCCTGGAGGAAGTCTCCCGCGAAGCGAACAAGAGTTGGCTCCAGGGCATGACCCGCATCCGCGAATTCGTTGAAGCGGAAGCACGCACACTTCTCCAGAACTTCACCGCCAGCCTGATAACCAGGTTGCCCCAGGCCGAGGTGGTCGAATTCATCGAGGAGGTCATCGAAGATGTCATTGAGAATCGCCTCGATACCGAGTCACGGGAAAAATTGCCTGATCCGCAGCTGGTCTACGGCGTGAACGTCATCTGCAGCCAGAAAAATGATTCTTCCCCCGTGATCACTGAATATACGCCCTCGGTAATGAATCTTCTGGGCACCGTCGAGCCGGAGTTTGTCGGTCAAGGACAAATGGTGAGCAACTATCGCGGTATTCGCGCCGGCGCCCTGGTGCAGGCGGATGGTGGTTACCTGATTCTCAATGCGAATGATGTGCTGAGTGAGCCGGGTGCCTGGCACATGATGATGCGTGTTTTGCGAACGGGAAAAGTGGAGATCGTACCGGCCGAGGCTGGCTGGTTTGCTCCAATCCAGTCTCTCAAACCCGAGGCGATTGATATCAACGTTCGGATCATCCTGATCGGCAACAGCCAGTTATATTATCAACTGGACCAATTCGATCCTGATTTTCGCGACCAATTCAAGGTTTTGGCCGATTTCAATTCAGAAATTGAACGAACCAGACTCGGCGTCAACCAGTATGCGGGCGTGGTAGCCAGGATCTGTTGCAATGAAGGACTTACGCACTTCGAGGCTTCCGGTGTCGCGGCGCTGGCTGAGCACGGTGCGCGCGTGGCGTCACGTAAGGGCAAAATCAGTGCGCGATTCGGTCGCATTGCGGATATCGTCCGTGAGGCCGCCTTCCTGGCCGGCAAATCAGGCGCGGAGTTGGTAGATCGCAGCCACGTTGAAAACGCGGTGCGACGCACAAAATACCGCGCCAGCCTTCCTTCCAGCCGATTTCAGGAACTGATCAGTGACGGCACCCTCATGGTTCAGACCTGCGGCGCGGTCGTGGGCCAGATCAACGGCCTGGCAGTTATCAACGCGGGCCAGCTCACCTACGGTTTTCCAGCGCGAATTACGGCCACCATCGGGGCCGGCCAGGCCGGTGTGATCAACATTGAGGGTGCGGCCTCGATGTCCGGTGCGATCCACACTAAGGGATTTCATATTCTCGGGGGATTGTTGCGACACCTGATGCAAACAGATCACCCCCTGGCCTTCAGCGCGTCGATCGCTTTTGAACAGAGCTACGGCGGGATCGACGGCGACTCCGCATCTGGCGCTGAAATTTGCTGCCTGCTGAGTGCACTTACGGGCGTTCCGATCAAGCAGGGGCTGGCCATGACCGGGGCCATTGATCAGCTCGGCCACATACAGGCCATTGGTGGCGTCAATGAGAAAATCGAAGGCTTTTTCGATGCCTGCAGATCCATCGGCCTGAATGGCGAACAAGGCGTAATTATCCCTTCGGCCAACGACGGTGACCTCATGTTGCGTGAGGATGTTATCGCTGCCTGCGCCAATGGCCAGTTCAACGTGTACGCCGTGAAAACAGTCAATGAAGCGTTGGAAGTCCTGACGGGTCTCGAGGCGGGCGAACTGGATGAGGAAGGCCACTTTCCGGAAAATTCATTACTCGAACTCGCCCGCCGCAAAACAACCGAATTCTGGACAAAATCCATGAGCAGCCCAAACAAGAAACCGGTCTCTGATTCGAACTGAATCATTCCGAAGTCTTTTTGCTGTCGGCTGATGGCCGTCCCGGCAGACGTCCTGCCTTGCGCAGGGCGTCTCTCAAAACATACTCGATCTGTGCGTTAACGCTGCGCAATTCATCGGCAGACCACTTTTGCATGGCCTCCCAGATTTTTGCATCAACTCTCAGCGGGTATGCTTTCTTTTTCGTCATGGATAGTTGGGCGGAGACCCAAATCTGCAGTCGCCTGACAGCCTGTCTGACTTGGCTGGTTGTAGCGAGAGAAAGCCACTTTGAATCAGATTCTTCGATGTTTTGAGGAGAATGGCACCGCTATTTGACGAAAATGAGCGAGAAATATGGACAAATTTGGATTTTTCGCAGTAGTTCATGTCAAGTTCGACAGGCTCCTAACTATACAATGATCCGGCGTTCAGAACAGGCCTGGCGTTTTCTTCTCCGCACAAAACAACGAGCAGATTGCTGACCATGTTGGCCTTGCGCTCTTCGTCCAGTTCAACGACGCCCTGCTCTTCCAACTGGGTCAGCGCCATCTTCACCATTCCGACAGCGCCATCGACAATTTGCCGCCGGGCCGCAACGATGGCCTGAGCCTGTTGACGCTTTAACATCGCACTGGCGATTTCCTGGGCATAGGCGAGGTGGGTGATCCTGGCTTCGAGCGCCTGCACCCCGGCCTTATCCAACCGGTCCTGGACCTCCACGCACAGTTTTTCGGCAATCGCCTGGGGATCGCTGCGCAAGGCGATGGTATCGTCATCATGGGCCTCGTAGGGGTAACTGGTCGCCAGGTTGCGCAGTGCCGCTTCGGACTGGATCTGTACAAAACTCTGAAAGTCGTCTACCTCAAAGACGGCTTCAGCGGAGTCGACGACTTTCCAGACAATTACCGCTGCGATATCGATCGGATTTCCCGAACTATCGTTCACTTTCATCACGCCGCTTTCGAAATTTCGCACGCGCAACGAAATGGCCTCTTTGGAATAAAATGGATTTGCCCATCGCAATCCAGTCTGGCGGACGCTGCCGACATAGGTGCCAAACAATTGCAATACCTTGGCCTGGTTGGGGTGAACCATGAAAAAACCCTTGTAACAGATCAGGGTCAGCACCAGACCGATCAGAAAGATCACGGCCATCGCGGGCTTGTCCTGGACAGCCGACTGGATGAACATCAGGGCGCTACCAGCCGTCAACAACGGCAGTATCAGTAGCGCCAGGTATCCGGAAGCAACATTGCGCACTTTTTCTTTGATCATGACTCACCTCCTGTTTGATATCATTTATATATCATTTTGTATGATGTATCAATTAATCGCACCAGCCAAAAGTAATGGATCAACGCAAAATTACAGCCAGCGCTCTCAGTAGCACGCTTGCAAGATGCGTTGAGGAACACTTTATTTGGTTTATACTGAGCCAGGCCTGAAAAAGGAGAATCCAAATGCGCCGAATCCTGATTGTTTTGCTGTTGCTGGCTCCTCTGACCGTTTGCGGCCAGGATTCAAGCAGCGGGCCCTTGTTCATGAAAGACATGGTGAATGAGACAGAGTTTTTCGATCCATGGGGTGTCGGCCTGGATTTTTTCACTATGGAACAGGACTACAAGATCAAAAGTCTCAGTTTCGATCTGCCTGGTGTTGATGTCAGTGATCCCACTTTGATCAATGTGACCAATAATCTGAACCACTACGACCTGAAACTGGACGTCTGGGTGACGCCATTTCTAAACGCGTTTGCCCTGATTGGCCGAATCGACGCCGATACGCAGGTCGACCTGGGCAATGTGCCCATTACCGGCTTGCCTGTCTCTCTGCCCGTGTTGCCTGTGTCATACGACGGAACCGTTTATGGCGGCGGTATCAACCTGGTTTATGGCACCGAACACTGGTTCGTTGCAGTGAACAACACCTGGACGGGCACCAACCTCAGTGGCGATTTCGACTCATCGGTTTCAGCATTCACATCCCAGCCCCGTATTGGCCTGGTCAAGGACCGTTGGACTTTCTATGTCGGTGGCATGTACCTGGACACAACCGAGAAACATTCGGGTACGATTGCCCTTCCAATTCCGGGCATTCCGCCTGTTCCATTCAATGTCGAACTGGAAAGCGCAGACAAATGGAATTACGCGGTTGGCGTGTTTCATGTCTTCAGTCCCAAGGCGCATTTACTGCTGGAGTATGGTTTTGGAGACCGGACACATACGCTGTTCAACTTCACATATCGGTTCTGAATGCGTGACAGGCTCTCCACCCTCTGGTTGCTGAGCCTGGTTTTATTAGTCGCGCCCCTCGAAGGCGCTGCCTACGAAACAGACCAGTTCAGCCATCGACTGGAGCCCATTGCCGACTCCATGCCGGTATTGAATGAGCGCGTAAACCAGTCGATAGAAACAGCTGTGGCCGAGTGGAAAGGCCCGCGAGACGATTGGAAATTCGTCAACGTCATTTACCACGACCTCGGTGGCCACCACTGGGTGGACCACATTGAGCGCTGGGCGATGAAATCCGACAAAGTCGAACGCCTTCAAACCTCGCGCCGCGAATCCATATACCAGGGCCACCCCTTTTGGGCTACCCGGGTGGCCGGAATATTCGGTGTCGGGCCTACCATCAAGATCAATGGACAACTCATAGGTTCGGACAAACTGGGGCACTTCTTCTCGCAGGGTCGAAAGTTCTATCGCCGTTACATGAAAAGCGGCGACGAAGCACAGGCGGCAAAACATTCCGCATACACCGAGCGCGCAATTTTTGGACAGCTGACCACCGGTGTCTACTCCAACGCAGACCTGGTCGCCAACTACGAGGGTTTTCGGTTTTACCTCAGCCTGTTTGAAGATAATGTGATCGCGGGCAAACCGGCCATTTTGGCCTGGCAGGAAGACCATTGGGTCATCCAGAGAGCCTTTACCTGGGCCGATCACGTGAATGAATACTGGGATGAAGCCCTCAACATCAATCACTACGACCGGATTTTGTATCCCTACATGGAAAAACGCCTAATGACGTTCTGCCCGGACTACTTCACGGCCCCGGAAAAATACACCATCAACCAAGGCACCGAATCCAGCCTGATCGAACGGTATCGGGATCTCGAGTTAAGAGATACGTCCGACCTGCGCCTCGACCACCTTTGCCGGGATGAGAATTCGTTTCCGGCTATGGGTTCGTCTTCGGAATAGGGGCGAAGCTGGCTTTGTCGAGCGTTTTGCTGAGGATCAGGACTTCCGGGAAAGACTCGCTCATGTAGGCTTTCACTTCGTCCATCTCACTTGGTGGGATGTGAACGGCGATCTTACGGGATTCGCCAAGAAACCGGGTGACCACTTCATTACCTGGCCCCGGCTGAAAGAACCAGAACGGAATCAGGGCCACATCGATTTGAGTTGAGTCCAGACCGGCCAATGCAAAGTCTTCCGCACTCATTGCCGCATCCCCGATATGCAGTAAACGCATCCCCCCCATTTCGATGAGGTGACCGAAATTCTCAATCCTGGCGTAGCTTTGGGTGCCGTGACTGAGTGGAAATACCGTAATCCTTGCGTCCCCCACCTCAAACACCGTTGGATTTCCGTGCAAAGGATCGATCACCTCCACCCGCGGACTGGTGGTGACAAATTCCCTGCATCTCTCGCGCATCAGGCCAATAACCTGTTCAGAGGTTTTCAACTGGGTCTGGCTACTTTTCTGCATGAACTGACAGGCGTATACCGGTTGGTTGTGCTCATGGTGTCTGTGGCTGATCAGCACCAGGTCGATGTCGGAAAACGGGCCGGTCAAATTATCAAACATCGGCTGGACGTCAACGGGCAAACCTCCGTAAACCGAATAGGGCTCAACCACCAGGGCGTCAATCAGTATGCGCGTTTCACCATCACTCACCATGACCCCGTCGTTTGCCAATTGTGTGACGTTGATGTCGGCCGAAACCGGTCCGGCCAGCCCGGAAAAAACCAGAAGAGAGGCTGCGCAGAACCGAAACATGCCTGGTTTCAAGCGGATTGACCTTTTATCGGCCGTCTGTCTTCTTGACTGCATATCGAATGACTCCATGTTCGGACCCGGCCCCTGTCAGGCTGAATCCGTTCTTTTCCATGACACGAATGGATTGCCGCAGGTGCGGTAGTGTTTCCGCACTCACTTCCTTCACGTTCTGATGGCTGAAAGCCCAGGCCAACAACCTCGTCACCGCCTCGGTGGCATAACCCTGCGCCTGGTACTGTTCCAGCACCGAGTATCCGATTTCAACCGATCCGGTGTCATCCGGGCGTCCCTTGAAACCGCATAAACCCAACAATTGCGGCTGATCTGAAGTTTTTGACAACATGTACCAGAACGACCAGCCCGGCAGTTTGGGGTCTTCATGTAGCTGTTGTAAAGCAAATTTCATCGCCTGGCGTTCATACAGGTCGGGGGGCCAGTTGTCGGGCACTTCCGCGCCCAACAAATTCGCCAACGCCGAATGGCTCTCAAGGTCGGTCTCGAGCAACTCAGCAGTGGCGGCCACCAGGGTTATTCGGCGCGATTCGAGGGTTCTGAGCAACATCAGGAATCGGCATCCGCATAGGCCGTTTCCAGGGATGCCCAGGAATCCTCCAGCCGTTGAACCTGGCCTTCGGGCCAAAATTTTTCCAGTGATCTGCGCAAACGTTTCAGATTGGCTGCAAATGCACGCCTGGCTCCTTTGCGAATCCTGGCCCGGTCAAAATCGATCAGGTAGATCTCACCGGATGAAAGAACCAGGATATTGCGTGCATTCAGGTCGGAATGCACGACCCCCAGGTCGTGAAATTTCCGGATACATTTTCCAGTCGCCCGCCACACACCTGAACCCGCAGAAAAATCCGCCAGCCGTTCCGCCAATGGAGCCGCGTCAAGAATGCGTCGGGTCAGCAGGCTGCCGCGATAGAATAAACCGCCGCGTACACATTGCGTAGCCAGGGGATGGGGAACTGGCATTCCCTGGTTGTGCAATCGCAACAGCATTCTGAATTCAGCCAACGGGCGTGATCGATCAAATCCGGTGAACAGGTACCGGTCCCGGCTGAAGCGGGCGGCCCAGCCTCCTCTGAGGTAGCTTCGCAACACCGCCGGGCCAAAGGG
>Ga0055478_10000013_pt1 | contig 13747 bp, 13 predicted proteins | sample Muzzi_PWB_D1_FD_57934 | JGI IMG/M metagenome (GOLD analysis project Ga0055478, IMG submission 57934) | Wetland microbial communities from San Francisco Bay, California, USA, that impact long-term carbon sequestration - Muzzi_PWB_D1 | ecosystem: Environmental > Aquatic > Marine > Wetlands ... | reverse complement strand
CGGACGAGCGGCGGATGTCGTCCCATGGCTGATGACGAATTATCGTGCAGACACTTCGAAGCCGCAGTCGCATTGCAGCCCCTGGAAGCGTTATATTGATCAACTTGAGCCGGGCCGCTTGTGGCCCCAGGCTTGCATCCTGATTCCGCGATACGTTTGGAGCCCAACGCATGCATCGAAGTCGTTTAGCAGGTTTTATTATTGACTGTCAGGTCGACGATATGGGCCTGGCGGCTGATTTCTGGAGCAGGGCGCTGGGTTACAGCTGCAAGCGGTCAAGTGACCCGGCCGATGAAAACTATGTACTCCTGGATACAGGGCCGGACGAGTTGCATATCGAGCTGCAAAAGGTGGAACATCCGAGTCGAGTACACCTTGACATCGAGACCGACGATATTGAATCGGAGGTCAGTCGACTGGAAAAGTTGGGAGCGAAGCGGGTCGAACAGATCAGAACGTGGTGGGTAATGGAGGCCCCTACCGGCCAGCGGTTTTGTGTTGTTCGTCCACAGCGATCAGACTTTTCCGAAAAAGCCAATCAGTGGAAGAAACCGGACTCCACCGCGTAAGCTAGCCCTTGGCAATAACCTCGAGCGCGCGCAATACGTCACGCCGGCTGATCTGGCCAACCAGTCGGTTGCGCTGCATCACCGGGAAACGGCGAAATCGCGTGTCGAGAAATACCTGGGCCAGGTCAACGATGCTCATTTCGGCATCGACCGTCTTTACGCCTGCGGTCATATAGTCCGATACGGGTCCACCCCAGTCCCCGTGATATCCCGCGTGCAGTGCAATCTTCAGGCAGTCGAGTTCCGACAGCATACCGATCAGGTTGCCCTCGGCGTCAACGACCGGTGCGCCGGCAATTCGATGCTTGACCAGCAGGCTCACGGCATCGAGCACGTCAATATCCGGCTTGAACGTCACCAGGCTGCGGGTCATATAGTCCTTTACAAGAACGGATTTGGTGCTCATGTGGATACTCCATCGTCTCTTGCACGTTTGTTACGGCACTCGCCCTTGCCGCTGCACAGCTCGCAACCGCCGCCATTCAGGCCGCCGCAACTGCCGCTGATTGCCTTGCGCCCGTTCATGACGCCGACGCTCATGCCCGCAATAACGAGCAGCATTACCAGGAAGCTGAAAAATACGGTCAATATCTGAGAGATCATGATTCACTCAACATTTGAAAATTAGAAGTCTTCAATTCGCGGATGCCGGTCGCATTTCTGATCAGGAAGTATCCTGCCACGCCCAGCTGTTCGGCAAGCGTCGGTCCATCCTCCGGGCCCAGCACCAGTAACGCCGTGGCCATTGCGTCGGCATAAGCGGCCGAAGCGTCGACGACCGTTACCGCGGCGAGATCATGGTCCACCGGACGGCCGGTGCGAGGATCAATCGTATGCGAATAATTAGATCCCTGGTAGACAAAATAGTTGCGATAGTCGCCCGAAGTCGCGACGCCGGTATCGGTGACTCGTACTACTGACTGGACGTCCCGCCGGTCAGTCGCCGGCGCTTCGATCGCGATCGCCCACTTTTTGTCGGCCGCATTCTGGCCTCGCACCTTGACCTCACCGCCTATTTCCACGAGATACCGGCCGAGCCCATACGCATCCAGCAATGCGGCGACCTTGTCCACGGCGTAGCCCTTGGCCCAGCCCGAGAGGTCGACGTACAAATCCGGAACGAGCTTGCGCGCCGCGGGTGTCTCACACCTTGTTTCCAGTTTCTCATAGCCGACGCGGGTCCGCGCAGCGGCAATTTCAACGTCTTCGGGCGGCGCTGTTGCATCTCCATTCGGCCCGAATCCCCACAGATTGACGAGTGGACCAACCGTGATGTCGAACGCGCCCCCTGTCGTCATGCTGACGCGTTGCGCCTGCTCCAGCACGGTACAGAATTCATCCGATACCGCCTGCCAATCGGTGCTTGCCGCGGCGTTGAAAACGGACAGCTCGGAATTCTCGCGCCAGGTCGACGCAAGAGTCTCTACGTGCTCGAGTGTTGCGACTATATCCGACTGCAACGCATCCTTCTGCAGGTCTTCGCGAGGAGCGACCAGCACGATATTGAAGGTCGTCCCCATCGTCTGGCCAGCAAGTTCAATCTGCGGCAAGCGCGTTTCGTTGCCGCACGCACACAGCAGTAACAGCGCCGGGACAATGAAGGACGGGCTGCGCAAAGAGCTAGCCGCCGAAATCGTCGAGCAGGATATTTTCTTTCGGTACGCCGAGACTGTCGAGCATCTTGATAACGGCGGCGTTCATCATCGGCGGGCCGCAGAGATAATACTCGCAGTCTTCAGGCGCTTTGTGTTTCGACAGGTATTCGTCATACAGTACCTGGTGAATGAAGCCTGTATAGCCGGTCCAGTTGTCCTCGGGCAAAGGTTCGGATAGCGCGAGGTGCCACTCGAAGTTATCGTTCTTCTCAGCGAGTTCATTGAACTCCTTCTCGTAAAACATCTCTTTCAGGCTGCGCGCACCATACCAGTAGCTCATCTTGCGCTTGCTGTGCTTGCGGATCAGCTGGTCGAAGATGTGCGAACGCATCGGCGCCATGCCTGCACCGCCGCCGATGAATACCATCTCGTTGTCGGTGTCCTTCGCAAAGAACTCGCCATAAGGGCCTGAGATGGTGACATGGTCGCCTGGTTTCAGATTGAAGATATACGAGGACATGATGCCTGGCGGAATGGAATCGTCGGCACCGGGTGGCGGCGTTGCGATGCGCACGTTCAACTTGATGACGGTCTTTTCCATCGGGAAGCTCGCCATTGAATAGGCGCGCATTTCCGAATTTTTCACATGGGACTCGTAGCGCCACAGGTTATAGCGATCCCATTCGTCGCGAAAACGTTCGTCGATATCGAAGTCCTTGTACTTGAGGTCGTGTGGCGGGCACTCGATCTGGATATATCCGCCGGCACGGAATTCGAGTTCCTCGCCCTCCGGCAATGCCACGACCAACTCCTTGATGAAACTCGAGACGTTGTGATTGGAGACCACCGTGCAGTCGTAACGTTTGACGCCGAATACCTCTTCCGGCACCTGCACCTGCATGTCCTGTTTGACCGCAACCTGGCATGACAGGCGGTAGTGGTCTGCCGCGTCACGTTTGTTGATGACGGACGTTTCAGTCGGCAGGATTGCGCCACCGCCGGACAGAACCCGAACCCGGCACTGACCGCACGTGCCACCGCCGCCACAGGCCGACGGCACGAAAAGATCGGCATCCGCCAGGCCCTGCATCAACTTGCTGCCGACCGGAATCGGCAGCTCCAGCTCGCCGTTGACGGTAACGGTGACATTGCCGGTGGAGACCAGCTTCGAGCGAGCAATCAGGATGATAAAAACAAGGGTCAGCACGATGCCTGTAAACAGGCCGACGCCAAGGAGTACTTGCAGCAAAACCGCCGAATCGATGTTCACTTTAGATTCCCGAAAAGCCCATGAAACTGAGTGACATGAGGCCGACAATAATGAATGCGATACCGAGGCCCTGCAGGCCGTCCGGGACGTCCGAATACTTGAGTTTCTCGCGGATACCGGCGAGTGCTATCAGTGCGATGGCCCAGCCGGCGCCGCTGCCCAGACCGAAGACGACGGACTCGGGAAAGTCGTACTGGCGCTCAACCATAAACAATGTGCCACCGAGAATGGCGCAGTTGACGGTAATCAGCGGCAGGAAGATGCCGAGCGCGTTGTACAACTTCGGAAAGAATCGATCGAGGGTCATCTCGAGAATCTGTACGAGCGCTGCGATTACACCGATGTATGAAACGAGCCCGAGAAAAGAGAGGTCGACATCAGGTAAACCGGCCCAGGCGAGCGCTCCGTCGGCAAGCAGAAATTGCAGTATCAGGTGATTGACCGGCACCGTGATGACCTGGATGACAACGACGGCGACACCGAGCCCGATCGCGGTTTCGATGCGCTTGGACACGGCGAGGAACGTACACATGCCGAGGAAGAACGCGAGGGCCAGGTTCTCGACGAAGGCCGCCTTGATAAAGAGACTGACATAGGCATCCATCAGTAGATCTCCGTCCGGTGCACTTCGTGAATCTGATAATCGGGTTTCTCAACCTGTTGCTTGCGCCAGCTGCGGATTCCCCAGATCATCAGTCCGATGATGAAAAACGCACTTGGGGGCAGCAGCATCAGGCCGTTCGCCTGGTACCAGCCGCCGTTGGAAACGACCTCGAGAATCGGGTAGCCAAGCAAGGTGCCTGCACCGAACAACTCCCGCAGCGTCGCGACGGTGATCAGGATCAGGCTGTAGCCAAGACCGTTGCCGAGACCGTCGAGGAAACTCATGACGACACCATTCTTCATCGCGAACGCCTCGGCACGGCCGAGTACGATGCAGTTCGTGATAATCAGGCCGACGAAAACCGACAGCTGCTTACTGGTCTCGAAAGCATAGGCACGCAACAACTGGTCAACGACGATGACGAGCGAGGCAATAATCGTCATGTGCACGATGATGCGAATGTTGTTCGGGATACGGTGGCGCAGTGCACTGATTGCCGCGCTCGACAAAGAAGTCACGCTGGTAAGCGCGATGCACATGAGCAGCGCAGGCAGCAGGGAAGTCGTGACAGCAAGCGCCGAACAGATGCCGAGCATCTGCAGCGTCACCGGGTTGTTGTCGACCAGCGGATCGATCAGGACTCTACGTGCTTCACTCATTGCTGGCTGTCCTCTCGATATTTTTCCAGATAAGGGCCGAAGCCATCCGGCCCGGTCCAGTAACGCACCAGGTTGGTCACGCCGTTACCGGTCAGTGTTGCGCCCGACAGGCCGTCGATTTCGTAGGCCGCATTCGGTGAGTCGGCAGGCACGGTGCCACGCACCACGCGAATCTGCGGTTCGTCGCCGCCGTCATACAGGCGCTTGCCATCCCACTGTGCGCGCCACGATTCCTTGTCGACCTGGTCTCCCAGTCCCGGTGTTTCCGCATGCGCATAAAAGCGCAAGCCCTTGATCGTGTTGCCGTCCGGAGCGACGGACAGGTAACCGAGCATCGTCGACCAGAGCCCCTTGCCGTAGACGGGCAGGATGATCTGCTGGATCGTGTCGCCATCCCTGACAAGGTAGACCGGCGCATACTTTGCGCGACGGCGGATACCGGCGATATCCTGGACCGCAGGAATGGCGGTACCGAGCGCGGGATCCCCGGCTGCGATCAGCGGGTCGAAGTCTCCCGGATCTACCGCATCCGTATAATCGCCGGTCGCAAGGTCGACCATGCGCGGTTCGATCGCACCGAACAGTTCGGCTACGTCGCCGCCCGGTTCCATCAGGCCCGCCACTTCGAGAATGATCTTCTGGCGAAACTCTTCCTCGTTGCGCTCCTGTGCCGGTTTGAGAACGATGGCCGCGCTGGCGACGATGATCGAGCAGACCAGGCTGAGCCCGATCGCGACGATCAGCGTGTTGGAGATACTGTCGCGGTCGAATGTTTTCTTGTCAGACATTGCGTTTCAGCCTCCGCTTGACGTTGGCACGCACGACGAAATAATCGATGACGGGCGCGAACACGTTGGCAAACAGGATGGCGAGCATGATGCCTTCCGGGAAGGCCGGGTTGATGACACGTATCAGCCAGGTCATGAAGCCGATCAACAGCCCGAAGACCCATTTGCCGGCATTGGTCTGCGCGGCACTTACCGGGTCGGTTGCCATGAAGACCGCGCCGAAGGCGAAGCCGCCGAGCACAATATGCCAGTGCCAGGGCATGGACATCATCGGGTTGCCGCTGTCCCCGCCGAACAACAGCGTGGGAATGATCAATCCGGCAAACACCGCGACAATGATGCGCCACGAGGCGATGCGGGTGAATACCAGTAACGCGCCGCCAGCGAGGCACGCCAGCGTCGACGTTTCGCCGATCGATCCCTGCATCTGTCCGAGGAACGCCTGCGTCCAGCTCAGGCCAATTGCGTTGATGCCGTTCATCCCGTCGACGGCGGCGGCGCCAAGTGCCGTCGCGCCGCTGAATCCGTCGACCGCGGTCCAGACCGCATCGCCCGAGATTTGCGCCGGGTAGGCAAAATACAGGAAAGCCCGGGCAACCAGCGCCGGGTTGAGGAAGTTCTTGCCGGTACCGCCGAAGACTTCCTTGCCGATGATGACGCCGAAGCTGATGCCAACGGCAACCTGCCAGAGCGGGATCGTGGCCGGCACGATCAGGGCGAACAGGAAGCCGGTGACGAAGAAACCCTCGTTCACCTCGTGATTGCGCACGCCGGCAAACAGGACCTCCCAGGACAGGCCGACGACCATCGTGACGATATAGATCGGCAGGAAGTAGAGGAGGCCGTGGACGAAGCAATCGTAGACGCTGGCCGGGTCGTAGCCCGCGCCGAGCAGTGGTAAGAGTACACCCCGCCAGCCTTCTATACCGACGAGGCCGAGGCTCTGCAACGCCATGTTGGCCTGGTAGCCCGTATTCCACATGCCCATGACAGCGGCCGGGGTGGCGGCGATTACGACGGTGATCATGACGCGCTTCAGGTCAAGCGCGTCACGAATATGCGGTGACGTCCGGGTCAGATCCCCCGGCGAGTAAAAAAACGTGTCGACCGCCTCGTAAAGCGCAAACAGGCTCTCGAAACGGCCACCCTTGGTAAACAGTGGCTCGAGCTTGTCGAGGAATGAGCGTAAAGGTTTCATCAGCCATTGACCTCGATTTCGTGAAGCGTTTTCCTGAGGTGGGGCCCGTAATCGTACTTGCCGTTGCAGACGAACGAGCACAAGGCAAGATCCTCCTCGTCGAGCTCGAGCGCACCGAGGTCGCGGGCACCGTCTGTGTCGCGCACCAGTAGCGACTTCAATAGTGGTGTGGGCAGTATGTCGAGGGGCATGACCTGCTCGAAGCTGCCGATCGAAACCATCGCCCGCGGGCTGCCGTTCTGCGAGCTAGTGATGCGATAGCGCGCGCCGAACAGGTCGCCAAAAAACGCCCGCGTTGACGAGAATTTGCCGAAGCCCGGGCGGATGAAGGAGAGGAATTCGCGAGGCGTGCCGTCCTGCAGCACGGCGACCTGGTAATCGTAGCGCCCGAGGTAGGCGGCCCATCCAGCGGCGCGATGCCCGCGCAGCACAGAGCCGGAGACCACGCGCACATTGCCCTTCCTGGTTTCCCCGCGCAGCAACTCGCTCGTGTGAGCACCCAGCCGGGTCGTGATGAGGCGCGGGTTCTCGACCATCGGGCCGGCCAAAGAGACCACCCGATCGACCGGCAGCCGACCAGTGGTGAACAGCCGGCCAATGGCGATGGCATCCTGGTACCCGAGGTGCCAGACGACCTTGTGTTCGCTGACCGGCTCGAGGAAATGAATATGCGTGCCAACGAGGCCTGCCGGATGTTTCCCGGAGAACTCGGCATAACGGAATTGCTCACCTTCGGGACCGTTGATGCCCGCAGCGGGCGCGGTGCAGATATACACAGGCCCCTGGGTCAGTTTCGCGACCAACTCGATGCCCCGACTGAAAGCCTCGGGATCCTGAGCGATGACGACGGCTGGATCCGGCGCGAGGGGATTGGTGTCGGTCGCAGTGACGAAGATAGCGTGGGGCGTGGACTTGCGAGCCGGAATCTTGCTGTACGGTCGTGTCCTGAACGCCGTCCAGAGTCCGGACTTGAGCAGGTTGTCGCGTACTGCCTCGTCATCGAGCGAAGCCAGTTCAGAGGCCGGGTAACTCGCAAACTCCACTTCCTCGTCGCCGTCGAGCGTGACGACGACAGATTGCAGGACCCTGCGTTCGCCCCGATTAACCGCGGCAACAACGCCGGCACCCGGCGAGGTGAACTTGATGCCCTTGTTGTCCTTGTCCTTGAACAGTGGCTGCCCGAGCTTCACGCGGTCCCCGGGCTCTACGAGCATGCCAGGCTTCAGATCGTGGGTGTCTGGGCCGAGCAGGGCGACCGAAGTAACGGCGGCGCCCTCGGTAATGCGTTGCTCCGGCGCGCCGGCAAGCGGAATCGTCAGGCCTTTCTTGATTTTGATATGCATAAGCGTGTCTTCAGGTCACCACCACAGCGCGAAAAGTGCACATGCGGTCAGCCAGATACAGCCGATCGTGTGAATGCCCAGCGTGGCCTCTATCGCCTGCGTCATCTTTTCCCGGTCAGCGATCCCGACCCGTATGGCAGAGCCGGCTTTCCAGGCAAGAACCAGCAGGCCAAGCGGCACCAGCGGAGAGAGCAACGGCAAGTAGCCTTGCGCCGTCAATACTGTAACGACGACTGCCGCGGATACCTGGATGGCGAGGTAGAGGCGCGCGGTACCGGCAAGTCCCAGTCGGACCGGCAAAGTGTTCTTGCCAGTAGCGCCATCGGCCTCGATGTCGGGCACCTCGTTGATCAGGAGAATAGCCGCAACCCAGGCGCTCACCGGCAGTGAGAACAGGATCAGTGGCAGATCGATACTGCCATCCTGCAGCCAGGCCGCACCGGTAACCGGCAACACGCCGAGACCGACGGCAACCGCGGTTTCGCCCAGGCCGAGTGCGCTGAGTTTGACCGGGCCGAGCGAGTACAAGACGCAGAGCGCAATACCGATGATGCCGAACACGAGGACAATCGGCCCTTTCTCGATGAACAGGGCCACGCCCGCGAGCATGGCAACCAGCAGCAATGCGACGCCAAGCTGTGCCATGCGCGATTTCGACAGGATGCCCATCTGGATGAAGCGCGAGCCCCCGGTATACGGGTAAACACGCTTGTCGTTGCGCGCGTCGGTGCCGATGATCTCATCGCCCACGTCATTCAGGACGTTACTGGCGGCGTGGACGCACATCGTAGCGAGCAGGGCTATGACGAAGACATATGCATCGAGTCCTGCGGACACATAGGCGCCCCAGGCGGTGCCCACCAGGACCGGCAGGACTGATGCGGGAAAAAATTTCGGGCGGGTCGCATGAAACGCGCGTTTCGCGGCGCGGCCGAGGCTACTTCCGGCAAATTCTTCCGGTACCGGGTTTAACGGTCGGGCAGATTGTTGTGGCATGCCTGATTCCTGATTTTCCTGGCCGCTGCGGCACGGCTGGACTGGTATTGTTGTGAACCTTTTATACCGCAAACGGACTCTATATACATACGCGGTTTCCGACACTCAAAGCTCGGCAGGATTTTGATGCGCCGGGCACTGTACAATGCCGCCCGATGCCGCGGCCCGACCGCACCTTCAAAGATCCAGTAGTTGAGATAAATAAACGATGAAAATCAATAAATTAACCATGATTCTAGTAATTACCGCGGCCCTCGCGGCCTGCGGTTCCAGAGAAGAGGCGAAAGTACCCGATGCAGCTTCGGCCGCCGCGACCGACGAGATTCTCGTCACCGTGGAAGAGCTCGAGGGCAACCCGTTCATGGAAGAATGGACGACGCCATATGGCGTGCCGCCGTTTGCCGAGATCGAGGACGACGACTACCTGCCGGCCATCAAGCAGGGCATCCTCGAGCTGCGCGCCGATATCGCCGCCATCACCGACAACCCCGAGCCGCCGACATTCGAGAACACGATCGTCGCGCTGGAACTCGCCGGCGACAGGCTCAGTCGGGTGAGTTACGTATTCGGCAACATCACGAGTACCGATACCAACGACACATTGCGGGCACTGGAAACAGAGGTCTACCCGATGCTCACGCGTGAGTACGACGCGATCACGATGAATCCAGCGCTGTTCGAGCGCGTTCAGGCGATATACGAGCAGCGTGACAACCTGAATCTCGACGAGCAGGACGCCCGGCTGCTCGAATTGAGGCATCGTTCGTTCGTGCGTGCCGGTGCAGCGCTCGCGCCGGAGGTCAAGGATAAGGTAGCGGCGATCAACAGCGAGCTGTCGAGCCTGACCACGCAGTATGCGCAGAACCTGCTGGCCGCGACCAAGGGGTTCACGCTGAAGCTGACTGACGAAGCCGATACCGCGGGCTTGAGCGAAGACTTCAAGGCCGCCATCTGGAATGAAGAAGCGGGCGCGTGGATTGTCGGCTTGAATCGCTCCGCGTATGAGACTTTCATGACGCAGTCCGACAACCGGGAGCTACGCAAACTGTTGTTCGACGGCTACAGGCTGCGGGCGTCGTCGGGTGACACCGACAATGGACCTATTGCGATCAAGGTGGCACAGCTCAGGGCCAAGCGCGCCGAACTGATGGGATATGAGTCGCACGCGGCATACGAGCTGGAAACACGCATGGCCAAGACGCCGGAGGCTGCCGAGGAATTCCTGCTCAGGGTCTGGCGGCCCGGACTGGAGCAGGCCAAGGAAGAGCGGGCTGACATGCAGGCGATGATCGGCGACGAGTTCAAGTTCGAGGGTTACGACTGGTGGTATTACTCGGAGAAGTTGCGCAAGGAACGCTTCGATCTCGATGAGAACGAAACCAAGCCGTATTTCGAGCTCGAAAATGTGCGTGCCGGCGCTTACGAAATGGCGAATCGCCTGTTCGGCATCACGATAGAGCAGGTTGACGTGGAGGGCTGGAACCCGGTCGTAAACTCTTACGACGTCAAGGACGAAGACGGCAACCACCTCGGCTTGTTCATGAGCGACATGTATGCCCGCGACTCGAAGCGTGGCGGTGCATGGATGAACGCTTACCGGCCTGCATCCAATATCAATGGCAACAGGATTCGGCCGATCATTGTCAACAACCTGAACCTGCCGCAGCCACCGCCTGGTGAACCGACGCTGATGCGTTTCACCGACGTCACGACCTTGTTCCACGAGTTCGGCCACGGCCTGCACGGGCTGCTGACCCAGATCGACTACCCGTTGTTCTCAGGCGTCGATGGGCCGCGCGATTACACCGAGTTCCCGGCACAGATTCTCGAGCACTGGCCAAGTGAGCCGGAGATGCTGGAGCTATATGCATTTCACTACCAGACCGGCGAAGTCATCCCGGTGGAACTGGTGGAGCGCTTGCGCGAGGCGGCGAACCACAACCAGGGATTCCTGACGACGGAGTACGTTGCCGCGTCGCTGCTCGACCTGCGTTGGCACATGCTGACTTATGAAGAGGCCATGCAGGTTACCGATGCACGCGCTTTCGAAAAGCAGGTGTTGGAAGGCTACGGATTGATACCTGAAATCGAGCCGCGTTACCGGTCGACTTATTTCAGCCACATTTTTGCCGGCGGTTATTCCGCCGGCTACTACGCTTACCTGTGGTCTGAAATCCTCGACGCCGATGGATTCGAGGCGTTCAAACAGGCAGAAGATATCTTCGATCCGGAGACGGCCGCGCGCCTCAAAAAATGGGTGTACGAAGCCGGCGGCCTGCGCGAAGCAGACGAGTTGTATCGAAACTTCCGTGGCCAGGACCCGAGCATCGAGCCGTTGCTGGAAGGCCGCGGATTCGCGACCGGAGACGACGAGACCTGATTCTCGCCACAAGCTGATTGGTAGCGAACGCCGGCATTTGCCGGCGTTCTCTTTCTAGCCGAACAGCCTCTGCCCGGCCCACCAGAGTCCGATTGCGCCGATCACTGCCGAGCCGGGCAGGACGATCAGGTAGCGGTAACGTGCGGTGCCGTCGGGGTCACGGAGCCAGCGCCGCAAGAGCATGCCAATCACCGCGGCCGCGGCGATGACCGACAGCTGCCCGAGTTCGACGCCGACGTTGAAACCGATCAGCGCGCTCCAGAACTGGCCGGGCGGCAGCCCGAGGTCGCCGAAGAAACCGGCGAACCCGAGTCCGTGAATCAGCCCGAAGCCGAACACGACAACCGGGCGCCATGCCGTCATGTCCCTGAATACCAGGTTCTCGACAGCAACGAACGCTATGGTCATTGCGATCAGGGGTTCCACGACGGCCGGTGCTGGCGTGATGATCCCGGTCGCGGCAAGCCCCAGTGTCACCGTATGCGCCACGGTAAAAGCGGATATCTGGATCAGCAGTGCCCGCATCCTGACCGATGCCAGGAAGATCGCGAGCACGAACAGGATATGGTCCGCGCCGTCAGGCAGGATGTGGCCAATGCCGATCGTAACGTAGAGGCCGGCCGTGGCCCAGAAGCCGCGCTTGAAGCCTGTGTCTTCGAGCAGGGCCGTGCCTTCGTTTTGTGCGGGTGCTGCAGTGGAACTGTTCATTTCGGCGAGGGCTGCGCAAAGCGCGGGGTCCATGCCGTCCTCGCCCGGCACGCACAGTTCATCTTCCGGATGTCCGAATGCTGCCAGCGAACAGCAGATGAACACCAGGGCCAATGCGACACCTTGCAGACGGCGCAATTGATGATCGAACTGGAGTGCCATGGGTATTACGAATTTTCTGCGATCGGGCAAGTCTACACGGTGCGGCGCACACGGTGGTTACGGATAGTTTAGAATTCCGCCTTCGCCTGCACTCACAGTCCCCGGGGCAACAGATGCTTCAAAAACCATTACTCGCGCTCTGCGTGCTCGTACTCCTCGGCGCGTGTACCAGGGAGGCGGCCGTCACTGACAACTACGATCCGGCCCACGACTACTATTCGTTCTCCGAGCCGAACCGGTTTGTCACCGACCACCTGGCCCTCGATCTCGATGTCGACTTTGCGGCCGAAGTATTGCGTGGTACCGCCGCGCTGACAATCCGCAGAATCGACGGCGATGCCACTGAACTGGTCCTCGATACGCGCGACCTCACGATCGATGTTGTCCGGTTGCAGGACGGGAACGTGCCGTTACCGCTCGCATTTCGCTTCGGCGAAACAGACTTGAACCTGGGGACGCCGCTGATCATCGACGTCCCGCTCGATGCCGGCAGTGAATTTGTCCTGGAAATCGGCTACGAGACCAGCCCGGAGTCGACTGCGCTGCAATGGCTGCCGCCTGCACTGACCGCGGGCGGCGAGTACCCGTTGATGTTTTCGCAGTCACAGTCGATCCATGCTCGCAGCTGGATACCGCTGCAGGATACGCCGGCGATCCGCATTACTTATGAAGCCATGATCCACACACCGCCGGAATTGCTCGCCGTGATGAGTGCGAATAATGATCCCGAGGCCGCGCGCCAGGGCGATTATTTTTTCACCATGCCACAGCCGATCCCGTCGTATCTCCTCGCCATCGCGGTCGGCAACATCTACTTCGCACCGTTGGGCGAACAGACCGGTGTGTACGCCGAACCGGAGCTGCTCGATGCGGCGGTGTTCGAATTCGCCGATACCCAGGAAATGCTGGACCAGGCGGAAGCACTGTTCGGGCCATACGAATGGGGCCGTTATGACCTGCTGGTCCTGCCCCCCAGTTTCCCGTACGGCGGCATGGAGAATCCGCGCCTGTCCTTCATCACGCCGAGCCTGCTGGCCGGCGATCGCAGCCTGGTGTCGGTCATTGCGCATGAACTCGCTCACTCCTGGTCGGGCAATCTCGTGACCAATGCGACGTGGCGCGACATCTGGCTGAACGAAGGCATGACCAGTTACCTCGAGTCGCGCCTGATGGAGGTCATTTACAGTACCGATCGTGTGGCGGAGCAGCGTGTGCTGATGTACGAGGAGTTGCTGCAGGATTTCGAGAGCGTGCCACCGCGGCTGCAGGCGCTCGCACCGCGTCTCGACGGGAGTGAGCCGGACGACTCGCAGGGGACGATTCATTACAACAAGGGCGAACTTTTTCTGCTGTATCTCGAAAATGCATTTGGGCGCGAAGCATTCGACGGTTTCCTGGCGAGCTATTTTGACCAGTATGCGTTCCAGACGATCACGACCGAGCAGTTCCTCACGTTCCTCGATACGAACCTATTA
>Ga0055478_10000012_pt1 | contig 13757 bp, 9 predicted proteins | sample Muzzi_PWB_D1_FD_57934 | JGI IMG/M metagenome (GOLD analysis project Ga0055478, IMG submission 57934) | Wetland microbial communities from San Francisco Bay, California, USA, that impact long-term carbon sequestration - Muzzi_PWB_D1 | ecosystem: Environmental > Aquatic > Marine > Wetlands ... | reverse complement strand
GTCCTGGGTGCGGCCGTTTTGGTCGGCGCGATCGCCGGTGTCCTGCCGGTCGCCTTCTGGGACACGGTGGTCTATCCGGTGACCAGGTTCGGCGATGCCATGGGTGTTTCCTGGTTCGCCAGTTTTCGGGCCGATCCCCTGCTGCATCATCCTTTTTCCGGACAGTTCACCGGCGAGTCCCTGTCCGCAGCCTGGATCGGCCACGCCTGGCAGCGGGCGGCCGGCCTGCGCCTCATGTTCCTGCTGGTCTGGTTGATTCCCGTCGCGTTTTTGTGGGCCGCCCGTCGCCGCCCTGATCCCCGGCTGGGTCCGCTGGCGGCCCTGGCCCTCGCCGGTTGGGTGACCCTGCTGGGTCGCGGCGACGTGCTGCACCTTCGCCTGGTCTGGTACGCCACCCTGCTGCTGGTCCCGGTCCTGGTGGCCCGCCTGCCCCGGGACGGATGGGTGGGCGCGGCCGTGGGGGGGCTCTTCATCCTTTTGGTCGCCGCGGTTCCCTTCGGGGAAAAGATCTGGCTGGCCACCCACCTGGACCGGCCGGGGCTGGTGCGCTGGGAGCGGGAGACGGCGAAGGTCTACCTGGATGCCGAGAGATTGGAGACCCTGGAAACGGTTTGTGACGGTCTGCCCTGGGACGGCAGTTCGCCCGTGCTGGTCTGGCCGGCCCAGCCGGGAATTCAATTCGTGATCGAGGCTCCCCTGGCCACCCCGCAGGTGACCCTGCTGGGGGGCGAGGTGCGGAGTGTCCCGGCGGTCCTGGAACAGCTGAAGGCGACGGCGCCGACCGCCGCGGTCCTGGGCACGGCGCGGGGCCTGGTGGCGGGCGCCTCGGAAATCCGGGGGCTGGAGCCTGAGCTCTGGAGCTGGCTGCGCCGCAACTTCCTTCTTGAGGAGGAGGTCTCGAATGAAGGGGAATCGTTTCTCCTGGCGGTTCCGGCCGCCCTGAAGAGCGGGCCCGTCGCCAAGGGGGCCGACAGCCGCCTTCCGGGGATCGCCCAGCAGATCACCACCGGGACCACCGCCGCGGTGGGGACGGGCATGACCGTCGCCCAGACCTTCGAGGTGGAGGATCTGGACCTGGGGGCGGTCGAGGTGGCCTTCCGGTGCCCCGGTCCCTATCCGTACCCCATCTCCCTCCTGGTCACTCTTTTTGACGTCAGCGGACGGCGCGGCGGTGGCCAGCTCCTGCAGTTTCCTTTCCGGGTCGCCTTGACCGAGCGCACGCAGAAAATCAGGTTTTCCTTTCCTGTCCTCGCCGGAACAACGGGAAAAACCGTCCTGATGGAAATTGCCGGCCATCCCGAAGGCACCCAACCCTTCAGCCTGCTGTGGAACGCCCCGTCCGCGGAAGTCCCCGAGTTCGTGGATTATTATCCCGAAGGGCAGGCCTATGTCGAAAAGCAGCCCGTGACGGCCGACCTGTATTTTGTGACCTATTGATGGCGGGGCCGGCGGCCCCAGGCGGCCCTTTCCGCCCATTTCCTTGCTAAATCCGGGACAAAATGTTAGCTTTTCCCTCCTGCGGAAAGTCCGGGGCAAGTTCCGATGAGCCCATCGGCTTCCGTAAACGATTTTATTTGAACAGTTTGGCGCCGCAGGCCATGGGGGAGGATCGGAGGATCCTCTTCAGGGTTTGTTGTGTCTTTGTGTGTTTGTTTGGCCAATTGGCGGCCCGGAGCGGAAATTGTTTCAGGAGCTGACCAGACGCCTCGACCAGACCATGAAAAAGCTGGCTGGCCAGGACCGTCTGACCGAGGAGAACATCGCCGAGGCTTTGCGCGAGGTGCGTCTGGCCCTGCTCGAAGCCGATGTGAACTTCACGGTGGCCAAGAAACTGGTCGCGGCCATCAAGGAAAAGGCCACCGGGCAGGACGTGATCGGCAGCCTCACGCCGGCGCAGCAGGTGGTGAAGATCGTCAACGAGGAGTTGACGACGTTATTGGGCGGCCAGGCTTCGGAAATGAACCTGGATCCGGCCAAGGCGCAGGCCAAGGGTATCACCACGGTGATGGTCATGGGTCTGCAGGGCTCGGGCAAGACGACCTTCTGCGGCAAGCTGGCTCTCCGGCTCAAAAAAGAAGGTCGTAAGCCCATGCTCGTGGCGGCGGACATCTACCGTCCGGCCGCCATCGACCAGCTCCATGTGATCGCCGACAGCATCGATGTTCCGGTGCACAGCGATCGCGAGCGCAAGAACGCGTCCCAGATCGTCAAGCTCGGGATGCGGCGCGCCAAGGACAACAAGTGCGACTGCCTGATCGTCGACACGGCCGGGCGTCTGCACATCGACGACACCCTGATGAGCGAACTCGAGGACATCGCCAAGACGGTGCCCATGGACGAGAAGCTCCTGGTGCTCGACGCGATGACCGGCCAGGAGGCCGTGAATATCGCCCAGACCTTCGCCGATCGCCTGGACTTCGACGGGGCGATCCTGACGAAGATGGACGGGGACGCCCGCGGCGGCGCCGCCCTGAGCGTGCTGGAAGTGACGGGCAAGCCCGTCAAGATGGTCGGCATCGGTGAAAAGATGGAGGACCTCGAGGTCTTCCATCCCGACCGCATGGCCGGACGGATCCTGGGGATGGGGGACATGTTGACCCTCATCGAGCAGGCCGAAGAGAAAATGGATCTGGACGAGGCCGAGCATCTGGCCGGCCGGTTCGCCCAGGGCGAATTCACCCTGGAGGATTTCCAGGCCCAGATCAAGCAGATGAAGAAGATGGGTCCCCTGAAGGGGATCCTGAAGATGATGCCGGGCATGAACAGCGACGTGCTGGACAAGGCCAAGGTGGACGACAAGCAGTTCAACAAGGTCGAGGCGATCATCAATTCGATGACGCCGCTGGAACGCCGGAAGCCGGACATCATCAACGGTTCGCGCCGCAAGAGGATTGCGCGCGGAAGCGGGACCACGGTCTCGCAGGTCAACAAGCTGCTCAAACAGTACCGGGACATGAAGCGGATGATGCGACAGATCAATTCCGCCGGGGGTCTCGAACAGTTCGGCAAGAACGTACTGGGCGGATAGCTTGAACAACGCACGCGGCGCGCATGGTGCGCGGCGCGACACCATTGAAGCGGAGGTTGATAGTGCCTACAACAATCAGACTGACCCGTATGGGTCGCAAGAAGCGTCCTTTCTACCGACTGGTCGTCCTGGACAGCCGCAAACGGCGTGACGGCGCCTACCTGGCGAACCTGGGTTACTACAACCCGTTCACCGAACCCCATGAAATCAACATTCATGCCGACGAGATCATCGATTGGCTGAGCAAGGGCGCGACCGTGAGCGAAACGGCCCGCAGCCTGCTCCGCAATGAGGGCATCCTCCTCAAGTTCTCCCTGGTCAAGCAGGGCCTGGATGCCGCCGAGATCGAGACCCGGGTGAATGAATGGCGCGCCACGGCCGAGGCCAACCAGGCCAAGCGTGAGGAAAACAAGGCCGCCCGGTTGGCCGCGAAGGAAGCCGAGGCCAAGGCCGCCGCCGAAGCGGAGGAGAAGGCGAAGGCTGAAGCCGAAGCCGCGGAGAAGGCGGCCGCCGAAGCCGCAGCCGCCGCAGAAGCCGCAGAAGCCGCAGAAGCCGAGAAGGCCGCCGAGGAAGCTGCGGCTGCGGAAGCCGCGGCCGCCGAACCCGCCGTCGAGGAACCCGCCGCCGAAGTCGCCGAGGAGGCGGCCGCGCCGGAAGCCGAAGCCGCGGCCCCGGAAGCGGCTCCGGAAGCGGACGAAACCAAGAAGGATGAAGACAAGTGAGCGGCGAAGAATACACCCCCGGCGCGGATGAGACCCTGGACGCGGCTGAGACCCCCGAGGAGATCGCCGATCTCGTCGACGGTGAGGATGACGTCCTGAACATCGGCCAGGAACGGGTGCTGGAACTGGTGTCGTACCTGGTGGTCAACCTGGTGGAGCATCCCCAGGACGTGACCGTGGACATCGTCAGACGCCAGGACCGGGACGTGTACCAGGTGAGGGTCAATGAAGCGGATCTCGGCAAGGTCATCGGCAAGGGCGGACAGACCGCCCAGGCCATGCGCGTGCTCTTGACCGCCGTCAGCGCCCATACCGATCAGAGAATCGGTCTGGAAATCGTCGAGTAGCCGGTGGAGCGATTTGTCACCATCGGTGAAGTGGTCAAGGCCGTGGGGCTGAAGGGCGAGGTCAAGCTCTACCCCCTGCTGGATTTCCACCTTGACCTGCTGGACAGTCCCTACCTGGTGTGGGCGGACGGAAGTCCGGTCGAGGTCCAGCGGCACCGGCAGGCGGGCAGTTGCGAGGCGGTCAAGATCGTCGGCAGCGAGGACCGGAGTTCGGCCGAGAAACTCGTGGGCCGGGAAATGGGCTTCATGAGCGGCCGGTACCTGGAACCGGATTTTCCGCGACCGGTCGGGGGCCTGCCCTTCCGGTACCTGGATCGTGACGTGACCACGGTGGACGGGCAGCCCGTCGGCAAGGTGGTCGAAGTCAGGTTCACCGGCGGCGGTTACACCCTGGTGCTCGAGGATCCCTCCGGAGGTCCCGGCGAGATCCTGATCCCGGCGGTCGCGCCGATCCTGCGGCCCGATGAAGGCCTCACCGGCGCGCTGGTGATCGATCCGCCGGAAGGACTGCTCGATGTCCAGGCCAAGTGAGCATGACGGACCGGTCGACGTGCCGGTCATCAAGGTGTTGACGCTGTTCCCGGACATGGTCCGGACCGTTCTGGAGACTAGCATTCCGGGGCGGGCGGAGCGGCAGGATCTGGTTCAGTACGAAGTGGTGGACATCCGGGATTTCGCGGTGGACAAGCACCGCACCGTCGACGACACGGCCTACGGTGGCGGCGCCGGCATGATCATGATGGCCCCGCCGGTGGTTGACGCGGTCGAATCGGTCCGGAGGCGGGACGACGCCACGGTGATCCTGACCACACCCCAGGGCGAGACCTTCAACGAGGCCCTGACCCTGGAATTGCTGGAGGACCTGCAGGACAAGGGTGAACTGATCCTGATCTGCGGGCACTACAAGGGCATCGACGAGCGGGCGCGGGAACTGGTGGTCACTCGCGAGGTGTCCATCGGGGACTATGTCCTGACCGGCGGGGAACTGCCGGCCCTGGTCATCGCCGACGCGCTGGTCAGAAGGATCGAGGGTGTCCTGCACAACGGCGATTCGGCGGGCAATGACAGTTTTACGGAATCCCGCGGCGGCGGACTGGATTGCCAGTGGTACACCAAACCGCCCGAGTACCGCGGCCTAAAGGTGCCCGACATCCTGTTGTCGGGGCACCATGCGAACATCGATAAATGGCGGGCCGAACAGGCCGCCGACAGGACCCGCGCGCGGCGCCCGGATCTGGCGGATCCGGACGGCGGCAGCGACAAGGATTGACAGAGTCGAGTTAAGGACGCCGGTCCCGGATGCGTGCCGAGAGAAAGAGCACGACCCCGGGCGGGCATGAACTGGAGGCAGAGATGAACATCGTCGAGCAGATGCGGGCCAAGGGCCTGCGTGACGATCTCCCGGATTTCAACATCGGTGACACCATCAACGTGGCCGTGAGGATCCAGGAAGCGGGCAAGAGCCGGATCCAGAATTTCATCGGTGCGGTGATCGCCAGGCAGGGAACCGGTCTCGAGGCTTCGATCACGGTGCGGAAGATCTCCGGCGGCATTGCCGTGGAGCGCATCTTCCCGGTGGAATCGCCCAACGTGGATTCCATCACCGTGAAGAAGAAGGGCCGGATCCGTCGGGCCAAGCTCTACTACCTGCGTGGCCGCACCGGCCGCAAGGCCAGGATCCGCGAAGCGCGCCGGTAGACGCCGGTGCCCGGATCGGTCAGTTCCCTGGTTGAATTCGACCGGGAATGGTCCGGTCGGGGCCGGCTGTTGCTTGCCGGCGCGGACGAGGCGGGGCGCGGTTGCTGGGCGGGGCCGGTTGTGGCCGCGGCGGTCATCCTGCCGGACGGTTGGTGTCCGGAGGGGCTGGACGACAGCAAGGCCCTGACCGCCCGTCAGCGTGAATCCTATTTCGAACTGATACAGGCAAGCGCCCTCAGCTGGGGCGCTTGTGCTGTTTCTTCCGTCGAGATAGATCGGACCAATATCCTGAGGGCGTCGCTGCGCGCCATGTCCCGTTCGGTTGCCCGCCTGTCACCCGCCTGCGACCTTCTCCTGGTCGACGGGCTTCAGGTCCCCGATGTGCCTTGCCGGGCCGAGGCGGTCGTCAAGGGCGATGCCACCAGCGCCGCGATCGCCGCCGCCAGCGTGATCGCCAAGGTCCTCCGGGACCGGGTGATGGCCGCCTGGGACCGCCACTATCCCGCCTATGGCTTCGCTTCCCACAAGGGTTACGGCGCGGCCGCCCACCGGCAGGCCCTGGACAGGGTCGGCCCGTGTCCGCTGCACCGGTTCAGTTACAAGCCCATCGCGGAACTCGACCAGGGAAACCTGTTCTGACACCGGTTCCCGCCGGGCATCCTCCTTGCTGTTCGGCCTTTCCCTTTCCTGATTTTCAACGAGCCTCCCGGATCGCGAGACGCCGTCATGCCCGCAGGACATTCCCTGGGTGAATGGGGTGAAGAAGCCGCCCGGCTCTTTCTGGAGGTTTGCGGCTACCGCTGCCTGGACCGCAGGTGGCGCCGACCAGGGGGGGAGATCGACCTGGTGGTGGTCCAGGACAGCCTGCTGGTCTTCGTGGAGGTCAAGACCCGCGGGCCCCGCTGCCCGGTGCCCGCCGAAGCGTGGGTGACCAGCGGTCAGTTGGCTCGCCTGCGGCGCATGGCCAGGCTGTGGATCCATGAACATCCCGGGGGAAGCTGGCGCGGATTCCGGTTCGACGTCGTGGCGGTGGACTACGGGGGGCCGGAGGGAGGATCGGAAATTCGTCATCTGGCCGGAGTGAGCTGAAGGGGCCGGTTCCCTCGGACCTGGGAAACATCCGGTTGCGGGCCATTTGGACCTTCCGTACTTTCAGGGGATCCGGAAACGCCCTGCGATTGGGCTTCATCCCTGGAAACCCCACCTAATGACAGCCGCATGTGGTCCATCCGGGTCGAAACCTCGGCCGCGCGGTTGCGTAGGGGATGGTCAACCCAGGTTGACGACCCCGCCCCGGACGAAAATCCAGGGAGGCACCCACTTCCAACAGGGAAGAACATGCTCGCTAACCGCACAGCACCGGCCCGACACAAGGTCCTCGATGGCTCCCTCGTCCGCTCGAGCTGTCATCAGGCCCCTCGCGCTGCCTGGTTCTGTCGGTTGGGATCCCCGTGGAGCATCGGGTTCGCCCTTTTGACACTGATGCTGGCAGGGATCCCGCCGGCGGCCCGGGGGCCGTTTTCCGCGGCGGCGGCCTACGGCCGCACCGACACTTCATCTGAAAATTTCGACCTTTTTCTGGACCACGACGGCAATGGCATCGAGGACATCCTCGACCAATGGACGAGTGGCCAGGTCTCCTTCGCGGACTTGCGGGCTGCCGCGGTCAAAGCGCCCCTGCGGGAACAGGCCAAGGCCGGCCCCGCCGGTGACGCAGGCGCCCTTCGTCCCGGCCAGATCCCGCCGGCCCAGGGCGACTGGCAGCAGGGTAACCTTCGCCTGATCTGCCTCGGGGTCCGGCCCGGCGACATGCAGAAGGCCCGGGATGCCGCCGCCGCCGCGGGCACCGGAAAAGTCCTGCACGCCCTGGAACGATTCGGGGGCGTCACCGTCCTGGCCGTGGATGCCCCCGGGTTGCGCGCCCTGTTGGCCAATCCGCTCCCAGGCAGGATCATGCTCGATCGTGACGGCGTGCCCGCGTTGGTGAACAATCGCGAGATGGTGGGGGCGACCCGGGCCGAAACCGGCACCTGGAAACTGGGGAACGACTGGTCCAGGACCGTGGCCATCCTGGATTCGGGATGCGACACGGCCCACGGGGATCTGGGTGATAGCGGCGACGATGATATCGACGGTCCCGCGCCGGCGGTGGGCGACGCGCGGGACTGGTTTCCCGCCGACAGCGGTTGGCCCCTGTTCGAGGGCTACAAGGTCGTCGGCTGGCACGATGTGACCGATGATTTCCCCCAGGCGGCCGGGCCCTGGGACTATCACTACCACGGGACGGCCCTGGCCTCGGTTGTTGCCGGCAGCGGCGCCGTGGAGGCGGAATATCGGGGCATGGCCTCGGGCGGCCGCTTGACGGTGGTCAAGTACTACGACTTCGACGAAACCTGGCACGCCTGGGCCGGGGATTTTCTTGCGGCCTGCGCCTGGACCCTGGACCACCGGGAGATCTACCGGATCGGCACCGTGCTGACGGCCGTCAACTGGGACGTGGACGCGGGCATCAGCACGGCCATGGGCGACCTGGTGGCCGCCGGCATGCTGCCGGTGGCGGCCATGGGCAACTATGGGCTGGGGGCCGAGGGGCCCGGTTACCCGGCGGCGGTTGCCGATGTCCTGACCAGCGGGGCAGTGGACGGTTCCGGGGCCCTGTCCTCGTTCAGTGGTCGGGGGTTGACCGTTGCCGGCAAACCGGATCTGCTGGCGCCCGGGGGCGGCCTGCTTATCGGCGGCGGCCGGATCATGGCCGCCGACAACGAGCCCAACGACTCCTACAGTGGACGTTTCGGCACCAGTCTGGCGGCGGCCCACCTGGCCGGGGCGGCCCACCTCCTGGGCGAGGCCCTGCTGGATAACGGGGTCATCCTTCCTGCCAACCGCCAAACGGTCCAGACCCTGAGCGCCATGCTGAAGCTCACCGCGGCCCCCGTGCTGGAGGCCGAAAATGCCGCCGGCACCGGCCATGATCCGCTGCCCTATCCCGACGGACCCGATGCGTCCCGGGGCTGGGGCCTGCTGCGAATCGACGCGGCGGTCGAAGGAATGCTCCGGCCCCTGAAGCCGGGCGCGGACCAGTTGGACACCCTGACTCTCGATTGGGACAAGCCGGTGGTGGCGCGCCGGCTGATGACCAGTCCCGGAGTGAGGTATCTCATCGAGGCCGTTCCCTCGGGCAACCTGGATGTGGAACTGGTCGTGGCCGACCCCGCCTGGCTGGACGAACCGGCCAACTATCCCAGGGTTCGGTACGCGGACGCCAACGGACGCGGGACTTCGGAATTCACGTACCTCAGGCCGGATGCCGGCAGTTGGCTCTGCCTGGTGGTGAAACGCAAATCGGGCCAGGGGACCCTGGCCCTGAAAATCAGGGAGGCGGATACTTTTTCCGCCCAGGGAACTGCGGGCAAGCTGCCCGGCCTGGGTACCGGCGCGCCCAACAGCGGCAACCTGGCCGGCTTGAGCGGTCCGTCCCTGGTCATCCCCTCGCGGGTCACGGTCGACCTGGGCGCGCGGTCCCTGACGGTTCTGGACAGCCATGGCGATTTCCGTCCCGGCTGGCCGGTCTATGTCTTTCCCCACAGCTCGAGCCAGGGCGGATTGACCCAGCCCCTGGTCTGGGACCTGGACACCGTGGCCGGTGACGAGATCGTGGTCGCCTCCGATTTCGGCTCAATCTATTTTTTCGCGGCCAACGGCTCGTACTCCGAAGTCGCCCTGACCTTGAACCGTTCCCTGACGCGGCCGGTCGGGCTTGAAACGGCGGCCGGCCGCCGGGTGGCGGTTGTCGACAAACTTGGCAACGCGCGCCTCTGGTCCCACGGTCCGGTGCTCGTAGCCCAGACGGCGCTGGGGCACAACCTGCCGCTGGCTCCGGCGGCGGGACAACTCGTCGCCGGTGACGGGGAATCGTTGGTGGTGGCTTTTGCGGATGGGTACCTGATGGCCCTCGACGGGGATCTCGGGATCCTGCCGGGTTGGCCGGTGGATCTCGGGTCGTCCCTCACGTCGGCCCCGACCCTGTGCGATCTGGATCGTGACGGCCTCCACGAGATCATCCAACCGGTTCTGGACGGTATCACCGGCCAGTTGACGATGAGGGTCCTGACCGGGCAGGGCACCGCCGGGCCCGGCGACGGAACGGTGCTGCCCACCCCCGAGGGCGGACCCTGGCTCTCCCTGGCCCCGGCCGTGGTGGCCGGAGGTTATGGCACGGGCGACCTGAGGGTTTCCCTGGCGGGCCTGGCCTCCAACGGGCTGTTCGGGGACCAGGCGTCCTGGGTGCTGGGCATGGCGTCCCTGACCGCCGCGGGCGAGGCCGAGGTCGCGACGATTCCCGGGTTCCGGGTGAAGGCGTCCACTTCCCAGGGCAACTTGACGATGAACCGGGTCCTTTTGCCGGCGCCCGTGGCCTGGAACTTCCAGGGCGGGGGCGGCACCGACCTCAATATCCTGGCCAGCGTGAACTGGTCGGAGATCCTCATCGGATTCACCTCGCTGCCCGGCTCCTGCAGCGGTTGGTACGGAACCGTTGACGACCGCGACCCCCTGGCCCGACGTCAACCCCTGAACGCCGGGGGCGGTGACGGCGCCATGTCCGCCAGCGCCGGGGCCATGATTGTTCCCCTGGATGGGGTGGTGGATCTCAAGGTGGACGTGCTGGACGACAGGATCGGGATCATGCCCGTTCCGATCCTGAAGACCTCCGCCACGGCGTGGACCGCGGCCCGCGGTGACGGGCGCAACAGCGGGGCCTATCCCTTGTTCCGGCCGGTTTCGAGCACTCCGGCGGCCGGCCTCGGCCCGCGGGGACTGGTGGTCTATCCCAATCCCGGTGGGGGACGGTTCCACTTCCGCGTGGCGGGCCAGGAACCCGGCGCGAAATTCGAAGTGGAGATTTTCGATTTGCGGGGGCGGCGCCTGCAGGTGGTTTCCGGGGCCGACGGGACCGGAGTCATCGGTTGGGACGGCACGGATCGACGTGGCCGCCCCCTGGCCGCGGGGACCTATCTGGCGGTCGCGCGGGTGGGCGGGACCCTGTTGAAAACCCGGGTCGTCCTGACCCGCTGACTTTCCCCATATTCAAGCTCCCTTCCCGGGTTCATCCGTGATAGATTTCCGCCATGGAAAACGAGAACCTGAACGAACCCAACTACTGGAAAATCCTGGCTGCGGCCGAGGATCAGCTGGCCGCGGGGAATTTCGCCGCCGCCGAGCGATCCTATCATGAGGCCTCCGCCCGCCGGGCCGGCTCACCCGGGCGCGTCTTCTTTTCCGAAAAAATGGCCGACGGCCTGAGGGGACTTCTGCGCAAGGGCTCCGGCAGGGAAAACAGGGTGGCTGACCAACCGGGCCGGTGGTCGCGCCGCACGTCGGGTTTCCGGAACGATTTCCTGGTCAAGGCCGAACCCGTGGTTCGCGAGGGGATCCGGGTCGCGGGGCTGCGCCCCGAGGATGACCCGCGGGCCAATCAACCGGTTCTCGAAGCGGCCCTGTTCCTGGTGGCGCGCAGCCGGATCTTCCAGGAGGAATCCGGTTCGGCGGTGTCCCTGCTCAAGGGCCTCTTCCGCACCGCGGGTCGATCCGGAATTCCCTTCGATTTCAACCTCATTCGCCATGACCTGCCGCTGACCGAGGAGGACCGCCTCTGGCTGGCTCGCCGCGGGGCGGAACTGGTGGAAGTATTCATCGCGCAGGGAAACCTGGTGCCGGGGTCCACCGCCGCCGGCGACTGGGCGCAGGCCGTCCTGCAGTTGTTGCAGCCCATGTATTTCGGATCCAGCGGGTTGCTCGAAGAAGAGCGATGCTGGCTGGAGGCGGTGACCGCGGACCGCCTGCAGGGGCGCGCGGCCGACAGCGTGGAGTTCTACCGCGCGTACCTGGGTCTGGGCACCGATTCGGAGGTCCGGAACGACGAGGCGCGCGTGCGCCTGCTCGAACTCCTGGGAAACACGGACGGGGAACATTTCCCGGTGCCGCGCTACGAGGAGGCCCTGGCTTCCCTGGCGGCGCCGGCGGCCACGGCGACCGGCGCCCTTTCCTCACGCTTCGAGACCGCCAGGGCCCGTGTCGGGTACCGGCGACCCTCCGCCAGCCGTGGCGTGGGCGCCCACCCGGCCTGGGCATCGGTCGCCAGCGCGGAGGACGGCCGCCTGGCGGTGGTCTTCTGGTGGGACAACGAACCCCGTGACGTCGCCTGGTGGGGCCCGGGAGACGACGTGTGGGCCCTCGACAAATTCCTGGCGCCCTGCGGTGGTCGCCTGGTGGCCTTCGAGGAAACCGGGGCCGCCGCCGCCACCGACACCTGGGCCACCCGTCCGGCCCCCTGGTCGGTGCGGGACTTCATGGTCGCCACCATGGAAGGGCGACTGCCCGAATCCGGTCTCGACCAGGAAACCGTCCTGGGAATGTGCCTGGCCGAAACCGGCCCCTGGCGCTCGGGGTGGGATCCCCGGTGTGGGCACCCGGAACTGGAACCACCGCGCAGCTCCTCCCTGCTGGAAGCCTGGAAAGACGGCCCGGCCGCGGGCGCGGTCATGGCGGGCCTGGCCTGGCTGGCGGTGCGCAGCGAGGTGGCCGGCGGCGATCCCACGCTGCGGGCGGGAATCGGGGAGCTGGGTCGACGAGGCGATCGGGCCGCCCGTTTCCTTTACGATTTCATCTGCATGGATTCCCACGGCGGTCTGGGCCTGGACTCGTCCTTCCAACCTTGGACCCTGCCCCTGTTGTGGACCCGTCCCGATCCCTTCGGCTGGTCGGCCACCGGCATCGGTGGTGGTCCTGAACCGTCGCCCGGACGTGATCCCGGCCTCCGTCCCGACCTGGGCCGCAACGACCTGGCCATCGTCGCGACCGGGGATCCCAAAGCCGTCCTGGCCGCCTGGGGCGACGGCCACCAGAAACTCAGGGTCGTCCTGGACCGTCTGGACCGTCTGGAATCACTGGCCAGGGTGTCCGGCGGAGTCATCGGACCGGTGACCCTGATCCCGCCCGCCGGAACGGTGCATTCCTTGGCCAGCGCGCTGGACTATCTGGACTGGCTCCTGGACGATGAGCGTTCAGGGCCCGATGCCCTCCTGCCGATCTTCCACTGGCAGAGGCTGGTCACCACGCACAACGGCGACCTGCTGGATTTTCGCCAGGTCCGGCCCCGGCCCACCGGCATGTTTCCCCTCTACGACCGCTACGCGGAATCGGTCAAGGCCCTGGAAAGGGAAGAACCGCGGCTCGACCCCGACGGCCACCTGGATACGTGGGCGGGCCAGTTCAGCCAGCGGGTTCGCAAGGCGGGACTCGTGGCCGGACCGGTGGATCACCTGGCCGTGACCCCCGAACGTCTGGACAGCTTGTGGGGCGTCTTTGAAGGAAGCGATGCCTCGTGGGTCTTCCTCGACAGCGCCGCGATCCATTGGCGGCTCCTGCGCGAGGGCGGCCCGGGCATCGAGGAGATTCATGCTTTGCTTCACACCCGGGGACGGCGCCACCTGTCCCTGCTGACGGGGGCGGTTTGGCTGCGGCAGGATCTGGAAACCCTGCTGGGCGGCTGGCTGGGTGTGTTCGGCAGCCCGTATTACCTGTCCCTCACCGACGGCCGTCCTCCCGCCCTGCGCCTGGCCGGTCGCGGCGTTCAGCCCGAGGCCGACATCCTGGCCGCCGAGGCCTTGGCCAGTCAGGCCACCTGGGTGGAGCGGGCCTTCGCCAAGAGCGGAGGTGGACACGTTCAACTGCCGTCATCCGGGCGCGCCGCGGCTTTCTGGCGTTCGGTGTCCCTCGAAGAGGTGGCCCTGGCCAGGAAGGGTTGGCGTTTCCTGACGCCGGCGGGAGAAAAGCAGGCCGCCGGTGATCCTTGTTCCGGGTTGCTGGCCATTCCCTCCCTGGCCAGTCTTGAAATGGAAACGCTGCCCCTGGCCAAGTCGGATTCCCGGGCGGACTGGACCCGGGCCGACGAGCAGCGCGCCA
>Ga0055478_10000009_pt1 | contig 14725 bp, 11 predicted proteins | sample Muzzi_PWB_D1_FD_57934 | JGI IMG/M metagenome (GOLD analysis project Ga0055478, IMG submission 57934) | Wetland microbial communities from San Francisco Bay, California, USA, that impact long-term carbon sequestration - Muzzi_PWB_D1 | ecosystem: Environmental > Aquatic > Marine > Wetlands ... | reverse complement strand
AATTAAAACCTTAAAATACCCAACCACCGCGTCGGCGACATAGCAGAATGTACGTGTAGGCGAACCATCTGAGAGCATGACAATGTCATTACCCGCCAGTACATTGCTGGCAAAGTCTGGCAACACACGCTTATCTGTTATTTTCAAACCGGGCCCGTAGTTGTTGAAAGGTCGAGCTATGCGTACTGGAATACTGTGTTGTTGTGCGAAATTCACACACAACGTTTCGCCATAGCGCTTAGACTCGTCGTAGCACGCGCGTGGACCCGTGCAGGAAACATTCCCCCGATATGTTTCCGGTGTCGGTATGTTTTCCGGCGTCGGATCGCCATAAATCTCACTGGTTGAATAATACAACAGACCCTGTACTGGCGTGCCTTTTTCCTTCATCGACAAGCAATACTCAAGGATAAGGCGTAGGCCATTAACGTTAGCATCCATTGTCTCAATGGGATATTTACGATAGAATGTAGGGGAGGCGATAGAAGCCGCGTGAACAATATAATCAAAAGCAGGAATATCACTCGGCAGGGGATGCGTGATATCATGCTTAACCATATGAAGATGTTCATCACCCTCTAACGCAGTCAGCCAGTCGGGAACACCTCGCATGAAATTGTCGTATAAAGTAACGGATACCGCATCCGCTGCGCTAACCTGCGTATTGCGATGTAGCAAGGCCTGTATCAAATAGAACCCAAGAAAACCTGCGCCTCCAATGACCAAAACTGCCTTGCCACTTAAATCCTGAAACTCGTTCTCGAGTTCCGAACAGATAAAATCAAGATCTTCTCTGACGATGTCCTTACCAGATTGTAATTGATTCATATAGATCTATTTAAATTTAAGACCATACTTTCCATGGTGCTTTACCCGATTCCCAAAGTTCTTCCAACACCATCTTATCGCGCAAAGTGTCCATGGGTTGCCAGAAACCGGAATGACGGTAAGCAGCCATTTCTCCGGCACGCGCCAAATTCTGCATGGGCGACTTTTCCCACGGCTCAGCATCCGAAGGAATGTAATCAATTACCTTAGGATCCAGCACGAAAAACCCACCATTAATCCAGGCGCCGTCGCCGTGTGGTTTTTCAACAAAATCACTCACTTTAAGATCGTCAGGGTGCAAGGCGAATGCCCCAAAACGACCGGGAGGCTTGATGGCAGTCATCGTCGCCAAAGAGCCCTGCTTCTTGTGAAATGCAATGACTTCCGCGATATTCACATCCGATACGCCATCACCATACGTCATACAGAAAGGTTCATCCGGATTCAAATAATCGCGAACGCGTCGCAGGCGACCGCCGGTCATACTCTCCAGACCAGTGTCAACACAGGTCACACGCCAGGGCTCAGCTCTCTGTTGGTGCACCTCCAAGCTATTGTTCTGAATATCGAATGTAATATCGGCCCCAGCGAGAAATAACTGTGAAAAATACTCTTTGATCACTTGCCCCTTATAGCCGCATGCCACGATGAAATCAGTGATTCCGTAGTGAGCATAAATTTTCAAGATGTGCCAAATGATCGGTTGCGGGCCAATATTTACCATAGGTTTTGGCCGGACAGCGCTCTCTTCACTGATTCGCGTTCCATAGCCGCCTGCTAAAATAACTGCTTTCATATTCTACTTTATAAATGGTTATGTGTGTTTTGGTTTTTGATATAGAAAATAATTTAGAATGCTACAATTGATATTCTCTTTGCGAAACATTTACCAAAATTTTTTGGATTTTCTTGAGCCATTCTTCTTTCGAAGCGTTTAAACTTAACCATTTATGGCCAGCCATGCCCATTTCGCGACGTTCAGCAGCTGAATAGTCTTCTAATCTAACAATAGCTTCCGCCAAAGCGCCACTGTCATTCGGTTGATAGGTGAGTCCTGTCACTCCATCCTCCACTGTTTCAGACAAGCCACCCGATGCTGCTGCCAACATAGGCTTGCAATTGTCATAGGCCTCATACGTCACTAACCCCAGTGGCTCCCACCAAATCGAGGGTGCCAACAGCGCCCTAGCTCCCGAAATTAAATCCGATTTCGCCTGTCCCGACACATACCCACGATATTCAATCCGGTCAGAGCGCTCAGCCTCATTCACAACATACTCCTCTAAATCTCCTGTTCCAGCGACAACCAAAGGCGGACACTTCTCACCCAATTGATTCTCTAGCTGCTTCCATGCTTCAATCAATACTTTGACCCCTTTTTCGACAACCAGGCGGCCGATAAACAAATAGTATCCGCCGTCACTTAAATTCGCCGGTTGCGCTGAAGGCTCCCAATAATGCTTCAAAGTAACTATTCGCTCAGGTGCTATGCCTGCATGGATAAATTTTTCGCGCATGAAATCCGATATAGCGATCCAACACTTAACAGAATCCAATGCCCCGGAAAAATGCAGCCACTTCAGCATCATCGCAAATAACGCCGATTTAACCTTTGAGCCCTGCCAACTTCCCAATCGTATCTCTTCCCCATAATTTCCATCAAGACTGCTAGCAGCAATCGATGTGCCTGTCCACAAAGTACCATTTACTGAAAAAGGTCTGAAGTTATGAATAAACTGGATGACCGGAATTTGCTGTCGCCGCGCTTCGAGATAGAATGATGGAGACCCAATGGGGTATACATTATGAGCAATGATCGCACGTATCGGGCCAGCTTCAGCAGCATTCCGCAAGCGCTGCATCGAGTCGCGGTTGTAAAACATCTTAGCTATTTGCATTAATTTGCCCGGTGCTTGCGCCCCCTTCCAATCAGCAGAATGCCAGCGTATGGATTCGACTTCGTATTTCTCTGATAACAGTCCAAGTATCTTGTCAGCGATAAGTTCTTCACCTCCAAATTCGCTGTAAGCATTAAAGGCCTCTATCAAGCGACCCGATTCGGATGGCTGCGAAGTCAAACTATCAATATTTTCCGCCATGCGCTGGATTCTAAAAAATACTTTTTAGTTTACGATAAGCCCAACGTAGGCGAAGCGGCAAAGATTTACTGTGCCAATGATCTTCAATCCATCGATCAAAGCGTACATCCGCTTCAATTTTCGGCGGATGCTCTAAGGGAAAATCCAGTTCGAGCCGCCGCACATCAGCAGACAAAAGCCCCGCAGTGTTTGTTGCATCTTCGCCAAATCCAATGTTCTCTACTAAATTCTTCTTTGGGAAAATCGCTAAGCCATGCTGTCGCCACATTGTCAATTGATAGCGATACGCCCAGCTGTTGGTGCACCCCGATGAAACCCGTTTCAGCATACGACTCCAGTACAGTTTAGGGCGTAAGCCAAAGTTCAAGCGATTGCAAATCTCTCCCCACAGGCTTTTATCGTGAAAACCTGTGAGTTCGGCATCAAAGGTGTCCCAAGCGCGGCGCCAGGTCGCCCATCCCCAGCACGAAAAATAACTAGCACAGAGATAAGAATAATCAGTATCCAAATCACGCGGCACCCCAGTATATCCCGATATGGCGTAGACTGAATTTTCATCTTCGTAGCGAACTAACAGTTCACTACAGAAAGTAAAAAATGACTGACTCGGCAGGCAGTCATCTTCCAGTATCATACCGTAAGGACAGTGTTCAAAAAATTTTGACATTCCGGAGGAGATATTCTGAGAAACACCTAAATTTTTATCTCGGTATATCCGAAAAATTTCGCATTCCCAGGGTAGCTCCTGAAAAAGTTCACGAACCTTGGCCACGTTAACATTATCATCGGGACGGTCGGAACGCGGCCCATCGCAAAGCACCCAGATTCGAGTAGGGGCAATCGGGGCCAGCGCTTCAATTTGGAGCTTGGTTAACTCAGGCCGGTTGAAATGTATCAGTAAAAGTGGTGTGTCCATGTGCCGAATTCATCTATCCCAATAAGATGCGACGATAGGTACTTATCCACGCGAATGGCCACAAATAATTGCCATGTTTCTTCAGGAAATATGCCCACTCCCTTGGAGGCAGTCCTTTGACACTCGTTGCTTTGCGGTATCGCTTCAAAATACTGGCCTGCTTATCCCAGCTAGCACTTTCTGGATTACGGGGACAATCACCAAATAAACCTGAACCAACCACAACAGAAACACCCAACCGGTTCGCGCACAAGGCGTAGTCATAATCTCCCATTGAATGGCTGAAATATTCGTCGATGCCGCCGATGCATTCAGCTGCCGAATCGCTAATAAGAACAATGTTGCCATTCATCGCATCACAGTGCAGTGGCTCCTCTTTTGGCTCTATCAGTGAGAACTTACCAGGATGCCATGAAGAACTTGATCGCAAGCCACCATAAGTCAGTAACCGGGTGGAAGGATCCCGAGTTGAACCCACCACAATGCTGCCCTTCCCTGCATCAACCTCGACTGCATCGCCCACCAGGCGAATTAAAGCATCTGAATCCAACAAGGAATCATCATTCAGCCACAAGTAGTAATCTTTCGTTAAGGTCAACGCATGCTTATAGGCAACCGACATTCCACGATTCCAAAAAAGAGAACCATCTCCCTTCAATACCGTGACATCCTTAAATTGAGACTGAACAGCTTCACCAGTGCCGTCGGTGCTACCATCATCCATCAAAACCGCACTCAATTCGAAATCCCCCTCCTGTCCAAAAAAGGCCTCCAACGCTGCAATCGTTTTATCTCTCCGATTGAACGCCGATAAAACGGCACAGATGCGTATGCTTTTCATATAAATATTTAGCTGGATGGCAGAACCTGCATGACCACTACTTTCTTATGATGTGAATAGCAAGATTCTCGGCACAAATGTGAGCTCAAGTTGACGCGCACTTCCATCGTGTATTTTGAATCTGAAAGTGCTTTCATCCTAAGCGATTGAGCTCTCAAGCTGTTCTTCTTTTGACTGCCGCAGGAAGCTGATCGAGAAGCCTAGTAATATTCCCTCAGTGTATGTTGAACCGTAAACGAGGTAATAGACCATCATGCCCAAGTTCAAAACACCCAAGCAAACCATCGTGTTGCTAATTTTATCACTCTGTCGATATTGCGCCAGCAATTGCCTTAATACGTATAGGTTGAGTAAAATTAAGCAGACTACGCCTACTGCGCCCGCACGCAGCAAAGTTTGAATATAAAAATTGTGAGGCTGCACGTCGATCGTAATGACACTGCCATTGCTAGTCACCATCTCACGTTCGAAACCGGTTCCAAATGGATTACCAAATAAAACTTTATTGGGAGCATCCATTTGTTCCCCTGTCAAAAAGTCCTGCCAGCCCATAATGCGCCAAACAAAGGTACTCGTTTTCTTGGTAGTATCGGTGCGCACCGCCTCTTTATAGGACGCCCTCAGTTCATCCGCTACCGGTGTATCGTAGGCCACCATCACGACTATCGCGGTTAATACGAAAGCCATAACTCCCGTTTTGAATAATATTCCACGAAAACGAGGCAGCAGGAAATAGAAGCTAATGATACTTGCTATCGTTACGATCCAGACACTTCGATGCTGCAGGATCAGAATAAAAGGGAGAAAACCGAACAAAACCGGCCACATAAAGGCTGAGATTCGCCGCCCATTGATCCACGCAAAAACAGCGATGACACCCGCTTGCAAAATGAATAGAGTACGACCGCTACTCACCGGTCGGTCTGAGGTCGCAAAACCTGATGTTGCATACCCTATGCAGGCCATAACAAAAATATAACAGGCACCGGCCACCCACATACGTTCGATTTTATTCCATGATTTTGTATCAAATTTAACTAAGGCCGCATAGAGTAAGAATACTACGTAATATAAGTAACTGCGGAACTCATTTGCGGAGCTCTGTATATCAAAGGTCTTAACACCCAAAAGAAAGTTTCCGAACGCCACCAAGGATAACGTCAGGATAAGCAACAATGGATAATCCTCTCGCCCAAATCCAAACTTCAGCTTCGCGTAAATTTTGGGAAGTATAACGGAAGCTGCAGCTACAACGAGAATATCCATTATGAATACGTTGATACCACCAAGCGCAATCGGCGGCAAATCCCCCAATTTACAGACGTAATAGATAACCGCTAAAAAAGGAACGAGCAACGGCCGCTTTTCGAGCGCGTTGACTGAAAAAATTGAAAGGAGTCCTAATAAAACTAGGACTATTCCTGCGACTAACATGATGCTTATACTCGGCATATCACATTACTTCGGTAACTCATACCTCCGCCCGTTTCTTCACCAAGCCATGAAGCAAGGCATAAAGCTTATTTTTAATTTCAGGAAAAATGAAGTATACCGGGATAGCAAATGGAATGGTTAAAGCCGCACCATAACCAATAAACAGCCACCAATTGTCTGCCACCAAGTGTGAAGCTAACGGATACGCCAAGGCAAATACCAGCACTAGCGGAATGCAAAGATATAACAACTTACGTAGTGGAATCGCTACATCTTCACGTTTCGATTCGATGATGTGATAATAATAAAATTGAAACAGCAAACCTGAAGTAATCGCTGCTATAGGTACACCAATGATACCAAAGAAATAAATAAAGAGACACAGCAGGCCTGATGACAGGATATTTTCGACTGAACGTGCCAACTCGATCTTTTTAATTTCCCCGAGCGCCCCTGCAAGGCCCGCATAAATCAAATTACTCTGCACGATATACAACGCTAGCGCCGACAAAGAGGTGAACCATTGACCCGCAAAGAATTCTTCGCCAGTCCATAAAGAGACGAAAGACTTATTCAATAATACGTACAATGTCGCAGTCGATGCAGTTGCATAGAAAAATGATTTCGACAGCAGCCCTACGACTTCACGAATCCGCTGCCCAGAAACTGAATCGTCATGGAAGAAATGTGTACATGCTGCAAACATACTGGCAGACAGATGGTTGATTAATCCAGAAACAATCTGAAGTGCACGGCCTGTGACGGTGTAGATGACCGTTGCCTCGGGAGAAATGAAACGTGCCAAGAGTATTACCGGTAAACTCTTCACTAATTGCCATGAAGACTTGGATAACAAAATAGACGGCGTCGTTACCATATAGTCGCGCATCAACGCCGGCGACCAAACAAAACGCTGATCGAGCGAGTATACAATGTAAGACGTATGAAAAATATTAAAGATCAGCGAAACCAGACAGCGAATGACTGCACCGATCACTAATGCCCACAGTCCCAGATTATAAAATACCAATAATACAAAAATCGCGATCAAGCCCAGGGTATTACCAAAGGCTTCAACAAAGACCGAAAAATGACCTCGCTGCAGCGCAGAAGCCACGTTGAGCATAAAATCATTGGCGAGTGACCCACCGACACATGCTCCTGTTATGTAAAAGCCAAGAGAGATGATGCGCGTATACTCGGGATCTACCCCAACCCAAGCGATCAAGGAACTACCTATACCAAAAAGGGTTAATAACAAAACACTAATAACCCCAAGCGTAACCAAAAGACCATGCCAAAAGTAATTAGCGACCTCGGCTAGGTCTTTCTTACCGAATGCTGCCGCACACCGCTGCTGAGTAACAAATGAAGCACCGATATCAAACATCGCAAGCCAAGCAAGCATGCCACCAGTGGCTAGCCAAAATCCATAGAGCCGGTCACCCAAATGATTGATGTAAAGAGGCACCAACAAGATACCCTGAACAATGAATAGCGCGTTGATTAAACCACTTCCAAAAATGCGATAATAAACAGTCTTTTTTCGCTTTGCCGGGAGATTAAAGTCTAATTTTTTCACAAATAAAAACTACCGTGCTTTCGTGGTTCCGCAACAAAACAGCAAAACCACATGAATATCCCAAAAGAAGGCAAATTGTAACATAGTGCTGCTCTATGAAATGTATGGAATTGTAGGTTCAATAACCACCTCGACCGATAGTGCGTAAAAGACTTTTATAATCACTATCGAGACTGATAGTAAGATCTATACTTTGAAAAATTCTTCTGGTAGCCACTCGCGTACTGCGGCGTCGATCCGCTCACACCATATCCAATCGCTACGGTGTGATTCTTAACGCCGTTAAAAATCACACCGACTACTGGAGCTCTTGTATTATTCAGAGCGTGAATTGCATAAGTAACCAAGTCACGCTTCGCCACAAACTGTCTGGCGATAAAAATGGTCTCGTTCGCGAAGTCGGCCACTAAAGTAGCATCCGGGAAAATCCCTGCTGGTGGAGTATCGTATAAAATAATGTCGAAATGTGATTTAAGGCTACGAAATAAACCAATAGCACGAGAACTGGAAATAACCTCAGTTGGATTGGCAGATACGCCACCGGAAGGAAGCAAATATAGTCCCTTGCCGAAATGTTTAATGCCTAATTCCTTAACGGCCATAGGATCTTCCGCGGGATCACACTGAAGCTCAGAATCATACCAAGCCATAATACCCGTCTCGTTATCCACTCCAAATAGTTTATGCTGCACAGGCCTTCTTAAATCTGCATCCACCACCAGCACTTTGTATCCATGGCGGGTTAAGCTGGATGCTAAATTACACAACATTGTCGACTTACCCTCACCTGGGAGCGCACTTGTCACCACGTAAGAGAGATTTCTGCCGGCTAAATCCGACTTTAGATGCAGCGAACTATAAATTGCGCGAAAAGATTCCGCGAAAACCGGGTCCTGAGACTGCGCTTCCTGCGCAAGAAACCTGGAATCAGTTGTCTTGAATTCGCGCACATGCCCCAAGAGCGGTTTCCCTGACAACACCTCAATATCCGAAAAACTCTTCAGCCTACGATCAAACAGCTCAATGACCAATGGCAACCCGATTAAAGTAATCCCCACCAGAGCACCTGACATCAGAACAGCATTCCTGAATGAAAGTGTGCTCGGCTCCTTGGGCAGTTCCGCCTTGTTCAAAATAGAGAAACGGCTGACAGCCATATTTTGAGCAATGCTTGTCTCATTATAGCGCTTGAGCAGGCGTTGTAAGATATCCCGTTGGTTGGCTAATGCCGCCTCTAACATCCGATAATCCGTGAAGGCACTTTCTGAATCAAGAACTGCCGTTTCTGCCTTATCCAACTCGCTTTCGAGATTATCGATGCGAGCACGCGTATTTTTAAATTCGCTCTCAACCCTTTTTTTGAACTGCTGAACAGCCACCTTCAAGGATTGATTCAGCGAATCGATAGAAGCTTGATTCGCAATCAGCTTGGGGTGCTTACGTAAGTAAGTTTGCTCGAGAATAACACGTTCACGCTTCAACTCCAGAAGCCTCTGATAGATTCGCACCCACTCTTCATTCTCTCCGACGAAAGAGACCTGCAATAGCATCTCTACGTCTTCTCCAGCAGCACTCAGCTCATCCAATTTAGACTGCGTTTCAAAGTGATCAATTTGTGCCTGCGTAAGCAATTCGCCGATTCGGTCAACACGTTCAGACATTACGCCTCGGGATTGATCCACCGAGACTAGATTCCGTTCGCGTCGATAGTCTTGCAGGTTCTTTTCGGCTTCCTTCACCCTTTTGTGCATGGAATCTACTTGCTGCCCGAGAAACTCAACTGCCTTGATATTAGTCTGGCTACGGATATCAGTTTGTAATTCGACAAAGGTATCGACGTATAAGTTCGCCAGCAGCATAGCTACCTCCGGGTCGGGGTGAGAGACTGCAATTGTGATAATCTGAGAGTCTTCTTCTCCGTTCGCACTCACAAATTTGAGGATAAAGCCAGCATAGTCGAAAGGCTCAACTTCACCATCATTTTCAAGCGCACGTTCTTCAAGGACCTCCTCAACATCGAAAAAAGGTGTCGTTATCCGGGCAAGAAACGCATCATCCAATTCCTCGACAACTCGTTCTGCCACGGCCCGTGTTTTGATCTTTTCGATGTAAGTATTAACAATCGTATCCAACAGATTCACCTGTTCAACAGAATCATCCATGACTGCCGTAAAATCAGTGATGTTTTCCGTATCAAACTCCACTGTCACTTGCGCAGATGCCTCATATAGCTTCTGTATGTTCGCCGCATAAAACATAAAAGCTCCCGCTAGGATAAACCCAACAAACAGCGAAATCTTCCATCGACACAAAACTACGTTGATGAGGTCAAAAATACCAAATTTTACTTCTTTAGATTCCATTTATACTAATCCTAAATTGGACACACACGATTCCATAAATACCCACCAATCGCGCTAGAATACCCGCCGCGGTACGAAAACTACATCGCCGGGGCGCAGAATGAACCCCTCATCATCTCCTGACCGACCCTTGGACTGCAGAATTTCATCCACATTAACGACCACTTTATTCGACTCACCACTCCCGGGACTGAGTCGAGTCACAATAACCTCAGTGGTCTTGGCAGAACCACTGAATCCTCCAGCACCAGCAATCGCTATTTCAATCGGCAAGCCAGTACGTCCCGGCGGAATTTCAATCGACCCCACATTTTCGACCTCACCCAGAATCGAAACTGATTTCGAAGCGAATTGTTCCAGGCTAATCGTCACTACGGGATTGCGTAAAAACTCTTTTTCCACGTAAAGCCGTTCAATCAGCTTGGCAGCCTGTGGCACGGGTAACCCGCTCACTTTAACAGAACCCAACAACGGAATCGAAACCTCACCCGAATCACTAATCAATTGCTCTGTGGATAAATCCGGCTCCCCGTAGACGGTAATGCGTAACTTGTCAAAAGATGACAATTCGTAGACCAGCTCTGGGTCTGCTTCCTCTGCGACAACTCCATTACAGAAAGTGACAAATAAAGGCAGCAGCGCATAGATTACAATTTTGGATCTTTGCTTCACGGTAAAAGGATATAGTAGCTTCGATTGAAAAAATTGGAAACTCACACTAGTAAATAAGTTCCAAGCCCAAGGCACCATAGAGTTGATCATATTCAGATGTCTCTACATTGGAGCTCTGATCCTCGTAGCCGGTTTCGAAGAACAGCGAGAGTTGATTGGGTGTCAGCTCATAATCAACCTTGGCGGAAATAGAATACTCATCATCAGTTCGAGATTCTGCACCGCCATTGTTGTTAAAGTCACTCTTCTCATATTCAAGTTTAGCCAGACCCGAAATCTTTTCTGAGAATTGCTGACGTGCCGTTAATTGAAAGCCGAAACGCTCAACAGAGCGACCCTGAACGGTGGTTTCCTGACGACTCTTACCTAAGACACCGAGGTCAAGACGCTCGTTAACCGCCCAATCCAATTGGCCTAGTAAAAAGAGACCGCTTTGATCGTCGAAATCGTTGTCGAAAACACGATTCTCAACACCAACTTTAAGATCAAATTCAACTGCCTCAGACAAATTACCATCGACGGCAAAATAAACAGCATGATCCTCCGAATCGACTGAGTTCTCACCACTCACCGAAGTCCTTTGATATTCATAACCACCACCGAGATTCAGGTTTTCGCTGTAGCTGTAATAAAAATCAACAGGTATACGAAACTCCTCTGTATCCGTAAAACCGGAAGTCACAACATTTTCGTCGCGATATGAAAATCCGGATCGCACTTTGTAACGCTCGGCAAAGAAGTAAGTACCCCTGAAATTAATATTTAATTCTTCGCGCTCAATCAGAGCCTGAATGTCGGAATCCGCTTCAGTCTTTTCCTCATAACCAATCCGAGCATCAAACTTATACGAGGTCTCCGAGATATAAGGGTATAAAAATGACAACTCGCCAAAGAGGCTTTCATTGTCAAATTCACCTGCATCCTGGTATTGCTGAATCAAAACACCGAAGGCAGAGTCGATATACAGATCTCCCTGATCAAAACGATACAGCAGTTTGGGTGTGACTGAGTAGATAACATCACTGTCACTATTATTGGATTTATCGATATTGGAATCCACCAGCACTCCCGCGTCTAAGCCGAAAGCGATCGCTCCATGGTTGCCCACGCTCATCTCGGCGTGTGCAAGACTCGGTAATGTGGCAAGCAGTGCCACGCTAAACAAAATTGGCTGCAGTAATAAGCCACGAAACTTCAGAAAACGAGATGATCTAGGACGCAGTATGTAGGATATATTCATAGCTAAATTTTATGCAAAGTAAGTAAGATAACCACAAGACTATACTACGGAATCAAAACCACCGGAAAGCGTGGTGCCTGCGAATGTGTGATTAAGAGCACTAGCAATGGGACTCAGCAAATAAGATGCCAGTCAAAACAATCAGTAAGCCATAAGTTTACTCATCTATTACACTTCCCAAAATCAACTCGGAAGGCCTTTGAGAGCGAGGCTCCAGTAACATGAACCCTTCAGAGATAAAAACAATGGCACTTAATAAACCATAAATCATTTAAATAAAGTTACTTATGGCATATATAACTCTAAATCCACTTCGCAAAAGACAAAGATGCTTTACCTTATTAAACTATTCTTAATTGTGTCCGAATTATGATAAATGAGCCACAAAAGCTTAATATACTGGTAGTTGGATCAGGCGGTAGAGAACATGCATTTGTACAGAAATGCCTTCAAAGCCCACTGGCGGATCAGGTCTTTGCGACACCGGGAAATGGCGGCATGGCCAGCGAGGTAGAGTGTTTCAACGTCGCTGTCGAGGATATCACGGGACTGGTAGAACTCGCCAAAGATAAGAAGATTGGCCTAGTCATCGTCGGCCCGGAAATACCACTCAGCCTCGGCTTGGTTGATGCACTGCAAGCAGTCGGAATACCAGCCTATGGCCCGAATAAAACAGGCGCTCAACTCGAATCGAGTAAAGCATTCTGCAAAGACTTTTTTGCGCGCCACAACATACCCACTGCAAATTATGCGAAATTTACAGAGGTCGAACCAGCTCTGGAATATCTCAAATCTCATCCGGCCCCAATCGTCATTAAGGCAAGTGGACTAGCCGCAGGTAAAGGGGTCATCATGGCAAACACCCAGGATGAAGCCAGCGAAGCAATCAAAGACATGCTCGTCGACGGCGCCTTCGGAGAAAGTGGCGCCGAAATCGTGATTGAAGAAACCCTCTACGGCGAGGAAGCCTCCATTCACGCTATCGTTTCCGGCGATGATTTCGTTTGCTTGCCCTCCAGCCAAGACCACAAGCGCGCTGGTGAGGGCGATACGGGGCTCAACACCGGAGGAATGGGCGCTTACTCGCCCACCAGCCGAATCTCACCGGAAATGCAGTCACAAATCGAGAGAGATGTCATACGCCCGACATTAGATGGATTCAAAAAAGACGGCATCGATTTCCGCGGCACCCTCTACGCAGGCCTGATGCTGACGGAACAGGGCGTCAAAGTTCTGGAATATAATGTGCGCTTTGGTGACCCTGAAACACAAGTACTGCTACCAATGATAGCCGACGATATTGTTCCAGTCTTACTGGCATCTGCCAAAGGCGAGAAGCTCCCCAACTCTCTTAATTTCAAACCCGGCGCCGCGATCGTCATCGTTTTGGCAGCTGGTGGCTATCCGGGTAGTTATAAAAAGGGCGAAGTCATTAGCTTTCCCCAGGAAATTCCCTCCGGAACGGCCATTGTACACGCCGGCACCAAGCGGGCAGCAGATGGGACGATTAGCACAAATGGTGGGCGCGTTTTGGGCATCAGCGCCCAAGCGTCCAACTTGCAAACCGCAGCAGAGCTCGCCTACCTTGTTTGCGATCAAGTCGAATTTGAATCAAAATACTTACGGCGCGATATCGGCCATCGAGAACTAACCCGCTAGCATACAGACTCGATCCATGTTTTCCTTTAGAATATTGTTAGTCTGTTTCGGTTGCTGTTTTTTGGGCGCAGCTCCGGTAAGATCTGTGGAGGAGCAGTTTTTTCCGAATCTGGAAAAGGTAACCGATCAAGAACTTTATTACAAAGGTTTGGCGGCACTCTACCCTAAACGTGTCCTTTTTGAGGATCCACAGCTAAGCCCGCTCAATGACTACCACAGCGCAACGCAAGTAGAAGATCTCCCACGCCAGACCACCTATATTAGGATCTATCGCCTCAATGAAGCGAAAATAGTACTCGAATCCCACCTAGCAGACGCGGCTCTAATCATCGATCTTCGCTATTTAAGATCCAATCTAGCTGCGGTGGATATTTTCAGTTTACTCACCTTGGAGAATACTCGCCTATCTTTGAAATCGCGTGGAAACATACCGATGGGATTACTGGAGAGTCCGAACAAGGCAGAAGCAAAGCGCACGGCGCCAATTATTGTATTGGTCAATCGAGAAACTGCCGGGCCTTTCGAGGCGGCCTTGGCTGAACTGCAACTCAGCGGTTCCATCATCGGGATTGGTGAACCCACCGCAGGGCGAACTGGATTCTACCAAGAAGACCCGGTTGGCATCTGGACAGTGAATGGTGAAATTACGGCAAGTAACGGTGAAAGCCTGATAGGAAAAGGTTTTACCCCGCGCATACAAATTGAAATCGATCCGACCGAAAACTACCTGAGCTACAACTTGTATGAAGCAGGCACACCAATCGAAAAGCTGCTGCGTGAGGGCATCGAAACGGTCACGGCAACATCCGACAAGCCATCCAAAAATGAGTCTGCGCATACGGACCGCGTATTACAGCGAGGGCTGGATACCGTTGCCGCTTTACAAATTCTGCAATAAATACAATCTCACCTGAGAATATGGCAAATGAACGTAACCTCATCCTAACAATTTGCACAGGAAACGTATGCCGAAGTCCAATGGCCCAAAAGCTACTTCAGCACGCACTGCAGGCTGAGGCAGCTCCACTTAACAAATTTGAGGTTGTCTCCGCTGGCGTTGCCGCTGCCTATGGCGATCCTGCCTCCGCCAA
>Ga0055478_10000004_pt1 | contig 18081 bp, 16 predicted proteins | sample Muzzi_PWB_D1_FD_57934 | JGI IMG/M metagenome (GOLD analysis project Ga0055478, IMG submission 57934) | Wetland microbial communities from San Francisco Bay, California, USA, that impact long-term carbon sequestration - Muzzi_PWB_D1 | ecosystem: Environmental > Aquatic > Marine > Wetlands ... | reverse complement strand
AAAGTGCCGAACTTGGACTGGATTCCGTCTGACCGGGAAGGTCTGACAATTTGCGACGCTACGTCGGCAGTATTCGCGATGGATATTGATTTCAATAAGTTGGATGTTGTCACATGGTCTTGGCAGAAAGTAATGGGTGGTGAAGCCGCGCACGGCATGCTGGTGCTGAGCCCTCGCGCCATTGAACGTCTGGAAAGCTACACGCCGGCTTGGCCATTGCCAAAAATTTTCCGCATGACAAAAGGCGGCAAATTCATCGCGGATATTTTCAACGGAGCAACCATTAATACTGTTTCCATGCTGTGTGTTGAAGACGCAGTTGATGGCTTGCGTTGGGCTGAGAGTATCGGCGGTCTACCGACGCTTATTCAACGCTCCGAAGCGAACTTGGCGGCACTCGCTAAATGGGTCGAAAAAACTGATTGGATCGAGTTTCTGGCTGAAGATCCGGCGACAATCTCCAATACATCCATTTGCTTCAAAATTGTGGCTCCCTGGTATAAAGCGCTTCCAGCAGCGGAGCAAACGGCTAAGGCCAAGCAACTGGTCAACTTGCTGGACAAGGAAGATGTCGGCTACGACTTCGGGAGCTATCGCGACGCGCCGGATGGACTTCGCATCTGGGGTGGTGCAACTGTGGACACAGCAGATATTGAGGCACTCATTCCCTGGCTGGACTGGGCTTTTGAGCAAATCTCATAATTCGAGCAACGGCAACCAAGGGTGATCTAAAGAAGATTTCAAAGATATGCCCACCGCTAAGCCAGTACGCAAGAATCAGCACGTCGAAACACTTCGCGGCATAGCAATTCTGCTACTGGTTTACTATCATGTCGTCGAGTATTTGAAATTGGATGCTGGATCTGTATGGCGTTACATTCAATACCCTTTCGACTACTCGAGAGTGCCGCTCTTTACCTGCATCTCCGGTTTTGTATACGCCTTAAGGCCGATAGCGAGCGCACAAGCAAAAACATTTCTGCTTAAAAAACTGAGTCGACTCTCGCTTCCCATGTTTGCTTGGGCGTCGGCTACTTATTTGATCTTTCATTTAGCGTGGTGGGGAACTTTCGACTTAAGGTCCTACAGCGAAGCTCTTTTTTATCCCTACCAGCAATTCTGGTTCTTGCAGGTTATGCTTCTAATTTTTCCATTTACTGTACTGATGGAAATGTGCGGCCGCTATGATACATTTCAACGATGGCTATCATTATTGTTCGGCAGTCTTCTGTGTATGATGTTCTATCGCTACGTTTTTCCAGGCGGTACTCTGGTACCACTCCACTCATTCAGTTTCTTTAGTTTTTCCGGGTTCTTCTATTTACTGCCCTTTTTCCTGCTTGGGATTGGCCTACAGCGCTTTATTTATGAAAAAGGGAAACTGACACCAAAGCATCTTTGGGTATTGGGCATGATAGCCGTTAGCGGATCAATATTACGCTTTATTGCTGCAAGTCATCGTGACGACCCAACAGCACCGCAGTCTTTAATCCAGCTGTTTTCGATCGATCAAATCCTAGGAGCATCATTCTCCATTATCAGCTTGTTATTCGTATTTAATATTCGATTCAGTATTCCGATTTTAGCCAAAATAGGAAACTACGCCTATCAGATCTATCTGATACACATTATAGCCATTTTTGCGATTGCCTACCCGTTGAATGAAATAGCAGGCGTCAACAACCTATTCATACTCATTCCACTTTGCGTGGTGGTTGGATTCTCACTGCCAATTGCTCTCACACATTATTTGAGCCGCAGCGATATTGCATGTTTAATCCTGTTTGGTTTGGGCAAACGCAAAAAGTCTCCACTTTCTGATGAACATCCAGAAGAATAGTCGAAGCACGCAGAGCACTCACTGTCCAGAACTCAGGCTTCGGAATGTCTCCCTACATAAAAGGGAAAGGTGCGCTTAATCGACTCAATGAAGCAGGCAGTAGCGATTAAATACTAAAGCTTTCACCGCAACTGCAGCTGGATTTTGCATTGGGGTTACTGAATTTAAAGCCACCACCTACCATCTTATCCGAGTAATCCAGATGCGTGCCTTTTAGGTATAAGGCACTCTTGGTGTCGACCAGAATCTGAGCTCCGGAAGAATGCACCAAAATGTCGCCTCGTTTGGCATCTGATACAAATTTCATTTTATAACTCAGACCATTGCAGCCTCCGCCGGTGATTTTGACGCGTAAATAATCGCCCTTCTGCTCCCGTTCGATCAACGACTGCAGCTTTTTACCTGCCGCATCTGTCACCAGAATCAATTTCTCGTTTCCCAGTCGTGCACCTTCAGGAATGTGTCTATCTGTCTCTACTGCCATATTCGCAAACTAATCTCTATGAATTCTGAAAATCAGCAACCCAGCATTTCATTTTTCGCTCAGCAAATCAGCCACTTGTAAGGCAGCTAGAAAACTACCGGCATCAGCCTTGCCTTTTCCCGCCAGTTCAAACGCCGTACCATGATCCGGACTGGTGCGTACATGTGGCAAGCCGAGTGTGACATTCACTGCCGCATCAAATTCAAGTGTTTTCACTGCTGCCAAGCCCTGATCATGATACGCAGCGATCACAACATCAAACTCACCCCTACGTTGCCTGAAGAAAACAGTATCTCCCGGCAGGCATCGGGATAGCTCTGGAAATTCCAGACGCAACTGATCCAAGCATGGATCCAGCAGATCACGCTCTTCCTCTCCCAGTATTCCGCCCTCACCTGCATGTGGATTGAGACCACAGACGCCGATGCGCGGCTGTTCTATCCCATACGCGCGCGCCAACTCAGCAGCCCTGCGAACTGCTTGCTCCAGACACGCCGCGTCCAAAGCCGATGCTACCTCGCGCAGAGGAATATGCCAGGTCGCCAAAACAACTTTCAATTCACGTCCAACGAAGGCCATGCTCGGCGCACCGCCCCATGTTTGCGCAAAAAATTCTGTTTGTCCGGGGTATCGAAAACCGACCTGCTGCAGCCAAAACTTACTGACTGGTCCAGTGACGACTCCCTTAAAACGCTGCTCGCGACAGCCAATCGCGGCTAACTGCATTGCTTCCAATGCTAAAGTCGCTCCTGCCGTGCTGGGCTGACCGGGCTGAATCTCAAAATCTGCCTGGCCTACGTTTACGAACTGTACTCCACATTCGCTCGCTAAGGGTTCAGTCCAATTTTTAGGACCGATGATAACGTAGTCCCTGGCAGAGGATCCTGATTGGCGTATGGACTCAGCGATCACCTCCGGGCCGACACCCGCAGGATCACCGCATGTGATTGCCAAAGGCAACGCCTGTTTATCGAACACCATCAATTGTCAGCCGATGGGACAGATTCAACAAATCCGCGCTTACCCGACTCAAAGAAACTCAAGAAGCGTGCGCCAACATTGGTAATACCGAATTCATGCTCACGTGCCGCTTGAGCGGCCTTGTTCTTTAAGTTGCCACCTCCCAAGTATACAGCACGGTAACAACGTTTTAAATCCGCTATCTCACGCTGATCAAAAGCGCCGCGTTTAAGTCCGACCAGATTTAAGCCATGAGCTTCATTCCGCTCGGTGACCATAGTGTAAGGCGGTACATCCATCGCAATCGTTGCATTGCCCGCAACCATCGCATAGGTACCAATCCGGCAGTTTTGATGTATTCCAGCACCACCGCCAAAAAAGCACTTATCGCCAATCGTAACAAAACCACCGATCATTACATTATTGGCCATTACTACAGAAGACCCCAGCTTACAGTCATGACCCACATTTGTCTGCGCCATCAAATAGCAGTGGTCACCAACAACTGTATAGCCGCCTGCGATGCTCGAACGATTGACCGTACAGCCTTCGCGTAAAATTGTGCCGTCGCCGATCTTTACACCGCTCTCAATTGATCGATCAAGGTCGAGTAACTGTGGTGTGGCACCAACGACAGAGAATGAGTCCACCTCGACCGCATCCCCCAAAATGGAGCCTTTACGGAGAATCGCGTGCGCAGCGATATGACAGTTTTTGCCAAGCACGACATCCGCTTCAATGATTGCAAAGGGTCCGATAAAAGCACCCTCGCCGATGTTAGCACTTTTAGAAATAATCGCTGAACTATGAATTTCCATATTTAAGATGAAGACTCTTTTTGGCCACAGCTTCAAGCGAAGACGATAAACGAGGCAATAATGTTAAAACGGCAGCAACCTCGCGCTTTCCCGTTCACTCAATTGAACAGGTTCATCTGTGGCTCTTTCACCATATCATAAATCTTCAGAATTCGCAGTAATTGCAGCAGGTCTGACTTCTGATAACTGTGATTGACCTCCACGTGGCGCAGCAAATTCTCAAGAATTGTACTGAAAGTAATGATTCCATCGATGCCGTGAGCTTTAAGCATTTCGATACTTTCAGTACGATGCGGATCACTGGTCGGTAGACTCGGTAAAACCAAAATTTTCAGAAAGCCGGAAGGCTCCGTTACCGTTACGCCGTCCACTTCGATATCATCAAATTGAAAGTAAGCTTCCGCCTTACTGAGCACATCTTTTTTGAGAAAATCAAAGACCCGTGTACTGCTCTTCAACATCGCCGGAGTGAAGCGTGACGTGTGCCACGCTTTGACCACCACCACGGCACGTCGTATTTTTAGCATATCGGAGGAAAAGAGCTGAAAACCAGCAGGCATGCTCTCCAGAGATGCATTCGGATTATAAACCACCAAATCGATTTCCTCGTCCGCACGCTTTTTGCGCGACTGCACGATATACTTCCTGAGTTGTCGGACAAAAAATCCGTTCAACTCGAAATATTCACGCACAATATTTTCGTCGAAACCTGCCATCTGCTAACTTTTAAAGCGCTATCAGGTAAAAAGGTCAATGCTGCCGAAGTGCCTGCTTAAAAGCCATCCTGCTGCCGCTAGCGCTTCCTCGGCAAGCCCTTGGCGTTGTAAACTGCCTTACGTTTTTTCTTTGGTTTGGACATAGCTGCCCCGGAAGACCCCCCGCCATGCTTCCCGCTGCGCAAGGTCTCAATCTGGTCCCGCAGCATCGCCGCTTTCTCAAACTGCAACTGGCGCGCCGCCTCCAACATTTCCTCATCCAACTCCGCAATAACATTCGCAACATCACGATCATCCGACTCCGCTACCAAGAGATCACGCGTTTCATGAGAATCGTAACGTTTGCCCGGCGCCTGTAAGCTATCGTCAATAGCACGCTTCACTCCCCGGGGTGTGATTCCGTGGGCTTCATTGTAAGCCAACTGTTTTTCCCGGCGATAACTCGTGGTCTCCAATGTCTGCTGAATCGAACTTGTTTTCACATCCGCATACAGTATGACACGCCCTTTTTCGTGCCGGGCTGCACGGCCAGCAGTTTGCATCAAGCTTGTCGCACTACGCAGAAAACCTTCTTTATCTGCATCCAAAATGGCTACCAGCGCCACTTCCGGCAGGTCGAGTCCCTCACGTAATAAATTCACCCCGATCAAGACATCAAAGTCGCCCCGGCGGAGGCGACGCAAGATTTCCACCCGTTCAATCGCATCAATATCCGAGTGCAAATACTCTGTCTGCAAACCGGCCTCGCGCATAAATTCAGCCAAGTCCTCGGACATGCGCTTCGTCAGCGTGGTGACAAGTGTACGCTCACCTGCCTCAGCTGCTTTGCGCACCTCCCCGATCACGTCTTCCACCTGCCCTTTGATTGGACGTAATTCCATAACCGGATCGATCAAACCAGTGGGACGAATCACTTGCTCAGCAATTACTTGTGAGACATCAAACTCGTGCTGCGCAGGTGTCGCCGAGACGTAAATCGTCTGTCCCGTGATTGCGTTGAATTCCTCTTCTTTTTGAGGACGATTATCCAAAGCCGAAGGCAGGCGGAAACCATATTCGACCAGTCGCTCTTTGCGCGCACGGTCACCATTATACATAGCACGCACCTGCGGTAAGGTCACATGACTCTCATCCACAAAAAGTAGAAAATCCTCCGGAAAGAAATCGATTAAGCAAAAAGGGCGCTCGCCGGGTTTACGCCCGGACAAATAACGTGAGTAATTCTCAATGCCTGTGCAAAAGCCCATCTCTTGTAATAATTCGATATCGTATTCGGTGCGCATCTTAATTCGCTGCGCTTCGATCAACATATTGTTCGACTCGAAATAGGCGACACGCTCTTCCAGTTCCTTGCGGATACCTTTCACCGCAGCATCCACTTTATCCTTAGGAGTTACGTACTGGGTAGCCGGATACAAGTTAAACATTTCCAGAACATCTCCAGTGCTGCCGGTTAGCGGATCCAACTCTCGTATACTGTCGATTTCATCTCCCCAAAATTCAACACGAATCGCACTTTCCATGTAAGCCGGATAGACATCGACGACATCGCCACGCACCCGGAAGGTACCACGCTTAAAATCGATATCATTGCGATTGTACAAGATCGAGACCAACTGTTCTAAAAAAGCGTCCCGCGACAACTCGAGCCCAGCTCTGAGCGGCAACATCATGGCCTTGAAATCTTCAGGCGAACCAAGGCCATAAATACAGGAAACGCTGGCGATGACGATCACGTCGTTTCGACTGATCAAGGACGAAGAAGCGGAAATACGCAATCGCTCGATCTCTTCATTGATCGAGGAATCTTTCTCAATGTAAGTATCGGTCTGAGGAATGTATGCCTCGGGCTGGTAATAATCATAATAGCTGACGAAATACTCGACCGCATTCTCCGGGAAAAAAGTTTTGAATTCGGAATATAATTGAGCAGCGAGCGTCTTGTTATGCGAGATGATCAACGCAGGCCGCTGAAGCTCCTGAATGACGTTTGCCATCGTATAGGTCTTGCCGGACCCAGTTACCCCAAGCAGAGTCTGGTAGCGGTTCTGAGCGCGCACAGAATCGACCAACGCACGGATCGCTGCTGGTTGATCGCCGTCTGGTTGATAATCACTGCTTAATTTAAAATCCACAACATACAGAAATACAGCAGCGTCTGAGGCGCAAGCGCAGGCATGGAGAATCTATCATCGATTGGACAGGCCAACTATTCCACCTTATCCTAAAGAAGTGTACCAAAGCGACAAATCCATACTCTTTTTCGACGGCGAATGCGGAATGTGCACCTATTCGGTCAGGGCAATCCTTCAACGGGATCGCACTCATAGCCTCTACTTTGCACCTCTGCAAGGAGTCACCGCTAAACGACTGCTGGATCGGGAACTGAGACAGGATCTAGCCACTGTAATCTACCTACCGGAAAATTCCGCTCATGCGTATTTACGTTCCGATGCCGTATTGCACGCGTTAATTGACATACACAGTCGTTGGCGTTTCCTGGCGAAGCTCTTGCTGCGCCTGCCGCAAAAGGCACGCGACAGCGTTTACAATGTGGTGGCCAGAAACAGATTCAGAATCACGCAAAAAACCTGCCGCCAACCTTTATCTGATCAGATACGCACACGCCTTCTGACTTAAAACAGGCGTCGCAGCATGTATTGCCAAGCGCTTATTAGTGCGGTATGAGCATGAATATGCCAGCCATCACCAAAGTTGGAAACAACGCACCCAGTAAAAGCTTGAGCGGTGAAACGCCGTCTTTGAAATATTTGCTCAAAATGCTTTGCCCTGCAGGATTTGGCGCATTGGCGATCACCGTCAAACCACCGCCAGTGACCGCTCCCGCGACAACGGCGTATTCCAAGCCCTGAGCATTGGCTAATGCTGTGCCCGTCTTAGCCACCCAGTGGCCCGCTAAAAACTCATCCGGGCTGAATACCGAAACCTGTGAAGCTAAAAAGGTAATGGAGGCGTTATCATTGAACGCAGTCAAAATAGTAGCACCTATAAAGAGTGGTACTTCGGCCAGCGCACTCAGTACCGGGGAGATCCACCACCCCTGTAAGCCACCATGAGTCACGAGGCCAGCCAGAAAGAAACCCACCAGCAGCGGCGACTTGAGCTGGATGTCGTATTGGTGGTGGTGGGTCGCAATCGTGAACGCAAGGAAGAACAGAAAGCCGCCGATAAAGAAAGCAGGATGGTGCAGCGTCAATACAGTCCAGGCGACAAAACCGAGGTGAACGACAATCACCCAGAATGGCGCCGGAACAGGCTTGGGCTCAGAGCTTTTCTCGGCCTCCAAAGCAGCATGACGCTCCTTGAGTGCTGCAAACTCTTTCTTGAAAATGAAGAAGTAGACCGTGGTCGCCAGCAAAATTCCAATAATCGCTCGCCATCCAAAATGTGTGAACATGAATGGAAGATTCCAATGCCAGGAACTGACGACCATTAAGACTGGAGGTGCCGCAAAGTGCGTGAGTGTGCCCCCTACCGAGATATTCACAAATAACAGACCGAGCGTCGCATATTTAAACTTGGGTGATGGATCCAGCAGGTAGAATTGATGACCGATCAGTAGCGCTGCGATGGTCATGGCCGCGGGCTCAGTGATGAAGGAGCCCAATAAAGGCGCTATAATCAGAATGGAGAGCCACCATGCCGCTGGCGTACGCTTGCCGATCGAAGCGACTGTGCGTAAACAACTTTCGGCGAATTGCACAACTGGACGACTGGATGCAATCGCCATGATAATCACCACGAACATCGGCTCGGTGAAATTACGTGAGTCGATGTAAAAAGCAGCCACACCCAAACCATTCGACTCCATAAATACGAGTGAGAGTAAGAGTGGGATCAACCAGATGCCGAAAATCGCTTCCACTTCACCTAGGAAGTGAAACAGAGTGGCTTTAAAACTAACCGACTCTTTTCCCTCCACATAAATTTGATTGTGTGAACTGATTGCGTTGCGGTGCTCAGCTTCATATTTGTGCGCCAGCTTGTTGAAAGTTGCCGCTAAAAAGGTATGGCACACCGCCAAAAAGAAAATAACGGTCGCAACGACATTAAAAGGATCCGCGGCGGCTCTCAGTTTAAGTTGATCGAAGAGGCCCAACTCATGTCCAATATCCTCGGCATGTGCGTGCTCCATTGCCTGATAAGTCGCTTCGGAAATGGGAAACTCAAAACCGGCACTCGGACTGGCAGCTCCGGCTGAAGCATCTGCCACATTCAAGCCACACAGCAGCATGAGAATAACGCTACCTGCATATTTTAAGTTCCGAGTTAAAAAGCCATTGAATAGGAAATTACAGTAGTTCATGTTGCCTTCTAGCAATCAAGTGACTTAACGCTAGGCAAGATATTTTAAGCCTTCAGATAAACCAAGTGCCTGATTCGGGCGATCAACGATCTCCCGACGGCTCCTCGTCTTCAGCCAACTGATTACGTCCTGACTTAGGCCAAAGCTTCACCCCTTTACGATATGCTACCTCGCTGATCGTTTGTGCCGCAACGGGAGTCGTCAGGTAGAATAAGACTATAATACCAACAGCTGTCACGGTGGCTCGAACTGAACCAAAGTGTAAAGCTGCTGCCAGTAACATCAAACCTGCACCAAAAGCGCCCGCTTTCGTCGCAGCGTGCATGCGCATGTAGAAGTCCGGCATGCGGTTGACTCCCAGTGCAGCCACGAAACCAAAAAAAGCTCCCAGCACCATACAGATCGCAACTAAAATACTCATTTAGTTTCCCCTCTTCCTAAATAGCGTGCAAAGGCTACTGTGCCGAGGAAACTGACCAAGGAAATCGCAAAAGCTGAATCCAGCAGGACACCTTGATCAAAAAAAATCGAAAACATAACGATCAAACACAAGCACAGACCTCCGATCAGATCGAGCGCAACCACTCGATCAAAGGGAGTCGGCCCCACAATCACACGGCGCAAAGCTAGGCCGAGACCTGCCAGCAGCAGGACCGAACTGATCGCAAAAGCTATCATCATCGGAGTATCCAATTCGTTAAAAAACACGCTTCACCCGCTTTCCATAATCGTTGAGTAATTGTTCCGCTACCGCTTCAGCGGGGCTATCCAGATACATCGCATGTATGTAGAGGGTGCTGTGATCGTCGGAAACCGCGAGTCCCAACGTGCCGGGTGTCATCGTAATAAAGTTAGCCATCATTGAGATCTGCGCGTCTGTGAAATCGCTGACATCAAGCGCGATGATACCCGGCGTCATGCGGTGTGTCGGCGTTAAGACGTCGTACGCGACACGTACGTTGGAGACCAAAATCTCCTTCAGGTAGAAGAGCAGGAATTCTAAAAATGCTAAAATACGCATCATGGCGACACCTCCGCAACGGTCGGCAAGACTGCCGAAATGTATCCTTGTGGATCGAGTAATTGCGCCGCCGCTCTTTCCGAAAAGGCAAAGAGAGGTTCGCCGAATAAACCGATCACAATCGTCGAGATGGATAAAACTGCAATCGGGATGACCATCCATGCGAGGTGGCCGACCGGCTTGGGAACTTCCACTGCAACCGCATCAGGCTGTTGTTTCCAAAAGGCCTCTGCCCAAATCTTGGTCATCGAATACAAGGTCAAAACACCCACCAGCAGGGCGGCAGTCACTGCACCCCAACTCTCAATACCGATGCCCGCTTTCACCACTGCAAACTTAGCCCAGAATCCGGAAAGCGGCGGGATCCCACCCAGCGAAAACGCGGGTATGAAAAACAACAGCGCCAACCATGGGGCCGACTTGCACAGTCCGCCGACCTTGGCCAGATCACAGCTTCCCTTCAGCCGTATAACCACACCACTCACTAGAAAGAGGTTCGTTTTCACAATAATGTGGTGCACTAAATAGAAAATAGCAGCCGCCAACGCGAGCGGCGTCATAAACGCTAGGCCCAGCACCATGTAGCCGATCTGACTCACAATGTGAAATGACAGAATGCGTCGCATGTCGAAGTGCGAAGCCGCGCCCAGTACACCCGTGATCATCGTCAAAATCGCGAGCCACAGAATGATCTCCTGAACATGCGGAAACAGCGGTACAAACATGAGCGTATATGACCGGAAAAGCGCGTAAACGCCGACCTTGGTTAACAGACCCGCAAAAACCGCAGAAACCGCGGACGGTGGCGTATGATACGAAGCTGGCAACCAAAAGAAAAATGGAAACATACCCGCTTTAAGGCCAAAGGAGACTAACAGCAGCATGGAGCTGCTGAGTGCCCAGTCAGCATTTTCCGCCATTGCCAACTGATACGCTATGTCCGCCATGTTGAGCGTGCCGGTCTTGCCATAAAGAATGCCAGCACCTGCTAGAAACATCATCGAGGAAAGCAAGTTGAGACAGACGTATTTGAGTCCACCCTCGAGTTCGCCCTTCTCTCCTCCCATTGACATCAATACAAAGGATGCAATCAGCATGACTTCGAACCACACATACAGATTGAACAAGTCGCCGGTCAGGAACGCCCCATTGACGCCAAAGATCAGTACCAAATAAAGCGGAAAGAAAAACTTACGCAGGCGTGTGTCATCAATTTCACTGAGGGCGTAAACCGCTACCGCTATCCCCATAAAAGATGAGACGGCCACCATGACCGCGCTGAAGCGATCCGCTACCATTGATATACCGAATGGTGCTTCCCAGCCGCCGAGTTGAATGACGACATAATCAGCCTGATCGACGACGAACACCAAATACAAGGAAGCCGCAAAGGTAAGTGCCGCAAAGACAACACCGCCGATGCGTTGCACCTGCAATGAGCGCGCGCCCAAGAGGAGCGTGACCACTCCCAGCAAGGGAATCAGAATCGGAAAAAGTAAAGCGTATGCGTTCACGTGTCGGTGTTGTCGAATGCGTTAATGTCGTCATCACCCACGGCTTCGTGCGCGCGGCACACGAGTGCCAAAAGGAATGCGGTTAGACCAAAGCCGATCACGATGGCGGTCAGCACCATTGCCTGCGGTAAGGGGTCCCCAAAGGGTGCCGGGGGGGCAGTTGCTCCCGCTTTGACCAGCGCAGGTCGACCTGCCAGCAAGCCTCCGGAGGTAAACACCAGCAGATTCGCTCCTTGAGAAATGAGCACGATGCCAATCACCAGCTTCACGATGCTGCGACGCAACAAGCTGTATATGCCAGCGGCGAAAAGAATGCCGATCAGTAATGCAATCAGTGGTTCCATTAGTCTACAGGCTCCTCTGTTTCGGGTTGTGCCAGCTCCGCTAGGCAAAAAGTCGTGTGCAGGGTAAAACCGATCACCACTAGATAAACACCCACATCAAATACCAGTGGTGTCCCTAAGTGTATCTTACCCAATAGCGGCAGTGAGAACGTTGGCAGCCACTCGCCGGTTAAAAATACACCACCGGTGAGCATTCCGGGCAAGCCACTGATGATCGCAACCGCAAGTCCTAGCGCTAACAAAAAAACCGGATCTACACGCAGCTTTTCCTTGGCCACACGCATGCTGCTGCCGATTCCGACCAGAATGTAAGCAGTCGCTGCCATCAAGCCGCCAATAAATCCACCGCCGGGCAAGTTGTGCCCTCGATATAGCACAATGAGTGAGAGAACGATTAAGCACGGAAACAGTAAGCGCCCGGCACCGCCTAGGATGAAATATTTCATGATGTCCCCTCCTTACGTTTTTTAAACTTAACCGATACCAGCGCAGCGATGCCCAGCGCGGCCGCGGCAATCACCGTGATTTCTCCCAGCGTATCGAGGGCGCGGAAATCAACCAGTATCACGTTCACCACGTTTTTACCCTTGGCCTCGGGGTAACTCATGGCCGCCAATTTATCCGAGATGGCATGGTTGAACTGTATATTTACAGCTTTCAAAACGAGAAGCATCATTAGAAAGCCAAACGTACTGGCCAAAATCGCGTCGCGTACTCGCATCATTTTCGAGGAAATTGTTTTAAGGGGTGGTAGCCGCAGGACCACATACATGAAGAGCACAACTGTTAGCGTTTCGACTAATAGCTGCGTAATTGCTAGATCCGGAGCACCATAGTAGACAAAGATCAGCGCCACACCAAAGCCCACTGTGCCGAGTGCCACAAGTACTGTCATGTAGGCTGTAGCCGTGACCGCTACGAAGGCCGAGATCACCATAATCACCACCAGCCCCATCATAATCAGGTCAAACTCCGACCAGTCGATATCGAACTGCAAACCTCCGAAATTTAAGATGGCCCACACAAGGAAACCCACTGTCACCAGTACGATCATAAAGACATAATCATGCAGACGGCCCGTTTGCAGTCGGCGCGTTTGCGCTTTCGAAAGCCAGATGGTAGCATTGAAAATGCGTTCGTACATCGCCTCAGCACCCCAAGGGCGAATCGCCGCACGCACCTGATCGGCCACCGCCCAGAATTTGCCGCGAATCGTGTACAGCGCATATCCGCCCGCAACCGTAAAGACACTCAAAAGAAGCGGAAGGTTAAAACCATGCCACAACTCTAACTTAATAACCGGCACCGGTCCGCCAAGAATCGAAGCAATTGTCGGAGCCAACAAGCCGGTCACTAAAAATGGGAAGAGCCCTAAGACTAGGCCGCCTACACCCAGTACAACTGGCCCTAGCCACATCGCCGGCGGCGCTTCGTGGGGTTTCTTCGGTAAAGCCAGATGGTTGGACTTACCGAAAAACGGGCCAATCCCCGCCTTGAGCGCGAGTGCCATCATTAAGAAATTTCCGATGAAAGCCGCCAGTAGAAAATATAGCTCCAAGCCTTCCAGCTTTACACTCGCTTTGTAAATCAATTCTTTTCCGATGAATCCAAAGAATGGCGGCAGGCCTGACATCGAAAGCGCCGCCAGACCTCCGGCAAATGCGGTAATCGGCATCAGGCCACGCAAGCCGCGCAATAAGGTGACATCACGCGTGCCGGTTTCATGATCAACCGAACCCGCCACCATAAAGAGTGCGGCTTTGTAGAGAGCGTGCCCAAGTAAAAAGCCCACCATTGCCTTGATCGCATAGTCCGTACCGATTCCCAGCAGCATCGTTAAGAGTCCCAAAACCCCCAGCGTCGTGTAAGCCAAAATGGCCTTGAGATCCTTTTGAAACAAACCGAGTACCACTGCGAGAAGCAAGGTAACACTCCCAAAAATCGATAGCGTGTTACCCCAGAGTTCTGTACCTCCGAGCGCTGGATTCAAGGCTGCCATCAGGAAAATGCCCGCTTTAACCATTGTAGCCGAGTGCAGGTACGCACTGACCGGTGTTGGTGCCGCCATTGCGTTGGGCAACCAAAAGTGGAACGGTACCTGCGCACTCTTGGTAAAGGCACCACCGAGCACCAGTAACACCATCGCCAGATAGAAAGGACTCTCACGCAGGACATCCCCCATCGCATTAATTTCAGTTAACGAGAACGAACCGGACACGCCACCAATAAAAATAAACCCGGCCAACATCGCCATAGCACCCAACCCGGTAGTCAAGAGAGCCTGTAACGCCTTCCATCGAGATTCCTTTTGCTCATGGTTGAACCCGATCAGCAGGTACGAGGTAATACTCGTGAGCTCCCAAAAGATAAAAAGGACAATCAGGTTGTCCGAAAGTACCAGTCCCAGCATCGCGCCCATAAATGAGAGCAGGTAAAGATAGAAGCGTCCCAAGAGCGGGTGCCCGTGCATATAGCCACTGGCATAGATCACGATCAATCCCCCGATGCCCGTCACCAGCAGACCCATTAAAAGCGCAAGACCATCGAGGCGTAAACTGAACGCACAATCCAAAGCGGAAAACCAATCCACATGATACGCCACCACCGATCCGTCAGCAATGGTGCCGGCATGACTCGCCAAAAGTGCAAAGGCGCCAAAAGGCGCCAGCGACAATAACCAACCGCATTTGTCACTGCAGCGCCCACAAATCCATGACGCCAAAAATGAAGCACCAAAAATTAAAAGTAGACTCGTTAATAAAAAACTAGGCATCTAGCTGCGCGTTTAGCTGGCAAAATTTTGACTACGATTGGAAGAAGCGCGATCGACACAAGCAAAAGCGCACGAATTTGGACTTTAAATCCAAAAGGTGTTTTATTTGCAGGCCTTGGTAGCCGGTCGGACTATCCAAAACAATTCGTGTCGCTCTGAAGGCATATAAATAAATATGCTGTGACTAGCATGTAATATGCCCAGCCACCTTTTAATCAGAGCCTGCTGTCGTCACTGGTATACCCGCCTTCGAATGGTTCCTTCGATGCTGGAACTTATTAATGTCACGCAGGGACAATTCACCGGCAAGATCTTGATAACTCGTGGTATCCTGTAAAAACATACCATACAGTTGACGGTCATAAATTTTTCTGGCGCGCTCGTCCGTACTGATTCCTGCTTGTTGCTGTAAATCCACCATACGCTGATCCCACTCTGACATATCATAAGTCTTGTTGGAAAAATTCACTACTTTCGATTTAAACAGCTTTTTTTCCTTCTTAGCCTCCAGCTGGATAGGCGCACGTTTACTACCTAAAGATGAAAAATGCTGGTCCCATTTTTCTATCGGAAAGGTTTTTTGCATCAGATCCGTTTTCGAGGTGGACTGCCACTTGCGCTGGTCAAAGCGCTGATCTGACAAAATACTCTCCTGCTTACTGTAATCTCGCATCTTGGGCGAATCCGCGTGCAGAAGAACGGCAGAATACATCAGGGTAAGGCAAACAGCTACAAATATTGGAGTACGTATGGACATTACAACCAACCCAATAGAACAAGCTGGCGGCAAGATCAAGCCATTCTCGCCAGAGCTTTCAAGCGCAGCACTCTAGCCCCTTGACGGACTCAAGCGAAGCCTTCTAAATCCGCCTTTTTCTAAAAATGGCAACTCCAAGCAAAGATTACGACTTTTCCAGCATCGAACCCAAGTGGCAAGACTACTGGGCGCGCAACAAAACCTACCAAGCGACGGATTTCGAAGAGAAACCAACCTACTACGTCTTGGATATGTTTCCCTACCCATCGGGTGCAGGTCTGCATATCGGTCACCCCGAAGGTTATACCGCAAGTGATGCACTCAAACGCTTTAAGAAAGCGCAGGGGTTTAATGTTTTGCACCCAATGGGCTGGGATGCATTCGGTCTGCCAACAGAGCAATACGCGATCAAGACAGGGACGCACCCTTCGATTACGACCAAACAAAACGTCGCACGCTTTACCGAGCAATTAAATCAGTTAGGCTTTACCTATGACTGGAGCCGCGAGATCAATACCACCGATCCCGGTTACTTCAAATGGACTCAGTGGATCTTCTTACAGCTTTTCAAAAGGGGACTCGCCTACGTCGATGAGAAACCAGTCTGGTTTTGTCCCGAATTGGGCACTGTCCTGGCCAACGAAGAAGTCCTTAATACAGCTGAAGGCCCACGTTCAGAGCGCGGGAATTTTCCCGTCGAGCGTCGCCCTATCCGTCAGTGGGTATTGCGCATCACTGAATACGCAGAACGCCTAATCGCAGGCCTTAAAGATCTTGACTGGCCTGACTCCACCAAGCGACTACAGGAAAACTGGATCGGCCGTTCTGAAGGCGCCGAAATCACGTTTGATGTCTCTGGCCACTCAGCTGAATTGAACGTTTTCACCACGCGCCCGGATACGCTTTATGGTGCCACCTACATGGTCATTGCGCCCGAGCATCCGCTACTCACGCAGATAACGACTGACGAGCAAAGCCAAGCCGTCTTTGACTATGTTGAAAAGGCCAAGAGCAAATCCGACTTGGAGCGAGCGGAACTCAGCAAGGATAAAACAGGCGTCTGGACAGGTGCGACTGCCATCAATCCGATCAATGGTAAAGAGATACCTATCTGGGTCGCTGACTACGTACTAATGACCTATGGTACCGGTGCAATCATGGCAGTCCCTGCCCACGATACCCGCGATTTTGAATTCGCTAAAGAATTCGATCTGGAGATCGTGCAGGTGATAGACGATGACCAGACGGCTGCCAAGGACGCAAATGGCGCACTCGTTGAAGCTTACACCGGCCCCGGATTGTTAATAAATTCCGGCGAGCAGTCCGGTCAGGATTCAGACTCTGCTAAGCATGCCGTAATCGAAAAACTGGCCGTTGAACACCGCGGCAAGGCCACCGTCAATTTTAAGTTGCGCGATTGGTTGTTCTCACGCCAGCGCTATTGGGGTGAACCTTTTCCGATCATTTGGGTAAATAAGGCTGACTACGCAAAAGCAGATGACTCACTCAAATCAGTCGAACGTCCGGTCTGCTGTCAAATCGATGGCGAGTTACGTTTCGCGCTCGCACTACCAAATGTGGAATTGCCGCTGGAATTGCCGGAAGTTGAAAGCTACACGCCCTCCCCTGATGGGCAGAGCCCGCTCTCCAAGGCAGATACCTGGTTACATGTTTATGTCGATCCCCGAACCGGCGAAACTACTTCTGAACCCAAAGACGGTTGGCTAATGGGAATTCGGGAGACAAATACCATGCCGCAGTGGGCAGGTTCTTGCTGGTACTACCTGCGCTACATCGACCCACACAATACTGAGGCCCTAATTGATCCTGAAAAAGAGAAGTACTGGGGCACACCAGACTTGTACATAGGTGGTGCGGAACATGCCGTATTGCACCTCTTATACGCTCGCTTCTGGCACTTAGTACTCTACGACATCGGAGTCGTCAGTAATCCCGAACCCTTTAAAAAGCTCTTTCACCAAGGCATCATTCTCGGCGAGGATGGTGAAAAAATGTCGAAAAGCCGTGGCAATGTTGTGAGTCCTGAAAGCGTCGTCGATGACTATGGAGCTGATGCTTTGCGCTTATACCTGATGTTTCTGGGACCACTCGAAGCCATGAAGCCGTGGAGTACCGGCGGCATCGAAGGCATCGCACGCTTTTTACGAAAAGTCTGGCGTCTGGTGGTAGCCGAGGATGGCAGTATACTACCCAATTCGACAGCGATTCAAGCGATCGACCCGGAATCGGAGCGAGTGCTGCACGCTACCATCAAGAAGGTCACCGAAGATTATACCAAATTAGGCTTTAATACTGCGATTTCGCAAATGATGATATGCGTCAATCAACTTAATAAGGCAGAAAATTTACCACTGCATGTCGTCGAAACGTTTGTGCAGTTACTCGCTCCATTGGCCCCGCACATCGCCGAGGAACTTTGGGAGCGCATCGGACACACTGATAGTATTGCCTGTGCTGGTTGGCCGACCTTCGATGCAGGGAAACTGATCGAAGATAATATTAAGAT
>Ga0055478_10000003_pt1 | contig 22013 bp, 16 predicted proteins | sample Muzzi_PWB_D1_FD_57934 | JGI IMG/M metagenome (GOLD analysis project Ga0055478, IMG submission 57934) | Wetland microbial communities from San Francisco Bay, California, USA, that impact long-term carbon sequestration - Muzzi_PWB_D1 | ecosystem: Environmental > Aquatic > Marine > Wetlands ... | reverse complement strand
ATCAGGGGAACCGGAGACGGTGAAGCCGGGCTGCAGATCTCCCCCTGGTGGTCCCCCTTGGTGGACGGACGTTTCAACGTGCGCACCCCCGACGGTGAGGTCGCCTGTTTCGGCGGTCGGCTGCCTTTCTATTCCTTCACCGGCTCCCAGGGCGTGACCTATGTCAAGGGAACCACCGTGACCCTGACCATGATCTACCAGCCCAATGTCGAGATGACCGCCGCGATGCCCGCCACCATCGAATACATCTACAATGATGGCGTTTCCTACAGCAGCGGCCCGCTTCCCTTCGACGAGGGCAACCCTGCGGAAGCCGATCCCCATGGGACCTTCGGCATCCTGACCCCGGCCCAGGCCGGCGGCCACATGCAGTTCAACAACATGGTCGGCTCGGGTGACGGGTCGAACCTGGACGTCATGTGGGGCAATATCACCTTCCAGGATCTGGGTACCGTGGTTGCCACCGAGGAACAGTCCTGGGGCGGCGTCAAGGCCCTGTTCCGCTAAAAGAAGTCGTATTGTTCCTTCACACTCGGGGGTCCGGAAATCATCCGGGCCCCCGCTTTTTCATCATCAGGAGGAATCGGCCCACCAGGGCCAATCCCAGGAGCGAGCCCGCCGCCAGGCCCCAATCCTGCCAGGTGATGGTCTGGGGCTCGGCCAGGGACCCCTCGCTGTTCAGCATCGCCCACAGGGAAATCGCGTTGTGGACCGCGTGGGCCGCCCAGCAGGCGGTCACCGAACCGGTGGCCTCCCAGACGAAGGCCAGCATGAGCCCCACGCCGACCAGGCCGAATAGGAACCAGGGTTCGCCGTGTACGATCCCGAATACCAGGGACGAAATGATCGCCGCCGGGATGGCGCCCCACATGGACGAGGCCAGCCGGTGAAGGATACCGCGGAAGACGATTTCCTCGGCCAGGGGGGCCACGAATACGACCGTGACCACCGCCAGCAGGATGCCGGCGGTCGAGGTGGGCAGGTGCTCCCGGAAAAAACTTTCCCACTTGGGGTCCGCCGGATGAAGGCGAAGCGAAAACTCCGCCAGAAGCGACGTCGGCACCAGGGAGCAGACCGCCATCAACGCGGCCCCCGGCAGGACCAGGGGGCCGGGCCGGTTGAGCCCGAAATCCCGCCCCAGGGGAAACAGGTACTTTTGGCTCAGCAGGTAGACCGGGATCAGGACGCCGGCCACCGCCCCGGCCAGGACGGGGAAAAAGAGATCCTCGCCGACCAGGAAGAACAGGATCTGGAAGAAGAAATTGGCGGCCATCAGGATGGTCGCCAGGGCCATGATCCGGCCGCGGCTCCAGTCGGTCCACATTCCCGGCGGTTGGACGGGCGCGGGGCTGTTGTTATCATTCAGGTCGTACATGTTCTCCAAGATCGGGAATGGGCCGCGGATTTTCAACACCGGGCTCCCGTGCCGGTTATCCGGGGACTTCCGCGGGCAAACAGGTTAGTATGATCCCCGGGAATAAACCAATGAAAGGTGCCGCCGTGCCGAAGCAGGTCGACCGCCATATCCAGGCCGTGATCTTCGATCTCGACAATACCCTGACCGATTTCATGAAGGCCAAGGAAAATTCCATCACCGCGGCGGTCGATGCCATGATCGATGTGGGCCTGCCCCTGTCACGCGAAGAAGCCACCGAGAAGATCTTCGCCATCTACAAGGACAAGGGCATCGAGCACCAGCGGGTGTTCAACATCTTTCTCGAGCAGACCGTGGGCAGGGTGGACCACCGGATGCTGGCCGCCGGGGTGGTGGCCTACCGGCGGGGGCGGGAAGGGTCCCTGGTGCCGTATCCCCACGCCAAGCTGGTGCTCAACCGTTTACTGAAGGAAGGCTACCAACTCGCTGTCGTCAGTGACGCTCCGGGATTCGAGGCCTGGCTTCGATTGACCGCCCTGGGCCTGCAGCACACCTTCGACCTGGTGCTGACTTTCGACGAAACCGGCTGCCATAAACCGGATCCGGCGGGGTTCCTGATGGCCCTGGAGAAACTGGATGTGCCCGCCGAGCGGGCGGTGGTGATCGGGGACTGGAAGGAGCGCGATATCCTCGGGGGACGCAACGCGGGCCTGCACACGGTCTACGCGCGGTACGGGGACAAGTATTCCAAGTACGCCGACAAGGTGGCCAGCGAGCCCACCGTCCCGGATTTCGTGGCGGATGACCTGCTCCAGCTGCTCGATGTCCTGGACTTCCTGAACGGACCCCAACACGACCGGAAGGATGCCTGACATGCGGGTATGCACGGCGAGGCAGATGGCGGAGATCGACCGCGAGACGATAGCGTCCGGGACCTCCGGGGAAAAACTCATGGAGCGGGCGGGACTCGGCCTGACGGACCTGCTTCTGGATTTCCTCGCCGAGTCCGGCGAGGGCGATCACGGCCATCACCATGAAGGCTGCGGCCACGATCACGGGCCGGAGGAGGAAAGCGGGGGACCGGGTGTCCTGATCATCTGCGGCAAGGGCAACAACGGGGGTGACGGCCTGGTCATGGCGCGTCACCTGGATGCCGAGGGATGCGTGGTCGCGGTGATGCTCCTGGATGATCCGAGCGATCTCAAGAACGAGGCCCTGCTCAATTTCGGGCGACTTCCCGAGGGCGTGGTGGTGGTGACTCCCGAGCCCGGCGATTGGGTCGAGACCTTCACCGAACTGGCCGAGGACGCCGACGTCGTGGTGGACGCCATCTTCGGCACCGGCATCAACCCGCCGTTGCGGGAGGGCTATCCCGGCCTTATTCGGGCGATCAACGACACGGGCCTGCCTTGCGTGGCGGTGGACATTCCCTCGGGGGTCTGCGGAGATGACGGCCGGGTCGATCCGGTGGCGGTGGCGGCCGACCTCACGGTGACCATCGGCCTGCCCAAGCTGGGCCTGCTGCTGGCGCCGGGCCGGGATTTTGCCGGGGACATCGCGGTGGTCGACATCGGCTTCAAGGACGATGTCTGTGCCCGTCACGCCGGCGACCTGAACTGGCTCTCCCGGGAGGACTACCTGGCCCTTTTGCCCCCACGTCCCGGCACCGTCCACAAGTACCAGTGCGGACGGCTGCTGGTGGTCGCGGGCTCCCGTCAATTCGGGGGCGCGGCTCATCTGGCGGGGATGGGCGCCCTGCGGTCCGGCGCGGGACTGGTGTCCCTGGCGGTTCCCCTGGGGCTGGAAACCGCCACCCGGGTGCTGCTTCCCGAAGTGCTCACCCGGGCGGTTACCGAAACCGATCAGGGATCCATCGCTCCCTGGGATCCGCAGGTGCGGGACAGCCTTCTGGCCGGTCAGGATGCCCTGGCGGTGGGCCCGGGTCTGGGCGACGACCCCGAAACCGCGGCCTGGGTGGTGGACCTGGTGGGCAACGCGACCTGTCCGGTGGTGGTGGACGCCGATGCCTTGAACGCCTTTGCCCGCGTGGGGCAGGAGCCCGCCTTCGCGTCCCGAAAGGTCATTCTCACGCCCCACGCGGGGGAGTTGGGGCGACTGGCGGGCCTGACCAGCGCCGAGGTCGAAAAGCAGAAGCTTCATCTGGTGGGACGCCTGGCCAAAAAGTGGAACGTGGTGGTCATGCTCAAGGGATCGCCCTCGGTGATCGCGGCGCCGGACGGCCGCGTTTTCCTCAACCCCGCCGGGGACGACGCCCTGGCGCGCGGCGGGTCGGGCGATGTCCTGACCGGTCTGCTGGGCGGGCTGCTGGCCCAGGGGATGGAGGCCCTGGAAGCCGCCCTGCTGGGTGCCTACGTGCACGGCAAGGCGGGCACCCTGGCGGCCCGGGGATTCAGCAACCGGTCCGTGCTGGTGCGCGAGATCGCCTCGAATATCGGCCCGGTCTTCGAGGAAATGGAAAAGGAAGCCAGCGCGACCGCGGACCTGCGCGAGAAGATCTGGCCCGTGAACCCCGCTCCAAAGGATTGAGGCCATGAGGATTCTCGGTATCGAAACCTCCTGCGACGATACCAGCGTGGCGCTTTACGACAGCGAACGCGGGGTGGCCGAGAATCTGGTGTCCTCGCAGGTCGATCTTCACGACCATTTCGGCGGTGTGGTTCCCGAATTGGCCAGCCGGGCCCATCTGGTCAACCTGCTGCCCCTGGTGGACTACCTGCTGGAAAGGCAGCAACTGAAACTCAGGGACCTCGACGGCGTGGCCGTCACCGCGGGCCCGGGTTTGATCGGCGCCCTGCTGGTGGGGCTGTCCACCGGCAAGGCCCTGTGCGCGGCTGCCGGCCTGCCCCTGGTGGGGGTGCATCACATCGAAGGCCACATCCTGGCCAATGCCCTGACGGCCGACATGGTGCTGCCGGCGGTGGTTCTGGTGGTTTCCGGCGGGCACACCGAGGTGGTTTTCATGCCCGAAGTGGGCCGCTACGAACTGATGGGCGGCACCCTGGACGATGCCGCCGGCGAAGCCTTCGACAAGACCGCGAAGCTGTTGGGCCTGCCCTATCCCGGGGGACCCCACATCGACCGGATGGCCCGCAGGGGCCGACCCGGCCAGTTCGACTTCCCCCGGCCCCTGCACAAGGATCCCCGCATCGTCTTCAGTTTCAGCGGTCTGAAGACCGCCGTCCGGGTGGTGGTCGACGAACTTCCCCGACCCCTGGACGAGCAGACCGTGGCCGATGTCAGCTACGAGGTGCAGGAAGCCATCGTGGACTCCCTGTGCCAGCGGCTTTTCCAGGCGGCGCGCCGCAAACATGTGCCGGCGGTCTACCTGGCCGGGGGTGTTTCGGCCAACGGGCGCCTGCGCGAAAGGGTCGCGGCCGAAGCCCAAAAGCGTAACCTCCATTTCCTGCCCCCGGAACCCGTCTACTGCACCGACAACGCGGCCATGATCGCCTATGCCGGATGGTGTCATTTTGCCGCCGGACGCGCCGACGGCCTTGATCTGGACAGCTTTCCCCGCCAGCCCCTGACCTCCTGGCGCTGATCCCTCAAAATCCCTTCAACCCATAAAAAAAACGCAAGGTTGCCCTCTTTCGGCCGATACAAATAGGGAACCATTGTATGGGCGGAGGGCCCGGATCACGACCAAGAGGGTGGAAATGACCGGAAAAGCACGCATTCTGGTTGCGGACGACGAACCGCATATCAGGCGCATCCTGCAGTTCCTGCTCGAGCAGGAAGGTTTCGATGTCCAGATGGCCGAGGACGGGGAAGAGGCCTGGAAGGCCGTGGCAAGCTTCCAACCGGACCTGGTCCTGCTGGATGTGATGATGCCCCGCATGGACGGGTTCGCCGTCCTGGAGATCATCCGCGCGGGATTCGAGACCGCCCGTCTGCCGGTGATCCTGCTGACGGCCAAGGGCGAGGAGCAGGACAAGGTCAAGGGATTGGCCGGCGGTGCCAACGACTACATTGTCAAACCCTTCAATCACGACGAACTCCTGCTGAGGGTGAGCAACCTGCTCGAAGCCACGCGCCGTGAGCGCGAGGCCAATCCGCTGACCGGTCTGCCGGGCAACCGGGCCATCGACCGCGAGATCCAGGACCGGATCACCACCGACCAGGAATTCGGGTTCATGTACATCGACATGGACCGCTTCAAGAGTTTCAACGACAAGTACGGCTATTCCCGGGGCGACCGGGCGATCTCCTTCCTGGCCGGGGTCCTGGTGGGCATCACCCAGAAGTACGGTTCGGGCCGGGAATTCGTGGGCCACGTGGGCGGGGACGACTTCGTGGTCGTGGCCGGTTCGGGGCAGGCCGAAAAATTGGCCCGGAGGATCATCAAGGAATTCGATGAGGGCAAGATCGACCTGCACGACAAGGAAGACTACGAAAACGGCTACCTGGAGATCGAGAGCCGCAGCGGGCAGATCGAAAGGTTTCCCCTGATCACCCTGACCCTGGCCCTGGTCCCCGATTGCCGGGGAAGGTTCCAGCACCCGGCGGAACTGAGCGACACCCTGGTCGAGCTCAAACGCTTCGGCAAGACCAAACCCCACAGCGTGGTGGTCTACGAAAGGCGGTCCCCGGACAAGCCGATGGAATTGATGACCATCAACGCCGGCCAGGAAGAAGACGACGAATCAACCGAAACCCCCACCTCCTGACCCGATGAAAACGATGAACAACAGTGCCCGCAGCGCCACCGTTTTGTCCCGGACCGCCGGTCCGGCCGACCAGGTCATGGACATGATCCGGTCGACCGAAGGCCTGCCTGTTTTGGCGGACCTGGCCCGGGGAATCCTGGAGGTCTGGTCGGCCCTTCCGGGGGTGCGGGCGGCCGCCGTCGCCGGTGATCCCGGCGGCATTCTCCGGTTGGATACGACCTGCTGCTGCCACGGCGAGTCCTGGCTGGTGACCGCCCGCGGCCGTGCGGGCCGGGCGGAGGAATCCTGCTGGGTGAACATGCCCGGGGGTTGGACCCGATTGGCCGCGACGTGGACCGACAACGGGAATTCGGCCCTGGAGGTTGTCACAGGTTCCGGCGGTCTGCCCGGAGGGGCGCCCTGGGCCATTTCCGTTCCGGGAATCGAACCGGTGGACTGTTCGGGCTGGATGGCGGCCCCGGTCAAGGCCAAGGGCCTGGCCAGGTTCGCCGTTGTCCTGGGCCTGGAGGGGTCCCCGGATCAGTACCCCGAACTGGAGGCCGAACTGGCCCTGCTGCGGAAGGCCATGGAGCCGACGGTGGCGGTCTGGTCGGCGGCCATGGACCTGAACGCGCGCCTGCGCCGCTCGGATGAGGAAAACCGGGCCCTGGCTCGGCTCAATCGTCTGCAGGGAAGATTCGTGGCCATGGCCAGCCATGAATTCAAGGCGCCGTTGACCTCGATCATCGCCTACACCGATGTCCTGGAGAAAAACCAGGCCGGCTCGGATTTCACCAACGCCGGCGAGTTCCTGGATGTTATTCGCAGCGAGTCCCAGCGCCTGCTGCGCATGGTGAACCGGATCCTCGACTTCACCCGCATGGAACACGGGTCGCGTCTCCTGGCGCTCAAGCCCGTGGAGATGGAACCTCTGGTCAGGACGACCCTCGAGGGCCTGCAGCCCGCCATCGCGCGCAAGGGCCTGATCGTCGAGGTCGAGGTGGCCGCCGGCCTGCCGCGGGCGGCGGTGGACCCGGACCTGATCCGGCAGGTGCTGATCAACCTCCTGCACAATGCGGTCAAGTTCACCCCTTCCGGGGGGCGGATCACGGTGCGCCTCCAGGAAAAGGAATCGGCGGTCGCGGTCAGCGTGTTGGACGACGGGCCGGGAATTCCGCCCCGGGACATCCGGCGCATCTTTCGAGAATTCTATCGGGCCGAAGGCGGCGATTCATCGGAAGAGGGGTCAGGCCTGGGCCTGACCATCGCCCGCCACATCGTCAATCTCCACGGGGGTCACATCGAGGTCGCGCGACGGCCCGAGGGCGGATCCGATTTCCGTTTCCTGGTGCCCAAGGAAATGGGGGCCCTGGCCTCCCTGGCCGAGGTCCTGCGCCTGCCCCTGGACAACGAAGAGTCCGAACAACTGGTCGAGCACCTGCTGTTCCTGCTGGCGGAGATGACCGGTTCGCGTACGGTGGTCATGCTGGTCCGTGACGGAGGCGGTGCCCTGGTTCCGGTCGGAGCCCTGGGCCTGGACATGACCCGCACCAAACCCCGGCCCCTGATCGAAACCCCCGCCTGGACCAGGTTCCTGGAACAGGGGGAAGCGGTGACCGACCTGGGCGGTCTTGTCGGGGAGGTGGCCTGGTGTCCCGATGAGGAGCACACCGCCGGCACGCGAATGTACGCGCCCATCGGGGCGGGCGAAGGGGCACTAGGCCTGCTGGTCATGGGACGGCGGCGGGGGCTGGCGACTTTCGACCAGGCGGACCTCAAGCAGTTGGCCGTCCTGGCGGAAATCGTGCAGGCGGCGCTGTCCAGCCTGGAAAACGAGGTGGTCAAGACCACGGCCGCGGTCCGTCTGCTGCTGCGGATCCGTCGCAACGGGGTTCCCACGGCCACGCCCCAGGCCCTGGCGCTGACCGAAAAGCTCGGCACCGCGATGCACCTGGACCGGCGCGCGGTCAGGCGCCTCCAACTGGCCACCGTTTTGCACGATGCCGGCATGGCCCAGGTCGAGGAGGAAATCGTCCTGGGAGAGTCGAAGTTGAGCACCGATGAACAGGACGAGGTCCAGCGTCATGTGGAACAGGTCGTGGACCTGGTGGGTCCCCTGCTGCCGGACGCGGCCATCAAGAAGATCATCCGTCACCACCACGAACGGTGGGACGGGTCCGGCTATCCCGACGGACTGACCGGCACGGATATTCCCGTGGGTTCCCGGTTGATGGCGGTCATCGACGCCTGGTTCTCCATGACCAGTCCCCGCCCGTTCCGGTCGGGCCTGGCTCCGGACGAGGCCCATGAAGAGATCCTGGCCAACGCCGGCACCCAGTTCGACAGCCGGGTCGTCGCCGCCTTCACCACCGTGCTGCGGAACGAAGGCATCCTGGATGGGGCGCCGGCGGGCGCCTGTACGGTCCCCGAGGAGAGACAATGAACAGTTCCCCGCGAGTGCTGATCGTGGATGACGAAAAGCCCATTTCCACCCTGCTCGCCCAGACCTTCGAGCAGGAGGGATACGAGGTTGCCAACGCCTACGATGGCATCGAGTGCATGAACCGGATGGCCACGTTCCGTCCGGACGTTGTCGTCATGGACATCATGATGCCCAAACTGGACGGGGTGGACACCACCCGGTTGATACGGCGCAACCGCAGTTACAGCGGCACCATCATCGTGGCGCTCTCGGCCAAGTCGGACGAGGAAACCCGGGACCGGATGAAACAGGCCGGGGCCAACCTTTTCATGCGCAAGCCCTTCGTGATCGCCAAGCTCCTGACGCGGGTCACCCGCATGCTGGAAATCCGCTCGGAATCGGTTTGAGGTAACCGGAGATGTTGATGTCGCTGACCCACCAGACCCTGCAGGCGCCCTTCACGGGGGTCGTCGCGGCGGTGACCATTCCGGGGCCCATGGTGGTCGTGCTGGTGGCCGTCACGGGGATCGGGGTGTGGGCGGCGATGATGTGGCTGCGCATCAAGGCCGGACGGCGTCGGCTTGAAGTCCGGGCGGACATCCTGCGCCAGCGGAACCGGAAGCTGGAAAACATCCTGGCGGTCGCCGCCCGGATCAACGCGACCATGAACCTTTCGGAACTGGGCGCCAAGGTGGCCGCCGCCGTGGAGGAGGTCACGGGGTTCCGCCGGGTCATCCTGTACCTCTGGTCGGACACGACCAAGGCCTTCGAGGCCCGGTCTTTCGCCGGGGTCGCGCCCGCCGAGCAGGCGCGCCTTTCGAGCCGCCAGATCCTGGCCTCGGAATACGATGAACTGATCCGCGAGGAGGGCCGGTATTCCAATTGCTACCTGCTCGATCCCGCCGGCCAGTCCCCCGGCGACGCCGGGCTGTGCCTGGACCTGCTGCCGGACTCCCGCAAGTGGAAGGCGGGGCACCGCCTGGTCGCGCCCCTGGCCTCCTCGACCGGCGACGTGATCGGTTTCCTGGATCTGGACGATCCGGCCTCCGGCCTGGTGCCGGATCCGGCGGCCATCCGCCAGCTCGAGTTCCTGATCCGCCAGGCGTCGACGGCGATCGAGTCGGCGGAGGTCTATGACCATCTGGCCAGCAAGAACGCCGAACTGTCCGCCGCCTCGGAAAAACTGAACAGCCTGGCCGACATGAAAAAGAACTTCGTGGCCAACGTGAGCCATGAACTGCGCACGCCGCTGACGTCGATCTCGGCCTACACGGAACTGCTGCAGAGGAACCTGGACACCCTGTCGTCCGAGTCGCTGGACGAATTCCTCGACGTGATCCACGACGAAAGCGTGAAGCTGACCGGGATCATCAACGACATCCTGGACCTCAGCCAGATGGAGAACGGCCGGCCCTCGATGAAACAGGTGGACACGGACCTGGTCGCCATCGTCGGGCACCTGCGCGAAGCCTGGGAAAGCCGGGCCCGCAGGATGAACATCCGGTTTGCCCTGGACGCGGGGGACGAGAATATCAACCTGCCGTTGGATCCGCTGCTCATCCAGCAGATGCTGACCCACCTGGTGGGCAACGCCTTCAAGTTCACCCCCGAGGGCGGCGAGGTGAAGGTCGGCGTCCACGAGACAGGAACGGCGGTGTGCCTGACGGTGCAGGACACCGGGATCGGCATTCCGGACGACAAGCTGGGGGACATCTTCGAGAGTTTCTACCAGGTGGATTCGTCGGCCACCCGCCGCCACAACGGACAGGGGGTCGGCCTGGCCATCTGCCGGGATATCGTCGTGCACCACGACGGACGCATCTGGGCCGAGAACGTGGAGCCCTCCGGAACGCGCATCACGGTGCTGCTGCCCCGCCGTCCGGCGGTGGTGCAGCCGGCCGACCCCATGTCCCTGACCGGACTCCCGTTCGAGGCCGGCGAATTTGTCCAGCGCCTGATGCACTGGATCAGCGAGAGCCTGGGCATCCAGGTGGCCACCCTCATGGTTCCCCAGCCGGGCGGGGAACACCTGACCATCCGCGCGGCCATCGGGCTGCCCGAGTCGGTGGTCCAGAGCGCCCGGGTCCGCAAGGGTTCGGGCTTCGCCGGCCACGTCTGGGAATCGGGCGAGACCCTGCTGATCGGCGACCTTACCAGGGACTCCCGTTTCCGCAGGGAACTGAACGAGCCGCGCTATTCGACACCCTCCCTGTTGTGCGTGCCCTTGATGGACGGCGAGGATCTGGTGGGCATCATCTCGGTCAACAACAAGGTCGACGGCACGGCCCTGGACCAGGACGACAAGGTGTTCCTGGAGTCGTTGGCTCCCCGCCTGACCAGCCTGCTGACCCGATACGAGAACTGGCAGGATGGGGCCCGGGACTTCGAGGCCATCCGCGACACCCTTCGCTCGACCACGGCCCTGGGCCACATGCGCCACGAGAGCCTGCTCGAGGTCTGCCAGGAGATCTGCCTGGCCTCGGCCCGCCGGATCATGCTGCCGGGCGACGAACTCGAGCACCTCGCCTTTTCGCTCCAGTTCTACGACGTGGGACTGGACACCGTGCCGGCCCGGGTGCTGGCCAAGCCCGGTCGCCTGGATGCGGAGGAACGCCGCCACGTGGAAAAACACGTGGACGCCGGCCTGGGTATTCTCGAATCCCTGGAGTTGAACGCCAAGGTCAAGCAGCTCATCCTGCACCACCACGAGAACTACGACGGCACCGGTTATCCGGTGGGGCTCGCGGGGGAGGCCATTCCCCTGGGGTCCCGCCTGATCAGGCTGGCCGATACCTTGTCCTCGCTGCTGAGTCCCCGGCCCTGGCGTCCGGCCATGGGTCTGGGCGACGCGGTGGACGTCATCCGCCGCGGCATCGGCCGCGAGTACTGCCCCCGCATGACCGAGGTCTTCCTGGCGGAGACCGAAATCAGGCGGGAGCGCATCCTAGACCTTCAGACCCGGCAGGACGCGGCGGCGAACCTGAACCGCCTGGCCCTTGACCAGGCTGCTCCGGTTCCCGTCCTGACCTGACACACCATTCGAGAGGAAACAACTTGTACAAGGTCCTGGTAGCCGACGATGAACACAACATCCGCAACATCCTCGATTTCAGTCTCCATGCCGAGGGGTTCCAGGTTGTCTCGGCGTTGAACGGCGAGGATGCCTTCAAGCTGGCCGTGGAATCCTCGCCCCACCTGATCATCCTGGACGTGATGATGCCCGGTCAGGGCGGCGTGGAAACCTGCCGCGCCCTCAAGGCCGACAAGCGCACCGCTTCGGTGCCCGTCATCCTGCTGACGGCCCTGGCCAGGCCCAGGGACAAGTCCGAGGGCCTGGAAGCGGGCGCCGACGCCTACATTACCAAACCCTTCAGTCCCCAGAAGGTCATCGAGGTGGTCCAGGAACTGCTGGGTGTGACCAGCGACTGACCTTTCCTCTGTTCTGGAACATGGACGCGGCGGCCGGGGGGCGGTAATATCCGCCCCTGATCCGGTCTCCGTCCCTTGCCGCGTGTGAGGTTTGCCGCTCCTTGTGCCAGCTTGCTGAAATTGTCCTGCCCGTTCCCCTGAACCGGGCGTTCTCCTACCGCCACGCTCCGGCAGCCGGGGACGATAATTCCGCGGTGCTGAGGCCGGGGGACCTGGTGGTTGTCCCGTTCGGCAGACGACGGGAAGTGACGGGCCTGGTCATGTCCGTTTCCGACCTGGGCGCCGACGTCAAGGAGGTCGAAGGGGTTCGTCTGCGGGATGTCGTGCGCATCCTGCCCGGGGAATACAGGATCACCGGCGACCGGCTGCGCCTCGCGAAATGGATTGCCGAGTACTACGCCCTGCCCCTGGGCGAGGTCGTGCCTCTTTTCCATCCCCCTGCACCGGGCACCAGGATTCGAAAAAACACCAAGGGCCTGGCCCAGGCGGCCTACCCGGACATGGATCCGCCGAACATCAAGCTTACCGCGGCCCAGCGGCGGGCCGTCGCGGCGGCCGACAAGTTCCTGAACGCGGGAAAGTACGGGGCGATCCTGCTGCACGGGGTCACCGGCAGCGGGAAGACCGAGGTCTACCTCAACGTCATCTCCCACGCCCTGGACGCCGGCCGGACCGCGATTTTCCTCCTGCCGGAAATAGCCCTCACCCCGCAGACCCTGGCCCGCATCACCGCCCGTTTCGGGGAGAAGGTGGCCGCCATCCACAGCGGCCTTTCGTCGGGCCAGCGTTGCCAGGTCCACGAAATGGCGGCCCGGGGCGAAATCCAGGTGGTGGTCGGGCCGCGCTCGGCCCTGTTCGCGCCCCTGCCCGACCTCGGCGTGATCATCGTCGACGAGGAACATGAAAACTCCTACAAGCAGGATGAAAAACCCCGCTACCATGCCCGCCACGCGGCCCTGGTCAGGGGCCGGGAAACAGGAGCGGTGGTCATGTTGGGGTCCGCCACGCCGGACCTGGAATCCATGGTCAATGCCCAGGAGGGCCGCTTCGAACTGCTGGAACTGCCGGACCGGATGGGCGGCTCGCTGCCCCTGGTCGAGGTGGTGGACATGCGGGGGGGCGGAAGCCTGGAGGGTTTCACGCCCGCCCTGACCGACGCCATGGCCGCGACCCTGGAGCAGGGAAGGCAGGTCATCCTGTTCTACAACCGCCGCGGATTCGCCCGGGTGCTGCAGTGCCTCGAATGCGGGGAGGTGGTGATGTGCCCCAACTGCGACATAGGTGTCACGTATCATCTGCGGCCCCGGCGACTGCTGTGCCACTACTGCGGGTTCACCCGGCAGGTGCCCAAGGCCTGTCCGGATTGCGGCGCCGAGGAATTCCTGCCGTCCGGCGGGGGCACCGAAAAGGTGGAGCTGAATCTCCAGGCCCATTTTCCCGAGGCCAGGATCCTGCGTCTGGACCATGACACCACGCGCCGGCGGGGCAGCCATCGCCGGATCCTGACCGCGTTCGCCAACGGCGAGGCGGACATCCTGGTGGGCACCCAGATGGTGGCCAAGGGCCATCACTTTCCCAGGGTGGGCCTGGTGGGGGTGTTGGCCGCGGACGACGGTCTTGGCCTGCCGGACTATCGCGCCGCGGAGCGGTCGTTCCAACTGCTGACCCAGGTGGCCGGCCGGTCCGGCCGCACCGAGATAGGCCGGGTCATTTTCCAGGCCTGGCGGCCGGAAGACCCCGTCATCCTGGCGGCCGCCGCCCATGACTACGCCACCTTTGTCGCCGCGGAGTCCCCCCTGCGCAAGGCCCTCGGTTATCCGCCTTTCAAGCGGTTGCTGCGGGTGGGTATCAGCGGCCGCCGCCTGGGCGAAACGGAGGATGGAGCCCGCCAGTTGGCCGATGTCCTGAGGACCCGGCTTTCGGGGGCGGGAGTGGAGCTCCTGGGCCCGGCGCCCGCCGTTTTTCCCCGTCTGAAGGATCGCTACCGCTTCCAGATCCTGGTCAAGGGCACCCTGGGCAAAAGAAACAAGGCCTGGTTGGCCGAGTGCCTCCGCAGCTTCAAGGACGAGTTTCGCGGGTTGGACGTTGTACATGACATCGATCCGGTGTCGATGTATTGACATAGGGGGGAACCCCCGGGCCTTTTAAATGATAAAAAATAAATAAATCAGACAAGAATGATAAATGGAATGCCGATAATGATTCTGCTATATTGTATCCGATCTTGGAATGCCGCCCCTGGAGCCCACCTGTGCCCCTGCGTGTGAAAGGAACCTGATCTTGCGTCCTTCGTGCTGTCTCACCCGTTTTCGCCGCGATTATTTCCTGGTTGTTCTTCTGGTTCTGCTGGCCGCCATGGCGGCGCCGGCCTTCGGCCAGGAAGAGCCCGACCTGCAGGACCTGAGACGTCAGATCGACGCCAACGGGTGGAGCTTCGAAGTCGATGACCACTTCACCCGCACCCTTTCGGTGGAAGAAAGAGCCAACCTGCGGGGATACAATCCTCCGCCCGGATACCAGCAGGAACTGGACAGGCACCTGAAGATCTATCCGGTGGACAAGGCCGGGCTGCCCTCGAGTATCGACTGGCGGGATTCCGACGGCATCACGCCCATCAAGAACCAGGGCTCCTGCGGATCGTGCTGGGCGTTCGCGGCCACGGCCGAACTCGAGGCCTTCATCAAGATCTATTACGGAATCGAAACCGATCTCTCCGAACAGCAGTCCGTTTCCTGCAACCCCTACGGGGCCGGTTGCGACGGCGGCTGGGCCACGGCTTCCTATTACGTCTTCCAGAATTACGGAGCGGTCCTGGAGAATTGTTCTCCTTACCTGTCGGCCGATCCGCCCCAGGCCCCCTGCACCCAGGATGCGTTCCTGAAATACGGCACCATCACCGGTTTCAATTACATCGCCAACGACGTCACCCAGATCAAGGCCGCCCTGCAATACGGCCCGGTGTGTACGGCGATCGACGCGGGTCCGGCTTTCGACGCCTACGCCGGCGGTTGTTACGACGTGCCCGGATACGGGACCAATCACCTGGTGCTGATCGTCGGCTACGATGACCGGAGCTGCGGCGGGCAGGGTGCCTGGATCATCAAGAACAGCTGGGGCAGCGACTTCGGGGTGGGGGGCTACATCACCGTCGCCTACGGGGCCGGCTCCACCGGGACCAGCGTGACCCAGTTGCAGTACACCGCGCCCCCGGTTTCCATCGTGATGACCGGCGACCTGGAATCCACGCCCCTGTACGGGGACCAGTCCGTGGACCTGACCTGGAACACCTACGGCGATCCGGTCGGGACGGTGGACATGTGGCTCGGCATCGACGGGGATTGCCATGACGTCCTGGTCGGGGAAAACATCCCCAACACCGGGACCTACTCCTGGACCGTTCCCAATCTCGGCACCAAATACGCCAGCCTGCTGGTGATTGCCGGCGGCGCCACCGAAACCGGGTACACCTTCAACGGGAATCCCCTGACCATCATCGGGCACAAGACCCGTTATGTCTCGTCCGCGGGCAGCAACACGCCGCCTTTCGAGACGCCCCAGACGGCCGCCCACACCATCGGCGACGCGGTGACGGCCTGCACCGGGACCGACACCGTCCTGGTGGTCGGCGGGGATTTTGTCGGGAACGTGGCGATCAATACGACGGTGAAGATCCGGGGATCCTGGGATCCGACCTTCAGTGTCCAGGACATCCAGACCCACCCGACCCGATTGCAAAGCGGCGGTTCGGCCATGCGGTTCACCGTGGGTTCGGGGACGTTCGGGGGTGTGGAGCAGGTCGTGTTCCACGGCTGCTCCGGAGGATACGCGAGCGAACCCGTGAGCGGGCAGCATGGGGGAGCCATCTACAGCGTGGGTGCTTCGCCGACCATCCGGGACTGCGTGTTCGAGGACAACCGGGCCGCCGGAGGCACCGGCATCGGATACGGGGGAGCCCTCTGCCTGATCGGTGGATCCCCCCGGGTGATCGATTGCGTTTTCACCGACAACACCGCCAGCAGTGGAGGCGCCGTGGGGGTCTTCGGGTCCGCGGACGCATCCTTCGAGGGGTGCACCTTCAGTGGCAACAGCTGCAGCATGAACCTCACCGGATATGACGGCGGATCCTTCCTTGTCGACGGGGCCGCCCTCACCGTCACCGGGGGAAGCCTTGGCGGCGGGATCCAGTCCGACAAGGGCGGCGCCCTGGCCATGAACGCCGGGCAGGTGCTGCTGGACGGGGTCATCGTCGAAGGCCACCAATCCCGGACCGGCGGCGGCGCCATCTCGGCCGTCGGCGGTACCCTGGAGCTGCGGCGGACACAACTTTTGAACAACCAGACAGGAGGCAGCGGGGGCGCGGTGGAAACCACCGGGACGCAAATCGCCTTCCGCAACACGCGGTGGAGCGGGAATGTCGCCGGGAACATCGGCGGGGCCGTCTGTGCTTTTTCGGCTGTCGGAACGGTCGAGAACTGCCAGGCGGACAACAATGCCGCGCCCAGCGTGGGGGGGCTTTTCCTGATGGGCGGCGGGCTCCTGCAAGTGGCCAACAACCTTGTTTACGGTAACGGGGCCGGGGGAATGCTGGCGTCCGGGACGGAAGTCGCCGAGGACTTCAACAACGTCTGGAACAACACCGGCGGCGACTACCTGTCCGGCACGCCGGGCCCCCATGACCTGAGCCTCGATCCGCTGTTCATCGATGCCGCCGCGGGCAACTTCGGCCTGGCTTGCCATTCACCGTGCATCGATGGCGGCGCGGAGAACGGATCGTGCACCGACCCGGACGGCTCGCGGGCGGACATCGGCCTGCGCGGAGGTCCCGGTGCCGACTTTGCGGCGCCCTGCGCGGTGACCGGTCTGGCCCTGGCCGACCTGGGCGCCGGTTCGGTGCGGTTGAGCTGGGAAGCCAACCCGGAACCCGATGTGACCGGTTACGTCGTCTACCGGGACACCGCGGAAATTTTTATTCCCTCACCGGCCAAGGTGTTGGCCACGGTGAGCCACCCCACGGTGTCGGTGGACGACAATCCACCGGCCGGCACCTGGTACTACCTGGTATCGGCCTTCAATGAGGGCGGTTTCGGCGGGGGTTACTCGAACAGGGTGACCACTGCTGGAGGCGTATCGGCCGTGGACGGCATCGCGCCGCGGGCCATGGCCATCGCGGGCATCGCCCCGAATCCCTTCAACCCCCGGACGACCGTCAGCTTCGACGTGGCCCGGTCCGGCCAGGTGCGGCTGGGAATCTATGACCTGCGGGGACACCTGGTGCGTGATCTCGTGGACCAGACCATGACCGCCGGCCGCCACCAGGTCGTGTGGAACGGACGGGACGGCCAGGGGCGGGCCGCCGCGACGGGCGTCTACTTCGTGAGGATGACGGGTGAGGGGCGTTCGCTGACAAGGAAGATGGTCCTGGCCAAATAGGCCGACGCTCGCCAAACGGGTCTCAGTCCAGCCATTTCTGGATGTCCCGGAGGGCGACCTTTCCGTGGATATCCATTTTTCCGATCCGCTCGGGAAGCACCCACCGGAGGCCTTCCCGGGCGGATTGTTTCTTGTCCCCGCCCAGCAGTCGCTCCAACTCCCCGGTCGGGGGGCAACGGTAGGATACGGGCAGGCCGCAGGCCTCCAGCAGTTCGATGACCTGTACCGCCGCGGCCACCGGGCAGGTTCCCCTTTCGGCGGCAATCCGGAAGACAACCGCCATGCCGATGGCGACGGCCTGTCCGTGACTCAGCGGCGAGTCGGTCTCCCGGGTCCAGGTTTCCAGCACGTGCCCGAGGGTGTGGCCCAGGTTGAGCGCGCGTCTGGGGCCCTGCTCCCGGAAATCCTGGTTGACGACCCGGGTCTTGACGGTGGCCGCCTGGCCTATCCATTGCCGCCAGGGCAGGGCCCCGATGATGCCGGGAACCGGCTCGGCCGGGTCCCCTCCGCCAATGGTGGCCTGAAGCCTTTCGCGCGAATGGTGAAGGTAGGCAAACAGGCGGGGGTCGCCGATGACCGCGGCCTTGATCATTTCGGCCATGCCGTTGCGCCAGTCCAGGCGGGACAAGGTGGTCAGGAATCCGGCGTCGGCCAGGATACCGGCCGCGGGGTGGAAGACCCCCACGGGATTCTTGAGCCCCGCGGCATTCAGGGCGGTCTTGCCCCCGATGGCCGCGTCGACCATGGCCAGCAGCGTGGTCGGAATGGCCACGTAATTCACGCCCCGGCGCCAGGTGGCGGCGGCCATCCCGGCCAGGTCCAGCACCGCGCCGCCGCCGACCCCGACGATGGTCCCGTCCCGGGAGAGGCCCTGCTCGCCCAGCCAGGTGTAGACTTCCTCGAGGCGTTTCATCGACTTGGCGTCTTCGCCCCCGGGGATCGTCAAGGCGGCGTGACGGAAGGGGTCGCAGCTTTCCTGCATCTGTTCCAGCCACCGGGGATGGTGGCGGACCACGGCGCTGTCCATGATATAGACCGGGGGGGGATGGGGCACGAAACGGCCCAGGTCCAGGCAGGCCAAGGGGCCCAGGACATACCGGCTGGGGTGTCCGTCCAGCATCATGTCGCGTATCAGTGACTCGTCCTGCTTCAATCCGGATCCTGTCGTTCAAGGGGACGTTGGCGAAGCCCTCAGCCAGCCTCAACCGATTTATTAGCAATGATTTTCATATTCAACCGCAGGGTTAAATGCCCTGCCGTTTTTCTTGTTTCATCCGGCCATGATGGCTACTTTTCACGGGCCCGAGGGATAAGATTCTACACCTTCGGGGCTTCATTTTCCACCAACGCCCGGGATTTTCCATAAAGGAGTGTTGTCATGGCAGGTCAGATGGTTGAAATCCGCTGGCATGCGAGAGGTGGGCAGGGGGCCAAGACGGCCGCCATGTTCCTCGCCGAAGCGGTCCTGACGAAGGGCAAATTCGGCCAGGGATTCCCTGAATACGGGCCGGAACGGCGGGGAGCCCCCATGCGGGGATTCACGCGGATTTCGGAAATCCCCATCCGCAGGCATTGCATGATCGAGCGGCCCGGAATCGTGATCGTCCTGGATCCGACGCTGCTGGACAGCCCCGCCGCCGGGGTCACCGCCGGGACGGACAACAACACGGTCTTCCTGGTCAACACCACCGAGAGCCCGGAATTCATCCTGAAAAAGCTGGGTGTCAAGGGCGCCACGGTCCACACCGTGGACGCCACCGGCATCGCCATCGACACCATCGGGCGTCCCATCCCCAACATGCCCATGATCGGCGCCCTGCTGGCCGTGGACGACATGCTGACCGTCGACGAACTCAAGGATGCCCTGGTCGAGCAGCTGGGCAGCAAGTTCTCCCAGATCATCATCGACGGGAACCTGGCCGCGGTCGAGCGCGCCAACAAGGAGCTGGTGTCGCAATGAGCTTCATCAAGAACGAAGACCTGCACGAAGGCGGGATCATCCGCGAGGCCGGCAACGCGGCCGACTACAAGACCGGCGACTGGCGCACCTATGTCCCCGAGTTCATCGAGCAGAACTGCATCCAGTGCATGTTCTGCTGGATCTACTGCCCGGACAGCGCCATCGACATCGACACCTCCGGGGACAAGCCCATCATGAAGGGCATCATCCTGGATCACTGCAAGGGCTGCGGCATCTGCGCCCACGAATGTCCTCCCGTGAAGAAGGGCAAAGCCGCCCTCGTCATGGTCCGGGAAGAGAAATAGGCGTTCAGCCGGAAAGGATCCGAGTCATGGAACAGAAACTCGTGGCACTGTCCGGCAATGAAGCCGTGGCCTACGCTTTCAAGCAGGCCAAGCCTCATGTCGCCTCTGCCTTCCCCATCACTCCCCAGACGGAGATGATGCACAAGTATGCCGAGTTCGTCGCCAACGGCGAATCGACCACCGAGATGATCCTCGTCGAAAGCGAGCACTCGGCCATGAGCGCGGCTGTCGGCAGCGCGGCCGCCGGCGCCCGCACCTTCACCGCGACCAGCAGTGCCGGCTTCGCCCTGATGTGGGAAGTGGTGTACATCGCCGCCTCCCTGCGGCTGCCCATCTGCATGGCGCTGGTCAACCGCGCGCTGAGCGGGAACATCAACATCCACTGCGACCACAGCGATTCGATGGGCGGCCGCGACGCGGGCTGGATCCATCTGTTCTGCGAGAACGCGCAGGAGAGCTACGACAACGCCATCATGTCCTGGCGCATCGCCGAGCACATGGACGTCCGGCTGCCGGTCATGGTGAACTACGACGGGTTCATCATCAGCCACACCGCCGACGCCCTGAAGATGCTGCCCGACGACGCGGCCTACGATTTCATCGGCAAGTACAAGCACAAGTTCTCTCTGCTGGACGTGGACAACCCGATCACGGTCGGACCTCTGGACCTTACGGACTACTATTTCGAGCACAAGGCCAGCCAGTTGGCGGCCTATGACAGGGTGCCCGATATCATCAAGTCCGTGAGCGAGGAGTTCGGCGACCTGACCGGGCGCTACTACGACTTCTGCGAAGAGTACAAGATGGATGACGCCGACATGGTCATGGTCATGCTGGGCTCCAGCGCGGGCACGGCCAAGGACGTCATCGACCAGTACCGCGAGAAGGGCGTCAAGGTGGGGCTGCTGAAGATGCGCACCTTCCGTCCCTTCCCCGTGTCGTACGTCGCCGAGAAGCTGGCCGGCCGCAAGGCGGTCTGCGTCCTGGACCGCAGCGCGAGCTTCGGCGGTCAGGGCGGCCCCGTGTTCATGGAGATCCGCTCGGCCATGTACGGCCAGCAGGTGCCCATCCACGGTTACATCTACGGCCTCGGCGGCCGGGATTTCGACCTCGGACAGGTCGCCACGGTCATCGAGGACCTGAAGAAGGTCGCCGCCGGCGGCGCAGTGAAAGACATCAACCTCTTGGGCATCAGGTCCTAGGAAAGGAGGCACCATCATGGCAACGAATCTCAAGCAGTTGACCGGAAACGAAGACCTCCTGTCCGGAGGGCACCGCGCCTGCGCCGGCTGCACGGGGGCCAATATCCTGCGTCAGATCATGCTGACCGCGGGCCCCGACACCGTGGTCGGCGGCGCGACCGGGTGCATGGAAGTGGTCACGACCATCTTCCCGTACACCGCCTGGAAGACCTCGTTCATCCACAGCGCGTTCGAGAACTGCGCCGCGACCGTCAGCGGTGTCGAGACGGCCTACCGTTCGCTGAAGAAGCACGGGGAACTGCCGGTAAAGCGCGACAGGATGAACTTCATCGCCTTCGGCGGGGACGGCGGGACCTACGACATCGGTCTGCAGTCGCTGTCCGGCGCGATGGAACGCGGTCACAACATGCTCTACGTGTGCTACGACAACGAAGCCTACATGAACACCGGGATCCAGCGTTCGAGCGCGACGCCCCTGGGCGCCCACACCTCGACCGCGCCCGCGGGTACGGTCAAGCAGGGCAAGGAGCAGAACCGCAAGGACCTGACCAAGATCATGGTCGCGCACAACATCCCCTACGTGGCCCAGACCACGCCCTTCCACTGGAAGGACCTGGCCATGAAGGTGGAGAAGGCGCTGGCCTGCGATGGCCCCGCGTTCCTGAACATCCTGATGCCCTGCACGGTGGGTTGGCACTTCGACCCCGCCATCGGCATCGAACTGTCCAAGGAAGCGGTGGAGACCAACTTCTGGCCCCTGTTCGAGGTCGAGAACGGCGTCTACAAGATCAACCAGAAGCCGAAGGAGCGAAAGCCCATCGCCGACTGGATGAAGAAGCAGGGCCGTTTCAAGCACCTGTTCAAGCCGGGCAACGAGCATATCCTCGAAACCAGCCAGCAGTACGTTGATTCCGAATGGGAGAAGCTGCTCAAGCTGGAGGCGAAGGACGCCTAGGTCATCCGTGTCCGTCGATCACGTCGAGGCCCGCTGCTTTTCAGGCAGCGGGCCTCGTCTTTTCTGGTATTCGACCGCCGGCCCGAACGCCATGGTGACGTGCGGGATTGTTCAACCCAATCCGGGCCGCGGGTATTTGTCCCCGCGGGGCGTGGGCGGCGGTGAGAAGGGTCCCGGGACCGAGTTGCTGTTTTCCAGGCCGGCGTCACCGTAGTCCTTGTTGTGGCACTTGTTGCACAGCGAACGCTGGTTCGTGACAAAAGTGTAG
>Ga0055478_10000002_pt1 | contig 22158 bp, 21 predicted proteins | sample Muzzi_PWB_D1_FD_57934 | JGI IMG/M metagenome (GOLD analysis project Ga0055478, IMG submission 57934) | Wetland microbial communities from San Francisco Bay, California, USA, that impact long-term carbon sequestration - Muzzi_PWB_D1 | ecosystem: Environmental > Aquatic > Marine > Wetlands ... | reverse complement strand
TCTATTCCAGCTGCAGGCCGTGGTACAGGCGGAGCATCATCTTCTTGAGTTCCGGCAGCCCCCGGCCGGTGGCCGAGGAGATCGACATCACCTCGACGGCCCCGTGGCGGGCCCCCCAGGCCCGGGCGTCATCCAGGGCCGCGGCGGTGGCTTCTTCATCCAGCAGGTCGGTCTTGGTTACCACCACGGCGAACGGCAATTCGGCCAGGCGGCGGCCATGCTGCTTCAGTTCCCGGCGGAGGACGTCCAGGGCCCGATCCACCGGTTCCATGGAAGGGTCCACTAGCAAGAGCAGGGCCCGCGTCCGCTCGACGTGACGCAAAAATTCATGGCCCAGGCCGCGGCCTTCGGCCGCGCCCTCGATAAGCCCCGGAATATCAGCCAGGGTGCAGCTGTTGTAATCGCCCAGATCGACGATGCCGAGATTGGGCACCAGGGTGGTGAAGGGATAGTCCGCCACCTTGGGCCGCGCGGCCGTGACCGAGGACAGGAGGGTGCTCTTGCCGGCGTTGGGCTCCCCCACCAGGCCGATGTCGGCGATGAGTTTGAGTTCCAGACGCACGGTCAGCTTCCGGCCCTCCTGGCCGGGCTGGGCGTGCATCGGGGTCTGGTTGCGGGCGTTGCGGTATTCCCAGTTTCCCTTGCCGCCCCGGCCGCCCCTGGCGATCTGGATTTTCTGGCCGACCTCGAGCAGGTCACCCAGGAGAGTGTCGTCAGCGGCGTTGAAAACCGTGGTCCCGCAGGGAACCTTCAGGACCACGTCCTGGCCGTCGGCCCCGCTCCGGCGGTTGCCTTCCCCCGCATTTCCGGCACCGGCCTTGTAGTTTCTCTTGAAACGGAAATCCAGAAGGGTGGACATCTCGTCGGTGGCCTCGATCCATACCGAGCCACCGGCCCCGCCGTTGCCCCCGTCGGGTCCTCCGCGGGGAATATATTTTTCCCGCCGGGTGGAAACGCAGCCGTCTCCGCCCTTGCCGGACTCCAGGGTCAGGGTGGTGATATCCAGAAACACGCAGGTTCTCCTCGGCAGCTCATGCCAAACGGGGTTGACGGCTTGTCGGATTGTGTCAGGAAGCGCGGTCAGCCAGGGCCCTCGCCACCGGTGCGGGGACCAGCTTTTCCAGGGCCCCCCCGTGCCGGATGACATCCCGCACCAGGGAACTGCTGATCGCCGCCAGTTCCGGACGCGCCAACAAGTAGACATATTCGATGTCGGAGGCAAGCAGGGCGTTGACCCCCGCCAGGCTCCACTCGTGTTCGTAATCGCCCGGGGTCCGGATCCCGCGGATGACCGCCTGGGCGCCGCGCCGGACGACTTCATCGACCAGCAGGCCCGTGAAGGGGTGAACCTCGACGCCCGCCATCCCGTCGACCGAAGCGCGGAACAGCCGCACCCGGTCCTCGATGTCCAGCATTCCGGCCTTGCCGGCGTGGGCCACCAGCACCGTCACACGGTCAAACAGGGTGAGGGCTCGGGTCAGGATGTCGATGTGTCCCAGCGTCACCGGGTCGAAGGATCCGGGATATATCACGTGTTTTTCCACGATCAGTCTCCATCTCCGGGCCGCGGCGCCCTGGCCAGGGCCAGTCGGCTCTCCCCGTATTTGCGAGTGGTCCAATTTTGGCCGATGTCATCGGGCCCGGGCAAATCCGGGGTCCTGGCCCCGTGCTCGACCACCGCGATGTCAAAAACCGATGCGGCCAGCATGCCGTCCACAGCTCTCATGATAGCCCCGGCGGCCCCGCTTTGGTAGGGCGGATCGGCGACCAGCACCCGCGGACTCCCGGCCGATGGGGCCTGCCAAGCCGCCAGCCAGGACGCGGCCTCGGCCTTGACCAGGCGGACCCGGTCGAAATCGGCCCCGCATATTTCCAGGTTCCGTCGCGCCAGATCCAGGGATTTCGAGGACAGGTCCACGAAGACGACGGCGCCGTATCCTCGGCTGAGGGCCTCGATCCCCAGCCCCCCGGCTCCGCAGCAGAGATCCAGGAAGATTCCGTCCCCGTTTCCGGGGCCCAGGATGTTGAAAAGGGCTTCCTTGACCCGGTCGGTGGTCGGCCGGACGTCGTCCCCGGACGGGGACTTCAGGATCCGGCCCTTCCAGGTCCCGGCAATGACCCTCACCGCTCGACACCTTCCCGGCGGCGTTCCCATATCAGGCTGCGCAGCATGGTCACCTGGGCCAGCTGGTCGCTGGACCGGTCCCCGGCCCGCAGGCGGAAATCAGCGGCGCCGGCGTACAGGGGACGCCGCCGGTGGAACAATTCCTCCAGCCCCGCCCAGCCCAGCAGATCCACCAGTGGGCGCTGTCCGGCGGGCGCGGCCTTCAACCGCGACCGCACCGCGTCCCAGGGGGCGTCCAGCCAGATCACCACGCCCCGGCTACGCAGCAGGTCCACCGCGGCGGGTGTCTCCACCACGCCCCCGCCCGTGTCCAGGACCAGGCGGCGTGACGCATCCAGCCGGCGCAGGGCATCCAGTTCCCGGCGGCGAAATGACGCCTCGTCCTCGGCGGCGAATATCTCACTGATGGAAAGGCCGGCTTCCTGGGCGATGAACTCGTCCAGGAAGACGGCCGGGCGGCTGGTGGTGCTCTGGAGCCGGCGGGTCACGGTGGATTTCCCGCTGGCCATGAATCCGATTAATGAGGTCCACATGGGCCCACATTAATACAATGCCCCCCGGGGAACAATCCCCGGGGGGCACCTTCGCGAAAACCGGTTCGTGATCTAGTACTTCACCGAGGACAGGTTCTCGGGGTGGTAGCTGATCTCAGCATCGGGAGTCATCTTCTTCCGCTGCATGTATTCCTCCGAGGCGATGGTCGGCGTCACGAAGATGACCAGCTCACGGCTCACCTTGGTGTCCGTCGAGTGCTTGAACAGGCTCCCCAGCAGCGGGATGTCCATCAGCACGGGGATGCCGCTTTCGAGCTTGCCGTCGATCTGGCGGATCAGGCCGGCGATGATCGCCGTCTGGCCGTTCTCGACCAGCACCCGGGTGTCGGCCTCACTGGTGTTGATGATCACGCCGCCCTGCACGGTGGCCTGGCTGGACAGATCACTGACCTCGTTGTGGATGTCCAGGGTGATCTGGTCATCCTTGTTGATGTGGGGCGTGACCTGCAGCATGATACCGATGGTCGTCAGCTGGGTGATGGCGTTGCCGGCCTCATCCGAGACGATCAGGGGAATCTTCTGGCCCACCAGGATGCTCGCTTCGCGGTTGTCCGTGGTGGTCACGATCGGGTTGCTGATCAGGTTGGCCTTGTTGGTCGATTCCAGGGCCTCGACCTTGGCCAGCACCTGGCCCCAGTTCTGGACCGTCCCGACGGACAGCGCACCGGCAGGGTTCTGGACCGGATTGGCGATCTCCATGGAGCCGCCGGTGTTGCCGCCGGGAGCCATGTAGTTGTTGATCGCCCAGTTGACACCCAGTTCGCGGGTGGCCTTGGAGTCCATGTCGATCAGACGGGCGTTGATCTCGACCTGGGGCGTCTTGCTGTCCAGGTTCTTGGCCATGTCCTGGATCAGGACGACCCTTTCCTGGACGTCGTTGACGATCAGGCTGTTGGTCCGCACGTCGACGTCGATGTTGCCCCGTTCGGTCAGCATCTGCTCCAGGGCGTCCTTGGTCTCTTCGGCATTGGCATAATGGAGGGTCACCATGCCGAGCTGCAGCTGGGCGAGGTCCTCGACCTGCTTGCGCGCCCGCTCGATGTCCAGTTTCTCCTTGCGGAGTTCCTCGGCCGTGTCGATCCGGTAGATGCCCTGCTCTTCGATGTAATCGAAACTGTGGGCCTTAAGGATGACGCCGAGGGCCTCCAGCCAGGGAACTTCCTCCAGCTTGACGGTGACCTTGCCTTCGACCCGGGGCGAAGCCACGATGTTGGTTCCGGAAAATCCGGCCAACGAACGCAGGACGGTGCCGATCTCGGCTTCCTGGACGTCCAGGGAGATGGGAACGGTCTTGTACGCCTGGTCCCGGGCGACGGCCACGGCCGGGGTCACGACTGGCTCATCCTGGGCGAAAGCGCCAATGGCGCCGACCATCAGGAAAATGGCCAATACCGTGATATGAGTGAAGCGGATCCTTCCGAACATTGTTTAACCCTCCGTTTTTTCCAGCTTGAGAACCACCTTGTTGGTGATTCCGTACAGGGTGACCCGCGCGGTGAGAGAATCTTTGCGGATGCTGACGACGCGGCCGTGTCGGACTTGATCGCCCACACGCAGGATGTAACCGAAACCTTCTCCATCTTCGACCAGGGCGAACTTGTCGTCCTGCCCCCACATCACACCCACCAGTTGGGCGCTGTTCATGTCCACCAGTTCGCTGGCTGTGTTCTTCTCGAAGTCGCCGGCGACCAGCACCGAGAAGGGATCAGCCTTGCCATAGGACTGGTAGAAAAACTCGTTGGCACGGATCGCGTTGATCCGGTCCCGCGAGATCTGGGACGGGGAAACCGAAGCGGCGTCCTTGTCCATGTCGGTTTCCTCGTCGGACGCCATGACCGGGGCGCTGACCAGCAGTCCCAGAAGGACGGCCAGGGTCAGGACATCAGCCAGACGGAAATTCTTCCTCTTCATCGTTCCAACTCCCTCAGTGGCTCATGCCGGCTTGGTCGGTGACTGATTTTTCGGCCTCGGCCTTGGCATTCAGCTGGTTCAGGATACCTTCCTTGTTCCCGGTATCGGGACCTTCCACCGGAGCGCTGGGCCCCTGGGTGTAGGCCGTCAGGACCATGGCGGTCTCGACCGTGAACGGGGTCTCATCCTGGTTCTTCAACTCTTCCATGCTCAGGTCGGAGACGTTGACGATCCGGTTCAGGTTGGCCAGGCGGCTCAGGAAGACGCCGGTCTGGTGGTACCCGCCCTGGATGCGGACCTCGATGGGATTGTCCGAATAGAAGCCCTGGTTGACCGGGGGCTTGGGCTTGAAGAGCTGGAACTCGATGCCGGACTGCTGGCCGGCCGCGGTGACCTTGCGCAGCAGGTCGGGCATCTGGTTCTGTTCCGGCAGCAGGGACTGCGCGACCTGCCACTGATCGTGGAGGATGGCGTATTCCTGCTCGACCTTCTCCAGGTTCCGCACCAGCAGGCGGGCTCTTTCGAGGTCCCGGCTGAGCTGTTGGTGACGGGCGTCCAGCTCGGAGATCTGCGCGCTGCGGGCCTTGTAGGTGAAGGAGTAGGTGTCCGTCAGGAAATACATCGGGACCAATACTGCCACCACCACTACAGCCGCAACCCAGCGGAGCAACTTGGGATCTTTGACGTCGATATCCATGGCGTCCTTCCTAACCTTCGAAGGGAGCCACGGCCGCCTTGCGGACAGCCTTGGCTTCGGCTTTGAATTTGATGACCTTCACGTCCTCGATCTCGCCCTTCTCGGCGACCAGCAGGTCGACACCCGAGAAATAGGGGCTGCTCGTGACGTTCTGGAGGAAATCGCTGACGAGGAAATTTGAGAAGGTGACGCCTTCGACAGCGTAACGGTCCCCACCGATGTCCTCGAAGCGGGTCAGCCAGATGTGGTCCGGCATGGCCCGGTTCAGCTCGTCCATCAGATGCACCCGGAAGTAACGGTCCCCGTCCAGGCGGGTGATGACGTCCAGACGATCGTTCAGGTCTTTCCGCTGCTGGTTCAGCCGCTTGATCTTGGCGATCTCGGGAGCCAGCCGGCGGGTTTCCGCCTCTTCCTCGACGATGATCTGGTTCAGCGCCTTGACCTGGTTGGACTGGTGCATGAACGCGGCGCCGACGCCGGCGAGTGCGACCAGGACCAGGACCAGGGGCGCGAAGTTTCCGACGTTGGGCAGGGCCATCCTGCTCTTGGCCGGCATTTCATCGCGGGGCAGAAGATTGATGCGAATCATGCTCCCACCGCCTCTCTGAGGGCCAGCCCGACACTCACCGTGAGCAATGGACTCAACTCCTCGGCCTCGCCCTCACCGAACAGGTCAGGGGCGTAATCCAGCCCGGCCAGCGGATCGGCGATCTCGCTGGGTACGTTGTAGCTTTCAGCCAGGTATTCCCGGAGGCCCGGCAAATGGGCCCCGCCGCCGCTCAGGACGATCCGGTCGATGCCGTCGGCTTCGCCGGAAGTCTTGAGGTAGGACAGGCTGGGTTCGAGACCCTGGTAGATTTCGGATCCGACGGAACGCACGATGTCGGTGACCAGCTGGTCGTCCACCTCGTCGGTGTGACCGCGGGCCACGTCGTGGGCCGTCTCGTAGGTCAGGCCCAGCTGCTTCTGGAACTCCTCGATGAAGTGCGCCACGCCGATGGGCAGATCGCGGGTGAAGTACGGCACGCCGTCCTTGACGATGTGCACGTTGGTCACCCCGCCGCCGACGTCCAGCAGGGCGACGAACTCGTCGGCCCTCTCCTCGGCGGCGTCCGCCTCGGTGGTCCGGTCGCCTTCGTCGAAGGGATCGAGCTCGTCCACCGAATCCTCCGCATGGGCGGACTCGGGACTCTCGATCAGGTCGGGCAGGTTGTTGAAACCGTCCTGCTTCTTCATGTACTCCCAGGCGTTCTGGTTGGCGAAGGACGCCACGTCGATGACCAGGGGCCGGAAGCCGGCATCCCTGATCAGCTCGGCGTGACCGAGGATCATGTCCTTCTTCGCCGCCACCAGCAGGAGTTCCATCTGGTCGGCCCCGATGTCATCCTGCAGGATCTGGAAATCCAGGGTGATGTCGTCGATGTCGAAGGGGACGTGCTGTTCGGCCTCCCAGTAGATGGCCTCCCGCGCGTCGTCCTCTGACATCTTGTCCATGACGATCTTCTTGACGATGACCGCCCGGCCCGCCACGGCGCTGGCCACGGGCTCATCGGGTATGCCCGCTTTTTCGGCCGCGCTGCGGATGGCCTCGATCACCAGTTCGCGATCCATGATCTCGCCGTCGACAATCGCCTCGGGCGGAAGATCAGCCATCGCGAAATGGGTGATCACCGGTCGATCGTGTGAAAGATCGAGCCGGAGACACTTGACGACATTGGACCCGATGTCCATGCCGATCAGTGATTTCTGTTTCCTTTTAAGGAATCCGAACATGTCAAGCCTGCCTCGCTGTTCGTGCGTTCATGTGGGGGGACACCCACTCCCTTTCGGGTATCCCACGGGCCAACCGCAACATGCGTGCCACATTTCTCATCGGCCATCCGAAGGGGGCCTTGAGCCCTAATACTTGAAATTGTGGTCGGGATCGGGGAAATGCCGGAGCTGCTCAAGGGGGCGGGATTCGGGGTCTGGGCGGGCCTTGGGGGAAGATTGGCCGGTGGGGATCAGAATTGTTTCAGGTACCAGCTGAAGATGGCCGGGCCGAACAGCAGGGTCACCGCCGCGGCCGCCGCCAGGAAGGTCCCGAAGGGCAGCTTGGCGGCTCCATCGGGCCGGCCCCGCCCCGCGGTGAAGGCGTAGAGGGTCCCGAAAAAGGCCCCGCCGAACAGGACCGCGGGCACGCCCCACGGGCCCAGGAAAACCCCCACCATGGCCATGAGCATCACGTCGCCGCCGCCCATGCCGATGACCCCGCGCACCAGCTTGTAGCCGTAGGATACCGCCAGAATCGCGCCCGCGCCGAGGCCCGCGCCCAGAAGGGCCGAAGGCAGCGCGGGATTTCCGAAAAGGGAAAGAACCAACCCGATAACCATGCCGCCGACGGTCAGGGTGTGCGGAATAATCATGTGACGCCAGTCGATCATTGCAATATCCAGAAGGATGATCAGGAAAAACGATGCAGAAAGCCCGTCCACCGTCCAGCCGAAGCGCCAGACCGACACCAGGGCGCAGGCCGCCCCCCCCAGCTCCACCAGCAGGTAGCGCACGGGGATCGGCGATGCGCAGTGGCGACAGCGGCCCCGCAGCACCAGCCAGCTGAAGACCGGAACGTTGTCGTACCAGGCCACGGTCTTCCCGCACGAGGGGCAGAAGGACCGGCCGGCCGCCACGTTCAGGTTGCGGGGCAGGCGGTAGATCAGGACGTTGGAGAAACTGCCGAAGCAGGCCCCCAGCCACGCGGCCAGGATCACGGGCAAAATGCCGATAGCGGCCAGGTACATCTTAGAGCTCCGGGATGGGGCCGATGAAATTCTTCCCGTAGATCTTCTGGATCTCGATCCTGCGGGACAGCTTCTCGATCATCTTGACCGCCAGTTCCTTCATCTGGGGACTGTCGGACGTCTGGTACAGGTTCTTCCACAGCTCCAGGGAAACCCGATCGTCCCCGGCCCGATAGCGGGCGAAGGCGGCAAATCGCGGTTCCTTGTCCGTGGCGTCGCTGCAGCGGCCGGCCACCTCGAACCAGTGGGCCGCGCGCTCGTAGTCCTGCTCGATGACATAGTACATGAAGCCGACCTGGAAGGGCAGCTTGGCCTTGTCCGGGTTGGCCAGGATCCCGCGCTTGAGCATGTCGATGGACCGGTCCACGTCGCCGAAACTGGACCAGAAGACCAGGGAGGCGAAGTAGTAGGCCTCGTCGAATTTCGGGTCCAGTTTGGTGATGCCGTCGATCAGGAGTTCGAAATAGCGGAAATCGTTGTTGCCCTTGGCGTAGTCGCCATAGTACTGCACGAACCGGAACCAGAGGTAATCGGCCGTGGCCTCACGGAAGCCCAGGGTCGATTCCACGAGGAATGCCCCCGAGGGAAAATAGAGGTGCTCCTGCTGGAGCGGGCCGTCCTCTTCCCCGTCCATCACCCGCAGGGTAAGGAAGATGACCGAGGTCAGGCCCAGGACCATTACGAATCTCAGGAATGATTTCATGGGTCCGCTCATTCGCCCCGCAGCTCCTTGCGCGCGAAGATGGACCCGGCCACCAGCAGCAACAGCACGCTCCAGGCCAGGCTGTAGACCGTCGCCATCACCAGATGCTCGCCCGAAACCGGGGTGCCGTGCACCACGGGCCCCCGCAGGTTGAAGACCTCGAGGTTCGGGGTCATGTAGTAGACCAGGTCGGAAACCAGTTTCTGGAATACGCCGCCCTGTAGCTGGCCGAAGTCGCGGATGGACTGGCTGAGGTGCCCCACGGTGAAGACCCCCAGGGTGAACACGGCGGCCAGGACCGGCGAGACGCTGGTGGAGAAGAAGACGACCACCGCGTTGATCAAAGTCAGCTCGAGAAAGGTCAGGTAGAAGGCCCCCAGGAACCGGAACGAGAACGAACCGGGCGCCAGGAACAGCATCAGCAGGAAGATCAGGCCCATGATCGCGAGCATCGAGACCAGGGTGAGGTTCAGGCCCAGGTATTTCCCCACCAGGTATTCCCGGCGGCCGACGGGCTTGGACAGGATGGTCACGATGGTGCCCTTGTCCAGTTCCTTGCGCACCATGCTGCTGCCGACAAAGACCACGACCAGCAGTCCGAAGACCACCATGGACGCCAGGCCGACGTCGGCCATGATCTTGCCCTGGGCCCCGATGGTCAAAGGCGACAGGATGGCCGTGCTGGCCAGCATGATGAATCCGAAGACCGCCACCAGATAGAAGATCCGGTCGCGGACGGTTTCCAAAAAGGTGCTGGCGGCCAGGGTCAGGATGTTGCTGTTCATCGGGCGACCTCCCGCTTGTCCGGCGCGTCCCGATTGATGTCCATGAACATTTCCTCCAGGGTGGAGCGATGGGTCTCCAGCGACACCACGCCGATGGACTCGCGGTGGCAGTTGTTCAGCAGTTCCCTCAGTTCGTCCACGCTGTCGATGCGCACCTCGACCCGCCCGTCGTCCAGGTTCCTGCGGTTGCGGGGCAGCCAGTCGACCCGGGCCGTGCCCACCACCAGTTCGCCGGTGTAGGAAAAGCCGTGGTTGAGTTCGGTCAGGTTCCGGACCGACACCAGGGAGCCCTGTTTGAGGATGCCCACGGTGTCGGCGATCATCTCGACGTCGGGAACGATGTGGCTGGACAGGATGATGGTCTTGCCTTCACGCTTGAGCTTCATCAGCAGTTCGCGGATCTCGCGCCGGCCGATGGGATCGAGACCGGACATGGGTTCGTCGAGAATGAGAAGATCGGGATCGCCCAGGATGGCCTGGGCCAGACCCATCCGCTGCAGCATGCCCTTGGAATATTTGCTGAGGCGGCGGCCCGCGAAAGCGGCCATGCCCACCATGTCCAGGACCTCGTCGATGCGCGCTTCCTTCTTATCCTTCGCCAGGCCGAGCAGCTGGCCGTAGAACTTCAGCAGTTCCCTCCCGGTCAGGTGCTCGAAGAAATAGGGCCGCTCCGGCAGGTACCCCACGTTGAAACGGGCCGAGGCGTTCCGGTGATCGGCGCCCATGATGGCCACGGTGCCCCGGTCGGGGTGGACCAGATCCAGGATGCAGTTGATGGTGGTCGTCTTGCCCGCCCCGTTGTGACCCAGCAGCGCGAACACGCTGCCCCGGGTCACGGAAAAGGAGATGTCCTCGATGCCGCGCAGACGGCGCTTCAGGAAGCCCGAGCGGAAGGACTTGCCCAGCCCCTCGACGCTGAGGACCACCTCGCGGTCCGCGGCCGGGACCTGGCTCGAATTCAGGTCCGGAACCGTCCGGGCCGGGGAATCCCCGGCAACCCGGTCGACGGTCCGCACCGAAGTCGATGCCTCGATTTTTACCGGCGCTTGCATGATCAACAGCCACCTCCGGCCCTGAAGGCCCACTTTACGCTTCCTGGGAGCTCCCAAACCTGTTTCCGGCGGTGGAATTGCAACTTGGGTGCCAACGGAGGCTTTTGGCGGGCATGGCAAAAGGCGGCCCAGGGGCCGCCTTCACTGCCAAATTTCCGGGACCCGCTACTGGCCGCTGCTCAAATGGGCGACTTCGTTTTGCTGGCCCCAACCGTTGATGAGGTACCCGACGTTGGTTCCGGTCGCGTCCTGCACGGCCACGATCCCGATCTGGCCGGGTGTGGCCGCGGACCCCGCCCAGACCGGCTCGGTGTAGGCGCGGGTGAAGGGATTTTCCAGGTTGTTCCCGCCCGCAGGATCAGAAGGCAGCAGCGGCCCCACATCGCCCGCGGCATCGGAGTAGATCCCACCATTGCGCACCGCGAAGTCCTCGGCGGCCAGCTGCAGCGTGTGGGCTGCGCCCTTGACCTTGGCTTCCTTCGCCCGTTCCTGCATCTTGATGAAGTTGGGAATGGAGATGGCCGCCAGGATGGACAGAATGACCACCACGATCATCAACTCGATAAGTGTAAATCCTTGGCTGTTTTTCATGTTGACCTCCCGGCAACCCCGGCGTTCTGAATACGAGTGTTCTCCAGGTTATCGACGGAATTGCGGTCCCCTTTAACGTCAAAGGACGGCGCCGTTTCCGGCGCCGTCCCTCTCAGATCAAAGCCATTCTCTACTGGCCACTGCTCAGCACGAGAACTTCGTCGTCCTTGCCCCAACCGTTGATCGTGTAACCAACGTTGGTGCCGGTGGCGTCCTGGACGGCCACGATACCGACCTGACCGGGAGTGGCAGCGGCGCCAGCGTACTGGGGCTCGGTCCACGCGCCGGTGAAGGCGTTCTGCAGGGTCTGGCCATTGGTGGCGTCGTTCGGCAGCAGCAGCGAAAGATCGCCGGCGGCGTCCGAGTAGATGCCATCGTTACGGACGGCGAAATCCTCGGCGGCCAACTGCAGCGTGTGCGCGGCGCCCTTGACCTTGGCTTCCTTGGCACGATCCTGCATGCTGATGAAGTTGGGAATGGCGATGGCGGCCAGGATACCAATAATCACGACCACGATCATCAGCTCAATCAGAGTAAATCCCTTACGATTCAACACATCGATCTCCTTCGATTCGGTCCACGTCCTTGTGAGTGTAGACCTCTTGGTGCTAGCTGCCGGGTTGTCCGGCTCTCTACCTGCCAACGGCAGTCTCCATTAAGCAATGGCCGTGCCATTTGCTTCTTTATCAGCCATCAATTCCAACTCATTGAAATTGAACAGCTTGCGAATTCATTCAAGTCCCGCCCGGGGCTCCCGGGCCGCAAAACCAAATGCATAATGCCCATTTTCACGCCTTGACCCTTGCACTTCAAAACACGGGCCACTTTCAAACACCCACCGGTTCCTCGATTTCGGCCCCGCTTTCGCGGATGGCCGACTCGACGGCGTCCAGGAGTTCCTCTCCCGGAACGTTGTCCTCGTCCTGGCCCTCATCCTGTCCGTCGTAATCCTCGCCCGCTTCTCCGCCCTGCAGCCCGTATTTCTTGAGCTTGCGATAAAGGGTCGAGGCGTTGATGCCCAGGATCTCCGAAGTCTGCTTGCGCGCCCCGCCGGTTGCCTCGAGCACGCCCAGGATGTGGGCCCTTTCGAGTTCGTCCAGGGTGACCCGACCGCCCACTTCCAGGCTCGAGGACGGGGAATCGGATCCTGACGACCTGGTCACGAACGTGGGCAGGTCCTTCAGGGTGATCCGGTCGCCCTCACGGATGATGGACGCCCGTTCGATCACGTTTTCCAGTTCCCTGACGTTGCCGGGCCATTCGTAGCCCTGAAGGGCCTCAAGGACCTTTTCGTCCATGATCGACCCCAGACTGCCCTGGTATTCCCCGGGACAGCAGCGCTTGAGGAAATGGTCGACAAGCAGGGGAATGTCCTCGGTCCGATCGCGCAGGGCCGGCAGGTTCAACGGGATCACGTTCAGGCGGTAGTAGAGGTCGGTACGGAAGTTGCCGTTGTGCACTTCCTGCTCGAGGTCGCGATTGGTGGCCGCGATGACGCGCAGGTTGACCTTGATCGGGCTGCTGCTGCCCACCGGATACACTTCCCGCTCCTGGAGCATGCGCAGCAGCTTGACCTGGATGGCGTGCGGGGTCTCCCCGATCTCGTCCAGGAAGATGGTCCCGCCCTCGGCCATGCGGCAGAAACCGTCATGGTCGCGGTCGGCGCCGGTGTACGACCCCTTCACGTGACCGAAGAGCTGGCTTTCGAGCAGGGTCTCGGGGATGGCGCCGCAATTGATGGCCACGAAGGGCCCGTCGGCGCGGTCGCTGCGCTGGTGGATGGACTGGGCGATCAGTTCCTTGCCCGTGCCGCTTTCCCCGTTGATCAGAACCGTGGCGGTGGTGGACGCGATCTTGTCGACCATCTTGTAGACCGAGCGCATCCGTGTGCTCTGGCCGATGATGTTCTTGCGCCGCTGGTTCCGCGTCAGTTCCTTCTTGAGCTTGAGGTTCTCGGTCTTGGCCATGCGCAGGGCCAGGGCGTTGCGCACCACCATCTTGATTTCGTCGTTCTTGCAGTGCTTCTGCATGTAGGAAAAGGCGCCGAGATTCACCGCGTCGATGGCGGACTGCTCGCTGGCGTAGGCGGTCATGATGATGACCGGGGTGGTGGGATCGATACCCTTGATCCCCTTGAGCAGCTGGATGCCGTCCATCTTGGGCATCTGGATATCGGTCATGACCACGTCGAACGCGTCGGCCTCGATGAGTTTGAGGGCCTCCACGCCCGAGTTCACCGTGGAGACCTCGTAACCTTCCTTATGAAGAAGAATCGAGAGGTATTGGCACATCGATTCTTCGTCGTCAACGACCAGGATCCTGCCCAGGGCCATTGAAATCTCCTTGGTTGCTGGAAGCATGTTGCTTGGTTTGAATAGGTATCGTCAGCTGCCCGGCCCGCTTTAACGCGAAATGCGAAAAACCGGGCTTCTTTCCCAAAAAATTGCCATCCGTGCCCGGATGGCTGATCATGACTCATGGCAAAATGCCCGGGAGGGGGGAAATTTTTGCCGACCCAGGCCTGCCGGTTATCCCACCAGCAGTTCGTCCGGCTCCACCTCGCGCACCTCTTCGGTCAGGACCTGGGGATCCAGCGGCCAGCGAACCCGGAAGATGGCCCCGCCGTCGGGATTGTCTTCGGCCCGGACAAGGCCCCCGTGGGCGCTGGCGATGCGCGCGACGATGGACAGGCCCAGGCCGGTCCCCCCCTCCTTGGTCGTCTTGAAGGGTGAAAACAGGTGGTCGCGGATATCGGCTTCGATCCCCGGCCCGTTGTCGGTGACCACCAGCTCGTAGGTGCTGCCGCCGCCGACAAGATTCAGGCCGATTCTCAGGTCTCCATCGTAGTCCATTGCCTGGCAGGCGTTTATGGCCAGATTGAGTGTCATCTGGACCAGTTGTCCCGCATCGGCGGTGATGATCATGTCCGGCGGGTTGACCTCGCAGGCCACCTGGACCCTGCCGTCCTTGGCCGCCACGTGCTGGCGGATCTGCAGCCCGATCTGCTCCTGGAACTCCTCGGCCCTGAAGCAGGACTTGCGCGCCCCCGGCATCCGGGAATAGGCCAGGAAATCGTTGATGATGGTGTTGACCCGACCGCTTTCCTTGAGCACCAGGCCCAGCAGCTGGTTCTGGTAACCCTCCAGCTCCAGTTCCCCGGCCAGGATCTCCACGCTGCCCCGGATGCTCGCCAGCGGGTTGCGGATCTCGTGGGCGATGCTCGCGGCCAGCTCGCCGATGGCCGCCAGGCGGTCGGTCTCGCGGATGCGCTCGGTCATCTCCTTTTCCCTGGTCAGGTCGGTGAAGATGGAGATGGCCCCGATGACCCGCCCGTCGGGGGCGGTGATGTGGTTGACGTTCAGCCCCAGGGGCATGCGCTCGTTGCCCCGGTCGATGTGGATCTCCCCGCGGGTCACCGGTTCCCCGCCGGCGGCCACCGGCAGGATGATGTCCGCCAGTTCCCTCATGTCGTCCGCCATGGCCAGGCCGATGTTCTGCTTGAGGAGTTGCTGGGGGGTCATTTTCAGGATCTGGCAGGCCGAGGGATTCACGCGGGTGATGAGGCCCCGGGCGTTGATGGTGATCAGGCCGCTCTGGATGTTGTCCAGGATGTTGCGGACCTCGCAGCGGGCTTTCTGGGCCAGGAGATGGCTGCGCATCTGCTCCTGCCGGCGTTCCGCAAGCCGACGGGCCAACCCGCCGCTGATCATCCCGGCCACCAGGAATATCGCCATGTGCAGGGCGGTGACGAAGACCGGCCAGCCCTGCAGGTAATCGAGGGTCGATTCGGTTCCGGTCAGGATCCAGCCCAGGGCCAATCCGAAGTGGCCGCCGCCGACCAGGATGGCCGCGACGCCCGCGATGGAGATCGACCAGCGAGCGTCCAGGTAGTAGGCGCCCAGCATGATGGGCACCAGGAACACCAGGGGAAACGCCGAGTAGGGTCCGCCGGAGAAATGGACCATCAGGCCGATGCACAACGTGTCTGAGGCCAACTGGACCGAGGTCAACACGACCCGGGGAGCCCGGGCCATCAGGGCCGCCCAACAGACCGCCATGGAGGTCCCCATGAGTCCCAGGGACCCCAGCATTCCGGGCATGGAGACGTCATCGGAGCCGAAATGGTAGGCGAAAAGGGTGGAAACCGAGAGAAAGGCGGCCAGGATCAGCCGCCAGATGAGAAGTCGGGCATTGGGATCACGGCCGCCGGGCCCGGCGGAAGTCGACTGGGCCCGGCTGCCTCTCTGCGCAGGGATCAATCCCCTACCCTCCCACGACGCTCGACATCTTGAACATCGGCAGGTACATGGCGATCAGCATGCCGCCGACCATGGTACCCATCAGGACGATCATGACCGGCTCGATGGCCGCGGTCAGCGCGTCGACCGCCGCATCGACCTCGTCGTCGTAGAAATCGGCGATCTTGGACAGCATCTCGTCCAGGGCGCCGGTCTGTTCACCGATGCCGATCATCTGGACGACCATGGGCGGGAACACGCCGCTCTCCTTCATGGGCGCGGCGATGGTGTCGCCCTGGGCGATGCTCTTGGCCGTCTCGTCGATGGCCTCCTGGATCACCCGGTTGCCCGCGGTGCGGGAGGTGATCTCCAGGCCCTGCAGGATGGGCACACCGGAGCCGATCAGCGTCCCGAGGGTCCGCGTGAAACGGGCCACGGCCGACTTCAGCAGCACGGTCCCGATGACGGGGATCTTCATGAACAGGCGGTCGGTGTTCCGCTGTCCGTTGATCGTCCGGCGATAGGACTTGAAGGCCCAGGTGAAGCTCAGGGCGCCGCCCAGCATGGCCCACCAATAGCCGCGGATGAAGTCCGAGATGCCCATGACGATCCGGGTCGGTGCCGGCAGGGTGCCGCCGAAATCGGAGAACATCTTGGCGAAGACGGGAATCACGAACATCAGCATGAAGATGCAGGCGCCGCCGGCGACCGTAAGCACGATGGCCGGATAGGTCATGGCGCCCTTCACCTTGCGCTGCAGGGCGTCCGCCTTCTCCAGGAACACGGCCAGACGGCTGAGGATGACGTCCAGGATACCGCCGGCCTCACCGGCGGCGATCATGTTGACGTACAGGTCGGAGAAGATCCGGGGATGCTTGTCCAGGGCCTCGGCCAGGGTCGAGCCACCCTCCACGTCGGCGGTCACCTTGAGGACCGTGTTCTTGAAGTGGGGCTTCTCCAGCTGCCGTCCCAGGACGTCCAGGCACTGGACCAGGGGCAGACCGGCGTTGACCATGGTGGCGAACTGCCGGGTGAAAACCGAAAGGTCCTTGACCGAGACTCCCTTTTTCTGAAGGAAGCTGATGTTGATGTCCTTCGGCTTCTTCTTGATCGAAGTGATGACGATGCGCCGCTTGCGGAGGTACTCCCCCACCGCGGACTTGTCGGTCGCTTCGTATTCACCGGTCAGGGTCTCGCCCTTGGCGGTTTTCCCTTTCCAGAGATATGTCGTGGCGCTCACGGGTTCCTCCACTTCCTAGGTCGGCATGCCGACGGGTTCACCAAGCATGCCCAACAGTTCCTGGGCGTCGCTCGTGCGGCCCAGTGCTTCCTCGAGAGTGATCCACTTGTTCAGCACCGCGTGGTGCAGGGACTGGTTCATGGTCTGCATGCCGTGCTTGTGCCCGGCCTGCATCAGTCCGTAGATCTGATGGGTCTTGTCGTCACGGATCATCGCCTTGATACCGGGGGTGCAGACCATGATCTCCATGGCCATGCAGCGTCCGCCGCCCCGGGCCCGCGGGATCAACTGCTGCGTCAGGACGCCGCTCAGCGAGAACGCCAGCTGCGAACGCACCTGGTTCTGCTGCCCCGGAGGGAAGACGTCGACGATACGGTTGATGGTCTCGAACGTGCTGTTGGTATGAAGCGTGGCCAGGGCCAGGTGGCCCGTTTCCGCGATGGTCAGCGCCGCGCCGATGGTTTCCTTGTCACGCATCTCACCGATGAGGATCACGTCGGGATCCTGCCGCAGGACGTACTTCAGCGCCGCGGGGAAACTGTGCGTGTCGCTGTTGACCTCGCGCTGGTTGATGATGCAGCTCTTGTGCTGGTGCACGAACTCGATCGGGTCCTCGATCGTGATGATGTGACCCTTGCGCGTGGTGTTGATGGTGTCGACCATCGTGGCCAGGGTCGTGGACTTGCCGCTGCCGGTGGGCCCGGTCACCAGGATCAGTCCCTGGTTCTTCATGATCAGCGTCCGGCAGATCGGCGGCAGGCCGAGTTCCTCGAAGGTGTTGATCTCGTAGGGAATCTGGCGGATGGCCATCGAGGTCACGCCGCGCTGCTGGAACACGTTGGCCCGGAACCGGCTGATGCCCTGGACGCCGAAGGAGAAATCGAGCTCCTTCTCGTTCTCGAAGCGCTTTTTCTGCTCCTCGTTGAGGATGCTGTAGGCCAGGCGGCGGGTTTCGTCCCCCGTCATGACCGCAAACTGGGACGCCTGCACCAGACCGTCGACACGGTACTGGGGCGGGATGCCCGCGGTAAGGTGAAGATCGCTGGCCCCCTTGGCCACCATCTCCTCGAGAAGCTCACGCATTCCTATCACTATTTTTCTCCTCCGACTTGTCGTGTGGTCGAGCGGCCCGTTCCCCGTTAATCCGATACGGCGGTCTCGCGCAACACTTCCTCGACGGTGGTGACACCCTTGGCTACCTTGATCAGGCCATCCTGGCGCAGGGTCAGCATCCCCTGCTTGATGGCCAGCTTGTTTATCTCCGAAGTCGAGGCCCGGTCCAGGATCAGTTCGCGGATCTCCGGGGTGATCGGCATGACCTCGTAGAGCCCCTGCCGTCCCGAATACCCGCTGCCGTTGCACTGGTCGCAACCCTTGCCCTTGCTCACCTTGGATCCCGGTGGCATCCCGAGATCCCTCAGCGCATCATCCGAAATCTTCACTTCTTCCTTGCAGTTCTTGCAGATCCGGCGCACCAGGCGCTGGGCCATGATCAGAACCGTGGAACTGGCGACCAGGAACGGCTCGATGCCCATGTCGATCATACGGTTGACCGTACTGGGCGCGTCGTTCGTGTGCAGGGTCGAAAGCACCAGGTGACCGGTCAGGGCCGCCTTGGTGGCGATGCCCCCGGTTTCCAGGTCACGAATCTCACCGACCATGACGATGTTGGGGTCCTGGCGCAGGAACGCCTTGAGCGCCGATGCAAAAGTCAGGCCCACGTCATCGCGGACCTGGACCTGGTTGATGCCGTCGATGTTGTATTCGACGGGATCCTCGGCGGTCATGATGTTGCGCTGGCTGTCGTTCAGTTTCGACAGGCAGGAGTAGAGCGTGGTCGTCTTTCCCGAACCGGTGGGCCCGGTCACCAGGACCATGCCGAACGGCGCGGCGATGGCCGTGTAGATGTCGTCGATGGCCTTCTGTTCCATCCCGAAATCGGCGAGGTCCAGGTTCAGGTTGCCCTTGTCCAGGATTCGCATCACGACCTTCTCCCCGAAGATGCAGGGCAGGGTCGAGACGCGGAGGTCGACTTTCTTGGTCCCGATCTTCAGCTTGATGCGGCCGTCCTGGGGGATGCGGCGCTCGGCGATGTCCAGTTCGGACATGATCTTCAACCGGCTGGTGATCGCGTTCTTGAGCTTGATCGGCGGCTCCATCACCTCGGACAGTACGCCGTCGATGCGGTAGCGCACCCTCATGTTGCGCTCGTAGGGCTCGATGTGGATGTCGCTGGCCCCCAGCTTGACCGCCTCGGCCAGCAGGGTGTTGACCAGCTTGACGACCGGGGCGTTCTGGCCATCCTGCCCCGTGATGTCGTCGTCGTCCATCTCCTCGACCAGCTCGATATCGTCCTCGATACCCTCCATGATGGAGGCCAGCGAGTCGGTCGTGGCGTAGAACTTGTCGATGTTCTTCTTGATGGACATCTCGCCGGCGACAGCCGGCTGCACATCCAGGCCGGTGATGAACTTGATGTCATCGATGGCGAAGATGTTGCTCGGGTTGGCCATGGCCACGGTCAGCACCCGGCCGGCGCGATGGATGGGCAGCACCTGGAACTTCCGGGCCACGTCGCCCGGGATCATGTCGATGCATTCCATTTCGATGTCGGTCTTTTCCAGGCTCAGCACCGGCAGGTTGTAGACCTTGCCCACGAATTCGGCGTACGTCGTTTCGTCGATGGCGCCCAGCTTGACCAGGGCCTGCCCCAGTGAGCCCCCGTCCTTCTTCTGCATTTCCCGGCATTTGGCCAGGCTGGCCTCGTCCACGAGCCCGGCTTCGAGAAGCTGGGTTGTTATCTTGTCCTTGGCGGCCGTGGTGGAGCCTGTATTCATGTTGCGATTACTCCGCTCTGGTAATTCAGCATAGCCTTTTACGAACCGGCCGCGAAAGCCGGGTGTCGGCCCCGGGGACGGCCCCTCCGCGGAGGGAGTTTTCTGGCGGTCCACCGGTGCCACCTCTTATTCGGAAGAGAAACAGCGGACTTTACCTGGATTTATGGGGAATCTTCGGCGAGGGAGTCTGCGGCCGCCGTGACCGAGAAGTCGACCAGGGGCGCCAGTCTGGCAGAAAGCGCGGGCCCGATGCCCTTGACCATGCGCAAATCCTCTTCAGAATGGAATATATGGCCTTCTGCACGGACGTCCTGGATCCGGGCGGCGAGCACCGGGCCCACTCCCGGCAGGAGGGTCAGGCTGTCCGTGCTGCAGGTATTTATGGGCAAGGGAGAGGTCAAAACCGGCCGGGGAGCTTTTTCGGCGGCGGTGGCCTGGCCGGGACCCGGGACGAGATCATCGAGCCACATGTGGTCCCGCCACCTGCCGTCGGGGGTGACCAGCATCTTCTGGCGCACCAGGCGGCCGCCCATCAGCAGGGCGAAGGCCAGCAGGATGCCGGCGGCCTGACGGCCCGAAAGGGGAAATCGCGGGGAGAACCTACGGGTCAGTAGCGGAATTTCCAATCCAGCCTCAGGTCCAGTTCCTGGCCCGGGCTCAGGGCCCCGGCGGTCATCTGGGACTTCTCCCCGGTCAGGTTCTTGATCGCCACCGAGAGATTCACCCCCACCAGCCGGAATCCGATCAGAAAGTCGTGGGTCGACCGGGGAGGTATCCGGTACTCCCGGGTCACGTCCCAGGGATCGGCCATCTCCCCCAGCCAGGAATTGAACAGGGCCAACTGGAGGATGCCGTCTTCCTGGAAGAAGTGGTTCTCCCACATCAGGTGCAGACGATAATAATGGGTCGCCGGCAGATAGCTTGCCGGCTGTTCGATCTGGTCGAAGCCCTGCCACGTCGCCTCCAGCATCACCCGGGCCCAGCCGGCCAACCGGCCTTCGCGGCCGATGCGTCCGGTCACCCGGGCGGCGTCCATTTCCAGGCCGTTGGCCCAGACGCCGGCGTTGGGGTTGGAAGCCTCCACCTGCCAGAATATGCCTTCCTGCAGGCGGCGAACGCTGCCGACGACTGCAAGATCGAATCCCAGCAGGCGCCGCCGGAGCAGGAGACTGGCCCGCATGGTGTTCTCCCGCTGGAGGTCGGGATTCGGCAGCAGGGAAAGGGGACGCACGTCGACAACATGGCGGATGGGTGTCAACAACTCGTCACTGCGGGGAGCGCGGCCGCCGTAATAGAGGTCAAAGTTCCACCATGGGGACGGGGCGCCATTGCCCCAGGCCAGGCTGCACTCCGGTCCGAACCCGGCGTACGAGTCCCATTGCCCACCCACCTCGAGGGCCAGACGGGTGCCGCCGGGCCTTACCCCGGTCCGGAAAGCCGCCAGGCCGCGGTTGCCCTGGCCCTCTCCGTTGCCGACGGCCTCCCGGGCCCACTCGCCCCGCGTGCCCGTGTCGTACACCGACCACCGGCTGAACAACAGGGACAGGCCGGTCAGCGAGGGACGGTCCGGGTCGGAATCCGGAGATGCCTTGGTCAGGTCCAGGCGCACCCCTTCCATTCCGGTCTCCACCTTGCGCCGCTCGTTGGCCACGCCGGTGGTGTCGCGGTTTCCCCATTCGATGTCGCGGTTCTTCCAGAAGACGGATGTCCGCCAATCAACCCCGCCGGTGCGGGCGACCATCGTGGCGGCGATGCCGTCATCCCAGATTTCCTGCTGGTCGGCCCCGAGTGTCGGCAGGCTGTCCTTGGTCTTGCGTCCGTTGGAGAATTCGAGCGCCAGCTGGTTGTCCTCGTCAAGGTTGCGGATGAGACGGGTCCGGCTCAGCCGGATCTTGCCCTGGCCGGGGAAACCCTCGGGGTAGGTCGACTGGAAGATATCATCGGACTCGTCGGTGTAATTGTAGCCCTCGTTGTCGAGGGATTCCTCGTACTCGAAGGTGGCCCTCCAGGCGGCCCTGGGGGTCAGGATGTGAATACCCCTGAAATAGGTTTCGTGGTTCCCCTTGACCCCGCGGTAGGCCGAAGCGGCCCGGTCGGGATCCGGGTCGGCAAGGGTCAGTCCGATCAGGCCCCCGGCGCCGCCCCAGCCGTCGGCGCCCATGCCGTCATTCCGCAGGACCAGGCCTTCGGTGGGGATCAGCGAAGGGTCATCGGCCAGGATGTGGCCGGTGCCGACGGGGATTCCATCCCGGACAAAAAGCGGCGCGCGGCTGGTGGAGGCCTCGCCCAGGACCACGGCGGTCGCCCCTGTCCCCCCGTCCTGGACAGGGACCCAGGGAGAGTACCAGTTCAGCCAATCCAGGCCGGTGGGCGCGAAGGGAGTCCACAGGGATCGCCGCCAGCCCATGGCCTGGCCGGCACGACGGGATCCCGGATCCAGCGGCGACGTCGCCGAGCTGTCCGGGGCCGCGGTGGGTTCGGGTGACTGCGCGGCCCCGGTTTCCTGGGCCCGGGCCGCTCCCGGGCCCCCGAGGGCCACCAGGACCACCGCCGCGACGGCCAGGACACCGCCCGAGCTTCCGGTCAGGGGAGCCCGGGCCAGATGGGACAGTCGAGGCACCAACAGCGGGAAAAGGGATACGAAC
>Ga0055478_10000001_pt1 | contig 27494 bp, 34 predicted proteins | sample Muzzi_PWB_D1_FD_57934 | JGI IMG/M metagenome (GOLD analysis project Ga0055478, IMG submission 57934) | Wetland microbial communities from San Francisco Bay, California, USA, that impact long-term carbon sequestration - Muzzi_PWB_D1 | ecosystem: Environmental > Aquatic > Marine > Wetlands ... | reverse complement strand
CTGAATAGCGCATCTGATTACGGCTCAGAAGGTTACAGGTTTGAATCCTGTCGAGGTCACCATTAAAACTCTCAAAGAGTTTCAAAACCGTGCAAATCCTATGATTTACACGGTTTTATAGTTTTCGGACTTTCATATTAAATGGTATTATTTGATATTAAAAGGTCACAGATCGTCAACATTTTTTAAGACTGTCAACAATGTTGACGATTTAGTGTATTTTTATTTACGATTCTCAGTATAGTGATTTGACTTTCGTCTCAATGAATGTTTAATTTAAAAGACGAAAACTATGCGTACTTCATCAACATTTTCTATCCTATTTTGGATATACGGCACACGTGTCAAGAACAATCTAACTAGTATTTATGCCAGAGTAACGGTAGACGGAAAACGAGCAAACATTAGCTTAAAACATAAAGTCAACGTTAGATCCTGGGATGCCAAAAGACAAAAGGCTAAAGGTAATGGGGAAACTTCAAGAATTCTCAATCAATATTTAGACCAAGTACACTCTCAGCTTTTTCAATGTTTCAAAAACTTAAAGTTGAGCGGAAAATTAATTACTGCTGAGTTAATAAAGGCCCAATATTTAGAAGAAGGAGATAACTCTAAGACGCTACAAGACCTTCTAAAGTACCATACTAAAAAGACTGAAAAAATGCTGGCTACTGGCACCATGAGAAATTTTGGGGTAACTCAAAGATATATTAACAAGTATGTTAGTAATGTACTAAACACATCGGATGTTTACTTAAAGGAATTGGACTATAAATTCATTTGCGATTTCGAAAGTTATCTTCATGGCTATTGGCCAAAAGATCACCCAAATGCAATGGGTAATAATACCGTTATGAAACATATTCAAAGGTTTCGGAAAATAGTAACTCTGGGTTATCATATAGAATGGATGGATAGAGATCCTTTTTCTAGATGGAAACCTACATATGAAAAAAGAGAAAGACCTTATTTAACAGATAATGAGCTTTCAAATATCGAAACTTACTCTTTTCCTATTGAACGACTAGAAAGAGTAAGAGACCTATTTGTTTTCAGTTGTTATACCGGAATAGCATATGCTGATTTAATGAATCTCACTAGGGATAATATTTTAAAAGGAATAGACGGTAATGATTGGATATTCACCAATCGGCAAAAAACCAAATCGACAGTAAAAGTGCCTCTTCTGCCAAAGGCACAAGGGCTTCTAAATAAGTATAACAATCATCCAATGACACAGATATCTAGAACATTATTTCCTATAATTACCAATGAAAAAGTAAATCTATATCTTAAAGAAATTGCAGAAGCAGTTGGATTGAAAAAGAACCTGACTTTTCATATGGCCCGACACACGTTTGCTACCACGGTTACTCTAAGTAATGGCGTACCAATCGAGACAGTTTCTAAACTTTTAGGGCATTCAAAAATTGCTTCGACTCAAATATACGCTCGTGTAATTGAACGAAAAGTGAGTGAGGATATGGAACTTTTGAAAATGAAACTTGAAATCGACACTGGGCCCCGAGCAAAATTAACTAAAACCTTTAAAGAAAATGGTTATCTATAAGGTGCATCTATCTTGTAAAATTTATTTATTTAATTATAAAAAAATGTAATGTGAATGTAAATGATAAGGGGCGTTTTCCAATATCTAATTTGGCAAATAAAAAAGGAATAGAAAATTCGAGAGGATTTTCGTAATTAAGCTAAAACTGGCCATTAATTATACGGTGTTAGCAAACGTTTTTCTTGATAATAGTAATTAGTTTGTCAGATATAATTTCTGAAATCTCTTCAGTATCTGCTTTTACGTAATTCTTAAAAGATGCCTTTTTCTTCTGAAATAGGTTTTTATTTTTCTGTGCAACTTGTTCTTTTAGAGTTGTCATAATTGTTAACGTTTAAAATAGTTAGACATAAAATGCTTATTTAACTCACTTTCAAAATAATGTTTTCTTTTTTTCCAAATAAAGCCATCGCCTTTGCTTATTATTGCTACGTCTATTGGTCCTCCGACACTTTCCTCACTCGAGGAAATTCTTCTTTTTAAATAGGTCAAATATATTAAACTTTCTGCCATTTCTGCTAAATCTTCTTTTGATAGAATAGCAACAGTATCAACAGTCGGAATAATTTGTTTTTCTCGTTTTATTTTAATCAGTTCTTCTTCAAATTCGTTTGTTAAAGTATTCAAATCTATTCCTTTAATTTTAGCAGCTAATTCGGGTTGTTCTTCTTCCAGAATATCTATAATGGTTTTATTAAACTTACCAATCGTTTTCTCAAATACGGATAAATAGGTTGAGTCTATTTCAGGGTCGATACCTTTAATAAACATATTGATAACATCTGTTTGTGCAAAAGGCATTATAGAACCATTATTTCTATCTGTAATTTTGTCTGACAAGTCATCATAATATCTCAATCGATTATCAAATACTTCTGCTATTTTAATTGAAACAAGTGAAGGATAAATTTCACTTTCTCCAAATCCTCCAAAGACTAAACCTGTTTCAAGTCCAATAAAATTAGTTGTTCTTAAATGAAGATAATATAACTCAATCATTGAATTAATTATTTCGTCATTCAGTTCTATTCCTTCAAATATTACAGTAATAACTTTTTTAATTATTTCTTCCGCATAAGCTTTAAATTCTTCAATAGTATATTCTTTAAAGTCATTTAAGATGTTTGTTGCTCCATCAAAAGACCTGATATTTAAATTTAAATCTTCTAAAATCTTTTCTTTAAACTCAATAACAAGTTCTTCTTGGCTTTTGTCGTCTGAAAGATTATTAATTATTCTATCTTTTATTGATTTCAAATTCCAATAAGTGAAATTTTCTAAATTGAATTTTTGAGTTTCTTCAGAGGTAAAAAAATCTTTTTCTCTTAAAAATTCGATAAAATTATTTTTATAATCTTCTACAGTTTCAAATGCATTGTCCGCTAATTCTTTTCTATAAAGTTTTATGATAATTTCCCAAGGTGTTGTCATAAAGGTTGAAGAGCTATAAACCATTATTCCAATTGGATGATGTTTTGAAAGTGTGAAGATTTTATTTGAAGTGTTATAAATCTTTTTCTGATTTCCACCAGTTACCGTGACAGCACTATCTGCTGCCATTGTCATTCCATTTTTGTTTAAAATTCCTATTACTGCTGTCATTTTTTTCTATTACAGGTAACTTGTTATATCCGTATAAGATATACTGTTTATGGGTTTATTACTCCGGATAAGCCTAATAAACCGTTTAAATTATCAACGTGTTTTTCATCGTTTCTTTAAACTTTCAACTCAGTTCTTTGTTACCCACATGAGATAATTGTATTTTCGAACCAGATTATTATAGCTTATTGTTTCTATCCTCAGCCAAATCGTATTAATATTTGTTGCTTTTGGCTGACAATAGAATTTATTCACTTTTTTCAAACAGACTATCCGCGGTAACTTGATTGTCCATCACTTCATTGCTATGATTATTACTTTTTACACCAAAAGTAGTCACAAATGTTACAAATACATTTTTTCTATCTTTCATTTCAGAGATGAACTCCCTTTTCTTGTTACGAATATTATCGGCATACGATTTACTAATTGTAAATTTACCTTCGCTGAATTTCAATTCACAAATATTAATTGTCCTGTCGCTCCTATCAATTAATAAGTCAATTTGAGCATTATCATTTCTCCAGCTTGAACTATTTGCATCAATCCCGCTTATTCCCAAACCAATCAATATTTGTCTATCATGTTTTAAACAAAGATTTTCAAACGCAAAACCACTCCAAGAAGTATAGCTTCTTGAACTATATAGAGTCTTCCAACTTCCACCTTTATTATTTTTTATGTATTTCAAATAGAACATTGAATATTCATCCGTTAATCTATACAGTGTTTCTTTGGAGGTATTGCTGTAAGGCTTATACTGAGAAAGAAATCCAGATTCACTTAATTCTTCTATAGTCTTGGTCAAAGTGCCTCCTGAACTAATTTTGCTTTTTAAAATCAACTCATCACGGGCTATTCCTTTTTGTGAAGATGCAAGTGCCTCAACAATTTTCATATGATTATCTGAATTATCAAAAAGTGAAGCAAATATATGATTGAACTCATCCACCAAAAGTCCACTCTTATCAAAGCACAACTTATCAATTGAAACTGGAACACTATCGCCTGATTGGATTTTTTCCAAATAATGCGGAATACCTCCGACTGCCATGTATAATTGTAGATAAGAATATCTATCAAGATTAACCTTCTTAGACTTCAAAAATAATTCTGTTTCATAAAGGTTAAATGGCAATAGCCTAATTGGAAGAGTGATTCTATGGTGCAACCCTTTCGGGTCCTTCATTACTTTATTCACCATAAAAGATGCAGCGGAACCACAAATAACAACTACTAAATCGTTTCTCTTTGAGCAATAACTATTCCAAAAATGACCAAAGAGTTGAACGAATTTAGATTTATGAGTATACATCCATGGGAATTCATCAAGAAATAGTACTTTTTTTGCATCCCCACTTTTGCTATCAACATATTCACCAAAAAGGTTAAACGCTTCTAACCAGTTTTTAGGAACTTCTTTTTTAGCGAAAACTTTTTTTTGGCTGCATATTTCATTGTAGAAATTCGTAAGCTGGTCTTTATAATTTCCACCTGGTATGCCAGACACTTCAAAAATTGTGTGCTTTTTGTAAGTTTCTCTTATTAGAAAGGTTTTTCCTACCCTTCTACGACCATAAATTACTACCAGTTCAGACTTGTCTGAATTGAGTAATTTTTCAAGTTGTTCAACTTGTATTTCTCGGCCTATGATCTTACTCATAATTTTTTATCCTCAGCCAAAAGTATGAAATAAAATTCACTTTTGGCTGAGGATAGGGTTAGTTAAAATATGAAATATTCCATATTATAAATATATAGTAAATGATCATCCCCAACTTATTCAAGCAATTGGCCTCCATTTTTGGAACTATAATCGTAGTGGGAAAATTATCGTTTATTTAAACTATCATTAGTTTTTTTGATTGATTTCAAAGTGAACTTATCATATGCCATAACATCAAAAACCTTAGACTCTCCTGTTTTTAACCATTTCTTGTAAATCAATTTACCGTTCATGTAAACATAGAGTTCATCATCTTTTGTCTTCTCTGTAAAAACCATTCTATCAATCTTTTATTTAATCTTTCTTCTTCCTCAAGTATAAACCAAATGCCACACTCAATACGAGATAAATCGCAATTCCTAAAATAAAGGCATTGATATTTACCTTACCATCTGTTGAGATAGCCAGAGCCTCCGCTATCATGCCGCCAAGAAGTAGACTAATAATTAACCTTACCCACCATTTTTTCAATAGTGCCATCTTTATTTAAACTATCAACTCAATTCTTTGTTACATGGCATTCTTTTTGCATTTTATTAGTCTGTTTCTTTTCGAATCATTTGTATGCAAAAGGATAACTTCATTTCCACAGAGGCAAATTGATTAATCTCCTTTCTTATGTTTGTGTGGCTTTAATGATGGCGTATTTCCAGGAGTTTCCTTATTATCTCGTTGACGCCTGTCTGGTTTTCCTGTTGATTTAGCAATTCTTTTTGGACCTTTTTTAATTCCCATAATCTTCCTTTTTAATTAATGTTATATTTAGTATGCATAAAGTTCACTTTTTTTTCATATTTCATACTGAAATATTGCAAAATTTCTTTACACTTCAATTGTTTAATGCATTAATAGCACAAATTACTTTAATTGAATATTATTATAATTCTATCTGATATATGGCTTATTCTCATAATGCTGTGTATCGAAAGTATATAGTTACCAGTAACTATAGCCAATTATATCTATAAACATCCCTTATTAGAATTTTTTAATCACACCAATGAATTTTACCTTTTCTTATCCAAAAGTGACTTCTGCATCTACAAACTCTATCAATTGAAGGAAATACTGTTAACTTAGAGTTAGTGATTTTATAAATCCATTTTGGATTAGCATCATTTAATAAGTTTAAATGAACATCATTATCACATCCACATGGGCACTTAAAACTCATAATCCATGCCTGATTTTCATCACAAATATAAATTATATTATCACCTAATTCAACAGGTACTTCATTGGAAAATATTAAACTATATTTTTTCCTAAATAAATTGCGATAAAAATTCTTAATCCAATTTTTCATTACTTAATTCAGGCATATTTAATAATGGTACGACATCACCTCTCCCAATAAACTTATTTAAAAAAACATCATCATCATAATTGGATTTTTCATTCAAAAAATAATAATCCGTTAGGCTAAACCTTATAATATCAAAATTGTCCAAACTATCATTTTTTACATTATGTACTCTTGATAGAAATTCATTAATTGCTAAACTAGAGGCTAACATATTAATACTTATTACTGCTGGTGCCTCTACAACAATGTCAGTAATATAACCTGATTTTTTTTGTTCTTTAAACTCTTCTGGATTAACTCTTAGAAGACTCGCAGCTCTTAATTCTTCGTCATTGTAAACCCCTCTTGTTCTCAATGAGGATTTTCCAGGTTGGACATAATGTATTGAACCAAATATTTGATCGATACTTCCTTTTTTATCACTAACTAATTTTACTCCAATATCTATAAAAGGAATTAAATAAAAACTTGCAATTGTGTTTAGCAGATGTCGGCCATCAATACTATCCATACATCCAAAAAGAAAATCACAAGATGATAATTCACTAATTGCTTCACCATCATCATATAAATTTGTATCAAAACTTCTTACATTAGTATTGAATCCTATTTTATTTATTGAATCTTCAATAACACTAACCTTTGTCTTTGCTTTTTCAGCATCTTCAAACGTGGAGTTAAGAATTCTATTTAGGTTTTTGAACTCTATTATATCAGGATCTATTAAAATAAGACTGCCAACACCTAGTCTGGCCAACTGTTCTATAACTGGACTTCCGGTTCCCGAACAACCCACAATACCAATTTTCATTTCCCTTAACAAGGAAACTGTTCCTTCTCCAAAAGTTTGCCGATTTCTCAAAGAAATTTCTTCTATTTTGTCTTTCTCATTTTTTTGATATATTTTTAAGGTATAACCAACCTTTGATACTTTTTGAATGTTTTTAAACATCAAATCTTCGGTGACTACTCTTCCAAATATTTTACCGTCAGGTAATAATACTAGGCTACCATGTGGTTTATCATTTTCAAACCATCCATATAAACTAGAAAACATCTCTTTATCGGATGCATCGTCTATTTCTGAAAATTGATCAAAACCACCTGGATGACTATGTATTTTGAAAATCGCTTGATTTTTATTAACTGCTTCTGGCAATTCATTAAGTAATAAATTTGTAGGCCAGTTTATAAAATCGGGCTCTCTCGTACAATCTGCATGTGGGATTAGTATAGTTTTATGAACTAAAAATGTTTCCAAGTTCTTAGAAGATTTACGTCCACAAATTAATATTGCAACTGCTTCCAAACCATCTCCGGGGTATAGATGATTATCTATTTGATTCGAATGAATCTCTGATATTTTAAAGTTATATTGCATTTATAACAAATTCTCTTTCAAGCCAATTTTTTATTAAAAATATATGTGTTTCTAAGCAATCAAGTCCTGGTCGCCATGGGTTTTGACCTGTTCTATGTCTAGACCATCTTTGAAAAGTTTTACCATCAAGAGGTTGATTAGCTAGAGCCCTTACTTTTACGTTATCAAGTCTAACTAAAGGAGGGTAAAAGTAGGCCATATCAATTTGAGAACCTGGATAACCAGGGTCTATTCTCAAAGCTAATATAACTTTGGCGACATTATATCCGTCACAAACAGAATAATCGTGAATCAATAGCCAATTAAGATTACCTTCTTTAATGGTTTCCCAACTCCAACCATTGGCATTAAGAAATTCTGCATCTTCTTCAGGTACGTGAAATACTTTTCTCATTACCCTTCTGTCTGATCAAGAGGTAAAGTCATAAACCTTTCAATTCCAGGTAGGGTGAAATCAACTTTTTCATTATAACCTATTTTTTTAACTACTCCTCGAGACTTTTGATTTAACTGAAAACGATTGAATGGGGTTTTTCCGGCAAGTTCAAGAATTTCTTGACCAGTTAAACACTCTTCTTTCGTTTTATACTTTTCACGATCTACTTTAATTATATACTTTTTGCCTTTTGGCACATTCTTGTTATCTTTCGCAAACTCTTCAATGTCAATATATTCTTCCATAATTATATGTGTTTTATTAAATATACGAAGCCTATGACACCCTTTAATGTATCCATTCAATGGGAATGTTGTCATAGGCTTCGTATATTTAATCAAGATTCATTAATCATAACTCTTAAGATACAATGGAGGCATACAATTTAGGCCATGATAGTAAAGAAAGAAACAGGTTTACTAATACCCCTGTTTTCAAATTAATTGAAATATTAAAAGACAAATGTAACGTTTACAATAAGGATGCATGGAAGCAAATGTATATTCATTATTCAAGCCATATCTTATTTCATGCACGTCAAAGAGCTTTAACCATTTATAATGATGATCCCGAGAATATTGCCCAGGATATTACTTCGATGGTATTAGAAAAAATGTTAACCAAAATAGATACTTATGAAATAAAAAAAAATATCACGAACCCAAAAGACCAATTCAAAGTTTTTTTTGGCTGGCTTATGAGTATTTTAGAAAATGAATTTATAAATATTACTAGAGAACAAAAAGCAAAGTTAGATCTTAATAAAGAGGTTATTTATTTAAAAAAGAACCCTATTGAAGAAGACAAAGGCATTGACAACAATTCAGATAGAGCCAATTACGCTTCTAATATACCTTTAAAGAGTAGGTTGAATGTTTCATTAGCATTAAAAAAACTAACTGTAAAAGAATTACATATTCTCACAGCTTTCATGGATTTTGGTATTCAGGATAAAAAATCTTGGAAATTACCTAATCCTTATAAAAAAATTCTCTGCGAAAAATACCAGTGCAAATCAAATTCTATTGATCAAACAAAGTTGAGGGCTATTAAAAAACTCAAAAAAGAGCTTGATCAACTTTAGAACTTACCGTTAACAACTACTTAAATTAATATAGTGATTGTATATTTACATGAACTATACAACAAATTTACCATGAAAAAACACAATAAGCATTCAAATTTTGAAACAGCATTATTTAAAACTCTTGAGTATTATAATTACTCTTTCCCAAAAACGGATAGAGAAATTGAGGAGTATTTAAATTCTGACGGATTATCTAAGTTGGAAATGCCTGAAAAACTTTCAGATCCAGATACGTTGTACGATAATATTATGGAAAAAAAAAACCTTGGAGTTTCAGCTATTGCTGCTCATGACGAAAAACCTGGCTTCAAAATGACTCAAGATTTATTTAAAAAACTTGATGACAGCGAAACCCTAGAAAATGAAATTAATCATGCTAAAAAAAGAGGAAAGAAGAATTGAAAATCTTGCCGAAAAAAATGTTTATGAAGTATATTCAAAACAGCAAACTGTTGATCCAAACAAAATTGCTAATCATTTCGGTATTAAGGTATATCAGGGGGATTTTTCTGATTCCTTCAAAGGACTTATCAGATGGGATAAGGGTAAGTTCAAAATTTATTTAAATATTTCAATATTGAAAGACCATAATTATGAATTCGCACGAAATACTTGTGCTCATGAAATTGGACATGCTTTAATTCCAGGACATCGTAAAATGCTTATGAATGGAATATCTCTTGCTTTTAATTTGAACGATGAATCTGAAATTTCTAATGAAATAAAAAATGTTTATGAATTGCAAGCACAAAGTTTTGCCGCTGGGTTATTAATGCCTTCAAAATGGTTAAAAAATTACACAATCAATCAAGATGTTTCTTTATACTATATATTTTCTAAATTAAAAGTTGAATTTAAAACTTCATTGACAAGCACAGCTGTTAGATCAATGAAACTCAACCTTGCTAAATCTGTATTCATAAGGATTAGTCATACTCTTTGGTCGGTTCCATCGGCTAGTTTTTCCAAGACCTTTGATAATAAAAGAGTTTACTTTAAGTATAATGAATTCCGTAACCGAAATATTATTGAATGTAAAACCATGAATTTGGGGGGCTATGATTATCAATTGAGCTATACTAATTTGTCCTCATGGGCTTCAAATATACCCCAAGGCTCATCATATGATTTGTTAGTTAGAGAAGAAATGCTTTACACCCCTCGTTTTACTTTCTGTCTTCTAAGTATTCAGAATTAAGACGGCGGCGAAGGTTCTCAGGGATTTTCTCAAAACGTACCATAATGAAACAATGTGATATTATTTTTTATGTTCAATACAGAATGAATTATTTATATCTTGATCTCTATCCCAAAACAATTTTTTACATCTAATACAATTCCTTCTTCCTTGAAAAGCAAGATATTTATAAAGTGTTCTCTTTCATCTAACATCAATTAACTTCATAATTTCTTCAATTCTTAGCTTATTTTCTTTATAATATTTTTCGGCTAAAATTGCTTTTTGCTTTGCTTCTTGATTTAATCGTTTATTTAAACTTTCACCAACGGTTGGTTTATGGTGCTTTTGCAACCCATAGGGGGCAGCATTATTAATTCTTCTTTTTTCTAATGAGAGCTAACTAGTTATTTCAGTTATAAATATAAGTTTATCCCGAAAATCTTAAGGAATAATAGTAATAAATAGTTATTACAAACCCTAATTTAATAATTACACAACTTATGGTAGAACCAGATAAATAAACACCCAAGACACACCCAAGTTGGGTATTTAAAAATTGAGCAAAGAATCATAGGATACGTATACAATTAGCTTACATAATTGACTAAAGAAAGCTCAAAAGTCACTAATTCCACCCATAATAATTGATAAAAAAAACACCCAAGTTGGATGCATCATGTGAATAAAGTACAGTAAACCTTTCCAAATTTGCATAACGAAAGTCAAATCCAGTTAGGGGCTATCATTTAAATTGAAACAAACAGATAGCCCCTTTCATTTAAAACATTTTACTATGCCTACAAGTATAATTACAACAGATGATCTTCGAGATTTCAAGATGGAACTACTCGATGATATTAAAAAGCTACTTACCAATCAAACTTCCGGAAAGCTGAAGAAATATCTAAAGTCTTCAGAAGTAATGGCACTACTTCAAATTAGTCCAGGAACTTTGCAAAATCTTAGAATTAATGGAACATTACCTTATACTAAAGTAGGCGGTATTATTTTTTATGATTCCGATGAGATTCAAAAAGTAATGATTGAAAATCGAGTTCATAACAATTTCTAATAAAAGATGTATGAATTATATAAAACATCTTAACGGTGTGTTTCAACAATTCTCTAAGGATTCCAAGTTGAATCCGACACATATAAGTTTGTACATGGCACTCTTCCAGTTCTGGAATATCAATCGATTTCCAGATATATTCTATATCAATCGAGAAGAAGTCATGAATATGGCTAAAATAGGTTCTAAGGCAACATATCACCGTTGTTTAAAAAATATGGATAGCTGGAAATATATCTATTATTATCCTTCTCATAACCCCTTTAAAGGTAGTAAAATCAAGATGCTCATTTTTGGTACAACTTCTGAACAACTCTTGAACGAGCCTGAAACAACCTCTGAACAAGCGTTAGTATCTTATATAAACATAAATAAACAAATAACAAACAATAATAAACTTAAGCTACCAAAAAATAAAAATGAAGTTATTAATTTCTTTAAAAACAAAAAATGGCCTGAGATAGAAGCCTCAAAATTTTACAATCACTATAAAAGTATTGGTTGGAAAATTGGTGGAAAGGCAAAAATTGAAAATTGGCAGTCAACAGCTGAAAATTGGATGTTAAAATCAAAAGAAATTAAACAAATTGGGCAAGTGTCTCAAATTCAAGACAACCTGCAAACAAGTAAAAACAAAGATTATGACCAACCCTTGTAAAATATATGAAGACGGTGTAGAATATACACTAGGTGTGCTCACTGGGAATAAAGTTATTTATGATTTCCCCAAAATAATGATCTATTTAGAGGCAAAAGGAAAGTTACTATTTGGTGATCATTTTAGAATTTATAAGAAAGATCAGAGAATAATACGGGAGCTATGTAATTACTTTATCAAAGATAAAGAGAGTTGCGAAAAACTTGGTATTGACCCAGGTAAAGGGCTTCTGATTTCTGGTCCTGTTGGATGTGGTAAAACAAGTTTGATGAAACTAATGAAATATATAGTTCCGCATCAAAGACCTTACTCGGTCGTTGCTTCTCGATGCATTGTTTTTTCTTTTAACCATTTGGGATATAAAACTATTGAAGATTTTGGTGATTCTCAATTCTTTTGTTTTGATGACATCGGTGTTGAACCAATCGGTAGACATTATGGTAGAGATTGTAATGTGATGGGTGAAATTTTATTGTCTCGATATGAACTTTTCCTTGAGACTAAAATAAAAACACACGCCACTACAAATCTGAACGCTGAGGAATTAGAAAAGCGATTTGGGATCCGTGTTCGAAGTCGTATGAGGCAATTGTTTAATTTGATCGCTTTTGATAAACAATGTGTGGATAAGAGAAAGTGAATCACTGACAGATAAAAGCATCCAATAATGATTATTAGCCGATTTACTTATTAAGATATAAAATCAAACCATCACTTCTTCAATTTTGTTTTTTAATTAAATAAATTAAGAAAGATTGAATAGCTCAAAGATCTGAATACTTTTTAGTCTTCAAGCCAGCCTCACCTAATCATAAATAGTCAAAAACTTCAATTCTAATTATTGATGTTGAATTTTACCAAAAACTACACACATTTTTAATCGCATAAAAAGAAAAACGACGTTTTGAACTTCATTTTAGATTTTACTTTAGGGGTTATCAACACGCCTGCTCTGTATTCTCATATCCTTTGATGTCAATTAATATCAAAATTATTCGAATGAATTCAGATATTATGTTATTCACAATTACATGACTATCAGTATTTTAAATAATTATATCTATTATATTTAAAAGATTAAAAATGAGCTAAATCTTAATCCATTCAAATATGAAAAAATCAATGTATTTGACCGCCATATTAGTATTAATATCGTCGTCACTTTTTGCACAAATCGGAGGTATAGAAAATTCCGTTAATGATGTTTCCAATACCATTAGGGCTATTTTTCCAATAATCCTAGGTGTGATTTTCCTAATAGGCTTCTTGTTTAATGCAGGTCATTTCTTTGGGGAAAACTCTGATCTGAAAAAAGGAATTACTCGCGTATTAGTTTTTGTATTAATCGCAGGTGCTGTTGTTGGAATCTTCACTTATCTAATAACAATAGTTGTTTAATGAAGCGATTCGAAGTATATAAAAACATACGAAAGCAAGCAATGATATTTGGGCTGCCATTATTATTGTTTGCCTTAATGATGATTTGCATTGTTGCATCCTTAATGGTAATTATTTTTTCTTTTAGATTTGTTATGATTATCGGTGTTATTATCTTTAATACAGCACTATATATTTCCTTACTCAGAATGTCAAAGCATTCACAATTCTTCCCGCTTACCAAAATGTTTCCAAAAATCATCAGCAATAAAAAAACTTCGGCATTAGATTATGAATAAGATTAATATATCATCATACCAGCCAATTGTAGATATTCAAGATAATGTTGTCTTTGCCAATAATGGCAACATAATACTGTGTTATAAATGTACACTTCCAGAAATTTACTCTTTATCAGAAAAAGATTTCGATGACTTGCATTCAGCCTGGTTTCAAGCAATCAAGTCTCTTCCAACGGGAAGCGTGATCCATAAACAAGATATTTATCTGAAAAAATCTTACTGCTCAGAAAAATTACCCAACAATACTTTTTTAGCAAAGTCAACCTATAACCATTTCATGGGGCGAGAATTTATCGAGCACAGTTGTCACATATTTTTTATTCTGACAAATAACAAAACATTGAATAATCCCAAATATGTGAATCCATTTAGAAAGACTGCTAATGGAATGGATCTGGAAATGAATGAAAAAATAAAAAGTTTTGTCCGATCTGTAAGTGATTCCGTTTCCTTTATCAATAATAGTCGAAAGGTAACATTGACACCTTTAGTTGAAGGTGAGATCCTCGTATTAACCAATGACTATTTTAATGGTTTCAATATTGGACTAGACACGGATATTTTGCTTGAAAAAACCAATATCAACATAGGTGAAAATTATTTTGATGTTCTCTCGGTTAATAGTGAACTGTGCTTTGGAGACAGTGTTCGAAGTTGCAAAACCAATGAAAGGTTCACCTCTGATGATTTCATTTTCCATCAAGGCTTCATCGATGGAATAGGCCTCACGTTAACAGATAATCATATCGTAAACCAGATTATTTATTTAGATGATAAGCAGAAATGGCGTAAACTACTGGATATTAAAATTGAACAACTCAATAAGAGTTCGAATTTTGGCACGCAAAATAAAGTAGTTCTTAAGAAAATTCAGCATATCCAAGACCAAATTAATGAAGATGACAATGCACTAATTATTCGTGGTCATCTTAATGTCATTTACTGGGATAAAAACGCTGAAAATTTGAGTCGAATTAGCACTAAAATTAAGGCCGAATTTAAAGAACTGGATATTATTCCTTATTATCCTAGGGGTCACGAGCGCAAGAATTACCTTTTAAATAGTTACTTCTGTTTTTCATCAAATTTTTCCAATGAAGATCTTTTTGTAACTGATTTAAAGCACGCGCTGTGCTTAACAATAAATAACAGCAACTATAAATCAGATCCGACCGGAATCATTTTCAATGATAGAGAACATAACATTCCAATTCTAAAAGACGTTTGGGATGAACAGAAGAAACGAATCAAAGCTCGAAACTTCGCTATTTTCGCCCCAACAGGAGAAGGTAAATCTTTTCTGGCCAATAATATCCTACGTCAATATTTTGAAAGTGGTGTCCGATTGGTCATTATCGACCTAGGTGGATCATATACCAAATTTGCAAGACTCTATCCAGAACAATATGCTGTACTTCGCTATGAAAGCGGAAAGAGCTTAGGAATAAATCCCTTTTATATTAAAGATCTGCAAGATTTAACACCAGAACGATTGGAAGATCTAACTGTGTTCTTGTTTGAGCTGTTTGCATCGGACTTTAAGGTTTCCAAAGCCCAATCAGTTTCTGTCAAGAAAATACTAGTTTATTACTATCAAAGTATTTTTGAAAATCATTCATTAAATAGTTTTTACACCTTCATTGAAAACCATCAGAATGACCTTTTACAAACCCTTAGAATACAATCAGATTATTTCAACATAACTAGCTTCCTTCATATCATGTCTGAATATGTAAAAGATGGGATTTATAGTTTTCTCTTTGAGGTAAGTGAAGATCAAACCTATAAAATTGAAGACAAACGACTCATTGTTTTTGAACTGGATGAAGTAAAGGATAATAAGGAGATTTTGTCGGTAATGCTGAAACTCATTAAATCTGCTATTCAAAGAACCATTTGGAAAAATAGAGCTGAAAAAGGAATAATTCTATTCGATGAATTTGCCAAACAACTCAAGTTTGACAATGTATTGGAAAGCGTAGAATTCTACTACCAGGCCATCAGAAAACAAAATGGTGCTATTGGTATTATTCTACAATCCATAAATCAATTACCGGACAATTCTACATCTGCTAGTATCCTAGAAAACACTCAAGTTATCTATAGTCTTAATAATGAAAAGGGGTACGCAGAATTAAAAAAGAGGCTTAACCTATCGGGTCATGATTTGAATCAATTAAAATCAATCAAAAACAATTTAACAGGACCTCGAAAATACACCGAGATGTTCATCAAAATAGGGAAACAAAGCAACATTTTCAGGCTAGAAGTTCCTAAAGAAGTTTATGCTGCCTACCTGACAGATGGCGCAGAAAACGAAGAAATAATGGCACTTTATAGTAAGCATCAGGACATGGAAAGGGCTATCGAAGAATATATTAAGTAGTTATAGCCCGAATCTACTATTAACAAATAAAATCAAAGAAAATGAAACATAAATTGAAAAGAGTATTTATATCTGTAACAATTGTAGTTATGATTTTCGCCTCTGGAAACCACAGAGCTGCAGCCCAAGGCGTACCAGTTTATGATAATACTAACTTTTTAAGCCTTGTAAAATCGCTTATAGAATCCGCTAAACAAACATCACAATTACTAAAAACAGTTGAATTTCTTAAGGCTCAGAAAAAGAACATTGATAAAGTAAATAATGTTGTGAAGCAGCTCAAGGCCGTACAAGAACTAGCACGAAACAATCAGATCTTATTCAACGTGGTTAAAAATGATCTTCGTGATATTCTTAACTCACCATATATCAAACCGGATGAGATCTCACGAATATCGGATTCATTTAATGCGATTATAGAAACCTCCATGGAGGATATAGATTTCATTGATCAGGTTTTAACTAGTGACTACCTAAAAATGTCAGATGCCGAGAGAACAAGTGTTCTAAAAGAGAAAGAAACAAAATCCAAAGAAATGGTTGCTGAAATCACAAAAAAAACAGAACGCTATCGGGATATTATCTCCTTTAGAAAAATGCAGGACATGGTAAATAACAGGGAAACTACTTATTAAAAATAACCGCAAACATTTTTCTAGTTATGGGACTACAATATATAGATGCTGTTTTTCAAACCATTAAAAATAGTGACTTCTCGCAATACACTATTGCCGGAATGAAAATGCTTGCGGTACTTTTTTTTCTAGTTAATATATTGAAAAAATATAATGAAGGTATTGTCGATAAAGACGGTTATACTTGGGGACTAAGTCCAGGGGAGCTTGCCAAAAACTTCGCGGTGGTTATCCTCGTTATTTTTTCAACCCAGGTGTTAGGAGTTTTCGATGGAATTCTTCTGGCCATTGAATCACAATATAGAAATACGGCACCTGCTTTGCTTCCTCTTCGAATGCAGAACATCTCTCTTGAAGAAGATGTTGGCGCATTAGAAGCTGCTAAAAAGGCTTTAGCGTTACTTTATGAAGCCTTGGTGACACCGTTATTTGGATGGAAAATCCTTGCCTTTATTGCAAGTCTTTTCCTTTGGATACTGGATCTATTTATTTACCCCTTATTCTTGGCAGAGCGGTATTTCTTACTTGGAATTATGCAGGCCTTCTTTCCCTTAGTAATTAGTTTGGCTGTTTTTGAAAAGTTCAGGACTATGGCATATAATTTTTTCAAGCTTTACGCCGCGGTCTATATGTTAGTTCCAGCATTCTTTTTGGTCAATGTATTTGTAAATGCTATTTACACTGAGATAAATACCAATTTTTGGGTAGATCTTTTCGGAACTGATGTTGGTAGCCGAGTTTTCGCTCCGGTTGTTGAACTAGGGTCCATTGGTTTTATCATCTTTTTAAAATTTAAACTATACAAACGAGCAACTTCATTCACCCTTAGACTATTTACATAAATGAAAACACCTTACAAAAATATCTATGCAGTCCTTAAAACAAATCGGTTTATTGTTATAGCGGTGATCTCCGCTTCAACGCTCTCTAGCCTATTTTCTGGATGGATGGTTTATAATATCAATGATAAAGCATTAAATAATGCCTTTGCCATTAGCACTGAAGGGTCAGTGATACCATTAAAATTAGTTACCCAAAAAGAAAATTTCAACATTGAAGCATTAGCTCACCTAGAGCTCTTTCATACCTACTTCTATAATATTGATGCTAGTAACTATAAAAAGAATTTGAAGAAGGCTCTGTGGCTAGGCAATAGCTCGGTTGACAATCTATACAGACAAAAGAAAGCCGACGGGATATATAATCGATTATTACAATTTTCTCTAGTTCAAAAAGTACTTAGCATTGAGTCTAAAATTCAGCATAACAACGGTACTTATTCCTTTGAAACAACAACTGTTTTTGAAATTAATAGAGGTACTATCGTGGATAAGTACGAGATGGTCTGTACTGGAAACTTAATTTTTGTAGATAGAAACTATCCCAATAACACCCATGGCCTTTTAATTACAAATTATTTTGAGAAATCCTTAAAAAAAGTATTTAACCAAAACCCATAATGGCCTTCTAAAAAATATAGATATGAAGATAGAAAAGAATAAAATTGTATTTGGTTCAATACTCGCCTTGGTCATCATTTTTATCATTACCTATTCCACTTTGGTATTAGGAGTTGATCAAGATGAGTCATTAAAATTGAAAAATACATTAATTCCAAAATTAGAACATGATCAACAAGAGTATAAATCCAAACTCGATGCCATAAATGGTTTAAAACAATTCCGAGAAACCAATGCACCTAGTATATATGATGAGAAATTACTTGACTCTTTGGGCTTCTATGACCGAGACTTTATGGATAAAGAAAAAAAACGAATCATAGATAGCCTTTATAGTTCAAGTCGGTTAAAATATTCTCAAAATTCATATCGAAGCGCTACATCAAATAAACCTAAAAAGTCTGAAGATGACTCTTTTGATTCAAATTTAAAAGAACCTATTTCAGCTAAAGAAATTGGCTTAGAACATCAATTATTCTTTGCGGCCAGTCCTTTAAAAAATAACACAACTTATATAAGTAATACTAATGCGGTAATTTATGCAGAAGTTGATGGAAATCAAGTTGTAAAAGACAATTACAGATTGCGTATGCGACTGACACAGGCTGTAACCATAAATAACATGTCACTGCCTAAAAACACGCTCATCTACGGCTTTATAAGGATTCAACCTAACCGAGTTAAAATAGAAATAGTAAATATTAATCACCAACCCACCAAGTTAAAGGCTTTCGATTTTCAAGACGGAAGTGAGGGTATCTATATCGAAAATAGTTTTATGGCGGAAGCTACAACTGAAATTATTGGGGATATAGTGGAGGACGTAAATATTGCTGGGGTTCCTCAGGTAAGTGGTGTGAAAAAGATTTTCCAGCGAAATAACAGAAATGTGAAAGTAACGATTGCCAATAAATATAAACTAATTTTAAAATCTGAATTATGAAACAATTATTATTTATAAGTTTCTTTCTTGCCGTAAACCCTTTGGTTAAGGCACAACAAAATACTGAATTAGATACCATTTATGCCAACGATAAAAAAAACGTTGCTTTGTTCTTTCCCGAACCTATACGCCACGGCATAACTGGGTCGGAAAATTTTATATTTACCTTTAACCGAGAAAAAGAGAAGTATCTCGGATTACTACAAGCTAAGCCAGGAGATGAAAGTAATCTTCTTGTGATAAGTAATAGAGGCTCTATTTTTTCCTATATCATAAAGTATTCAAATGAGCTTCCCACACTGAATCATTTTATTACTAAAGATAAACAAATTGGGAATGAAAATCCTCTTTCTGATAATTCAACAAAAGAAATACCTAAAAAACACAGTTTCTCTAAAACAAAGGAGTATCATGAGGGTTTTTGCTCCTATTTAATCAATCGAAAGCATCGTATAGCGAAGCTTAAAAAGCAAATCGATGGTGTTACCCTTAGCATAGAGAACATTGTTTTTGACAAGGAAGAATTATATTTCGTAATTCAGATTGACAATAATTCCTCATTGGACTATGATCTGAATTTTTTAAATACCTCTGTTCAAACCAGAAAAAAAGGGAAAAAGAAATCGATGCAAAGCTTACCTAAAGAGCCTATTTTAAAGTATAATCTGCCTGTAAAAATTAAGGCAAAGCAAACAAAAAAGATGATATATGTTTTTTCCAAATTTTCAATTAGCCCTTACCGCCTAGTAACCTTAGAGTTAAACGAAAAAAATGGAGAACGAAATTTAAAACTAAAAGTTGCCAGTAAGTATATTAATAACCCAAATTAATATGGATTTACAAAACAAAGCCCTTAATTTTCTTTTTAAATTAAGGGCTACATTTTGGACCTTCATTACATATCAATAAGTGCATCATCAGGCATCACAAATTTCATCTAACCTTTGCAATATGATCTCTCTAAGCCTTAAAATTTCAAATCTTAAATTAAACAATTCTTCTAAGGACATATCTTCAATATCCGTATCTATCAACTCTAAATATTCAAGGTACAAATCAATCGTTTCTCTGTCCATAATTCAAAATAAATAAACTTTTAAAAATTTGCATAATAGTTGGAATTACCATTTGTAAGGTTTTTCCATAATTAACATTTGCAATCAAAAGTAAATTGCGTTTTCAGTCAGCAAAGATCGATCTTGCTTCCAGGTATATCCTTTCAAAATTTTCCTTAAAATCTTCATTTGTAAAATGATTTATTTGACTTGGGAGTTTCTTTTCAATTTTTTGTAGTTTAAACTTCACCTTGCGATCCTTACCATCCGCAAAGGTTATGAATTCACCTTGTTTTAATCTAAAGAAGGCATCAGCTCGTATTTTCGATACTTCACGCTGCCCAGTGGTAATTCGAGTATCAAAACTGAGGTTATGACCGCGGTTGACACTTGTTGTTTCCTTGCAAATAATCTCAAAAAAGCGCTCATAGTATTTCGCTGTATCAGGATCATTTACTTTTCCAAAAAATTGATAGGATAGGTTACTCAAAATAGCCCGACTTGCCTTATCACCATACATCATGTCATTTTGAATTTTATCCTGCATCACATAGACCGTGGAAATATCATAACTTCTCAGGGTGGCTGGGATTCGGTGCATATTCAATAGTCGAATGGTGGGAGCTTCTTCCATCATTAGAAATGATGGATTAGCATTTCTAAGGCTCATTTGTTTAATAATCGTATGAATAATAGTCGCAATAACAGGAGAATAGGCAGTTTCATATTTTGGATTGTTAACCACCGAAATAACGGAAGACCTTTCCTGATTATTAATATCAAGGGGCACATCATCTTTAGACAAAACCATAAAGATATGTTGGGTATTAATTTTTTTAAACGCGTTTGCCAACGTACTCTTAACGCCTGCCGTTTGGCGATCAGAATCTTTGCCGCTTATAAAAGCATCAGCCATCGCGCAGGAGATCGTATTAGTTCTAAGAAATGCTATAAGACTATCTGTTTCCAAAAATTGATAGATCGCTATTAAATGTGGTAAGGTGCAAAATTCCGGGTAGTCGGTTTTCAATTTCCAAATAAGCCCTCCAATTAATCCTTCAGCAGCATCATTAAAAAATTTGGTAGTACCGGTAGTCCCAGATTCCCGTTGTTCCAATAAATTTTCTATAAGTACTCGTGAAACCTCATTAACGGCTTCCTCATTTTCCATATATCTTGGAGCAATAGGATTCACTCGTTGGTAAATTGTATCAAATGAAATAATGTAAAAAGGGATATCATAAGCCTTAAATAATGGATACGCTAATTCAGTGAGTTCAAAATCCTTATAATCGTGGATCACCCCACAAAATGCATGTTTACTGAAATGTTGTAAAAAATTATAGACCACACTTTCGGTTTTCCCGCTTCCTGCAGAACCTATAATTGAGGCACCGCGTTTAATGTTATTGACCTGAAAATTCCCATTGCGAACCTTGAACCGAACTTTGTATTTGTCCATAGCCCTGTCTGATTCTAACTGGTGTTGGGTAAAGACATACATCACAACATTACTTAAAATCAAAGGGCAACCGATAAAAAGTATCGATTCTAAAAATGATACAAAAACTTGATCTATCCAAAACAGCATAATTTGATAACCAACAATGAAAATTGAATTAATAGCAAAAGCAAATCTTGTCAATTTATAGAAACTATAAAAGACTAGGCAAGTGCCAACTTGCAAACTAAGAATAAAAGAAAGACTCTGTGTTTCCATAAAAATTAAATCCCTATTGAACCAGACTTTGTAGCTAGGTCTACACCTTTTTTGAACTGTCGAAGAACCTTCAATGCCATCTGGACTTTATTAGTTGGAATATTCATAATTGGAACTCCTGACTTTCCCAAAATCTTAAAGGCAATTACTTTTTCATTTGTTGACAAACCCAGTAGGGTAGTAAAGAAATGTTTGGGGTTTTTGATGAAGTCTTTATTAGCCTTATATGACTCTGCATAATTTCTTTTGTACTTAAAAGTTTTGTCAAAGGTTTTTTCAGCTCTCGCGAAAAATGAATCTCTGTCAAATCCACGTTTTACCAGTTTACCATTGAACATCACTTCTGAAGCTTTGTATTTACTGCCCGGTGATAGGCTTATGGAATTAGTGGCATCCTTCCGGCTCACAATAATATGAATGTGACTTTGATTACCTTCTTTTTTCATTCCCTGGACTATTCTTTTTCCATTCTGCCTATGTGGGGCTGTCTTTTCCAATGCACTAATCTTTTGCTTCAATGATTTAATTTCGCCTTCAATTTCTCCACGTCTAATTTTCCCAATATCATTTCTAAGCTGAAGTATTTCACTGGCGAAGGGTTGATTCTCTCGAATCTGTATATCTGTCCCTTTAAATGTTCGATTCTTTTCAATTTTGGCAAAGTATTTTATGTCATCGATAGATAAGGCCTTACCGTTAATTTCTCGATTAAAACAAGCTATATAATCACTCATTATCGCGCGAGTATAGACTTTTAGATCCTGACTACTATTTTGTAATTGTCTCAATTCATATTTACTTGGACTAACTATAATAGAATAAAACTTTGGTTCTATTTTTTTCAGTTTACCCGCGTTTCCATCAATTTCTTTGATAACATCTTTAGCCGCTATTTCATCTTTATACTGGTTGAAAAAATGTTCTATATCTCCCTTTTCCAAACCCTGATTTTCCTTCTCTAAATAATCCACAAAATCAGAAACGCTTTGAGAATAATTAGCGCTTAATTTTTGTGGTGTGATAGTTATATACATTTCTCTAGTTTTAGGATTCATTGCCATTATCGAACTTTTTAGACGATCGTGATTGTCTGCCATTTTTGGAATACTTCTTTTCTATTACAATTGGTTTCTTATTTGGTTCAGCTTCCTTAAAAAACGACTGTATCATAGCAACTGTCGGTTTGGTTTGGGTCTTTTCTAAATCCCTTATTATAGCGATCACTGCATTGATTCTTTTTAGAAGTTTAGCTTCAATGGTTCGTCCGGTTGGACCTAATTTTTCCTTTGGCGATATCTCGTTGTAGAAAAAAAAATCAAGCATATTATCCATCGTTTCGGTATGTGTCTTGAAGTGTGTTTTGGAAAATTTCTGAAAACGCTCAGCAGTTTTCCGTTTGAATCTGATAGTTATAAATGAATCCATTTTCTTTCGCTTTTTTGAAGATTTGACGTAAATCCATCGCTATTTACTGGCGTTTCAAGACCATTTGACGTAAATTATTGGAACTCAAAGATTAAGTTGATTCTTAAATCATTAAATATCAATGCGTTAAAATATAAATGGGAGACTTAACATCGCGCAGCGTGTTACCCTCTTGCTTTTCCATTTCAGTCTCGCTACGCGAGAACAAAACATAAAACAAATAGGAAACCTATTTGCTTTTTTACATTGATAAATTCCAAACAATGGTTGATTAAAAAGTTTAGCTTATAGCGAAAGTCATTTTAAAAAAAAAGCTAAACTCGATATAGAAAGTCAAAATATCTTGCATAAAAATACTATTAAATATCGAAATGGGATGCCTTAAAAATACATTTATTGACTATTAAAAAAAAAGTGTTATCAAAACAAATCAAATGAGATCATAGTATACCATTATCAGTAAAACTGTAGTAATTATGGCTTGGAGTAATGATTAAATGATCCAGAAGTTTGATATCTAACAGGTCGCAAGCTTGTTTTATTTTAGCGGTTAATCTTTTATCAGCCTCACTTGGCTTTAAGTTTCCAGAGGGGTGATTATGAGCTAATATAATAGCTGTAGAAAGTGACTTTAAGACCACCGCGAATAAGATTCTAATATCCACTAAAGTACCTGTTATACCACCTGAAGAAATTTCATATATCCCCTTAACTATATTGGAATTATTAAGTAATAGAATCTTAAAGGCTTCATGAAGTTCAATAGTATCATTATCCCATGTTTCAAATAGTATCTCAGCCGCATCAGATGAAGAGCTAATTTTACTAAGATTCGAAGATGTAACTCTGTTTTTGTAGCTAATCTTTATTTCACTAACACAACCCATAAATATTGTTTTTAAAATGGTTAAACTTTTATTGATACAAATTGAAAAGGGATGTAAACTTTCCATTTAACCAAATTTCACATTTGGTGTATGGAAATTACATCCCAATTTTGTCATCAAAAAAGTAAACTATAAATAAACTAGGGACTGGTTTAGATATTAAGTTGTCAGAGTCTAAGCAGTAATTCATGAAGAAAAATATTTGTCAAATTACGTGTCTGGCTGAACATTACTTGAAATCCAATGTCGTAATGGGATAGGTTCGAAGGAAGGATTAAAGCATTTTTTTATTAGGCATCAGATTCTTCCATACGTTTTACAAGTGATTCTTTTAAAGAATCGATGAATCTGGTGGAACGTGTTTTTCGAGCGCGTATTTCTATAAAAGTTCTGTAATAATCCTTTAGCTCCACATTGAAGATTCTTTCTGTAGCCCTAGCAATTTCTTTTAAATCTACCGCCCCACGATTTATCGCTCCACTACTATGTAAAGCATAAATGAGTTCTGTTAATGCAGCCTTTGAAGATGTCCATTGTAGTTTTGATTGTTCTTGATTATCTGAAATATTTCCTTTTAAAGAGTACAATTTATTTTGTAAAAAATGGATATACAGGTCAAACCCTATTACCTTTGCTAAAAGAAAATCATGCGAAGTAGTGAATTCAGGAAGAAAACGACACAAACTTAAATTGGTGTAATTTAAAATATCCCCATTCGTTCTAGTATAGAATTGAGCATCAAAATTTACTCTTTCTTCTCTTACATATTGAATAAAATCCAAGTTATAATCATAGAATCTATTTACTTTTCTAATCTCCTTTTTTATATACTTAGTTTGCACTTTTTTAATGGCCTTAGGGTATTGATTTTCAAAATTTAGTATTTTAGTGTTATAAATCAATTGACTTAATGGAATTGATTTAATCTTCTTAAAAAAAAGAATTTCAGCAGCTTCATTTTGAAAGGGAGTATTTATAATAATATGACTCATTTTTGACAGAATTCTTCTACAAGAAATTATAGATAAACTTGCTTGTTTTCTGATCTGGTAATTACTATTCTCTATTTCATGTAATTCTGTATAATGTCCTTGAAGTAATTTGTCAAAATCCATAATATCAGTATTAATACATTCTCAATAATCGTGGGATGTTGGAGTTGCTTTTCGTACATGATACACTGGTTTTATTCGGCATAATATTATATATGAATAAAGGCCTTATAAACTAAAGGATCCCTTTTTGTTGAACTAAATTACGTCAGAATATTCTCAGTTTTAATATGCGCTTTGATTGATTCTAAAATTTATTGAGAATCAAATTTATCGCTAAAAAATTAAAAAAGAGTAAGGAAATACATTACAATAAATAAGGCTTACTATTATTACATGAGAAAAATATCCTTTAGACTGGCATAATATATCGGTTATTAATTTTTATAAAATTGTTTATTCATAAACCAAAGTAAACGGACAAGAAACAATAGGGATGGTATTTAGAATTTTAATAGGATAAAGCGAATTTACTAAAATTGGTCCAGTTCAACCTTATTCTATCTAATATTACAAAATCAGCTTAAAACAATGAATTAGAGACTCAATATGATAACTAAAAATAAAACGAGTTCGTAGTCTACCGTGAGAAACTTTATAAATACGATCCAATTATCTCCATGGTTGCATAGATAGAAACACCTTAGTAAACCTAAATCAAATGTAATAAGGAAAATGTATTTTAATTGGATAATACATTTTCAATAAAAATCTAACTTATGGTTAAAACCGTAAGATTTAGTCTTATTTTCGTCTAATTTTGTCCTATGGAAAGACTTGACCCAAAAGATCAAAAGAACCTGTATGATTTGGTGCAATTGCATGACCTATTGGTAGAAGAAATAAATCAAGAGCCAGATGGCTTTGATCCGGAAAAAGCTAAAAGGTTACTTGCTGTTTATGATGCAATGAGTGAACTATTAATAAAAGCAAAAGAGAAATTAAAATAATTCCCTTTTTCTATGCAATTAAATGTCATATTTTTAAATTATCTTGTGCAAGGCAGCTTCTTTTAAAAGTAATTCATCTGAACAATTTTTAAATACGAATAAATCCTTCATTTTCTGTTTCCTTTTCTCTATAGAACTCAACGATCTATCAATATGATTAGACAATTCCTTCGTTTTAAATCCTTTACTTATTAAATAAACAATTGAACGATCCCTTTCATCTAAATTTTTAGCAATCTTAGAATTATTATTTAGAACTGAGTTGATAGATTTACTGTAGTACACTGAATTTTTAAGAGTTAGACTGATAATTTGTTTCAATCTGTTCTGGTTCAATTCAGTTTGAATTAGAAATCCATCTGGTTTGATTCTATTTCGAATAGTTAATATCCTAAAATTGTCTTGTGTCCGAATTAAAGCAATAATTTTTGATTTTGGACAATTATCTTTTAATCTTTGAATAGAGTTTTCTTCAAGATCCAATTTAGACAGATCACCATCATTTAGACTTACATCAACAATAATTATTCCAAAACAATAAATACTTTTACGTTTTAAAACGATTCCAAGGGCGTGATCATAACTATTTGATACAGAAATAGTATCGTCTTTACACACTTTAGACGATATTAAACAATTCCTTATTCCATCAACAAACATTGGTCGATTGTCAATAATAAGTACATTAACGGGATACTCCATAAGAATAAACTGATTACTCTTGTAAGAATAGAGGGGGAGATCCATAAAAAATAAGCAATATTATCTTCTAAATAATAAGACTCTGAACAAAAATTAGAAGGTAATATAAAAAGTAATTTTCAATAGCAATATTAGAACAATTTTAATTAAACATCTCTTTTATTAAAAAGGGGGAATTTAAAAATTTTCTAAAGTAAATATATTAAAAAAAATGAATTTATTACACGAAAATTATAAAAATATACCAGCTCATTTATTAACATCTACTTTTTAAGAGATTACCCCAAAACAGTACTTAACTTAAACATTGGCAGATACATAGCGACAAGAATCAAAGCCACTAGGGAGCCAAGTAAAATAATTATGATAGGCTCTAAGATTGTACTTAACATTTTAGATTTATATTGAATCTCTTCGTTGAGTTGAATGCTGAGCTTATTAAAAATATAGTCATTTTGGTTTGTTTCTTCAGCGACCTTAATAAGAGATATCATTTTTCCATCAAAAATTTTAAAAGGCCTAAGACTTTCACTCAAAACAATTCCTTCAAGCACCGATTTTTCTACACTTTGAAGTGCTGAT